>SXGS01404072.1_pt1 | contig 63798 bp, 59 predicted proteins | sample 3174681 | NCBI WGS metagenome assembly SXGS01 (sample SAMN11356861, study PRJNA531348) | freshwater metagenome | isolation source: freshwater sample F1-80 | place: China: Fuxian Lake, Yuxi | collected 2017-12-25
GTGAGGGGTTGGGGATTGAGGATCGGCAAGCGTCACCTTTGGCTTGTCGAGTTGCGTCGTACACGAGGCGACCAGCAGTCCACAAAGAACCGTGAGCGTCCAGAGACCGTTCAGCCAACCTGCAGCTTGCATGTCTCCCCTTTTGGTTCGGAAGCAAAGGAACGTTTGCTCCAATAGACAGGAACTCTAGTCGATCAAGGTGTGCGGTGTCAAGGGAAAATTTTTCTCCGCCGCTTGCGCGACTGCACAGAAACAAAATGCCTTACCCGCACCGCACTCCCTGGATTCCAGCTTGCGCTGGAATGACGAAGACGACACGCCCGCCGTTCCAGGCGAGCACCGTACGCCCCGGAATCCATGGACGAAAACCTGGATTCTCGCAGGAGTTTATCCTGAGCGTCCTTTGACTTCCCCTTCGACAAGCTCAGGGTACGCTCAGGATGAGCGGAAACGAAGGGTTCGGGGGGACAATTCTGGTGTGCCAATCTCGTGTGGTTCAATTTAGGGGACAACAACCGACCCAAGGTCTTTGAGACGCGGATAGACTTCCTGAGCGAAGAGCTTCATCCCTTTGACGGTTTCGTCATGTTCGAGGAAGCCGGCCTGCCCCATGAGCAGGATGTGTCCGAATCCGCCAACATGTTTGTACATGCGCATGATCTGGCGATAGACCGAGTCCGGGTTGCCAGCGAAGACCAGCCCGTGTTCCATGAATGATTCGAGCGAAGGGTTTTGGAACATTTTGAAAATCCCCGACCCTGCGGCTCCTTTCATGGCATTCGCTGCCGCCGCAACTGGATGATAACCCGGCGGGTTGGTGAACTGGAGCGGCACTTTGTTCGACTCTACATACCACATGAGCTTCCGCGCACCGGCGTAGCCTTCTTCGTCAGTCTCTCCCGTGTAGACGAGCGCGGCATAGGCAAAACGATCTGCTGCTGGTGCTGGCAGCCCGAGTTCGGCGCGACGTGTACGATAAGAGTTGAACACCGTCTTGGTCCCCTCAAAGCCGGTGAGGAAACACGCTGCTACGTAGCCGTGTTCTGCTACTTGGCGTGCGCTCTCAGGACTCAAGGCCGTGATCCACACTGGCGGATGCGGCTGTTGATACGGGCGCGGCCAGATGTTCACTTGCCGGTGTTGAAAGTATTTGCCTTCCCAATTGAACGGCCCGTCGTGACTGGTCCAGGCTTTGAGAATGAGGTCGTGGGCCTCCCAGAACCGCTCCTGCATTTTGGTGGGGCGGTGATTCCCGGCGGAGAGTTCGTAGGGCACGCCACGCACGAAACCGCACTCCAACCGGCCTCGGGCATAAACATCGACCATCGCCATTTCCTCGGCCACGCGCACCGGGTTGCGTCGGTTAGCAATGGGATTGCCGAGCAAGAGGAGCCGCGCGGTGGTGGTCTCACGGGCCAGGATGCCCATGATGATCGGCGCGGCAGGATTGAGGTTGGTCGCGGTCTGGTGGTGCTCGTTGACCATGATTTCCAAGCCGAGTTCTTCGGCGATCATCCACTCGTCAATGAAGCGATGATAGAGGTCGGCGCCGATTTTGGGGTCATAATAACGATTCGGCAACGTCACTCGGATCGAGTCGTACTCTTTGGCGTCAGGCAACAAGTGGTACGCATTTTCGCTGAAATGCCAAGCCTGCATGGGATAACCTCGTTCTTCGTTAAGCGTTCAGAAACTGACGGATGTGTTCGACACAGACCGCAGGCTGTTCAAGCTGAGGCAGATGTCCAGCCTGCTCGATGAGCGCAAGACGAGCACCGGGAATCGCGTCCCGATAGGCCGTGCCATAATACTCTGGCGTGACGAAGCGGTCGCTCGCACCCCAAAGCAAGAGGGTAGGGATGGAGACTCGATGCAAGCGCTGCCGCAATTTCGGATTATGGAAATAAGGCTCCCAAGCGTAGAGCGCCGTTGCCTCGCGGTTGCGGGCCACCACGGTGAGTTCATCATCGGAAAGCGTGGAGTAGTCGACCGCTGCGCGAGCTGGGTCATGATATTTGCGCCGCGCGATTTCCTCTGCCGAGAGCGCGAAGATATCAGGGATGTCGCGGGTCTCGCGGTCGCCCACTTTGATCCCCAGCGGCGCGACCAAAACGATCTGGGCGATGCGTTCGGTGTTTTTGACTGCGATCTCGGCGGCCAGCCAGCCGCCTAAAGAACAGCCAATCAACACCACATCGCGCAGATTGCGTTCAGCAAGCAGGTCTAAGTAGAGGTACGAAAGATCATCGACAGTGTCGATGGATTCGCCATCCGGAGAATGGCCGAAGCCTGGGTGGGAAGGAGCAATCACCTGCCCGAGCGTGGCCACATGATCGAGGAAAGGTGCGCACGAGCGTGGCCCGTCTTCGCCGTGCAGCACCACGATAGGCCGGCCGTGGCCGTGTTCGATGACTTCAAGCTGGGTTCCCTGGATAGTCCACCAAGCCGCTTCTGCCATGCGGTTTCCTCCTGTGGCTTCCAGCTACTAGCATGGGTCCTGTTCAAGGTCATCCCCGGAAACCAGCTCCTTCGTTGCTTGTGAACGAAGCCATATCCCTCTGCATGACCAGGGTTCAACACGGCCCCTGCCGTGTGCTAGGTTGCGAGGCCGAAATGAATTTGGCTGGCTGTGCAGCGGAGGCATGATGTCGTGGTCCCCTTCTCCATCGGATTACCTGCTCCAGTTTTGCTCGCTCGTGCGCGACCCAATTTACTACGGTGCCGAGGCTCCGAAAGGGCAAGGCCAACCGATTCTCCTCATCCCAGGGTTCTTGGGCGGAGACTGGACTTTGCTGGTGCTGGCGGGCTGGTTGAACCGCTTAGGATATCGGTCGTATTTTTCTGGCATCAATTGGAACGTCGATTGTCCGAATCGCACGGGTGAACGTTTGCGCTGGCGGTTGGACGCCATTGGCAAGGAGACCAGCGAGCCGGTGACGGTGATTGGCCACAGTTTGGGTGGGACGCTCGCACGGTTTCTGGGCGCGAATTTTCCCGATCGGATTCAGCAAGTGATTACCTTGGGGTCGCCGCTGACGCCTGAGATGCGAGTACATCCGCTCGCGTCGTTGGCCTTTCAAGCGTTGCAACCACTCCGGCTTCTCGGCGGACGCACGGCTGCTGCGTGTGGAAGTGCGCAATGCTCGTGTCACTTCGCGCGGACTGTCTTTGCACCACTTCCCAAAGCCGTCCACTTCACGTCGATCTTCACCAAGCAGGACGAAATTGTCGATTGGCAGTCGAGTCTCGACCCAACTGGCGACAACCGCGAGGTCTCGGGCCGCCACATTGGCCTGATTGTGAATCGCGAGGTGTATCGTATTCTGGCGGAGAGGTTGGCGGTGGTGTGACGCCTGAAGAGTCCATAGGGACGAGGTAGCTTCTGGCGTACAATTTGATGCTCCGCAAAAAGCTCGACCATTTGGTCGAGAAGCAGCGAACATACAGACAACAAATAGTCTCTGATGACAGCTAGGCATCGTAAAACGTTAACGGCCATTTTCGATAACCCGGTTCGAGCGAATATCACCTGGACTGATATTGAGAGTTTGCTGAGGGCCTGTGGAGCGGAAATCAGTGAGGGCCGGGGCTCTAGAGTGCGCATTGCTCTTCAAGGAGTACGCGCGGTGTTTCATCGTCCTCATCCACAAAAAGAGACAGACAAGGGTGCTGTGGTATCGATGCGTCGTTTCCTTACAGAAGCAGGAGTAACGCCATAATGGAATACAAAGGGTATCTTGCTCATATCGCCTTCGATGCGCAGGCGAATCTCTTTCATGGCGAAGTTATCAACATCCGAGATGTTGTGACGTTTCAAGGGCACTCAGTCGATGAACTCCGTCAGGCATTTATCGATTCTATCGAAGACTATCTATCGTTTTGTGCCGAGCGTGAGGAAGCACCAGACCAGCCCTTCTCCGGGCGCTTCACTGTCCGCCTGTCGCCGGAGCAACATCGCAAGGTCATTGTTGCAGCCGAGAAAGCTGGCAAAGATATCGCCCAATGGGTCGCGGAGGCGCTAGAACAAGCCGTAGGGTCTAGTGGCCGTGAGGAAGTACGCGGTTAACTTTACCAACGATTCCGAGGAGGTTGCATGTGGTATGGCGAGTGCCTGGCGCTCACATCGGCGGTGTTATGGGGAACCATCCCCATCTTCGTGCGGAAAGGCTTTGCCCATGCCGGGCCGTCAGTTGCCGTGGTCGTCGGGCTGTTGGCGGGCATTCCGTTGTTGGCCGGTGTGTTTCTCTTCCATCCCCGTCCGGTATGGCAAGCGGTTGCACCGCAAGCGGCGCTGTGGTTCGCAGCCGTCGGGGTGCTTGGTCCGTGTTTAGGACGGCTGTTTAACTACATTGGCGTGCAGCGACTGGGCGCGGCCCGCGCGACGCCGCTCATTAACTCCTCGCCACTCTTCACCTCTGCGCTGGCGCTGGTCTTTCTTCACGAACACGTCACCCTCAAAATCGCGCTCGGGGTACTCTGCATCGTCGGAGGGATTGCTTTGTTGACAGGACAGCGACGCCCATGACGTTCAGAGACCTTATCTTTCCCCTCCTCGCGGCGCTGTGTTACAGCACCAATCCCATTCTCATCAAATTTGGTCTCCGTATCAGCAACGAACCGCTCCTTGGCGCGTGCATCGGCATGACTGCGAGCACCGTGGCATACCTGGGATATTTTCTGCTCAGTGGACAAGTCCGCAGCCTGTTCGGGTTGCCGTTGTGGGTGAATGTGTATTTCGCGCTTGCCGGGGTGTGCTCTACCTTGGGCGTCTTCTCCTTCTTCGCTGCGCATGAGTACATTCCTGCTTCTGTGGTGGCACCGCTCACTGCGGCTGCTCCTTTGATCACCGTGGCGCTCAGCCATTTCACCCTCAAGGGAGAAGAGCGAGTATCCGTTGCCGATGCCATCGGCACAGTGATGATCGTGCTTGGTGTGGTGCTGTTAGTGAGCTGAATAATTGCATTGCGCATCATTGCCGACGAATGACAATCGTTTGACAAAGACTTGACCAGAAGAGTAGCATTTCCGCAGTCCAAAAATTTTGTCCGAAGGAGGAATGCGTATGCTGCGATCTCATGTTCGACGGTTGTCCGCGACTCTTGGGCTTCTGGTAGCGAGTGGAATGCTCCCGAACCTTGTCCAGGCGCAAGCCGTCATCACCAAATTCAACGGCACAGCGACGGATATCGGCCTCCCACGCGGCCCAGGCCAAGTCGGCGGTGTGGAGTTTCGTGTTCACGGCAGCTTCGTCTACACAGGAAGCCTCAATCTTCCTACCTCCACCGCTACGGTTCATGATCTGCTTGCAGAACTCGGTCCAGGCGGTCGAGGCGAGCTGATCAAAATGACGGATGAAGTCTCGTTTCTTCCGATAACGCTTTCTCCACGAGCCACCGGCAAAACGAACGAAGCGGTGTATGACTCACCGAAGCAGTTCCGTCCACAGATCCGTTTTCAGGTCAACAAGCGCTATCCGGCGGCAGGCATTTACGAATTCGCGTTCCGTTTAGACAGAGGCTTGGCGCGGAAGCAACCCTTGCTGTGCGCCATTGATCCGCAAGACCGTCGCTCGAAAACATGGATGACCTTCAGCTTCGAGATCAATGACGGCGTCAACCCACCGATGACCTTGTCTACCACACAGCCGTGGGAATGCGCCCTCGGCGGCTTCCAGATGCGGAGGAAGTAGGAACCGTTCTCTCCGAGGCGAGGAACTGGCAATGCCCAACCTACAAGAACTCTGGCGACCGATTACCAACAACTTTTCCCCTGTCAAACAGGTGCGTGTGGAAGACGTTGAGCGCTTTTTCGTTGATCGTAATGAGGCTGACCCTGTACGAAGCCTGATTGCTTCCTGGAAACTCGAATGCCAACTGAGTATTGGACAACCGACGCCTTACACCGCGCTCTTGACCGGGCATATTGGTAGCGGAAAAAGCTCGGAGTTGCTGCGCTTGGGGTATGAATTGGCCAATGACTTTTTTGCGGTGTGGTTCGATGCAGAGGCGAGTTTATGGACAGAGACCACCAATCACTTCGACGTAATCTTGGCCATGGGAGTCGCGGTACACGCCGCTGCACAACGAGCCACTCTTCAACCCGACCCGCGCTTGCTTGAGACATTCATTAGGAGTCTGGCCAAACTGGTGCGCCGTTTCGAGGACCGCAAAGGCTATCGTCTGGAGGCGGCCCAGCTTCTTCGTCAGGTTTTTGCTGTAGTGCTCGTGACTGGCGCACTGGCGGCAGGAGGCTTACCCGCCGCGTTGCCAGCGGGTGCGTTCCTATATGGCGCAGAGAAAGTTGCCAAAACCGCTCGCGTGGAGCTGAATGTTCAGGATACGCATATACGAGAGCTTAGCTCGTTGCCGAATCGCGCTGAAGTCCTTGGAGCATTGAACGCGATCATTGCCGATATTGAACAGAAGGCCCAAAAGCCACTGCTCATCCTTGTCGATGGACTCGACAAAGTCCCTCCGAGCCGGGCCGAGTTGCTGTTCGTGAAGAACGACATCCTCGCTGCGCCTGCCTGCGCCTTAGTGTATGCGGCACCGATAGAGTTCTCTTATCGTTCTGCCAGCGAGCGCAGGCCGACGGATCTGTTCGGAGCGCAACGGATGCTTCCGAACCCGGCGGTCCACCAGCGTCCGCCCAGAGGAGAAGGCTGGAAGGCCTCACGCGACCCCAACGAAGCCGGGCTGAGCGTTATGAGAAAAGTCGCCGCGAAACGCATCGAAGCGAACGGGAGAACTACGGGGGAAGTCATCACTCCGATGCATTGGATTTACTGGCACGCATGAGTGGTGGGTTAATGCGAGATTTTGTTCGCTCTTTCCACGAAGCTGCGGTCGCGGCCCTTTCTGACAGGAAGGAACGCATTGATCTTGTGATTGCTCAAAAGGTCATGAACCAACATCGCGAAGCGCGCAATCTGGAACTCGACTTAAAACATCGGGAGGCCCTGCGCACGGTGCTAGAGCATGGATTTCTGACAGGACGGCAGCGTGAGGTCGAAGAAGCACTATTGCGGAGCACCTATTTGTTGGTCTACAGCGATGAAAGTAGTGGCTCGTGGTTCGATGCCCACCCCGAGGTCTTGCCGCTTCTTTAACGTGTTGAGCGTGTATGCCCTCCTTCGCTGACACCCTCGAACTGATGCGGATTGAGCTGGAGCAATGCGACGGGACGTTGCTGCTCGTCGGCGTGTGCGATGATACCAATCTGCGCGACTACGCGATCAAGCGCCTGCGTGACTGTGTGGCGTCGCAGATCAGCCTGCGTGACTTTCGTTACGATCCCGAGCACCTCAGTTTCCTCGAAGCTGTGGCCGACTCCACGCAAACGGGGAACGGGCGCGTAGCGCTCTCCGTGACCGGGCTGGAAGAACTTCCTCACGATAAATGGAGCGAGGCCATCAAACTGCTCAATCTCCAGCGTAATCGCTTCGGCTACACTGGCGCAGCCGTCATCCTGTGGATCAATCGTGCAGCACTCGCGGAAATCGCTACCAAGTCAGCCGATTTTTTCTCTTGGCGCAGCGGTACGTTCATCATCGAACCACCACCAGGCTGGGACACGCTCGACAGTCAGCGGGAGAGCTACCTTCAAGCTCTGGTCAAGCAGAACGAGTTCGTCAATCTGCAGGGACTAACTCCTATGCGCGGTGGGCAGATCGTGCAGATGCGCATGGATGACATCTTCGTGCCGTTGCGTGCCGAGTATGAGGTCCTTGAGACAAAGCTCTTGCGTCTTCCCGCCGGTGTGATGGGGCCGGAAGAATCTGAGGTGCAAGTCATTCAAGAGGCTGATCTGAGTGTTTCCCTCCGAGGCATAAGATCTTCGCCGAGATCGCAAGTCATGGCGCTGCGGGTTTCGAAGCGTGTACTCGCTGACGAGGATCAACAGGACATTCCACCTGAGCTACGAACCACGCTGCAACACTTTTTGGCGGAGGAGCGGCCACGGGTCGAGACCCGCCCGGTGGAAATTGCCGACATGCTCAAGGACCGTCATGCCGTCGTGCTAGGTGACCCGGGGGCCGGGAAAACGACGTTGCTGCGTTATTTGGTCTACATGCTGGCCAAAGCGCGACTTGGCCACCAACCGTCGGCTGTTCTTGAGCAGCAGGCTGACCTCACCTCCTGCCTGCCGGTCTACCTGCGTATCGGCGAGTATGCTCAACACTGTCACTTCCATCCGGAAACGACGATCACCGCTTTTGCTCTGACCAGTGCCCAAGCCCGGCAACTGCCGTTGTCCGAGGCGTTGCTCACGCATGAGCTGCAAGAAAATCGCGTCGTCTTCTTGCTCGATGGGCTCGACGAAATCACTGCTGCCAGTGATCGCCGCGATATGGCCCAGCGCATCGAAGAGTTCGTGCGTGCGCATCCTCAGCGGCGCGTTATCATCACCTCGCGCCTGGTGGGTTATCGTGAGGTACCGCTTAGCCAAGAGTTTGCTCAGTTTACCATCCGCCCGTTCGAGCCGGATGATATCCGCCGGTTCATCGACCAATGGTATGCAGCGCTCCAAGAGCCAGAAAGCGCAGGGGAATTATGTAAGGCGATTGCAGACAGCCCGTCCGTGCGCCGGTTGGCGGCGAATCCGCTGTTGCTGACGGTGATCGCCTTGATTCATCGCCGTCCGGCCAAGCTGCCACATCAACGAGCGACACTCTACAAGCTGGCCGCCGAGACGCTGGTCGATCAATGGATGACTCAGCGGCGCGTGATCCCGGAAGGTTGGGATGTGCAAGAAACCTTGCAGGTGCTGCTGCCGGCGGTGGCGTGGCATCTGCATGCGACCACCTCCAGCGGTTTGATCGGTGAGCACGCGTTACACGACCTTCTCGTGAAAACGTTGCGCGAGCAAGACGACGCGTTGCGTGAAGATGAGGCCCAGCGCCGCGCGGCGCAGTTTCGTCGCAATGTCAGTGAGTTTAGCGGCATCTTTCTGGAACGTGGCCTCGATCAAGAGGGGCGTGGCCTCTACGGTTTTCTTCACCTCACCTTCGAGGAGTATTTCGCTGCCGTGCAGTTAAACGACCAATGGGACCGCAAGGGGCCGGCTGCCTTCAAGCCGCTGCTGCATCAGCCGCGCTGGACGGAGGTGATGCTCTTAACGGCCGGTCACCTCAGCGAGTCGGGTCGGTTCCGCACTACGGAGTTTGTCAAAGATATTCGCTCGGCACGAAGCCCATACGAGAAGATTTTGCATCGCGATTTGTTGCTGGCCGCGCGTTGTCTTGCCGACGACATAGGGATCGACGTCGGCCTGCGCCGTGAATTGGTGGCGAAGCTCGTCGAACATGCGTTTGCCTCCAGTTCGCCTTCTGCACTCCAAGGAGACCTGCGCCAGATGCTCGTTCGTTTCGCTGGAGTGGCCGCCGAAAAAGAGGCAGTGGCCGCGGTGCTGGGCATGTTGCAGGATAGGGAGGGGAACGTGCGCAGGGCCGCCGTCGCGACCTTGGGGCAGTGGGGGGGGAGTATCGCCACCGGGGAGACGCTGAGCGCGGTGCTGGGCATGTTGCGGGATAGAGAGGAGTACGTGCGCAGGGCCGCCGTCGCGACCTTGGGGCAGTGGTCTAGCTTCATTCGCCTTGCGCAATGGTCGTACACACTAGACGACTTCGCTCGGCTCGCACGCAGTCAACAGGCCGAGAAAAAAGAAGCTGGTTATGTGTGTCTACGTAATGTGCTGGCGGGCGAGCAGGAAAGTGCTCTCGATGCGTAAACTGGATTCCGGGTCTCGCGTTGCTCGCCCGGAATGACGCCCTCGCTGTTTAGCCCTTATCTCTACTGTCGCGGTCTACGAACGATGGCTCCCACCGAAAATCCAACACCGTCTCGCACCATTGCCCGGCGGCGATCAATTTATCTTCGCGGAAGGCGGCGCTCATCAGCTGGAGGCCGAAGGGAAGGCCGTCGGCACTGAGTCCCGAGGGCAGGTTGAGGCTGGGATGACCGCTGAAGCTGGCGGGTCCGTTGAAGGACGGGTCGCCGGTGGAGCCCAAACCTTTGGGTGCCGGTGCGGGTGTCGATGGCGTCAGCAGCACATCGACAGATTGACAGAGATTTTCCAAGTCGTGGCGAAAGCGTTGCTGGTGCCGACGCAGGGCGATGTACTCGGCGGTGGAGATGCGCCTTCCTTGTTCGATAAGATCCTGCATCTGTGGGCTGTACTGGTCTTTGTGCTGCGCGTAGCGCTCGGCATGTGAAACCGCAGCCTCGGCATACAGCATCTTGAAATGCGCTTCAGGTTCGCCGACGAAACTCTCCGGCAGTCGTACTTCTTTGATGGTCGCGCCGGCGCGGGCAAACTGCTCGGCGGCGGCCTCCACGTGTTGGCGAGTCGCAGGAGTTGCCTTCTCCAAGAAGAAATCGCGGACCAAGCCAATGCGTGGCGGCAAAGGGTGAAACGAAGCCGAGCGGTAGTCAGGTACGGGCAGCGAGGAACAAGCTGGGTCGTGCGGATCATCGCCAGCCAGCGCGAACAACAGAATCGCTGCGTCGCGTACCGTGCGTGTGAACAGCCCGACGTGATCGAGATTCCAACTCAACGCGAACACCCCGTAGGCACTGACCCGCCCGTAAGTGGGCTTGAGACCGACACACCCACAGTAGGCCGCCGGGCGAATGGTAGAGCCGTAGGTCTGCGAGCCCAAAGCAGCCGGGCACATAGATGCTGCCACTGCCGCCGCTGAACCGCTGCTCGATCCACCGGGCGTGTGCTCCAGGTTCCAGGGGTTATGTGTGGGCGAGGGTTTGAGGGCGGCGAACTCGGTGGTCTGCGCTTTTCCGAGAATGACCGCTCCAGCCTCGCGCAGTTTCTGCACGACGGTCGCATCATAATCCGGCACGAAATCTGCACAGATCGGCGACCCTGCCGTGGTCTTCAGTCCTTTGGTGTAGAAGATATCTTTCAGCGCGATGGGAATGCCATGCAACGGGCCACAATACTGCCCGTTGCGAATCTCGGCTTCACTCTGACGCGCTGCCGCCATCGCCCCATCGCGGTCTACCGTCACCCAGGCGTGCAGGCGTGGCTCTAAGCGGTCAATACGCTCCAAGCACGAACGCATCAACTCGACGGGTGAGAGTTGACCGGCTCGCAATTGTTCGGCGGCGTGGACGATGGATAACGCGGATGGTGCAGTCATGGTGAGCCTCTGTCCTGAGTCGAATCGGAGAGCCGGTGAATCGGAGAGCCGGTGATTGGGGAAATTCTTCTCCGATTCAGGTCGCTCATTCAACAAGTTCGTCCAATTGGACAAGAATCCCATCGGGATCGACAACGAAGGCGCTGTTGAAGTTGCCATCAGCTGTCTTGGTGACGCTGGGCGGCACGACGAATTCCACGCCTTTGGCTTTCAGCTCTTCGTACACTCCCGGGAGGTTCTCTACCCAAAAGGCGAAGTGGTGAATACCAATCTGGTCGAGTTTAATCGCCTCGCCAGAAACCGGCTTGTCGTTATGTTCGGACAGGACGAGAAAAGCTTCTTCCTTGCCGCGCTTCCAGTACAGCGTCGCGACCCGTCGTTCTTCGTGCGCATCTTTATAGACAGCCGGCAGCACCGTGCCTTTGGTTTTTTGCACTTCGTCGCGCACGACCTGGAAGCCCAATTGGTCGCGGTAGAACGCGAGCGACTTGTCCATGCTGCGCACGCCAATCGCAATGTGAGAAACACCTTTAGTAATCATTTGAGGACCCTCCTTTTGTTCTGTTCTTTCAAGATGATGCTTCCTGAACCGTGAGCGGTGACACCGTACTAGCTTCCCTCGCCAGCTTTGCCGCTCTGCTACGTTTCTCGTGGCCTCGGATCGGGATCTGCATTAATGCACCCAAGGCGGCGCTGACTCCGAGAGCAACGAATCCCCAGAAAAACGAGCCGGTTTGGTCGAACAAATACCCGAGCAGTAGCGGTCCGAGCACGCCGCCAAGCCCGCCACAGAACCCTCCGGCAATGCCAATCGCCGCGCCAAATAGGTGGCCGGGAATCAAATCAAAAACCAACACCGCAAATCCATTCACCGCTGCCGAGTTCAGAAACAGCGCCACGCTCATCAGGAGAATCGTCACTTCCACTCCGGCGTTTTGCGCCAGACCTAAAAGTGCGGGAAACGTCAGCAAACCCGCGAACAAAGAGACGAGGCTACGGTTGCCAAAGCGGTCGCCGATGCTACCGCCAACCAGCATGCCAGCAAAGGCAGCGAGATAGGGGATCGTTAAATAGACACCACTATTCAAGATGGTGAAGCCACGTTCTTTGACCAGATATCCCGGCAACCAACTCATGGCAGTGAAATAGACAAAGGTATTGAAGAACCCCGCGATACATAAAAACCAGAACACGCGCATCCGCGCCAACGCCGCCAGACGTTCACGCAACGGCATCGTCGTCGCCTCCTGCCCATGCAGTTCAGACGCCACTTGTCCTTGCGCGAGACCTTCACGAAAGCGGATTTTTTCTTCTGACGAGAGCCAGGGGTGCTCATGCGGATGATCTCGCACGAACACCGAGAAGAGGACGACTTGGATCAGTGTGAGCGCCCCTACCGCCACAAACATCCAGCGCCAGTCCCATAGGGCGATCAGCCAGCCAACGAACGGCATGCCAAACGCAATGCCTAAATAGGCGAACCCGATGAAAATGCCATAGGCTTTGCCGCGTTCGGCGGGCAGTAGCCAGTTATTCTGCAATTTATGCGTCATATTGACGGTGGCACCTTCGGAAATGCCAAAGAGCAGACGGACGAGTACGAACTGCCACATGGCGGAGCAGGCTCCGGTCAAGGCCGTGAGCACACTCCAGAGAAGGATCATCCAGGAATTCAGACTGCGGAGTCTGAGCTGGTCGCTGACCAAGCCGCTCGACACATGCCCAAGCAGATAGCCCCAGTAATAGATGCTGAGCACGAACCCCATTTGCGTGCCGTCAAACTGTAACTCATCCATGATGCGCGGCGCGGCTAAGGAAATGTTCACGCGGTCGAGCACCAGAAAAAAGGACCCAATCCACAGCACCCCCATGACGAGCAGACGAACGCCTTGCATGCTTCCTCCTTTTGGTGTGGGGATTATCATGCGCAAGCCAGACCCGTGTCAATGGCAAGTCGCTCCCAAGTCGCTCCGTTAAACAGTTTGCGGACTTGACGACGGGTGGACGCTCACGCCATGCTGCACTGACGTGACTTTTGAAGGAGACTCAGCACATGGACATCGCCGGGCACAAAGCCGAAGGCATTCAATGGAACCTCAACGAACTCTATGCCGGGACAGACGACCCACGTCTCGAAACCGACCTCGCCGAAGCCAAACGACAAGCTGAGGTGTTTGCCGCCCAATATCGCGGCAAGGTTGCCAGCGGCACGCTAGACGGGCATGCGCTGGCCGGCATCTTGGCGGAATATGAAGCGCTGGCCGAGCTGGAGCATCGGCCTTCGTTTTATGCGTCGCTGCTCTTCGCTGGCGATACGCAAAACCCTAAAGCCCAACGCCTCGCGCAACGCACCCGCGAAGCCGCGACGGAGATTGGCAATCTCTTGGTGTTCTTCTCGCTGGAGTTGATTGGCCTCGACGACCACTATACTGCCACGCTGCTAGCGGCACCGGAGATGGACCGCTACCGACACTACGTCGAAGCTGTGCGTCGCTTTAAGCCTTACACACTCAGCGAGCGCGAAGAGCAGCTGTTGAATCAAAAAGATCTCACCAGCAGCAGCGCGTTTCAGCAGCTCTACGAAGAGCTGACCGGTTCGCTCCGTTTTACCCTGACCATTGATGGAGAAGCCAAAGAGATGACCGACGGCGAAGTGATGGCGTTGCTGCGTCATCCCGATCAAGGGCTACGCGAGCACGCTTTTACTACCTTTCTGGAAACGCATGCCAAGCATTCTCTCGTACTCACGTCGATCTTCAACAACATCTTCCTCGATCACAAGATCGACTGCGAGATGCGCCAGTATCCAGACGTGACGTTGCCGACGCACCTGTCGAACGAAATCGCACCAGAGACGGTCGAAGCTATGATGCAGGCCGTCGAGCGCCATTATCCACTCGCTCAGGAATATTTTCAGCTTAAAGCGCAGCTCTTGGGCGTTGAGAAGCTGAAGAATACCGATCTCTACGCGCCGATTGAAGCAGAAGTTGAGCAGGTAACTTTCCCTGAGGCGCAGGACCTGATTCTCACCGCTTTTGGTAGTTTCAACGAACAGTTTGCCGCACTCGCCGCCGACTTCTTCGACAAGCGATGGATCGATGCCGAAGTGCGGCCAGGGAAGCGGGGCGGTGCTTTTTGCGCGGCACTGTCGCCGCATCACCATCCCTACGTGCTGTGTAGTTTCAACGGCACCGGGCGTGATGTTTCGACCATCGCTCACGAACTCGGCCATGGGATTCATTACTCGCTGGCGCGGCGTCAGACCTTGCTGAATTACGATGCCCCGCTGGTTTTGGCGGAAACCGCCTCGGTGTTTGCCGAAATCGTGTTGACCCGGCACCTGCTGGCTCGTGCGAAAAGTCCGGCGGCGCGGCGCGGCATTTTGTGTGAAACCATTGAGGAAATGTACGGCACGGTGTTTCGTCAGACTGCGCTGACACGCTTCGAGATGGCTGCGCATCAGCAACGGCGCGACGGGCAGTTATCCGCCGACGACATCGCCGCACTGTGGCTGCAAGAACAAGAGAAGGTGTTCGGCCCCAGTGTGGATATGATCCCCGCCTATCGCTGGGGGTGGACGTACATCGGTCATTTCATCCACAGTCGCTTCTACTGTTACTCTTACTCTTTCGGCGAGCTGCTGACGCTGGCGTTGTATCAGCGCTATCTCGATGAAGGCGAGGCGTTCGTTCCCGGGTATCTTCGCCTGTTAGAAAGCGGCGGCTCGCAACGCCCTGAAGTCGCCCTTGCGCAGATTGGTATCGACATTAACCAGCCCGAGTTTTGGGATCGCGGGTTTCGGGTGATTGCCGGGCTGCTCGAGGATCTACGGGCGACGTTGTGATAAGAGACCGGGCAGGCCGACGCCTGCCAGCGGTATGGTCAAGTGATGAGCTACGGTTGGCCACCTCGAACGGCACGTACCATGAGCTCAAAACGCGTAACCCGCTCAAGGACCTCACCGCGACTGAAATCCACCAGCCATGCTGCGTAATCTGGTTGGTGTACGAAGAGAGTTGAAGTCCAGTAGTAGCCATCTCTCGTTGGACCAAACTCGGGGTCGATGCTTGGATGAAAGCGCGTATCATCGACGATGCGCTGAAGCTCCTGCCTCGTCGGCACCCGCCAGTCATTGTACCCGGCAAATCCCGTTCCCCCTTCGGCATTGATGGCATTGATCCAGGTGCCGTTCGCCGTCTCCCAGTCGTAGGTGTTATTGGCATCGTGCAGGTTGTCGAAGTTCGGAAAGGCATCGAGATTCGTCTTCTTCTCCCACATGAGATTGGTTTCCGTATCCGTCACCGTCCCGTCGCCGTTGTCATGAAAACGTGCTGCCGGGACGGGCGGACCATCATTGATGCTATCTACGATGGTGAACGTTTGGGAGTTGCGTTGCCAGGCGAGTCGGAGATTGACCTCTTGGTCTTGTTGGGTTGCTTTATCAATGGCATGAGCACCAGTGATCGCGATTTCTTGACTGGTGGTCATCGCAACCGTGGCCTGCGCGAGATTCAATTCATCGAGAAATTCAAACTCCCCTGGGCTGACGACGGTAATCTGATGGCTTTGCGTCATTTCACTGACACCATCGCTGACGCGGATAGCGATGGTATGATTGCCGGAGGACAGAGTGTTGAAATTATAGAGCTGGCCGAAGCCGCTTTGCAGTCCAAGCGGTCCATTTGCGTTCGCGACATCTTGACGCTCCCCACAGCAGGGAATGATAGTGGCAGGGTCGCTATCGATCTGCATGCTCACAGTCACCGCCGTTCCGAGAGTCGAAAACGCCCACCCAGAGATCAGCCCGATCCCACTGACTTTTTGAAAGGTGGCAGGCACTTCAAATACCATCTGGATGTCAGCACTTGCGGGTGGCCCCCCTCGTTCTACTAACAGCGAACCAAATACAGCCATGGCGAGTGTCCACACTACACCTCGCCCACCACGAAACAGTCCTCGCATAAATCATCTCTCCTGGTCGCAGATCCTAGCTCAGCTACGCACGTTCTCGGGCGGCTCGGCGAGCCGCCCTTACTTCACTTCAGCCTTTCCCCTCCACTACGATGTGTTCCTCCCCGAAGAGCACGACGATTTCACCGGAGCGACCGCTGGCGCTTTGTCGTGCGGTCTGTCCTTCCTGAGTGGCGAAGATCTTTTCCATGTCTTCTTTGCTGTCGAACCAGACCTCGGCCACGCCGTCGTAGCGTTGGTCGCCGCTGGTCATCAGGTTGACGGCGTATTTCTTGAGACCAGGGAAGCGCTTCACCAGCGTTGTATGCTCCTTCAGCCACCACTGGTGAAAGTCTTCCAAGCTCACGCCTTCCGGACGTTTGAGAATGCCGAATAGCTTGTACATACTGCTCCTCCTTTTCCGCATGGGAAATACACGTGCGAGGGTATCTTGCCCTTGTTCGAACGACAAGAACGTTGCCTTCCCAGGCAATATGGGGTAGGCATAACTGCGCTTTTCAAGGGAAGTCTCGTAAGGAGGAGTTTGAACTATGGAGACCCGTCCGACATCGCTACTGCCTGAACAATTTGGACCGCTGCAAGGGGTACGTATTCTTTCGACCGGCAGCCTCATTGCCCAGCCTTACGCCGCTGCACTGGCAGCGGAAATGGGAGCTGAAGTCATTCAGCTCGAACGTCCAGGTGAGGGCGACGCGGCTTGGCGACACCTTGGCCGGCAACTGCCCACGAAAGATGGCAAAGGGTTGGCGGCTACCACGTGGATTCAGGAACGGCGGAATTCGTTCTATGCCACGCTCGATTTCAGTCGCCCCGAAGGCCGCGAGGTCTTTCTTAAGCTGCTCAAGGGCTGTGATATGTGGATGGAAAGTTCGAAGCCCGGTTCGTACACCAAGTGGGACCTCACCGATGACGTGGTGCTGCAAGCCAACCCCAAAATTGTCATCGTCCATGTCTCCGGCTACGGACAGACCGGGCATCCCGATTATCTGGGCCGCGCTTCTTATGACATGATCGGTCAGGCGTTTGGTGGACTCATGTATCAGACTGGGTTTCCTGACCCGGAGCCGCCAATTCGTGCCAACCCCTGGACGGCGGATTATATTACCGCGCTGTTTTGCCTGTGGTCTGCGCTCTCCGGCTACATCTACGCCCAGCGTACCGGCAAAGGGCAGGTCATCGACGTTTCCCAGTTCGAGTCGATTCATCGCCTGCTATCGGGCACGATGGTGGAGTATTTCACTGATGGCTTCGTGCGCCAGCGCTCTGGCAACAAGGCTACGGCGTTTCAGCCCTACGATGCATTTCAAGCGAGCGACGGCTGGGTGGTGATTGGTGCAGTTGGTTATGCGGTGTTTTCGCGCGTCTGTCCTGTCATCGGCCTCGACCCCAGTGAAGAAAAGTGGAAGATCGCGAGTTCCGATGTGAATTCCATCGAAGGGATCGAGTTCGACGCCATTTTGCGCGGTTGGGTGGCAGAGCACACCGCCCAGGAAGTGATCGAGGCGATGAACGCCGCGCAAGTTGCTTGCTGTCCGATCATGAACAGCCAGGACATGGCCGAGGACCCGCATTATCAAGCGCGCGGCCTCCATGTGGAGTGGGAAGACGAGCAGGTCGGCAAAGTCAAAGGCACGGGGATAACGCCATCCTTCTCGCTGACTCCCGGGAAAATCTGGCGTGGCTCAGTCCCGGTCGGCCACGACAACGAGCAAGTCTACACCCATTTTGCCGGACTCTCTTCTGCTGATATCGCCCAGTTGAAAGAGAAAGGCGTTATCTAACGATGAATGCAGAATGATGAATGCAGAATTCAGAGACAACTAATTGTTCTTTCTTCTGTCTTCAATTCATAATTCATCATTCATAATTCATCATTTCTCCTATGTCCCTGCTCGAAATTCACGACTTGCGCAAGCGCTACGGTGCGGTCGATGCCTTGAAAGGTGTTTCGCTTGCCGTCGAGCGCGGCGAGTTCTTTGGACTGCTGGGGCCAAACGGCGCCGGGAAATCCACCACCATCAATATCTTGCTGGGGCTGATCCTCGCCGATAGTGGCACCATCCGTATTTTCGGGGAGGACTTTGCCACGCGGCAGACGGCGATTCGTCGGCGTATGAACGTGGCCGCCGCGTTTACCAGCCTGAGCGGCGTGCTGACTGTGCGTGAGAACCTCAAAGTTTACGGCGGCATCTATGGCGTGAACAATCTCAACGCCAAGATTGATGAGCTGTTAGAGCGCTTCGAGATTACTGACCTCGCCAACCGCAAGCTCCAGTATTTGAGTTCCGGCCAACATACCCGGGTGACGCTGTGCAAAGGGCTGATTAACGACCCGGAGTTGCTCCTCTTGGATGAATGCACGCTGGGCTTAGACCCGGACATCGCCGAGAAAACCCGCCGTGCGCTGCAAGAGTTTCAACGCGAGAAATTGACAACCATTATCTTCACCTCTCACAACATGAACGAAGTGGAAGAGCTGTGCGGGCGCATTGCTTTTCTGAGCAAAGGCGAGATTCTCCGCATAGACACCGCCGCACGCATCAAGGGCTTGATTCCGCAGCAGATTCTCGAAGTGCGGTTTCAGCCTGGGGAAGATCTTGAAGCGGTGCGACATCTCGACGGCGGATTCTCGCCACAGCACACCGGAGATTCAACCTTTCGTTTTGTGCTCGACGAGCCGGAAACCCAGCTCGACGCGATTATGCAACGACTCGTGCAAACTGGTGCCCGCATCGCTGACCTCCAGATGACTCGCCCCACGTTGGAAGACGTGTTCATCAAAGTGGCGAGAGGGGAAATTTGAAAATGGCTGATAGCTGTTAGCTATTAGCCAAAAACCAAGAACTAAAAGCCAAACGCTAAAAGCTATTTCATGCGTTCTTCTCTCTTCCAAGAGCTAACCTGTTCTTCCTCAGCAATCTGGGGATTGGTGTACAAGTTCGTCTGCATTTGTTACCGCAGCCTGGATCGTATTTTTGACATCATCTATTGGCCGGTGATTTCCCTGATGTTGTGGGGGTTCACCAGCACGTTCGTCTCCGCCACGTCATCAGTTGCCGGAGTGATGGAATTTTTTCTTGGCGGTGCAGTGTTGTGGAGTTTGTTCTGGCGGGCGCAGACGGACGTGGGCACGTTCATCTTGGAGGATTTCTGGAGCCGCAACGTCTATAACATGTTCGCGTCTCCCATCACGTCGCTAGAATTGTTCCTGGCGATTGCCATCATCGGGTTTCTCCGCTGCGTACTGAGTTTTGCTTTTCTCAGTTTGCTGGCGTGGTTGCTCTACGCTTTTAATATCTTCCACATCGGCGGGTTGGCACTGGGTGCGTTTACGACCGTGCTGCTCTTGTTTGGCTGGGTGATCGGGATTGTCATTGCTGCGCTCATTTTCCGTTATGGCCTACGCATTCAGGTGTTGGCGTGGTCTGTCGGCTTTCTCATCCAGCCTTTCAGTTGTGTCTTCTATCCGTTGGAGAGTATGCCGCGCTGGGTGCAGGTGATTGCCGTCACTCTGCCCACGACCCACGTCTTTGAAGGGCTACGTCATGCCATCGCTACCGGGGAGCTGGCGGTCGCGCCGCTTCTCACTGCCCTCGGCCTCACCATACTCTTGCTCATCGCGTCCTTGCTCTATTTTCATTATGCGCTGTTGCAAGCGAAACGGCTGGGGTTGCTGACGCGCTTCGAGATGGCGTAGGACCGGCACCTCGCCTGTGGTACGTATGGCGCAACACCTAGCAGGAGAATTGTCATGCGCTTTGGTTTTCATGCTCTGAACTTGGGGCCGATTGCTACTCTAGCGTCCATTCAGCACGTGCTCGCCGCGTGTGAGCACCACAAGATCGATTCGATCTGGACCGGCGATCACATCATCAACGCCGACCAGATTGGCTCCACCTATCCGTATAGCCCTACGGGAAAATTTCCGCTCCCGCCCGAAGAACCTATTTTAGAGCCGCTCACCTTCATGGGATACGCAGCGGCACGAACGACCACGGTGCAGATTGGCGTCAGCGTATTGATCGTTCCTTATCGCAATCCAGTAGTGACCGCTCGTGCGCTCACCACGTTGGATTTTCTTTCTCAAGGACGCATCATTGTCGGAATCGGTAGCGGCTGGATGAAGGAAGAATTCGACGCTTTGGGCGTGCCGTTTGCTGAACGTGGTGCGCAGACCGATGAGTTCATTCAGATCTTCAAAGCTATCTGGACCAATCCCCGGCCACAATTCTCCGGTAAGTATCATCAATTCTCCGGCATCACCGCCTATCCACAGCCGGTCCAGCGTCCCTACCCGCCCATTTGGGTAGGCGGAAACAGCAAGCGGGCGATGCGCCGCGCACTTGAGCTGGGAGATGGCTGGCAGCCCGGCTGGTCGAAACCCGACCAGTTCGCCCAGGAGATGCAGGACTTTTATCGTATCGCCGACCGGCTTGGGCGCGATCCCAAGACCGTGGAGATTTCTTTGATTCGTCCTATGCAGATTCTTGACCGTGCGGATGCCCACCGTCCGCTCATTGGCACCCCCGAGCAAATCGCTGCAGACATCCGCGAATATCAGCGGCTTGGTGTTTCGCACCTTGTCTTTGCCTTCCGCACCAGCACGATGGCGGAAACCGTAGAGACCGTTGAACGCTTCGCCACGCAGGTTCGTCCGTTACTGCAATGACGATTGCCTCTGATGAACAGCAAGAGGTCTTCTCTTCATCGTTCTGCATTCCTCATTTCTCTGGAGGTGTCATGCCAGGAAAGCTTGCCGCGTTTCACGAATTCCGTTCGCGCATGAATGAAAAGCTGCTCAGCAAGGGCAATTTGCAGCTTAAACGCTTCTTCAATCTCGATTCGCAAGTCTACACGGATGGAGCCTTGCCCGGCCGTACCAAGGAGTTGATGGGGTTGGTGGCGTCGGCAGTGCTGCGCTGCGATGACTGCATCACCTACCACATGATTCAATGTGCTGAGGCTGGTGTCAGCGACGAAGAATTTTTCGAGACGTTTAACGTCATTCTGATTGTCGGCGGTTCGATTACCATCCCGCATATCCGTCGCGCAGTCGAGACATTGGAAGAGTTGCGCGCAGGCCAGAGCGAACGCAGCGAAGCGGTGCCGACAGTGACCAAGAGAAAAGGCAAACAGCCCAAACAAGGAAAAGGAAGATGAGAGCAATGAACAAACGTATCGTGCTGTGGAGCTTGTTGGTGGTCGCTTCTTCCTTCGGTGGGGACGCTCTCTCGCCTCCAGTCTTTGCCGTTGATCCAGCGCCACCGGCAGTGCCAGCTCCGCCGCGCGTCAGCACCCTGGATAACCAGACCAATGTGTCATTGACGATCTACAACTCGAATCTCGGTCTCGTCAAAGACGTGCGTGACATCGACCTCGGCGAAGGCGAGCAAGAGCTACGTTTTATGGACGTGGCTTCCGAAGTGATTCCCACCACCGTGCATGTCAAATCGCTGACTGATGCCCGTGGCTTGCAAGTGCTCGAACAGAATTACGAGTACGATCTCATTAGTCCGGAAAAGCTGCTGGAGAAGTATGTCGGCAAAGAAGTGAAGATCCTCGACAAGAACTACTACACCGGCCAAGATCAGCTCACGACGGCGACCCTGCTTTCTACCAACGGTTCCCCGGTTTATCAGACTGACAACGAGATTCATGTCGGCTTACCCGGTCGTGTGATTCTGCCCCAGCTTCCCGAGAATTTGCTGTCCAAGCCCACGCTGGTGTGGCTGCTGCGCGGGGGAAAAGCTGGCAAACATAAAATCGAGGCCTCTTATCTGACGAACCAAATTACATGGTCGGCGGATTATATCGTGGTGTTGAATGCCGAAGACACCCAAGCCGATCTTTCGGGCTGGGTGTCGATTGATAATAAATCTGGTGCCACCTACAAAAATGCGACTTTGAAATTGGTAGCTGGGGATGTCCATCGCGTGCAGCCGCAAGCCGCCATGTATCAGCGTGCCCTGACGATGGCTGACGGCGCGGGGGCACCAGAAGCCAAGCAGTTCACCGAGGAAAGTTTCTTCGAGTATCACCTCTACACCCTCGACCGCCCCGCCACCGTCAAGAGCAATCAAACCAAGCAGATGACCTTGCTCTCAGCCGCCAACATCCCTGTCGTGAAACGGTTCACCTTGCAAGGGCAGCAAGGTTACTTCATGAATCCCTACAGCCCGACAGACGAACTGCCGCCGGAGAAGGTCAGCGTGACGTTGGAGATCGAAAACGCGCAGAAGAACAACCTGGGCATGCCTCTGCCCAAAGGAACGGTGCGCGTGTACAAGGCCGACAAGGAAGGCAGCCTGCAATTTACCGGAGAAGACAGCATTGACCACACAGCAAAAGATGAACTCGTGAAAGTCAAAATGGGCGATGCCTTCGATGTGACCGGCCGGCGGAAGCAGACCGATTTCAAGCAGATTGCCCGAGGTGTGACGGAAATTGCTTGGGAGATTACCTTACGTAATCACAAGCCAGAGGCGGTGACCGTACGTGTGAACGAGCCGCTCTTTGGCGATTGGGAAGTGCTCTCTTCCTCGTTCAAGCACGAAAAAGTCGATGCTCACACCCTGCGCTTCGATGCGCCAGTGCCGAAAGATGGGGAAACGAAGATCACCTACCGCGTGCGGGTGAAGACGATGTAGCAGCATGAAACTCAACACGCCACTTATTGGGACTCCACGGCTGAGCAACTAGCAGACTGCTACGCCAGGACCTGAGGCTCGTGTGCTGCTAGCCAGTGTTCAAGGTCGGCAACGTTACTGAAGTCGAGCAACGCCTCGCCGAGGTTCTCCAACTGCGCAACGCTCAAACTCGCCACCTGCTTGACAAGAGCGGATGGCAATTCTCCACAACGTCTGCGTAGCAGGCGGAGAATCAAGACCGCTCCTTCTTCCTGTGCGCCTTCAGCGAATACATCTTGATAAAAACGGGTCTGCTTGAGAGTAATGTCCGTCAGTCCTAACATAGTCTGGATCCCCTGCCGACTCAGTTTCGGAAGTTTGTACACAAGGATGGCTTCTACCAGCTCTACTATGGCCGCCGTTTGTTCAGTGTCAACCGACTCCTGTCGCACCCGCGCCACGACAGCTTGCGCTTCAAGTATGGCTTGCCGAGGATCGGCCAAGATGACGGCCATGAGATGCTGGGTGAGAGTTTGTCGTGAGCGTGCCCATTCGTCCAGATACACGCGCGTAACCTGTCCACTCTTCAGGAGCGCCATGTAATGGGGATGCTCGCCCGAGTCCATGCCTCGAGAGGGGTAGATGACCACGGCGTGCCAGGGTTGTGCCGGGCGATGCTGGTGCAGATAGAGAAAGATTTCGGCGAACAAACGGGCATAGAAATTGGGGTCAGGTTGAAACTGGACCTCAATGAAAAACAATGGCCAGTCGAGCTGGTCTTCCGGAGGGGCAAAAACACCATCGAGACGGAAAGCGGTAGTGGTTCAATTTGATTCATTCCCATGTCTTCGTAGGGGCGGCCCAGCGTGGCCGCCCGGCAAAAGGGCACCCACATAGAGGTGCCCCTACAAGACAAGACGAAACTGTACCACTACCCGGAAGGCGGTTTGCTTGAGTTCCACTGACGTGAAGCGATAGGCGTTAGCATGTTCCGCCGGCCGTCCGATGAAGTCGAACAGCAGGCGAGGCAAAGTCTGAAACAAGCGATAAAAGAGTGTGTCGGTTTTCACGTGAACGGCTATTCCTAGCAAGCTAGCATACCATACGGCTGCATTCGTTATTGTCTACAGGAGGAGGAAATTTTCGTCATATGCCCACGAAGAAAAAGATCCCCACTGCGCCGGTGCGCATTGCCCACCCGGCCACCATTCGTGCGTTTCAGCGCCGCTTGATCGCGTGGTACAACCAACACGGCCGCGATTTGCCGTGGCGGCGTACGCGTGATCCCTACGCCATTCTGGTCTCTGAAGTGATGCTTCAGCAGACGCAAGTGTCGCGGGCGATGCTCTACTATGAACGTTTCTTGGAACGCTACCCGACGGTGGAAGAGCTAGCGCGTGCTGATGAAGGCGAGGTGCGCGAGACCTGGGAAGGGCTGGGCTACTACCGGCGTGTACGCAATCTTCAGCGGGCCTCGCAGGAGATTGTCGAGAAGCATGAGAGCCAATTCCCCACTAGTCATGAAGAACTGACCGCATTGCCGGGGATCGGCGACTACACTGCCGGAGCCGTGCGCAGTTTCGCGTTTCACCATGACGCTGCCATCTTGGATACCAATGCCGCTCGGGTGCTGACGCGACTGTTCGCGCTGCCGCCGGCTCAGCAAACTGATCGCTTCCTGTGGAGCGTGGCCCATGCCGTGACGCCCGCAGGTCAGGCCCCGGACTTTAATCAGGCGATCATGGACTTGGGAGCGACGATCTGTAATGCGCGAACGCCGCGTTGCGGTGAGTGCCCTGTCCGCACATTGTGTCGCAGCGCACCGTCACGACCTTGACAAGCGGAAGCGAAGGTGATGACGCTGGATGCAGACTCGATAAAAGCGAAGAAAAAAGGAGGGCCTTTCATGGCTTATGATCTGTTGATTAAGAATGGAACCGTGGTCGATGGCACAGGCGCACCGCAGTATCGCGCCGATGTTGCCGTAGCCAACGGCAAGATTGCCGAGATCGGTAAAATTTCAGGCGGTGCCAAACAGACGATTGATGCCTCGGACTTGATCGTTGCTCCGGGGTTTATCGACCCGCACACGCACTATGATGCGCAGATTTGCTGGGACCCGTTGATGACTTCTTCTTCTTGGCACGGCGTAACCAGCCTCGTGATGGGCAACTGTGGCGTCGGCATCGCCCCGTGCAAGCCAGAAGTACGTGAAGTCGCGGCCTGGGATCTCGTCAACGTCGAAGCGATTCCGTTTGACGTGCTGACCAAGGGGATTAAGTGGGAATGGGAAACCTTCCCGCAGTACATGGATGCCGCAGCCAAGCGCGGCTCTGGCATCAACCTGGGATTTCTCGCGCCGCTCACACCCTTTCGCCACTTTGTGATGGGCGAAGAGTCAATGGACCGTGCGGCCACGCCGGAAGAGACGGCGAAGATCAAAGCCCTGATTAAGGAAGCTGTCGCCGCTGGCGCGATGGGATTCACCACCAGCTTTATTGCGCAGCACATCGGCTACAAAGGCCGGCCCTTGGCCTGCCGACAAGCAGATTCCGCCGAGTTCAAAGCCTACAGCAATGCGCTGAAAGAACTCGGCAAAGGCAGCATTGAGCTAGCGCTGACCAACGACATTTCCGTGGTAGACGAGCGCGAATATGCTCTGCTCGACTTGCTGCTTACCGAGAGCGGACGCCCGGTCACGTGGCTGGCATTGCTCAATCGTGACGATAAGCCGAATGCTTGCCAAGAGACCTTGCGCACCACGGCGGCACTGTGTCAGAAGGGTGCTGTCCCGCAGGTGAGCTGCCGCCCGCTGATTATCCAAATTGACCTGCGCTCTCCTTTTATCTTCTCGAACATTCCGTGCTGGAGCCCGGCGTTCCAACGTCCGGTGGAAGAACAGAAACAGTTCTACCGTGATTCTTCGTTCCGTGCGGAGTTCCGTAAAGCCATGGAAACGCCGAAAGTCTTCTCCGGGCGCTGGGACCGCGCGGTCGTGCATGAAGTTGGTAGCCCAGCGATGCGCTCGTTGGTCGGCAAGAGCGTGGCGCAGATTGCCAAAGAGCGCGGCAAAGACGGACTCGACACCTTCTTGGATCTCGCCATCGAAGATGACTTGCAGTTGCAGTACACCTACGAACTCTTCAACGCCACCGAAGAGCGCATTCCGGATCTCATCACCGATCCGCGCGTGATGGTCGGCTTGTCCGACGGTGGAGCGCATGTCGATATGCTGTGCGACGCTGGGTATGCGACCTATCTGCTCGGCACTTGGGTGCGCGAAAAGAGCGTACTGACTCTAGAGCATGCGGTGAAACGGCTGACGACTGAGCCAGCAGCATTCTTTGGCATCACGCAGCGCGGCAAGATTCAGCAGGGGTTGGCCGCTGACTTTGCTATTTTTGACCTCAAGACGGTGGGGTCCAGAAAACGGGGCGAGATGCGCAATGATCTGCCCGGCGGTGGCCGACGGTTGGTGATGCCAGCGCAAGGCGTAGAATACACCGTCGTCAACGGTGCGGTGCTCTACGAACACGGCAAGCACACCGGCACGATGCCGGGGCAAGTGCTACGCTCCGGGCAAGCGTAAGATCTCTCTCAACCTCTTCAGTCATTTCCTAAAAAAGTAGGGACACGGAATGCCGTGTCCTTATGCCCTTACGTAAGATCAAACGCAAGCATACTTCTGTTTAGTTATACCAAACGATAGTATGCCGACTTATGGTGAACCGTCATTTTTGGCTCGAACGCATTGAACAACAGTGGTCCCGCCGCTCTGTCCTCTGGTTACGGGGGGTGCGCCGCGCGGGGAAGACTTCGTTGGCCCAATCGCTGCCTAACGTCGAGTATTTCGACTGCGAATTGCCGCGCATCCGGCGAGCTATGGAAGACCCGGAAGCTTTCCTGCAAGGGCTGCGCGGCAAACGTGTGGTTCTCGACGAAGTGCATCGCCTGCCCAACCCTTCGGAAGTGCTCAAGATCGCCGCCGATCACTTTCCCACAGTTCGCGTCCTGGCCACCGGCTCCTCGACATTGGGTGCGAGCAGCCGCTTTCGCGACACACTCGCCGGGCGCAAGACGGAACTCTGGCTCACCCCGATGATCGAAGCGGATCTAGCCGACTTTGACGACACCGATCTCTCCCATCGCTTGCTGCATGGTGGGCTGCCGCCCTTCTTCCTGTCGCCGGAACCGCCCGAGCGCGATTTCCAGGAATGGATGGATGCCTACTGGGCCAAGGACATTCAGGAACTCTTCCGCTTGGAGCGCCGCGCTTCCTTCCAGCGCTTCGTGGAACTGCTCATGGCCCAGAGTGGCGGCATTTTTGAGGCGACCAAATTCGCCGCGCCATGTGAAGTCAGCCGCACCACCATCACGAACTATCTCGCCGTCCTCGAAGCCACCTCCGTGGCCCTGGTGCTCCGACCGTTCAGTTCCCGCCGCAGCAACGAAATCATCGCCGCCCCCAAAGTTTATGGCTTCGACACCGGCTTCGTCTGCGCCTATCGCGGCTGGACCAGCCTGCGGCCTGACGACCTGGGCCACCTCTGGGAACACTACGTCCTCAACGAACTCACCGCGCAGCTTCAGACCGCCGACCTGCGTTACTGGCGGGACAAGCAAGGTCACGAAGTGGACTTGATCTGGGTGTCGCGCGGGAAAAGCCCGGTGGCGATCGAATGTAAATGGTCCGCTCGTGACTTCAATCCGGCGAACCTACTGGTCTTCTCCCGCGCCTATCCCAAGGCAACATTGCTGGTGACGACCCCCGACGCCCGACCTGCTTTCACCCGAAAGTACAGCGGCATCGACGTCCAATTCCTGACCCTTGACCGTCTCGCCCCGTACATTGCTGGCAAGTGAACTAAAAAGAAGCCACGCTTGGCCAGTTCGACTTGCTGTGGGACGCCGGTTGATTGCTTCGCGTTCAACTGCTCATGCGTTGCGGAGGGGACGGAGCTTCTTCAGGGAGCGGGTCAGGCGCGCAGTTGTGTTGGCGTGCAAATTGTCACCGTCAAGTCTCCATAGCGTTTGTTGTAGGCGGGATCGCCGGAGGGTGTCACCAGATAGTTGCGTCCTTGTGGATAGTAGCTGCGAAAGAGCTTGAGAGCAGAGCTATCGAATGCACCCGGGTCCCACTTGCACTCGATGGCGTCCACTTCATCACGCCGCTGCGCCAGTACGAAGTCCACTTCCCGCCCCGCTTTGTCGCGCCAGTAACGGACAGGGAGGTCTGGGAAAGAGGCATGCAGGTGCTCCAGCACGAAGTGTTCCCAGAGCGCGCCGAAGTCTTCCAGACGCAGCGGATCCCAGCCACGCGCGAAGCTCACGAAGCCGGTGTCGAAGGCATAGACCTTGGGCTGCTTGACGATTTCGTGCTGGCCACCGCCGTAGAAAGGGCGGACCAGCGTGAGCGCATGGGTGATTCCCAGCGCACTCAGATGGCTCTCCACGGTTGGCCGTGTGATCCCCAGGGCGGAAGCAGTCTTGGTCACTTCAAACTGTCCGCCGCTTTGGCGCATGAGGTACTCGAACAATGCGTCGAAGCGATTCATATCGCGGAAGCCGAACAGCCGCTGGATGTCGCGGGCGAAAAACGAATCCATCCACTCGCGGTAAAACGTGGGCCGTTTCGCCTCCGCCAGCAGTGCAGGCGGCAAACCGCCCTGAAACAGCCGCTGCGGCAGCGTGACCCCGAAAGCCGCCAGCTCATCCCAGAGCACAGGCGTCAGATGGACGAGGCGCTTGCGACCGGTCAGGGTGTCGCGAAACTTATTGCTGGCCGCGAGGGTCGAGGACCCGGTCGCCAGAATCTTCAGCTTGGGGAAAACATCGGCACCGATCTTGAGGAGTCGCGCAGGATCGCGGAGTTGGTGGATTTCGTCAAAGACCACGACCGGCTTCACACAGGAGCGGAAGAACACTTGGGGATCGCTGACCATGTCCTCGACCGTGGGCAGGTCGCAATTAACGTAGAAGATACGCTCGGTACCCAGGCTTTCGGCCAACGTTGTCTTGCCTGAGCGCCGGACGCCAGACAGCCAAACGATGGGTGCCTCGCGCCAGGCCTCTTCGATGCGTTGCCGCCAGAAAGGTCGTTCAATCATGCCAGCGGAGTATGCGTTTGGTCTTACCAAATGTAAAGTATGGTAGCGCAGACAATCCTGCCTCCGTGTCACTTTAGGTTGCGGAAGCGTGTGGGCAGGAGCGCGTCGTCGCCTTCCAGGCGCTTGCCGAAGAACTGCAAAGGATGGTGCCTCAGCGGATGGTGCCTCGCGCGGTGCGAGTTCGATGCAGATGGGTGGAGCTTCTCCAAGTCGCGGTGTGAGGGGGAGAGGAAAAGCTATGCGTTTCCGCTGCGGTCCTCGATTTGATTGGTAAGGATTCCGCTCATTCCTCGCCCCGCGTGAGGGCCATCACGTCCGCCGTCGTCACGTCAGGAAGAGCGGCACCCCGCGCCCGTTTCAGCCAGACCTCGGCAGCCAGCGACGCTGCCCGCCGCGCACGATGCGTTTCCAGCCAGCGGGCGAGTTCCTCCACTTGCGATGTCGGCAAACGCTCGATCACGGTTTCAATTTCAGCAATGATGTTCATGGTCGAAAGTCTAGCACTGCGTCGGAGAAACCGTCAATCTGCCGCTCAAAAACTCCAGGCGGGCGAGAATATCTCTCCCGCTCCAAGTCAGGGAACTCTGCTAACAAGTCCTCTACCGAATCGCCACCGGCCAGGTATTCCAGCATGGTTTCCACCGGGTAACGTAAGCCGCGCAGGCAGGGCTTCCCATGGCAAATGTCTGGATCGACCGCGATGCGTGAAAGCAGATCCTCGTTCGCCATGCTTGCATTTTACACGCTCAACTTGCCGATGCCAAGTTGGTGTTTTCCTCGCGAGCGGGTTCGGGCAGGTCCGCATCGTTGGGGTTTTCTGCTTGTTGACCTCCTGTCGTGTCCGACATATTAAGCCTCCCGCGCCACACCTTGAAAACGTCGATAATGTCTACAGAGGGAAATACCTAAAATTCCTCTCCTCTTGCACTTTTAGCGGAAAATGTTTTGTTGACTGCTAGTATAGAAGGTAGTGAGAAGAGCCAGAGTATTGAGCGAGGAAGTCATGGCGATAAAAGTCTTCGTAAGTGCTGGGACCCCGGCTGACGACACGCAAATGTCTTTTCGCGATGCAATTGTAAATACCATTGAACTGGTGGGTTTCACGCCTCGACTCATGAGTGCAAAGGACTGGGACTATCGAAATCCTCTCCGGGGGGTGCGTCGAGCTATGGACGAGTGTGAAGGTGCTGTGGTGGTTGCCTATCCTCGCTACCGAATTGAGGCAGGGCGAGAGCTTCGTCGCGAAGGAGGAGATGCATTAAATTGTGCGGCCTTTCCCACAGCATGGAACCAGATTGAGGCAGCGATGGCATACGAGAAAGGCTTGCCTCTCCTGGTCGTGGCAGACACGAAGCTGCGCCGCGAGGCTATGCTTGATTCTGCCAACGATATTCGCCCGTTTTGGACGGACCTAGATTCCGCTATTGGTCATTCTGATGAGTTTCTTGGCTACCTGCAAAGCTGGAAGCAGGATGTTGAGCAGCGTGCAAAGGCGCAGCCAGCAAACACGAACGTCTCGCTTCGTGACCTGACCGCCACACAGGTTCTTGGAGTACTACCTTGGTACGAGTTGATGGGAGTTGTGGGTGGCCTTATCAGTGCGCTATTCGCGGCAGCAACGATAGGCTACCGAATAGGCTGCGGGCAATGGCCGTTTGGTTGATTGACAAGCGAAGCCGACCTGAGACTTCGGGTTGCCGTCTAATGTCAGGCGGTTCTTTTCACGAAGCCACCGCCATTACCTCCCTCGAAACTTCGGCGTGCGTTTTTCCGTCATCGCCGTGACACCTTCTTTAGCGTCTTCCGTCGTCCACGTGTAGGCCTGATATTCTGACTCGATGTCGATGGCCGCGTCGAGTAGGTCGGCGTCGTTCTTGTAGAGCGCTTTCTTAGCCAGACGTACGGCGATGGGTGCGTTGGCAGCGATCTCGCGGGCGAGCGACATGGCTTCGTCTAGCGCTTTTCCCGTAGGCACGACACGGTTGACCAAGCCCAACGCGTAGGCTTCTTCTCCACTATACAACTTGCCGGTGAAAATCACTTCGCAAGCTTTGGCCATGCCGACGATGCGCGGGGTGGTGTAGGTGCCAGCCATGCCGGGGTGAATGCCGAGACGCACGAAGTTCAAGCCCATCTTGGCGTCCGCCGCCGCAACGCGCATATCGCACGCCAAGGCGACGCAGAATCCGGCTCCGACCGCGTGCCCATTAATGGCAGCGATGGTGGGAATTTCGAGCTGTCGCAGTGAGAGGAAGCGGTTGTAAAAGACTTTCGGTGGCTCGGTGTTGCGGGTAGCATCGCCGGAGGTGCGACTTTGCAAATTACCTTTGGCACCGCCGGCGCAGAATGCACGCCCGGCTCCGGTAAGGATGAGCACTCGCGCCTCTTGATCCTGCTTGAGTTCTTGCACGAACTGCGCGAACTCGTCGCCCATGTCCACAGTCATCGCGTTAAGACTTTCCGGGCGGTTCAACGTGAGCGTGACAATGCCATCCTGCTTATCAATAAGAAGGTTGTGATAGGTGGTCATGACAGATCCTTTGTGACGGGAAGAAAAAGGCGTAACGGCTCGTCACGCCCTTGGAGTGGAGGACTTACTCGCGCCGAAGCACTGCTGGACGAGTCGGCAGCGCCGCCTGACGAGGGTGATGGATTAACTTGCCGCGCGGCGGCGAACTGGGGCATTGATGACGACTTCCGGCAGCGAATGTTCGTGCTGAAAGTCGATTTTGACCCCTTCTGGGTCAATGGAGATGTGGCGGCTGATGGTTTCCATGATGTCTTTGCGCAGGGCATCCATCTGATCGGCCGAAAGGCCCAGTCGATCATACACCAAGACCACTTGCAGGCGATTCTTTGCTTCCCCTTTACTGCCTTTTGCGCCGAATAGTTTTTGTACGAACGTCCATGCCATGACCTTATCTCCCAAAGAAGAGTTTGCCGAGCCGCTGAATGAAGCCGACATTGCCATTGAGTTCGGGAATCGGTACGTCTTCGCCAAGAATGCGTTGTACGATTCGTCGATACGCTTGTCCTGAACGTGAGCGCTCGTTCAATACGACGGGCGCGCCAGAGTTCCCGGCAATCACTACCTCTTCGTCCTCTGGTACGATGCCGAGTAACGGAACGGCGAGAATTTCCAAAACGTCGCTCTGATTGAGCATCTGTTCTTTCTTCACCATCTCGGGGTTCATGCGATTGATGATGAGGCGCGGGTCGCCTATAGATTGCTGCAACAAGCCAATCACTCGGTCTGCGTCGCGGACCGGAGAAACTTCTGGAGTGGTGATGAGGATTGCCTCGTTGGCCCCAGCGATGGCGTTACGAAATCCTTGTTCGATCCCAGCCGGGCAATCGATCAACACGAAATCGAAATCTTCTTTCAATTGCGCGGTCAGATCACGCATCTGCTCGGGGCTGATGTCTTCCTTCTGGTCCACCTGCGAGGCCGGAAGTAAGGAAAGATTAGGAAAGCGTTTATCTTTGATGAGGGCCTGACGCACTTGGCAGCGTCCGCGCACCACATCCAGCAGATGATAGACAATGCGGTTTTCTAACCCCATGATGAGATCGAGATTGCGCAGACCGATGTCCCCGTCGATCATGACAACTTTGCGATCTTCTCTGGCGAGACCAAGACCAAGGTTCGCCGTTGCGGTAGTTTTTCCAACACCTCCTTTACCTGAGGTGACAACGATTGCTCGTCCGCCCATAGCTCCGAGCCTCCTATAGCTTTCCTTGATAGGGTTCAATCATGATGTGGTCATCTTTGACTCGTGCGATTTCCGGACGCGAGACGCGCCGGTTGTTCTGATCGTCATCTGCTCTAGCGATCATGGGGCCGATGCGAAGCTGCAACGGGGTGAGATTCAGCGCGACGACCACTGCGTCTTTATTGTCTGGATAGCCAGCATGAACCATACCTCGAAGCGTTCCCACCACCACCACGTCGCCGCCTGCGAGAATTTCTGCTCCCTGATTCACATCTCCCATTACGATCACGTCGCCCTCGCAGATCTCTTTTTGCCCACCGCGCAAACCGCGCCGCAGATACGAAGTGTCCGTATTTTTCTGTGCGGCGGCTGGTGCTGTTTTCTGCTCCACAACCGACGCGACTAAGCTATCGCGTACCGGCAAACCTTCTTTGTAGAGCAGCTCGCGGCTTACGGGCGACGTGGCCACGGCATAGCGCAGCAAGAGCCCTTCGCCTAGCAAGAGTTCCTTGAGTTTCCACCATTCTTCTTTTTGTAGAAGGCGGTCGCCGAAAAATAGCACGACCGGCGAATCACGAAAGAAACCTTGGGCGCGCGCAAGTTCGTCCGTCACGGCTTGCAGCACGTCATGAAAAGGCGCCTGGTCATGAAACAAGAAGGTCGGCCCGGCTTTGAGCCCTTTGATGGTGAACAGTTCCACTCCTCCCCCGACAGCGATGGCGCGATCTCTTGTGCTGGGAACTGAGATCATGCTTGAGTACCACGCCCTGTAGCAGAAAAATACAGGCTCCACAATGTCTAAGAACGCCCGTCTGCACGCTTGGTAGTGGTTCAATTTGATTCATTCCTATGTCTTCGTAGGGGCGGCCCTGCGTGGCCGCCCAGCAAAAGGGTACCCACATAGGGGTGCCCCTACAAGACAAAACGAAACTGTACCACTACTGCACGCTTCCCCCGGTTGCGAGGATAGCAAAGCACGCTATAAAAGCTTGTCTCGTAACGAAGAGTCGTCACGAACGCAGAAGGGAGGTGAACTCGGGTGCATAGAGAACGAGAGAAAGAGATCCGCCGCCGCCGGAAACGGCGCGAGAAGAGTCTGAAACGTCGCGTTAAAGAAATGAAAGCACAGGCGAAAAAAGGGTAGCCGAAACTCTGGAATCTGAAGGCCTATCCAGATTTACTCCAGCGGGGTCAAGCAAGATTCTTCGCTGTGCTGCTCAGAAACAAAATCTTCGACTATGGCAGCCCGTCATTCCGGGCGAGCACCGCGAGACCCGGAATCCAGAAGCAAAAAGCTGGAGTCCCGCCTGCGCGGGAATGACGTTCCTTTTGCTTCTGCACATGCACTTAGCGCCTGCGCTATGAGCGGCTCAGAATGACATTCCTGGAAGGGTCCATCGTAAAGTGTACGAATGTCACGCACTCTGGTTTAGCGCACGGGCAGCATCAGCCGTGCTTCTCCTGATTGCAACTCCACACCATCTTTCTGGATCGACACGACTTTGTAGCCTCCGATAGTATCGCCCTCGTGGGCCATGGTCAGAGGTCCGCCGTTCACTCGAATAAACGCGATCCGCTTCTCCGGATCGCTTGACCATTGCAACATACTGAGCGTTGTCTCGGTTGCCGAAGACGGGTCGCCCGTAGGGACTTCTTTCGTGTCTGGCGGTGCGGTGCGGGCCGGCGACGGTTGTTGGTGGCGCTGGCGCCATTCGCGTACGGTGGCAGATTCGGTTGCCGGAGGCTCATCAGCTGAGACGGCTCCAACCATAACCCGTGGTCTGGCCGCAGCCTCTTTCGGTGGTGTCGGGAGCGGTGGCGGGGTGAAGGGCGAGCGTTGTACTGCCGACCCGGGAGGGGGACTGGGTGGTGGCGTTGCCTCTGGTGTGGGAAGGGTGGCGACCGGGATGGGTGGTAGATGCTCTTGAACAAGGGTCGCGGCGGAGGGCCGCGGACTTGTCTGCTGTTGCGGCGGTGGGACTGGCGCGACCGGTGGTGTGACGGCTGCTGCCCGAGGCGTGGGGTCTGCTTTCGCTGGGACGCTGGGTGAGGCTGTTGGCGCAGGCGTTCGTGCGGTCGTTGTTGGGCGAGGCATGCTGCTGCGAGCAGGAGGGGCAACGTCCGGCTGCGACGGCCAAAAGAGGAAACTGGCTCCGGCAACGCCGCCCACCAGGAGACATCCCAGGAGGAGGGGGAACGCGAGACGTGTCTTTCGTTGCGCTTGCGGCAGTTGTGAAGGCAAGGTTGTTTTGAACGGAGATGAGAGCAGTAAACGCGACCGTACATCGGCGGTGCGCGAACGGCGCTCTTCCTCGATTTTGCGGAGGGCGTCAAGAATTGTGCTCATGAGCGTGTTCCTGGCTAGGACTTTGGGCATCTTGTGATGTGGGTGGCGTGGTCTCGGGACTCGGGGAAGAAGAGGACGAGACCGTCAGGCTCGGGCGCGTATAGCTACTCACGGCATTGTACAAGGAGATCATCGTCTGTGGCCCGACAACGCCATCAGGAGTAAGGCGGCGGCTCTTCTGAAACCGCGCCACGAGGTCCTCTGTCTTACGGCTGTACGTATCCAATCGCATATCTGGTGAGATCTGGACGTTGGCGTCTGGTGTCTGAGAAAGCAACTGATAGAGCCGTTTCACCTGTTGCCCGACGCTCCCCACGCCGAGCGGAGCCCCGACATTCTCAAAATCTTTCCAAAAGAGGTGAGCTTTCCCGAACCAGTGATCGGTGAGGACTGACACTGGCACATCCCACTCACGATCTAAGAGAAACCGGCAGCGGCCCTCGCTAATACCCACCAGCAGGGCAAAGCGAGGCTCGTGACTCGCGGGTGTCGTGAGTTCCAAGATGGCCGGGAGATCGAGCAAGGAGAGCAAATTGAACGCACTGTTGAGCGGCAGGTATTCTAAGCGTCGAGTTCGAGCAATGGCGCTCAAGTCCATCGTGCCGCCACGCCATTCTTCGTTCTGCAGTGCTTTGACGTGCCAAGCGCGAAGCAAGGCGGCTGTGGATTGAACAGCACTCGCGACTGCTGTTTTCTGTTGAAGCGTTTGGAAGAATTCCTGATCTTTATCATTCTGTTCAGGCGAAGACGCCTGAGCTGCTGCGCCCAGTGGCAAGGCTGGCGGCGGTAACGCTTCTGCTAATAGTGTCGTTCCTGACGAAGGTGGGGGAGGGACATCGGGCGGTTGAGCAGATGGGGCGGCGTTGGTATTCACTGCGATGGATGAGGTTGCTGCCGGTGCGGGCGGCTGTGGGCCCGAGTTCGCTGGCGTGAGAGCCGGCGGTGCCGGTGCAACCATTGGCGCGGGTGGAGCTTCGGAGACCACGACCGGTGGTTGTTTCATTTGCGAGCGCGGGAAGAACCACCCATGCGTGGAGGCAAAGGCGAGCATCGCTGCGACGAGCAGGACGAGGCCCCCAACCACTGCCGGGGACGAAAGAAAGCTGGGAAGGCGGGACGCAAAACTCGGTTCCTCACGGCCCAATTCTTTAGCGGCTTGGAGAATGGCGTCACGTTCGATCCGCCGTTCTTCTCGGGTATAGCCAATCAGCAGTGCGCGATGGCAAAGAATGTTCACGAGCCGGGGAATGCCGTGCGAGATGCGATAGACCGTCGTGAGCGCGTCGGCAGAAAAATGCACCAGTTCCCGACCGTCGGCCGCCACACGTACTCGGTGGCGAACATATGACTTGGTCTCGTCCTCGTTGAGTGGACCGAGATGCCAGCGCAGCGTGACTCGTTGGTCGAGCTGCGCGAGGTCGGGGCGAGCGAGAATGTCGCGTAGCTCGGGTTGGCCGACCAACATGATTTGCAGCAGCTTGGCTCGCTCGGTTTCGAGATTCGACAAGAGCCGAAGCTGCTCCAAGACACTGGGCTCAAGGTCCTGTGCTTCATCGACAATCACGACGACGCGGCGACCCTCGGCTTGCTGGTCGAGCAAGAAGCGATTCAGCGCTTCAATCAGCTCCTTCTTGCTCGTCGAAGAAGAAGGAATCCCAAGGTCGGCATTAATAGTCTGGAGCAGCTCCACCGCCGACAGCGCGGGGTTGAAGATGTAGGCGACGATAGTGCTGCTGTCGAGATTACGGACAAGCGTGCGCAGGAGCATCGTCTTACCGGCACCGATCTCGCCGGTGATGACCACGACTCCGCTGCCTTCTCTGACGCCGAACAGCAGATGGCCCAACGCCTCTTGGTGATTGGTGCTGAGAAAAAGATAGTCAGGGTCCGGGGTTAATCGGAAGGGATTGTCGCGGAACCCGTAAAATTCCTCGTACATAGCGTGAATACGACGGAAAGCCTTCAAGGTAAATTCATCGTGCCCTCGGGCAGAAGGGATCTGTCTTGCCCGCATGGACGATGTTGCTGGCCATCATGGACCGGCACGATAGAAGGAGTCAAGGTGCATGCCGTTGCTTCACTCGGGCAAGAATCTTGGCTTTTGCAAGAAAATACCTTACAGGTAGGGACGCGAGATGTCGCATCCCGGCGGTCGGGGAGAATGGAGAAAGATACTCATGCGCGATTTGTTGGCGCTCAATCGAGAGTCTTTAGTAGAAGTCACCGTGATCGGACGAAAGAGCGGGAAGCCGCACAGCGTGAAGATTTGGTTCGCTGCCGACAGTGAAAAAGTCTACGTCACCTCTGGACGCGGGCTAGGTGCGCAGTGGATCAAGAATCTACAAAAGAATCCGCAGGTAACGCTACGCATTGGTGCGACGATCTTGAAAGGCACCGCCGCATGGCGCGAAGGTCCAGAAGTTCGAGCGAACATCTTCCCTTTATTCTTCAAGAAATATTTTTCGGCGCGTCTCTTTAGCTGGATTTTGGGATGGTATAAACAAGAATTCGCGTTTGAGATTACACCCGACGCAGAGTAAAGGAAGACGACCATGGTTGCTGTTCCTTCGCAAATTCCCGTGCCTCCCAGCGAAAACATCGGCGTGTCGATTGACTATCTCTGGCGTTGCAGCGTCGAGCAGTACCACGCCATGATCCAAGCCGGCATCCTCACTGAGGATGACCCGGTCGAACTGCTCGAAGGATGGGTGGTCACGAAAATGCCAAAGAACCCAAGACATAGTGCGGTGACGCATATCATCCAGGGGACTTTTGCTCGCATCTTGCCCACAGACTGGCATGCGCGAGTGCAAGAGCCGATCACGACAATAACGAGCGAACCCGAACCAGACGTGGTCATTGCCCGAGGGAACTTGCGCCAGTATTTCGACCGCCACCCCGGCCCTCAAGATCTGGCACTGGTTGTCGAAGTCGCGGATTCGTCATTACGGCGCGACCGTATGTTGAAGAAGCGGCTCTACGCTGCTGCTGGCATCCCGGTGTACTGGGTGGTGAATCTCACCGACGCTTGCATCGAAAGCTACAGCGAGCCTTCCGGCGCAGCGGAACAGCCCGACTATCGGCGTCAGCAGGTATACAGCTTGGCAGAAGAGATTGCGGTCACGCTTGACGGCAAAGAAGTCGCCCGCCTCTCCGTGCAGGAATTGCTGACCTGAGACACGGCGACCCGCTGGAGCGCGACCTTCCGAAATGGCCCGACTCAGTGATCGGCCACTGTGGGATATCCAGTTGGCGGAGTAGGTGGAGAAGCAGAATGTCTACGGCTCGGTGGAGAAGCAGAATGTCTACGGCTCGGTGGAGAAGCAGAATGTCTACGGCTCGGCTCTAGCAAGAAGAGAGATCGGTTGGTCTTCCAGGATCGTGCGCACGTGATCCGAGGCGGCCAAAGCAGAGATGCCGGCAAGTGTCGTTTCGACTGGGATACTACCTAGAGCATTTACGTCAGCCAGTCTTTTTCCGCCGAAGCGTTCGAGAATACGGTCGATAGCGTCGAGTGCCTGACCGGAAGATTGACGAATAAGCGTGATGGCTTCCTGGCGAGCATGTCGTGAGCGCACTCTCTCGGCAGCGGATTGCAGTCCTCCATGCGATTGCAAGAGAAGAATGGCGCGGATTTTTTGCCCCGATTTGAGGCGTCCGAGTCGGGCGGCAAATTCCTGGCTGATCTTCGACTGCGGAGCAGTCACAATTCCACGCGACATGTCGGTCACTATACGCTTCTCTCTTCCTCATGAAAGAGCTTTGAGCGCTTCGAGTGGGCGGATGGCACCGTATCCCCAGCGATTATCGGGGCGGCGTTCATTGCCTGCTGGATGCTTGGCTGTCTCTTTCATCGCTTGCATGATTGCACTGACTGGAGCCTCCGGTTTTGCTGCCATCAACAACGCAGCAACCCCGGCAGCATGCGGCGTCGCCATCGAAGTACCGTCCATGTAGGTATACTCGAAGACGGAGCCGCCATTTTTTTCGGGAGGAATACAGGAAAAAACTTGTACCCCAGGCGCGACAACGTCCGGCTTTGTGACTAACGCAGGTTCGGACCCGGGAAAGGCGAGACTTGCACCACTGCTGAAAGAAGCTACCGTCGTTTTTCCGCCGCTAACTTTTTCTAGTGCTCCGATGGAGAAAGCATTGTGAGCATTGCCGGGGGAACTGGTATTGCCGTGGTTTTCGTTACCAATGGCCACGACGGGTAAGATGCCGTACTGATCGAAAAGAACGGCAAACACCTCGGCGAAGAGCGGTTCATAATGAGGAAAGCCAAGGGACATGCTAATAATGTCCGCCCCTTTTTCGACCGCCCAAGACAAACCTTCCATGAGCGTCTGAACAGTTGCATCTCCGATGAGCACCCCGGCGACTAGGAGGGCGGCTTCTGGCGCAACACCAATCGCCACCCCTTGGTCTGTCGTTCCTCCGGCGATAGTGCCGCAGACATGCGTGCCATGCTGCCCGCTATCGAAGGTCGGCGTGGCAGTGATACGCCTGCCCAACGGATCAACAAGGAGAAAATCTTTGACTTTCCCGTTGAGTACAGGGTGTTCGCCGTGGACGCCGGTGTCGAGGACCGCGACGTTGATGTCTTTTCCCTTCGTCGCCGCCCATAATTCTGGGATACCGAGTTGCTTGAGACCCCAGGTCATTTTGTCTTTTGCCTCTTGCCTGAGCAACGCGTTGTAGTCCACTGCTTTTGGTTGCAAGAGCTGGATCTTCTGGTTGGGGAGAATCGCGATGACATTGGGTTGCTCGGCCAGGGTTGTGAGAGTTTTAGATGTGACTTCCACTTTGGCGATGGGCAGCGCGTTATTCCCAATACCGGTTGTAGCGAGTGGTTGGCGAGTGGCGAAATGTTTTGCGCCTGCCTTTTGATAGTCTTCGAACAGCTTCGCCTGAATGGGCTGCTGGAGAGCGGCTTTTCTTTTGATGGAGTCGAGGCGCTGCTTCAATACACGCAGACGGCCACGGACTCGAGGCTCTTCGTTGCTTGGTGTACGATAAATCACGATCGCATCGCGCTTGTCGTTAGGGCCGCTGCCCGCGAGAAACGGCGCGAACGCCGGTGAAATTCTGCTCTCTACAGTCATGTTCGGGTCCCTCCGTCATGAACCTTTCGAGTACGTTTTTTGCCGGGAGTTTTCGTTGCCGCTCGCTTGCTTCTCTCGTTGGCAATTGCTTGCTCCAAGGAATCCGCCCACGAGGTTAGGGCTTGAATAGCGCGGTCTAGCCTTCTGTTACTTGTTCCCTCGGGTTTGTGCTGCCAGGTTTCGCGCAACCGTTTTGCTAACTCGCGCGTGAGTGAGGCAAATTCTGGCCAAGTCGTCTTGTCGAGAGGAAGTTGGCTTTTGCTGCGGTCTGTAAAAAACTCAGCCCCATTAAAGTTCCACAGCTTGATAGTATTCTCTTCGATAACAAGAGTACGCAAGATCTGGAGTAAGGCAGCATCAAGACCGGGAGAAACTCTCAAACCTGTCGATTCTTGACGAGAACGAACAGATCGCTCTGACAGCCCAGCCAACGCAACCAGGGCTTGTGATTCGTAATGCGCCTCATTCGCAAATCGAGGTCCTGGAGCGGCGTACATTGCGTCGTCGTGAGCAAGAACGGTGAGTTCGATATCCGAGCCGAAAGCATGTAAAAGATGGATTAGCTCTCCGAGCGCAAATGGGTTTAAGTGGTGCCAATTCTTGGTTCGCTCTGCGATGTTTCTTAGGTTCAATTGGTCTGGGTGGTCCTGTAACCAATGATGAGATTCGCTGATACTCAGGTTGCTGTTTATCGTGCCGATTCGCGAATTTGCGATAGGAGCGACTTCTTCAGGGGCAAAACGTACAAGGGAACAGGTTCCATCCTCTGGTGCAATGGCAATTCGTTCCAACACCGTCCGACGGAAAGGGGTGTCTTGCGACAACTCAGGACCAGCCGACAGATACGCCTCTGCTAGTACGGCAGCGAGTTCACGGGAGTCTGGTTGGGCAATCAGTTGCTCGATCATCTCTTTTGCTGCTGGTGTCGAGGCCAAGCCGCAATAGAGGGCAATGACTTCTTTCCAACGACCATCGGCATGTTCGCGGGCCAAGCGAGCAACGTCACCGCCGAGTCTATTACCTTCGTAAATAGCCCGCGCTGCCAAATACTCCTGAAAGGTGAGGTGGGCGAAGGCGAAAATTCCTGGGCGACGTTCCAGCAGCAAACCTGTGCGATAGCGAATGTGTTCGAGGAGGAGCTTCGCCCGGGCAGGATCTTGCAACACGAGGGCGAAGACTTGCTGCACTTTGTCGGCTTCGTACTCTGCACGGTCTTCAGCCTGCATGGCCAAGGCGACCTCGCGACAAATCCGTAGCTTTTCCTCTAGGGTAAATTCGGAATGGATACCGCGTCGCTGGTCCCAATGGTGCAATAAACCCTCGACGCACAGTCGATACAGGACGGCCCGATCTTTCGGGAGTTCACCTCCTTCAAAGTAGTTCACCAAGCAAATGGCCGAGAGCATCAATGGGTTCCGCGCCAAGTTGCGAATATAGGGGTGGGCGCTGAAGCCTTGAACGATCCGCTCCCCATCGTTAGCGCCTTCGCGACGGGCTTCTTCTTCCGGCTCATTACGAGCAAGGCGGACGGACGTACACCAATGGCGGCAATACTCGCTTATCTCGGCATCGTCGAAATCTTGCAGGTCACATTCGACAAATCCGGCAGCTGTGAGTGCTCCGGGTGGATATCCGACCGGGCGAGAAGAAATCAGATAGCAGCAATGTGGATATTCCCGGCAGAGATCGTGGAGCCAGGGGAGAATATAGCGGTCGCGTAAGTCTGGTTCGGTTTCATCAAGGCCGTCGAGCATGAGAAGCACGCGGCCTTCCGCCATTTGTCGATCAAGCCAGCCGGGAGGCATGCGGGTGACACGATCTTGGCTGGCCGTTGCCTTCTCGACTAATGCTGCTCCGCGCGGAAGATTGCGAGGATCGAGCTGACGAATGCGCAACAGCAACGGGATTGCCTGTTGGCCGGACAGGACGAATTCTTCTTCTCCCGATGCGAGCCGCAGTTGTAACCATTCGAGGAACGTGGATTTCCCACTGCCTGGGATGCCCACGATAATGTTGCGGGAGTGGTCTTTCATCTGCTGGAGAGCAGACGTGCCTTCTGGCTTGGCTTTCTCGTTCTCCGAGGTGCGTCTTGATTCATGAAAGCTGCCAAAAAACTCGCGGGCAACTGCCAGATTCATGAGGGTGTCTGCCTCGGTAGCATTGGTTTTAGGACCTTTGCTTGTCGGTGGTCGCACGCGTAACCGAGGCGTGACGAAAAGTTCGCGGAGATCAACGTTGAGATTCGTCGTCATCCGTACAGTCCCGGCCTCAATCCGATGGAACCGTTGGAGCAGGTAGTCGCGATACGAGAGTTCGTAGCCTCCGTCTGCCGCAGTTTGGCCAGCGTGGCCCAAAGCCGCAAGCTGTTCGCTAATTTGATTCAGGTTGTTGACGATGCGGTTGGGCAGTTCATAGGTGACCGAGAAGTTCAGCTTTTGCCATTCGGTCATGACCGGACCAACCAGCATCAACACCTGCATGATGGAATGCAAAGAGAGTCGATAGATTACATCCTGTCCTTCTTGCTGAACCGACGCAGGGCAAGGCAAGTGTTGCAGTAGGGTCTCGACGATAGTCTCGGGGGCGATATTGGGGTTCGTGATATCGTCCAGCTTGATCCGGGTGGTCAACCCAGCGAATCCAGACAAGAGACGAGCGACTTGCTGCTCAGTGAGCTGCTCGTTGAGGTAATAGCGAGTAAGCGACTGAGAAGCGGCGTCGGCGGCTCCATCAACTTGACGGAGTACCGCTTTCTGCTTGAGGCGGTCATTGATTCGTAGCTGGAACGGACGGGAAAAAATGTGATCGAAAAGCCCGGAGTAAAAATCGATGACTTGATCGGCGATTGCAGATGTCATGCTCAGTTTTTAGCGAGGTTCGGCGCGGAATGTCAAGAAAAAGGAGAATAGAGTAATGAGGTACGGGTTTCCCCCGGCTCGCGCCGTGGGCTATCATCTAGCACTCCCGAGGAGCAACCGGAGCAACGGAGTTTGAGCAGGAAGGAGAACGCATTTATGGCCCACGACCACCCCCACATCGACACCATCAAACGTTACTACCACGGCTGCAATACCGCCGATGCCGAGTTGATCACCTCCACGTTCACCGACGATGTCGTGCATTATTTCACCCATCACAAGCCGATTCGTGGCGCTGGTGCGCTGGCGGAATACTGGGTGAAGATGCAGCCGCGCGTCAACGGTTTCTGGGCGGTGGATCACGCCCTGGTGCAAGGTGAGGAAGCCGTCATCGAGTGGACGATGCGCTGGACGCCATCTGGACAGCCGAAGCCGCAATTGGTGCGCGGCTCGGAGTGGTATGTGTTTCGCGATGGGCTGATTGCGGAGATCCGTGCGTATTATCTCAACCCGCGCTTGCCCTATCTGTTTACCAATTTTGAGCTGGAAGGATTCTCGTATAAGCAACGAGAGTTTTATCTGCTCAAAGATTGACAACTCGGTGAATGTTGACGGATGAAGGGCTAGTGCGTGCAGATGAGGAATGGGCTGGCCCCTGCTGAGGTGGTGCAGAGGCCGAGTCGGAGCAACGACTGGTTACAGCGATGCCGCTTTGATGACTTTGGTGGCTTGCAAGCCTTTCTGGCCGTTGGCGAGATCGAATTCAACCTCTTCCCCGGCATTGAGGCTGCGATAGCCTTCCTGTTGAATCACGGAGTAATGGACGAAGATATCTTCGCCACTCTCTTGAGCGATAAAGCCGTAGCCTTTCGCGTTGTTAAACCACTTCACTTTTCCCCTTGCCATGCCTCCAAACCTCCTCCTCCTCCTCGGTCTCCCAAACCGAGGGCCGGTAGTGTCCGAACCTTGCTCGGGCAACAGTAGAGAGCATCTGGCAATTTGTCAAGAAAACCATCTATGTAGCGGTGACGGGCAACTCACTATCAGAGATTAGTCTTGGCGCAAAGGAATGGGCACTTGATACAACTGCTGGTCGCGCACGATGGAGAGGAGCAGGCTCTGACTGAGACGAGAGTCGATCATCTTGCGACGAAATTCTCCCAGCGTCTTTGTCTGTACGCCTGAGAGCCCGATGATGAGATCGGCGCGTTCTACGCCGATCGTGGCCGCTGGGCTGCCGGGGCGAAGCTTCATGACCGCGAGTCCGTCTTCGCTTTCGGCAACGGCAATGCCCAGGAGCTTCCAGGCTAAATCGTCTGCCTTTTCCAGCGGAAAGCGCGACACGGTGATGGAGATATTTTCTGCTTTCCGTTCACGCAACACGCCGAGCTTCATGGCTTCGCCGCTGCCGAATTCGCGTTCGCGTTGTAGATATTCTTCCGCGAAGCGTAGCGGGCGACCATTCAGACTCGTCAGTACGTCACCACGCTGGAGACCAGCTTTTGCTGCCGGACTGTCCGACTCAACCTCGCGCACGAGCACGCCTTGCTTTTCTTTCAAGGCGAAGTGATAAGCGAGTTCCGGGGTAAGCGTTTGCACCACGAGACCGACCCACGGTGCTTCCACTGCCCCGTGGCTGATGAGCGATTCGACGATGCGTTTGGCACGAGTGATGGGAATGGCAAAGCCAATGCCTTGGGCTTTGCCGTAAATGGCGGTGTTAATGCCGATCAATTCGCCTTTGATGTTGAGCAAGGGGCCGCCGGAGTTGCCAGGGTTAATCGATGCATCAGTCTGGATAAAGTCGTAGTAGGTGCGTCCGTCCGTATTAAGTGAACGATTGAGAGCGCTGACTACGCCGGTCGTCACGGTATGCGACAGTCCAAACGGATTGCCAATGGCAATGACAGTTTCGCCGATCATCAGATCGTCGGAACTCCCTAGCGGGAGAGAAGGGAAGGCTTGCTTATCTTCGATCTTCAACACGGCGAGATCCGAATCTGAATCCGCACCAATGAGCCGTGCCGGCAATTTGCGATCATCGGCAAGTTGCACGAAGATTTTTTCGGCTTGGACAACGACATGCTCGTTGGTCAGCACGTAACCGTCAGGGCGGATCACCACGCCAGAGCCTAAACTTTGTTCGGTTTGCCGTCGTTGAAAGGGCGCGAAGAAGTCTTGAAAGAAATCCTCGAACAATGGGTTCCCACCGAACGGATTCCTCTGCCGCTCCATCACTTGTGCGGCAATGATACTGACGACGGTCGGGCTCGCTTTCTCGGTGGCAAGGACGATCGGACTCCGGCGACTCGTGTCTTGTGCAGGCGAAGCGGCAGGAAAGAGGAAAAGGCTCAAGCTGAGGAAGAGGACGACACTGGTCTGACTCAGAGATGAGCTGCCTCGTGTCATCTTCAGGTGGAGAAGCTGATGGGACATCTTTGCTTGCATAGCGATTCAAGTAATGGCCGGTTGTTGTTGCGTGATGCAGTGGATAGCTCCAAGCCCCCAAACAAGGTCGGTGCAGGGAATGCCGACCACCTGCCGCGAGGGGAAGAGGTCTTGGAGAATGGCGAGTGCGCGTTGATCGTTGCGACAATTGTACGTGGGCACCAGGACGAGCTGGTTGGCGAGGTAAAAATTGGCGTAACTCGCAGGCAAACGGTTGCCATCATACTCGACGGGGCTTGGCATCGGGAGTGCAACGATGCGGAGCTGGCGACCATGTTGGTCGGTCAGCCCTTGCAACCGCTGCCAGTTATCTTGCAGCAGCGCGTAATTCACATCAGCAGGATCGTCTTCAACAACGCACACGACGGTGGTCGGATCGACGAACCGCGCCAAGTCGTCGATATGCCCGTCGGTGTCGTCTCCAACGATACCGTCTCCCAGCCACAAGATTTTTTGCACGCCGAAATACTCGCGGACATACGTCTCAATTTCCGACTTGGTCAGCGATGGATTGCGATTGGGATTGAGCAAGCAGGCTTCTGTCGTGAGAAGCGTCCCTTGTCCGTTCACGTCAATAGAGCCGCCTTCCATGACGATACCCGGCGTGAACATCGGCACCTGCAAACGCGCGGCAATCTGTTGGGGCACGACATCATCCAAATCCCAAGGGCCGTATTTTTGCCCCCATGAATTAAAGATCCAATCGGTGATGGCAAGTTCCTTATGGTCGCCGTGCTGCCGAGTAAGAAAGATCGGGCCGTGGTCACGTGCCCAGGTGTCGTTGGTCGGAATCTGAACCAAGGAGACCCGAGGCAGATTGACGCCAGCGGCGGTGAGTAAGTGGCGAACCTGTTCTGCCATATCGACATCATTCACGCAGATGTTGACCTGCTCATGCAGCGCGAGCGCTCGCACCATGGCGACATAAATAGCTGGCACCGGAGCGAACTTCCCTGGCCAAGTGTTGAGGTTATGCGGCCATGCCAGCCAAGTTGCGGCGTGTGGTTCCCACTCTGCCGGCATGCGATAGCCTAGGCTCGCTGGGCTGGAGACTGCGGGCGGGTTAGTCAAGATAGCGCCTTGTCAAATTGTCGTAGGCGTCAATACGGCGATCACGAAGAAACGGCCAGTTCTGCCGCACGGTGTCGAGCCGTGTGAGGTCGCATGAGACGATGAGCGTCTCTTCCGCGTCATGACTAGCCTGGGCTACTAACCCGCCAAATGGATCGCTCACGAACGACGCCCCCCAGAACTGAAGCCCGCCCTCTTGGCCGACGCGGTTGACTGCTGCGACGTAGACGCCGTTAGCCACGGCATGACTGCGTTGAATGATCTCCCAGGCTTGGTGCTGAGCTCTGCGTTCCTCTGGAGCTTCGGCGAGATGCCAACCAATTGCTGTGGGATAGAAAAGAATCTGTGCGCCGCTCAGTGCTGTCAACCGTGCGGCTTCTGGAAACCATTGGTCCCAACAGACCAGTACGCCAATGTTGGCATAACGAGTGCGGAAGGTACGGAAGCCGAGGTCGCCAGGCGTGAAGTCGAATTTTTCGTAAGAGAGCGGGTCGTCTGGGATGTGCATCTTGCGGTACTTACCCAAGAGCGTGCCATCAGCATCGAACACGACTGCGGTGTTATGAAAGAGTCCTTCGGCGCGTTGCTCGAAGAGCGACGCCACCACGACAATCTCAAGCTCGGCAGCCACGCGGCTGAGAGTGTCGGTTGTGGCGCTGGGGATGGGTTCTGCCAGACGAAAGAGGCTGGTGTCCTCACGTTGGCAAAAGTACTGCGAGCGAAAGAGTTCTTGCAGGCAGATAATCTGCGCACCCCGACCAGCAGCGAAGCGAATCCGCTCGATGGCGGTGGCGAGATTCTCCTCTGGCTGCTCACCACAGGACATCTGCACGAGCCCCAACGCGACCTGGCGTGACGGCGATGTGTCTGTTTTCACGGCCCGAAATTGTAAGGCATCACTGGCGCGGGTCAATGGCGTCGTTGGTGCGTGGGGAAAAATTTTCTGAATCTTTACAGGGGAGGGGAAAGACTCTATATAAGGACACAATTTTCTCACGCTACCGAGCAAGCGGAATCTAGAGCATCGCTGCCAGATGTGGCGGCCACTGCTAGTGGCTGCGCTTTCCGGAGCGCCGGGCAACAACTGACGACCTGCGTGAGTTGCCGTCTCCGAGCTGGCGCATCGGCAGCCGATCTGTCCCGTGAACTAAAGGGCCTGCGGAACGACGTGTTCCGCCCATGGACGCAACGAGGAGCAGTCCTCGCAACCGAGAGGGGGCTTGTGTATCAATGAAAGCTTTGAAGGACAACGTGCGGTTCGCGAAGGTGTCGCGTCTGACGACGAATTCCTCGGAGAAGCCGAAACGTTTGAGCGCAGTGCGGGCGAGTAACTCCCGTAATGCGCTCGAAGAGACCATCGATTTATATGGCGTCCGCAACTGGGGCGGTGAGTATTTCGATGTGAATCCGAACGGTGAAGTCGTGCTCGCTTTTGAAGCAACACGCGGCACACCGGTGTCCCTCAAAAGCATTGTCGATGAGCTGCGCAAACGCGGCATCTCGACGCCAGTTGTCTTGCGGTTTCCGCAACTGCTCGATTATCAAATTAAGAAGCTTGCCGGTGCGTTTAAGTCCGCTATCCAAGAATTCGACTACCAGCGCGAATACACGCCGGTCTATCCGATCAAAGTCAATCAGAAGAAAGAAATCGTTCAGGAGATCCTCGACTTCGGCGAGCGCTACAATTTGGGGATCGAGGTCGGGAGCAAGGCCGAGCTGACCGTCGCTATGGCGCTCTCGAAGAACCCCGAGTCCCCGATCATTTGCAACGGCGTGAAGGACGACGCCTACCTCCGGTTGGCCTTACTGAGTCGGCATATGGGTAGAAGGGTGTTCGTCGTCTTGGAAAGCTTGTTCGAGCTGCGCCTCCTGCTCGACCTGAGTAAAAAATTAAAAGTCCGTCCTATGATTGGCCTACGCTTGAAACTCTCGGCGCGGGGCAGCGGCAAGTGGGAAAAATCCAGCGGTGATCTGTCCAAGTTTGGGTTCACGACGACGGATCTGCTCAAGTGCATTGAGATCCTTAGCGGAGAAGGGTTAAGCGATTGCCTCGCCTTGCTCCACTTTCACATCGGTTCGCAGGTGACCGACATCAAGCGCGTGAAATACGCCGTGAAAGAAGCGGCCCGGACCTACGCGAAGCTGCGGAAAATGTGCCCGAGCCTGGACTACCTCGACGTTGGTGGGGGCTTGGGACTCGACTATGACGGTTCCAAAACCGCCTCAGAGTCGAGCGTCAACTATTCCGTGCAGGAGTACGCCAACGATATCGTCTACTCGATCAAAGAAGTGTGCGAGAACGAAGACGTGCGCGAGCCGATCATCATCACCGAGAACGGTCGTATGGTGGCTGGGCCGCATGCCGTCCTCCTCTTCAATGTCGTGAACGAACTGTCGCTGTCGAACGGCCAAATTCGCGTTTCTAACATCGAAACCAAGCCGCAAGTCATCCAAGAAATGCACGATCTGTACACGCGGATCAACGGCAAGAATTATCGAGAGTATTATCACGACGTCGTGGATCAGCGCGATGAAATGTTTTCGCTGTTTAATCTCGGATATCTTTCGCTGGAAGACCGTGGCCTGGGACAAGAACTGTTCTGGGGCGTATGTGAGCGCGCCATTAAGTACGCCAAGATGGCCAAGCATATGCCCGAGGAGTTCGAGGATTTGGAACGACGCTTGTCGCGCAAGTTCATCTGTAACTTTTCTGTCTTTCAGTCGATTCCCGACTCGTGGGCGATTGACCAACTCTTCCCGATTGTGCCGATTCACCGCTTGGATGAAGCGCCGGATCGCACCGGGTATCTCGCTGACCTCACGTGCGACTCTGACGGCAAGGTCGATAATTTCATCGACCTGCGTGATGTGAAGGAATCGCTTGAACTGCATGCCTTAAACGGTGAGCCATATTATCTTGGCGTGTTTTTCACCGGTGCTTATCAGGATGTTATGGGCGATTACCATAACTTGTTTGGTCAGGTACACGACGCCTTCGTCGTGGTCGATGGCAAAGGCAATTGCCTGATTACCAAGATCATTCCTGGTCACAAAATCGAAGGGGTGCTGAAGGTGTTCGGCTACGAGCGCGATGAACTCTTGTCTGAGTTTCGCGGGCGGGTAGGTGAGGGTGTCTCGCGCGAAGGTCTCAAACCTGAATGGGGAAGCCACCTCATGCGCGAGTATGAAGCCGCGCTTGGCAGCTATACCTATCTGACGTTGGAGTAAGGCCCCAGGCAAAGGCAGCGTTCTGTCGTGCGCTCGTCTTTGCTCCAGGCTATCCCGGCATGGCCACAATTCTCGACGGTTCCGATCCCCACGTGATCGCAGTCGCTGCCACCGCGCTGCGTGCTGGCGAACTGGTGGCGTTTCCTACGGAGACCGTGTACGGCTTGGGCGCGGATGCGCTGAATGAGCAGGCAGTCGCGCAAGTCTTTGCCGTAAAAAATCGGCCTTTCTTCGACCCCCTGATTGTACATGTGCCAGACGCGGCCACTGCCGCGCTTTATGCTGTGGCGATTCCTCCGCGAGCAGCGGCATTGATGGAGCACTTCTGGCCGGGGCCACTCACCGTCGTGCTGCCGAAGCATCCGCGTATTCCCGATATTGTGACGGCGGGGCTCGATTCTGTGGCGCTGCGCGTGCCATCTCATCCGGTAGCATTAGCGTTATTGCAGGCCGTGGCCCGACCGATTGCTGCACCAAGCGCGAACCCCTTTGGCTATATTAGCCCGACCACCGCTGCACACGTGCAAGATCTGTTAGGCGAGGCGATCCCATTGATCGTTGATGGTGGACCCTGTGCCGTTGGCGTCGAGTCCACAGTGTGTGCGTTTCTTGACGACGACGCGGTGATTTTGCGTCCTGGCGGGGTGACAAGTGAAGCTATCGAGGCGGTGATCGGCCCGGTGCAATTCAGTGCGAGTGATCGTGCCGATCTGCGTTCCCCCGGCACCTTGCCGCGCCATTATTCGCCGCATGTCAATTTGCAACTCACCGCCCTAGGCGATCCGCTGCCGCTACCGCTGTCGGGTGAGAGAGTCGGCGTGCTGCTCTTTACCGAGCAACGTCTTACTCAAGGCTATGTTGAGGTCGTGATGCTGTCGCGTGACGGCAACCTCACCGAGGCTGCTCCGCGCCTCTTCGCCGCGTTACGATGGCTGGACTGCTTGGGTCTTGATCGAGTCCTGGTCGAGTCGGTTCCGGAACACGGGCTGGGGCGGGCGATTATGGATCGCTTGCGCCGTGCTGCTGCGCGTGACTGAAGATGTTTGTTTACAAAGCACGACCGAGAAGGAATCCCAGCCACGCACCGATGATGCCCAACGCGGCGCTGCCGACGGTGTAACACATCGCATGCAATAGACGACCCTGCTGGAGCAGTTGCAACGACTCGAACGAAAAAGTGGAAAAGGTCGTGTAGGCACCGAGAAAACCGACGGCAAAGAACAAGCGGAGGTGGTGGTGTGACGGGTAGCGAGCCATGAGGGCCATGAAAATTCCAATCACCACGCTGCCGCTCAGATTGATGAGAAAGGTGCCGTAGGGAAATCCTGTACCCAACTGCCGCATCGCCCAATCTGTGACCAGATAACGAGCATTGGCCCCGAGAATCCCGCCGAGTCCAATAAGAAGATATTCCACAGATGCTCTCCTCACTCTCTCGTCTTACTGGCGTTACTGGCGGGCCGCGAATGCTGTTGCGTGTTGCCAGCCGGTCGTCATCCACTGACGACCCGAGGCTTCGTTCAGCAATCCTTCGACTTCAGGGAGATGTTCGAGGAGAGCGATGCCTTCCTTCTCTCCCAAGATCAACAGTGCCTTGCTGAGGGCTTCGGCTTGGGTAGCGCTCGGGGCGATGACGCAGGCGAGGAGGTCGCGTTGGAGTGGCTGCCCGTTGCGTGGATCGAGGATGTGGCCGTAGCGCCGGCCTTGGATGGTGAACTGCTGACTGAAACTCGCGGAAATCGAAAGGGCTTGGTCACGGATGGCAACCACTCCGACTTCGTGACCATCCGGTCGTTGGACTAGGAGCCGCCAGTGTGGGGCATCATCTGGCTGGCCGAGCGCCCAGATGCTGCTCTGACCGAAGTCCAATAAGGCGTTTGTCACGCCATGAGCTTTGAACTCGCGTGCGGCTAGATCGAGAGCATAGCCTTTGCCAATCCCGCCAAGATCCAGTGCCATGCCAGCTGTGGCGAGCGCCACGCGCCCATTGGCAAGGATGGTGATCTTGTCGCTGCCGACCTTGGTCTTCAAGCGACGAAGAACGGTGGGCGAGGGGAGAACTTGTGTCGTCCCTGCACTGCTCCAGGCTTGCAACAGCGGGCCAACCGTGATGTCAAACGTGCCGCCGGTGAGGTGCCAATACTGTCGGGACTGGGTGAGGAGATCGGAGACTTCCGTCGGGACCGAGCGTGGGTCTTGCCCGGCGTGGGTATTGAGCTGGCTCACCGCGCTGTCCGGGGAAAACGTCGAAATTTGGGCTTCTAGCCGAGCAACCGAGGCAAACACGTGCTCCATCACCTGCTGCGGCGTGTTGCCGGCATGGTTGCAGAGTGTCACCTCGAACACTGTGCCCATCAGGTAACGGCCGTCGCTGTTGCATGCCTGGGAGTGAGAGGTCCAGACCAGAACGAAAATCAATGCGCCCACGATACGTAGACGCCAAGTTGACCGTTGCCGGGCGTTGTTCACGCTGGACTCTAATCTTTTCGGGAAGGTGGAGACCCGGAGGACGAAGCTGAGGAGCCGTTGTCTCGATAGGCATCTTGCGTACCGGTAAAGACTGCCCAGAGGCTGACGACAACTAAGACGGCAAGACTTCCTTCGAGTGCCACGAAGCCAAAAATCTTGACGTAGGCAAAACTAGGATGCACGAAACGCACGAGCCAGCCGCCTCCTTCATCAAGCAGCGCCGAAGCGAAAGGGATAACGATGAACCACGGTTTGAGCTCTGGGCGTAGTGGGACAAACAGCATCAGATGTGTGAGCGTGAGCAGTAGCAGCCCCATGGCGAAGAAATGAAAATGTGAGATTTCTAGCATGCCTTGATAACTACGTGGCTGAAGAAATTTCTCCTCTGAGCCGAGGTAATACTCTGTCACTGACGCGTAGGTCAGCCCCATCTTCTGGAAATATAACAGGGCGTTGGTCAGCCAGAGCGCGGCAATATAGACAATAAAGCAGAGAATAATGAGCTGGAGGAGGCGATTTTTTGACCATTCCCCGGTAATGACAAAACGCATGCGAACTATTTTCTTTCTTGAATCAAGACTTGAAAAAGTGCCAGGACTTTACGCACGCCGTTGGTAATGGCCCGAGACGTGAGCGTAGCTCCAGCGACGCCATGGATATCTCGTCGTATTTGTAACTCCGGGCCTAGAGCTTTCTGATCGAACTGCTGAAGCCAACGATCAGAAGGGAGATACTCTTCAGGTTCGTAAAACGCAAGGACGAACAGTTTTTGCACGACACCCGAAGGGCTCAGGAGGATGAGGAAAGCCTCAGGAAGGGTTCGCACTAAGTGAGTTTCGATGAACGCATAGCCAACAATTTGATCGGCTTTATAGCCGACGTAAAATGTCGCGAGCTTGGAATCGACGGGAGCGGTGGCCAGAGTAGCGACGCGCTGGACCTCCTCCTCTGAGAGAAAGAAGGTGGTGCTATCCTGGCGATCGGCACCTGCAAACGCGAGCGCCAGCGCCTCTTCCCGAGAATGGAAGACTTTGGCCTGGGCTTGTTGCGATGAACACCACACGCCCAGGTAGACGGAGCAGAGCACAATCGCAGCGGATTTAGAAAGCGAAGCCCACACCAAAATTCACCTCGTCGGCACGTTTCCCACGGATTGGCGAGAAATCGCGATAATCAAGTTTGAGCACAACATTGGGATGAGGCTTGTAACTCACGCCGGTGACCCAGAGGCGCACAGCCTTCGATTTGTCGCGACGGAAACCCGCCGGAGTCTGGTCGTGTGTGTCGAAGTATTCGAAGCGCACGAACGGTGCGAAATACTGCTCGGTATTGGGCTGCAACAGCGGGAAGAGATCGTAGGCAATTTCTCCGTAAGTGCCGAGCATGCGGCTGCCGATTGTTTCGCTGGTGCCAATGTCCCTGGTTTTCCGTAGCGCCAAGGTCAGTTCGCGTGCGTCGCCGAGATGCGCTAGCGTAAAAAGACCGCGCAACTCGAGCCCGTGGGAGCGATATTGCCCGTGTGCTTCCCAGAGCGTCAGGTGAGCGTCTGGAAGCTTTGTGCCACTGACAGTTTGATTATTGCCTTGGTCACCGGTGTAGAAAGACCCGCCGAGGAGTAGACTTGGGTGGGGGGTGTAATCAATGCGCCCGACGACAGAAATATCTTCGGCCAGCGTACGGTTCCCTTTTTGTCTTCCGCCGCGCAAGCCGCTTGAGGAAATCCCCCGTGCATTGAGTCCATTCACGGCATAGAGGCGGTACTGCACATCCGGTCCAAGCCTGCCGAAGAGTCCGACTCCGTTCTCTCGCCAGGTGGTTGGAATGATGACTGTTTCGACTTCCGTGCGGCCGACCCCGTGATAGGTGTTGGGTTCATGCATTTCGTTGACAAAGCCCATGGGGACGAGCAGGAGGCCGATGCGGCCATTGGCGTATTCCGAGAAAAAGAAGTCGAGATACGCGAACTCTACCGAAACTTCCCCGCTACTGCTCGTTTTGGTCGAGGCGGTAGAAGCATGTTCGAATTCGATCTCGGAATTGAAAATGATCCAGTCGTTAAACTTATACCCAAAGTACAAGACCCCGCGCAGGTAATCGGCCGTGTCTCGGTTGTCTTTCGTCTTGTCGCCGACGAATTTCCGATAGAAGCCTTCACCGTAGCCACCGATAGAAAGGCCACGTTGGGTATTATAAATTTTTGAGGCGGCGGGCCCCATACCATAGAGACTTTTGTATTCGGCTTTCTCCGGCACTGTGAGATTGGTTCTGAGCTTTTCGAACTCCTCTGCCAACACGTTGGTTCTCTTTGCGTGCTCCTCCTGTTTGGTCTTTTCTTTCTCTGCTTGCTGTCGTTGTTCTTCCCGCAGAGATTGTAATTCTTTCTGCATCTCGAGCATTTGTTGCTGAAGACCTTCGATCTTCTCTTCTAATGTCGCTTTTCCTGCTGGCTGAGCGATGGCCGATGTCGCTCCCAAAAGGAGCAGGAGGGCTGCTACCATCCTCTTTCGTGTCCATACCATCAGAACAAACTCCTCTTTTGTTTTTGATTGAAATTGAGAATCATTTTCAATTTCAACTGTCAAGGGCCTCTGCTATTTCTCGTCTGTGCGTGGAAGGGCGCTCGCCTTGCTCGTCGTTGCACGAGGGAAAAGGAAACGCTAGTATCTGAAGCCGTTCTATTCCGTAGGGGGAGGTGGCCGAGTGGTCGAAGGCGCTCGCCTGCTAAGCGAGTGTACGGCTAATCACCGTACCGCGGGTTCAAATCCCGCCCTCTCCGTACCGTATTCCAGCTTCCCCACCTTTCAGTTTTTGACCACCGCTGTGATGTTCACTGATGTCTGCGTCGTGTAAGGGACAAGTGTATCCCGCTCTTCTCTCTCGACCCTCCTTCACCACTTCGACCTCCGCAGTTTTTGCTTCTGTAACAACAGGAGGCGATAAGAGAACGCGTTGCTGATGGAGCAATCGACCTTCTCTTTTTTTGTGATATTCCTGTCTCGTATCTAGTCGAGAAAATTTTCTTCCTCTCAGTTTTTTCTCTTGACTACGAAGGTAAAACGTCTTAGTCTGTCGCCCGTGTAAAGAAGGAAGTGGAGAGAAAATATCAATCCACGAAAACACCTTTCTTCTTTTATCGTTGCTTACGAGATTCGTTTGTAGAGCGAAGTTGTAGGAAATTTTTGTGGAAAGGATGGTGGAGTTATGGCGGCAGCAAGTGTAAAGAAGAAACCGGCAGCAGCAGCGGCACCGAAAAAAAAGGTAGCCAGCAGCGCGAGTGCGAGCAGTGGCGGCAATGGCAGCAAGGTGGCCCTTCCCGATGTGATGACGATGGGGCAAGCGGCGGCAACCCTTGGGGTGAGCCGACAAGCGATCTGGCACGCGGTGAATCGCGGCCGACTGCGTGCATTGCGCTTTCAGCACGTGGTCTTGATTCCTAAAGGTGCACTTGACGAATATCAACGCACGAAAAGTAAAGGTGGTCGCCCCAAGAAAAAACCCGAAGGGCGCACCCGCTAGCTGTAGATAGCCTATAGAGCCGGTCGGCACCTTGACGGTGTAGCTGGCTCCTTCTCTTCTGCGTTCGCGACATGCAGTATTTGGGCTGAGAACATGTCCCGTCTTCATGCCCGGTCGCGAACTGAAAGCTACGACAATGCTACGGCGCGTAGCCTTGTGCCTACGTAACACCATGATCCTCTGTTGTGGCGGTGGAGGGAGTTGCTGTTGCCCTCCCGCTTATGCTAGAGAATGGTTCCCGTTGCGGCACTTCCTCTGCTCATGCTTGAAAAAGCTAGCATCCTGGGAGTGCTCAGATAGCGGTTTTCCTCTCGTGCGCCCTTAGCTCAGCTGGATAGAGCGGCAGGCTACGAACCTGTAGGTCGTGTGTTCGAATCACGCAGGGCGCATCTCTCCCCCCTCATCGTTGATCAATAGTATCGGAGAACATGCCGATGAACCGGGCTGAACGACGGCGACAGGGGAAAGCATCTGCTAAGCAACCCTCTGCCCTGCAGCACGCTCCGTTACCCTTCGACATTGCGGCCATCAAGTCGCAACTCCAACAGGCCGTTACTCCCGAAGCCGTTCGACGTTTAATCGCTGATCTCGTTGCGCAAGGGATTCCTGCAGCGGCTGGCGAAGAACTGACGGCCTATGCCGCGCAGTATCACGAAACGAGGGTTGCGCTAGATACTGGAGAGAATGCACCGCAGCAGGTAGCTGCTCTGGTCACTGATGCCCATGCCTGGGCCGATGCCATGATCGACCGTTCTCCGCAGCGGGATCGCCGCGCTTGTCATGCCGGCTGCGCATTTTGTTGCTATGTGCCTACCGTGTTGGCTTCTGCCGCTGAAGTTGTCCAGCTCGCTGCGTGGCTGCGGGAACATTGTCAGCCTGATGATCTTGCTGCTGTGCGCCAGCGTTTAGCCGCACGACTTGCGCAAAAAGCGGCAACTTCCTCGGCGGCACAGGAAAAGGGACCATTGCCCTGCGCCTTGCTGCATGAGAATCGTTGCCTTGCCTACGACGTGCGGCCTTTCAAATGTCGCGGGTGGACGTCGCTGCGCCGAGAAGTTTGCGAACAATCCTACGGTCATGGCCAGTCGTCGGAGTCGATTCCGGCGGACGCTTATGCGTTTGTCATGGGCAATGCGGTGCTTAACGGCTTCAGCGACGGGGTGAAACAGGCAGGTTTGGACGGAGGTTCGTACGACCTGAGCGCTGCACTTATGCGAGTGCTCGATCTCCCAGACGCCGTGCAGCGGTGGCGTGCTGGTGAACGCTTGTTTGATGTCGGACGGTAAGGCGGATTGCTCGGCTGGCGTGTTCGTTGCCTTGACGTTCCCATCCGAGGAGGGGGAGTAGTGGAAGCCTGCACGAGACGATATGACACGCCTTTTACTGTGCTGGAAGTAAGGAGGAGTAGATGTTGAAAGACAATCGTAACGGTCAGTGGGGCCATTGGTTCGCGGGGACACTGCGTACCATGACAAAGACTATGGCCTTTTCCATGGGTGCTTTTTTCTGTGGCATGCTTGGCACGGCGGGAGCCGCTCCATTGGATTCGCCGCATGCTGCGCCTGGCGTCGATGGCGCAAAAGTCTATGAACAAAAGTGTGCCAGTTGTCACAACGGCACTGTCCAACGTGCGCCGCAACTGGCGGTGATGAAACAGAAGAGTCCAGAAGACGTTCTCGATGCTCTCCTTACCGGTCCTATGGTGTTTCTGGGAATGGGTATGGGTGATGCCGAGCGCAGAGCCGTTGCTGAGTTCATCACTGGGAAGCAATTGGGTGAAGCCCAACTCCAGGCGACTGCTGCGAACATGTGCGCGTCGCCCGGCGAGTTCGCCCCAGAGAAAGGCTCGCAATGGAACGGTTGGGGTGTGACGCTTGCCAACTCGCGTGTCCAGTCTGCTGAACACGCCGGCCTGACTGCTGAACAGGTGCCGAATCTGAAAGTTAAATGGGCATTCGGCTATCCTGAAGGAACGGTGGCATCGCAGCCGACTGTTGTTGGTGGCCGCATTTTCGTTGGCACGTTGCGCGGGCAAATCTATTCGATTGACGCCAAGACCGGTTGTCTCTATTGGGCGATCAAGAATCCTACCGGTATACGTTCGGCCATCAGTATTGAGCGTCTCCCGAACTCGAATCCTGCAAAATATGTCGCCTTTTTCGGCGATCTGTCGGCGAACGTGCATGCCCTCGACGCACGAACCGGCGAGAAAATTTGGACAACGAAGGTCGATCCGCACCCGATCACGCGTGTGACCGGATCGCCGAAGTTCCACGACGGTCGTCTCTATGTGCCTGTGACCTCGCTTGAAGAAGCCTCGGCTGCCGACGCCCGGTACGAATGCTGCACCTTCCGTGGAAACTTGGTGGCGCTTGACGCCGCCACCGGCAAGCAAATTTGGAAGACCTACACCATCGTCGAGGAAGTGAAGCCTACGCGCAAGAAAAAGAACGGCGTGCAAATGTATGGTCCATCGGGAGCTTCGATCTGGTCATCGCCGACGATTGACCCTGAAGGCGGGAAGATTTATGTCACGACTGGAGATAACTATTCCGATCCGGCTTCGAAAACCAGTGACGCCATCATTGCGTTCGATCTGAAAACCGGCAAGTTCCTGTGGTCGGAGCAATTTCTTGCGAACGATGCGTGGAACGTGGCCTGCGACTCGCAAGATGAAACCAATTGTCCCGAAGCTCGCGGTCCTGATCTGGATTTTGGTTCGTCTTCCATCTTACAGAAATTGTCAAATGGGAAGCGGGTGTTAGTCGCTGGGCAAAAGTCTGGCATGGTGTACGGGATTGATCCTGACGCGAACGGGAAGCGCTTGTGGGAGCAGCGCGCTGGCAAAGGTGGCATTGCTGGTGGCGTGCAGTGGGGACCGGCGGCCGATAACGAACTGATGTATGTGGCCGTGTCGGATATCGGCATGACACCAACCAACGATCCCGAGAGAGGGACGGTGCCCATGCTCGACTCCAAGGTCGGTGGTGGAATCCATGCATTTCGTTTAGCGACTGGTGAGAAGGTGTGGTCGGTGTCGCCGCCGGGGTGTGGCGAGCGTAAAAACTGTAGCCCAGCGCAATCGGCAGCGATTTCCGCTATGCCTGGTGTTGTGTTCTCGGGCGCGGTCGATAGCTATCTACGAGCCTATTCTACGAAAGATGGAAAAGTCCTTTGGGAACACAACGCGGCGCAGGAGTACAAGACCATCAACGGCGTCAAAGCCAATGGCGGATCGTTCGACTCCTCGGGGCCGACCATCGTGGACGGCATTGTGTACGTAAACTCTGGCTATGCGCAGTTTGGCGGGCTAGGGGGCAATGTCTTGTTAGCGTTCTCGGTGGATGGAAAGTGAGATAGAGACAGAGATAGCGAAGGGTGATGTGGTCTCTATCTCTGTCTTTTTCAGTGGTGGTCTCTCGCTATTCCCTGCCTTAGTGTCTGCCAACCAACTCCTGCAACTTAAACACCCGCGCCGCGTTGAGCCCGAGCACTTTGGCGCGGCTGGTTTCCGAGAGGCAACCCATTTGCCGTTCAATGCTCTCGGCTGAGTGTGGCCAACTGCCCTCATGATGGGGATAGTCATTGGACCACATCAGGTTATCGACAATGCCGAGTTCTTCAGCGCGTGGCAGGGTGACATGGTCTTCCATGAAAGCCGAAAAGCAATTGCGCCGATAGTAGAAACTCGGCAGTTCCGGCATCACCGGACGCACCCACATGTGATGCGCTTGGAACGAGTAGTCCATCGCCTCGATCATCCACGGCACCCAACCAATCCCGCCTTCAATCGACCCGGCCTTCAGCGTAGGGTGACGCTCGAAAACTCCCGAGCTAATCAGGTTGACCAGTGGCTCCATGACCGTTGGCATGGAGTGGCAGACATAGTTGATGACTGCTCCACCGAGGCCAGTCACACCGCGCGGATCGCGTCCGGTGGAGACGTGAAACGTGATCGGCAAATCTACTTCCGCGATCAACGACCACAGTGTGTCGAAATGCTTGTCGTTGTACTGCAACTCGCCCGGTTTGATCGGACCAAAGATCGGCTTGTTCGGCAGTGCCAATCCTCTGAAGCCTTGCTCCGCCGCCCATTTGACTTCGGCCATCGCACCTGAGAGATCGCCGGGAGCGATGACCGCCATCGGCATAAGGCGGTCCCAATAGTCGGCAAAGTTCTCCCTGGCCCAACGGTTCCACACGCGGAACATCGCCTGCTGAAACACTGGGTCAGGCGTAGCGAAGCACAACAGACCTTTATTGGGGAAGATGATTTCGGCATCGACACCGTCGGCATCAGCATCGCGCACGCGTTGCTCGAGGTCGGCTCCTGCGCGGTAGCGAAGACGATCCTCCGGCTCCATGCGGCCAGTGTAGGGCTGAAAAAAGTCCGGCTCTTCATAGGCTTCGCGCTCGATGAGATGCTTGACGACATCGCGCCCCGGCATGATGAGGCTGGGCTGCATGCCTTCGGAGATCATCCACTGAGCACCGTCTTCATCGACGCTGAGGCGCGGAATCCGGTCGCGGTACTGCGGCTCGATCCGTGAGGAGAGAAAATCGACCGGCTCAATGCCGTGGGTATCAACCGAGATCATGACATACTTGTCGGGATCGCCAGCACGTGCCGTGCGCTTCCAGCTTGCCTGTCCAGGCGTAGCCTGACGCCAAGCGTTGCGGGGGGAGTCGGTAGGTGAAGAGACTGCCGCCATTATGTCGCTCCTTTGTAGATAGAGGTTATTGCCAAGTTGTTACAAGATTGGGAAGCTCGGCCAGCGTGCGGATTTCCGTGTCCGGAGTCGCCCCCAGTTCATCGAGCGGTAGATTGGTACGGTTGACCCAGCAGACCGTAAATCCAAATGCTTTCGCACCAGCCACGTCGAACCCATTGGCCGAGAGAAAAACGACCTCACGTGCTGCGCAGCCAAGCTGTCGTGTTGCCAGCTCGTAGACTTGTGGTACCGGTTTATAGCGACGCACGGCCTCCACACTCAAGACCGCATCGAAGGCGCTAGCGAGGGCAGTATTCTCCAGCAACTGATTGAGCATATGTAGGCTGCCGTTCGAGAGAATCAGGCGCGGATAATGACTGAGCCGTTGCAACGTCTCTGATACTTCAGGAAACGGTTGCAGCGTCAGCCACGCCTGCATGAGCTGGGCTTTTTGCTCATCTGTGGCGGTGAGCCCCAGACGTTTGAGGGTGTAGTGCAGCGCATCGGCAGTGACCTGCCAAAAATCCCGGTACTGACCCATCAGCGTGCGGAGAAACGTATATTCCAACTGCTTGGCACGCCACAGTGCGACGAACGGCTCGGGCGTGGCTGTGACCGTTCCGCAAGCCGAAGTGACCGAGGCGACATCGAACAACGTGCCGTAGGCGTCAAAAACCAGTGCGCGCATAGCTCCCTCTCTCATTGCTTGGGCAAGCTATCATCGTCTGCGACCGTTGGTCCAGCGGTGAGGGGATGGCGAAAGGGCGAAAGGACGAAGAGGCGAAAGGGGAAAAAGAAGTCAGAAGCCAGGAGTCAGAAGGGAAGATGGAGGCAAGGATCGTCATTCCGGGCAAGCGGAGCGCGACTCGGAATCCAGAAAAAGACCTGAATTCCTGCTTGCGTTTGAAAACGCGTTCATGAAGCATTCTCCTGGGTCTTCTGCCTTCGCCATCGTCAGAAACTCTTGCTCAACCGCGAAGACATTGAATCGCCGGTTCATTTCTCGTGGCCGATTTTCTTGCCGATCTCCAGCGAGAAGATACGCTGACCTATTCTGTCATCTTCCCAATGACGGGGTGGGAAAGAGCAGGCGAGTACGCAGGGGTGAAACGGGCAGGGTCAGGGGTCGTGTTTGCGAGGCAAGGTCAGGACAAATTCGCTGCCTTGCTGATGGAACGTAGGCTCCTGTTGGGTGCGTTGGCGGACGAGGCGAATGATACGAGGAATGCCGCTACCCACATCGGTGACTAAGCCCACGCGCAGTAACATACTGTAGATCATCGGGTTGCGCAGGACGTGGATGCCAAAGGGAAGGCTTGCTAATGTGACGGTGTTGGGGAGGGTCCCGGGAGTGCGAATCTCGATCCGATCATCAAAAACCACAAGGCGGATCGGTGCAGAGATGGTATAGTCGCGGTGCGCCAGCGCGTTGACAAGCGCCTCTCTCAAGACTTCTCCTGGCAATTCCGCCGTCACCTCGGGTTCCAGACCACGAATGGTGTGAGGACGGCGAAGATGAATGTCGAGAAACCTTTTGGCATCTTCGAGCACGCTCAACAGCCGACCGACAATTTGTTTCTGATCGGACGGGGCGATACTGATATCGCTGCCGGGAATGCTTACTGCGGAGACGTAAGCCGTCGGCAGCCAGCGCTGGGGCTGCCGCGCGAGAAATAACGCTCCGGCCACGGTCAAATACGTCTGCTCTGTACCTCGTGCTAAGAGTTTCCAGTTCACCAACAACTGGTGCGGGTCTATTGTGGCCACATCCAAACCGCGCTGCGCTGCTAGTTCGAACACGTCTGATTGCGCTTGGGCTTCGAGATCAAGCGACGAGGTCGCCAGCAGTGGCGTTTCGTCGTAGTAGAGACTCTCCGTCGCTTGAAATAACCGTAATAGCTCTTCTCGCGAAGCCTGCCGGCGACCCGACGCGGTGCGGATGTAATAGATGCCACGATTCGTGCGATATGGACGCTGGCTGCCTTTGGGGACTTGGACCACCAGTACGACCCGTCCCTCGTTGTCTTTCACTGTTTCCAGGACCACGGTGGCTGGTGGTTGAATGTTGTGGAACGCGACGTTCTCCACGGCTTGCGCTACCCGGTTGCGGTCGGCGTCTGCAATTCCGACGACTTGTCCGGCATCGTCCACTCCTAAAAAGACGTTGCCGCCATCGGTATTGGCGAAGGCAGCAATGGCAGTGGCGAGATCGTCCGGGCGCAGTGGCCACTGCTTGAACTCGCTATGCAGGCTTTCTCCTTGCGTAAGCAAGGTCCTCAGTTCGTCGGGCGTCATCTGTTGCTCTGATGTCTCGGAAGGGTTTGTGTACAGCTCACGGTTTGCACGCTCGCAAGGTATCCATGACTTGATGTTTGGCGTTGGCACCGCTGCCGATGGGGAAGATGATGGGTAGTGCGATGCCGGAGTGTCGGTACGCTTCGATGCGTTCGCGACATTGGGCGGGCGTCCCGGCAACACCGAGGGCTTCGATAAGCGCGTCGGGCACTAATTTTGCCGCACCTTCACGGTCACCTTTTTGCCACGCCTCACGAATCGCTTGCGCAGCATCTGGAAACCCGCTTTCTGCCATGAGGCGGTTGTAGCGTGGGAAAAATCCTGCATAAAACGCTGCCCCTGGGCGCAGGCGCTCGAACGCTTCTTGGCGATTCTCCGACATGCTGCATGACAACAACGAAACGATGTCGATATCTTTGGGATTACGGCCAGCTCGCTGCGCACCGGTGGCGATATGCTCAGCGGCTTTGCGTCCCGATTCCTGGTTGCTCCACACCATGATCGTCCCTTGGGCGATTTCGCCACAGGTCTCCAGCATTTGCGGAAATACCGCTGAGACATAAATGGGAAACTCGCGCCGAATCGGTGTGAACCACAAATCGAACCGTTCGAGGTTGATAGTCTCGCCGTGATGCGACGCCACCCCATCGCGCACCAGGGCGCGGATGATGGCCACGGTGTCTTTGATGCGCTGCACGGGTTTGCCATAGGGAATCCCATGTTCTGGCTCGACTTGCACTTTGTGGCTCGACCCCAGTCCGAGAATCATGCGCTGGTTGGAAAAGTAATCCACGCAGGCTGCGGCCATGGCGATGGTCGGGGCACTGCGCACGAACACGCTGCTGATGGCGGTGCCCAGCAAAATTTTCTTGGTTTGTACGGCGCATGCTGTCAGGATGGAAAACTGATCGCCGCCGTGGCCTTCGACCACCCAGGCTGACTCGTAGCCGAGTTCTTCGGCCAGTTTCACGCAATCGACGATCTCTATCGGAGAGAGACCACCGCCGCCTAATGCCACGCCTAATCGCGCCATCGTTGTTATCCCCTTTTGCGGTGAGAGTGCGACCAGCATTCTCGACTGCACGGCATGACCCGTCAACTCCAGCCTCGTGACGGGCGGAAACTGCGCCGCCGGGTTGCGTATTAGTGAGAAGCATGTCATGCGTTGACGTAGAAA
>SXGS01537224.1_pt1 | contig 63762 bp, 70 predicted proteins | sample 3174681 | NCBI WGS metagenome assembly SXGS01 (sample SAMN11356861, study PRJNA531348) | freshwater metagenome | isolation source: freshwater sample F1-80 | place: China: Fuxian Lake, Yuxi | collected 2017-12-25
GCAGTTAAAGAACGACCGGCAGTTTTCTGGCGTGTTGAAGGCATTTGATATTCATATCAATATTGTCCTTGACAATGCTAAAGAAATGCATAACGGCGAACTAAAGAGAAATTATGGCCCAACTTTCTTGCGCGGGGACACGATTATCTTTATTTCTCCAGCTTAATTAACTACATTGATAATTTTCTTGTTTACTTATTACTTGGGAGTTTGATTATCTTTTTTTATATCCAAACTTCTTGTCGTATGTCGGATGGTCTATTATGTCTAAGATAAAATTGATAATTTCTGCTTGATTTCCTTTTACTGTGTAAATCATTCTCCAGAAACCTGAGAGTTCTGTTCTAAACAAGTTTGAAATATTGTATTTTGTTATGTATTCTTGAGGAATTAAATGTTTTTGGATATTATGTCAAAGTGTTTGAAAAACACACCTTTTATGGTGTGAACACTTTGAGCATCCAAAAAATAAGTGCTAATCAAAACATACTCTTTAGAGTATGGTGGCACATTATTTTTTTGATCTCCATAAAATGGATTGGATTTTATGAAATCTATTTTTTGCTTTATTGACTTGAGTAATTGTATTTCTTCTGTGCTTTCTTTTCCATTTTTTATTTGCAAACCAACAATTTCATTTAAGCTTTTGAATTCTTTTTCTGCTTCGTCTAAGAGAACTACTCTTATGGGTTTCATACTTCAAGGCCTTTTCTTATTAGAGCTTCAATTTCTTTTCTTTCAGCGAAAACCCATAAAACTCCTTTTGTTCCAATTATTATTTTTCCACTGAATTGAAGGTAATCAAGAATCTGCATTAAGGTGTTATGCATTACTTTTTTTGGAAGTCTTCTTTTTAGTTCAGCTATTGAAATTATTTCTTTTGTGTTTTTCAGAACTTGTTCAACCATTAAAACAGTGTTTAATGTGGGAGAGTGCTCTATTCTTTGGATTTCTAATTTTTGTTTCATATTTATGCCTTTTAGGTATATACTTATAGCTAATTAGGATATTTAAGGCTTATGGTTCATTTCTTTGGGATATGAACTACTTCTAATTTTATTCTATCTGGGCCTTCAAAAAAGACAGCATAATAATCTTTATTATATTCTGGAAAATCTTTTGGTGTGTTATATAATGTTTTTATCTTATTTTTATTTAAGAATTCTTTATTGAATCTATCTACTTCTTTCTTTGAACTTACTTTGAATGCTAAGTGATTTATTCCTGTTGCTTTTCTATGAAACTCTCTTTGTTTATATTTCTCTTCTGTTTGAATAATCCAAAGGTCTGTTGTTTCATTACTTACACCTATATGTGTTGAACTTTCATCAATAGTTTTGTATTCAAGATATTCAAATAATGATTTATAGAAGGGTATTGCTATTTTACTGTTTGAGATATTAATTTGTATATGATACAATGATGTCTTCATGTTAAATTGTCAAAACATCAAGGTCTTCGGGAATTATGGTGTTCTTGAAGACTTTACGGGCTTCTTTTAGAAGTTGCGGTAGTCTATGGTGGTGTTTCTGTGAGATGTGGACTAAAGCTAGGGCTTTTGATTTTGATTTCTTTGCTATTTGTGCCGCTTGAGTTGTTGTAAGGTGTTTGTATTCTTGTGCTTGCGCTTCTTCCTCTGCGCTGTAAGTTGATTCACAAATTAAAAGGTTTGAGTCTTTTGATAATTCTAAAATATTGTTATTTTCTGATGTATCTAAGATTATTGTTAACTTTTTTCCTTCCTGAATATAAGTGATGTCTTTTGCTTTGATAGTTTTACCATTGTGTTTAATGTCTTTTCCTCTTTGTAACTCACCAATTAAAGGAGAGTTTGGTAACTTTAACTTTTTTAATTTGGCTTTGTCTATTCTTCTTTGCTCTTTTATTATTATACTATATGCTTGTGTTGGAATTCCGTGGGACATTGGAAGGGTTTCTATTTTGATTTGTTTGTCTTCGTAAATTGTTCCTGCATGAACTTCATGAATTTCCATTTGTATCTTGTATCTAGAATAAATTTGCTCAAATAACTCTATTTTTTCTTTTGTTGCTTTTGGTCCGTAAATATGCAGTGTCTTTGCATAGCTATCCATCCCCATCGTTTTTAGAAGACCTGCTAATCCTAATGTGTGGTCTTCATGCCAATGAGTAATTAGTATTTTTGTTAATCTTGCGGGGTTTTCTTCTGCGATTCTGAATTGTCTTTGTATTCCCTCACCACAATCTACAAGAATATTTTCTTTTTCTGTTTTTATTAAGAAACCACTATGGTTCTTTTTTGCAGTTGGCACATTACTGCTTGTTCCAAGGAAGGTTACTTGAATGTCCATTAATTGACTAGCGCTTATTTGTTTAAATACATTCCTGGATATGTTTAAATACTAAGCATTAATTACTATAATTAACTTATTATTACTTAAATTTAGTTCTAATAAGACTTACTAAGTAATGGCTGACAAGGTTAAACAGAAAAAAGAAGTTAAGACTTTTCTATTAGAGATTCCTGCAGAGATATGGGTAAAGTGGAAAGATAAGATTCCGCGGTCTATTTCCATAAATACAGCTTTGATCAACCTTCTAAAAATGGAGTCTGAAAAATGAAATATAATTCGCTGATTGGTTTGTTATTTTTAATTGGTTTTATTGGAGTTAGTTCTGCACATTTGATTTCTGACCAAGGAACAAATGTTGTAATCTCTAACGGTTCTTTACTTAATCTTGGAAATTTGACTATTTTACTTTATACTGATTCTTCTGCTGGAAATTTGATTTTCAATACAACTATTCAAAATGCTATTGTAAATGGTTCTTGGAACTTAATGATAAACCCTATTCTTGAATATGGTATAAGTTACTGGAAAGATTATGAAATTAATGGAGAAGATTTAGATTTTGATGGAAATGAGAGAATAGAATTTCAGTCGCCTTTGGGATACATAAATAATTTTTCATTTGTTAATTTGTCTTTGATAAACTCTTGTTCTGTTGGGAGTGCAATTAGACTGGTTTATTCTAATGGTAGTGTTGTTTGTCAAAGTTCTTCCGGAGGAAACGGTAGTACTGATTTGACAAATTATGCTTTGAAGAATCAGTCTGAGACATTTACTGGCAATATAACTACACTTGATAGAGGATTCTTCGGATTTTTAGGAAGCTTAGCTAGTAGAATTGGAAAAATATTTGTTAATGAAATTGATGCTTCTGGAAATATTGTAACTTCTGAGAATGTTACAGCGGATTATTTCTTTGGAGATGGAAGTTTATTGACTAATCTTCCTGCTGGAACAGAGTCGGACCCTATTTTTGTTGCGGAAAATTCTACTTTATGGAATGCTATTAACTTGAAATTATCTCAAACAGATCAAAGATATAACGACACTGCTTTGGTTATTTCGATGAATACTACTTCCAATATTATGTCTTTAGGATTTTACAACTCTACTCAAATAAATAGTTTGATATCTGGAGTTGGAAACTCTAGTTTTAATCAATCTTTTACTGACTTGAAATATTATTCTATTTCAAATCCTTCAGGATTTATAAATAGCACACAGGCTGGCGTTTACAATGATACTGCTCTTATTTTGACAACAAATTCTTCACTATGGAACTACATAAATTCTAATCAAGGTTCCTGGATTTCTAACTATAATTTGACTTATAGTGCTCTTCTTGGGCAACAGTGTTCTACTGGGTATATTGTTAATGGGACTTTATCTAATGGTACATTTACTTGCATACAGAATACATTATCTGAATCTGACCCATTATGGTCTGCTAATTCTACTTCTGTTTTGTATATTGCTAATTTACCTTTAGAAAATAGAACTATAAGTCATATAAGTAATATTACCGGGTTTTCATTTAATTATAATCAGACTTCTCCTGCAATATCTTATGTAACTTCTCAAGGATTTTTAACTTCTTCTGTTGCTAATGCCACATATTTAATGATTACAGATTTACCTTTAGAAAATAGGACTAGAATTCATTGTTCAAATATTACTGGAGCTGTTTCTAATTTATGTACTCTTACTAGTGGTGGTTCTGTTAATTTGTTTGACCAAGTTTTGAATACTACTTCTAATGTTACTTTTGAATCTGTAAATGCTACGAGAGAAATTTATGTTTCAAATATTGCTGTAAAACAATGGTTGTATAATCAGACTCAATCGCCTTATTTCTATAACCAGACTGGTAACTTTAATTATAATCAGACCCAAGCATCTCCCTTTATTTACAACCATACTAATGTTTTGATTAATAATAATCTCACTATTGGAAATAATAATCTTAGCGCATCTACTGGATTCTTCGGATTTTTAGGAAGTTTGGCTAGCCGTGTAACGAAAATCTTTGCTGTGGATTTAGATATTTCTAATAATCTCACGGCTTCTGGAAATATCTCTTCTACATTTTATATTGGGAGCTTGAATTATTCTGCTTTTCCGACTACTGTTTGTTCTGGGACCGATAAGGTTGTAGGAGTAAATTCTTCTGGTGGAGTCACTTGTGGTAACGATCAGACTAGTTCTTCTGGTAATTTGCCTGTTAAATATATTTCTGTATTGGCTGCGGCCGTTACAGATACTAATGCTCCGGCTACTGAAAGAATAGTCGGTAACAGTCAGTATTTGGCTTGTACAAATGCCACAGGATATCGGAACTTTAGATATGGATTTGCTCGTTCAGCTACTGCTGGAGCTACAAATGCTCTTGTTTATATGAAATATATTGCTCCGCCAACAACAACAATTGCAGGAACTTCATATACTAATTTGTCTAGTTCTATGCAAAACATGATTTATACCACTGCGAATCTTGTTAATGTCTCTGCTACTTATTCTATGAGCAGTAATTTAGGAGATGTTTGTCTTGGAGCTTTCCAGGTCGGAGGAGATGGTGTTCTTGATCCTCAATGGAGAAATATTTGGGTAGAGTTGAGTTGAGGTTTAAATGAAGAAATTTGTTTTTTTATTTTTAATCTTTTTATGGATTATTAGTTTTGCTAACGCGATTATTGGTAGTTCGCAGAGTTACTCGGTTTCTACTTTTGGGAATGGAATTGTTTCTGGAGATGCTTCTTCTGGTAATTATAATTCTGTTTTGCTATCTGAAAATAGAGGAACTACTAGTGGGGCTATGGGAAATAATATCAATGTAAATATTGGTTTTTTTGTAAATAGTCCATATACTCGAACTGTGGGTATAACTTCATATTCAATTACTCCTCTTTCTGCTGTTGTTGGTTCTACTATCGCTTTTTCAATAAATGCTGTGAATGCTAATCAAGTTTGGGTTGAGATAACTCCTCCAAATTCACAAGATTATACTTTGAATCTAATAAATGGTCAGAGTGTCAATCATTTACCTATTCCTTCAATAGTTGGAACTTATCAAGTTGTATTTTATGCTCAAAGTTCAACTGGAGCTATCGCTAGTGTTGTTAGCTCATTCGTATTAACTGCTCAAAGTTCTAATGGTGGTCCTACTGTTTCTGGTGGCCCTGGAGGATCCTCTTCTGGAGCTACTGTAAAATGTAATTATATTTGGGAATGCACTCCTTGGAGTGTTTGTTCTAATAATATCCAAAATAGAATATGTACTAATTCTGGTAGTTGTATTGGTGTTCAAGGTAAACCTGTTGAACAAGTATCTTGTTCAGAATCTTTATTTGATGTTTTGATTAATCTTGAATCTTTACAAGTAAGCAGTAACTATATCAGCTTTGATGTTTCTTTAACTGAGGTTTTAAATTCTGACGAGTTAGATGTTCATATAAAATATGCTATAATTGATTCTGAAAATAATGAGATATTTAGTCAGATAGAAACAAGAGCAGTTGGTGAAGAATTAGCTTATACAAAGATTATTGATGGTTTAAATCTTGTTGAAGGTAATTATAAGTTAAGAGTAGATGTTCTATACGGGAATCTTCAGAGGGCTTTTGCAGAACAGAGTTTTGATTATTCTTCTGGTGGTGCAGGGATAACTGGATTTGCTGGAGAGGGCACAGGGATTGGATTCAAACTGAATAATCTTGTGATTGGTATTTTAGCTGCAATTCTTTTGGCTCTGATAATATTATATATTTTAATATCTCAAAAGAAAAAAGTATTTGTTGCTAATGTTTCTAATTCTGTGTTAGGACTTGATGGTCTCGAGGTTTATACCGATTCTGGAATTAAACTTGGTAAAGTTTATGATGTTATGATTGAGGAAAATAAAATATATGGTTTGATGATTGTTGTAGATAAAGATGCAGGAATTAAGTATCCTAAAATACTAATCAAATATAATTATGTTCAGAATGTTAAAGATGCAGTGATTGTTAGCTCGGTTGTTCTTGCTTCTGAAAATCATAGTAATGGTTAGATTTAAAAGTGATTTTTGTTCATTTATTATATCACAATGACCCCGTAGCTCAGCCTGGATAGAGCATCAGACTTCTAATCTGAGGGTCGCAGGTTCAAATCCTGTCGGGGTCGTTGGAGAGAAGGATTTGAAATAGATTATTAGATTATTTTTTTAATCTCTTGCTCGAATTTTCTTAATAGGCTTGTAGATTTATTGCGAAAAAATATATTTTTATTCTCTCTTGTTCAACCCTGCTCAACTGACTCGCAGATTCACATCGGAGTATGAAAAGCACGGAAAGGGAATTGAACCCCTGAATAGTCGGGCTGCAGCCGACCGCGTTAACCACTTCGCCATCCGTGCGTATTGTTTGAATTAAACTTTGTTATTTAAAGCTTTATTAGTTGTTATACGAAAGGTTTAAAGTAATGTTTGTTTTGATTTTTTAATGAATCAGAATAATGATAAGGATAACGGAAAGTTTAATGAAAAGGATTTCTTGAGTTTTGTTTCTGAAGCCGGGCTTATTTGGGGACCTGAACCAGAGATATATGGTGGTTTAAGTGGGTTTTACACTTATGGACCTCTTGGAAAACTCTTGAAAAATAGAGTTGAGAATTCCGTTCGTTCTGTTTTTAATAAAGCGAGATTAAGAGAAATTGAGGGTCCTACTGTTATGCCAGATAGAGTATGGAAGGCATCCGGACATTTAGGAACTTTTTCAGATAGAATTATTTCTTGTTCAAAGTGTAAATCTGTATTTAGACCTGATAAGTTGATTGAGGAATATGAAGATGTTTCCGCAGATAAATTTTCAGATGAACAAATTATAAATTATTTGAAAGATAAAAAAATGCATTGTCCTTCATGTAAAGGATATTTAGACTATGCTTCTCTTTCTCGCCAGAGTTTGATGATGAAGACTAATGTTATGGGTGTGGATGCTTCACTTAGGCCAGAGACTGCAACAGTAACTTATTTACCTTATCCGCGTATGTATCAATATTTTAGAAAGAAAATGCCTTTTGGCGTTTTTCAAATAGGCAAGGCATATAGAAATGAAATTTCCCCAAGGCAACATGTTTTACGAGGTCGTGAATTTACGCAGGCAGAAGGTCAGCTTTTTGTTGATCCTAACGAAAAAAATAATTGGGATAAATTTGATAAAGTAAAAGGAGACAATTTACCATTATGGGATTATCATTTACAAGAATCTGAAAAATCTCCCGTCTTAACTTCTTTATCTGATGCTTTGAATAAAAAATTATTGTCTAGTCAGGCTTATGCTTGGTGTCTACATTTAGCTTATAATCAGTTTATTAATTTTGGAATTCCTCATGAGAGAATTCGTATTCGTCAACATCATCCAGATGAACGAGCATTCTATGCAGCAGATGCTTGGGATATTGAAGTCAAAACCAATAATTTTGGATGGGTGGAAGTTTGTGGAGTACACGATAGAACTGATTACGATTTAACTCAACATTCAAAAGAGAGCGGAGTTCCATTGGATGCGACTCGTGAAAATGGAGAAAAATTTGTTCCTCATATTTTAGAGATTGCATTTGGTACGGATAGACCTACTTATGCATTAATGGATATATTTTATCAGAAAAAAGAAGAAGAGGATGGTAAGACTATTTTCGCAATTCCTTATCATATGGCTCCGATTTCTGTAGCTGTTTTTCCTTTAATGAAGAAAGATGGTCTTGCGGAAATGGCAGAAAAAATTGAGAAAGATTTATCTGAACATTTTATTACGAGTTATGATGAGTCTGGTTCTATTGGCAAGAGATATTTGCGTTCAATGACTTCTGGGACACCATTTGCTGTGACTGTTGATTTTGATTCTTTGAAAGATTATTCTGTTACTGTGAGAGATAGAGACACTGGAAAACAAGAAAGAGTGAAGATTAGCGGTTTGAAAGACTATCTTCACGATAAAATTTATTCTATTTAGGTTTGTGCAAAGTTTATACAAAGTTGCTTGAAATCAACATGCCTAAACTTTGCTTGGATGTGCAAAGTTTATAAACAAGTTTTAACTTATTTTGTTAAGGTGATTGATGGCTAAAACATTAGGGTTTATTTCTTTGAAGGGAGGAGTTGGAAAAACTACTCTTTCTACTGCTGTTGCTACACATCTTTCTAATACATATCATAAAAAAGTTTTGTTAATTGATGCTAATTTTTCTGCTCCTAATTTAGGTCTTCACATGAATATTGTTTCACCTGGAAAAACAATTCATGATGTTTTATCTGGAGATTCTGTTTCTTCAGCTATACATTCACAGTATGGTGTAGATGTTATTCCTGGAAATTTTTTACATAGTAAGGAAATTAACCCTATGCTCTTGAAAGATAAAATTGCACATTTGAAAAATAATTATGATTTTGTTGTTTTGGATTCTTCTCCAACTTTGAATGAAGAAATGCTTTCTACGATTATTGCCTCAGATCATGTTTTTGCAGTGTCTACTCCAGATTACCCTACTTTAAGTTGTACTATGCGTGCTGCTCAACTAGCTAAGCAAAGAAATAGACCAATAGCTGGAATTATTGTTAATCAATCTCATGGAAGTTATGATGTAGATTTACACGAGATTCAAGAGTCTACTGGAATTCCCGTCGTTGCTAAAATAAAATATGATGATATTCAACATATGGCTTTAGCTGAACGTGTTCCTGCTCCTTTGTTTGCTTCTGGTACAAAGTTTGTTTCTGAAATAGACAGATTTTGTAGAGCATTACTTGGATTACCAGAATATTCTTCTAAGTTCATGAATTTTTTTAATAAACACGATGAACGTTTGGAGAGAGTGAATAGAGCAGTAATGGCGAAGGATTTCTATACTGGTGTTTTTAAGAGATAATTATGGTTGTAGACAAGCTTTGTATATTTTGTAAAATTGCACGAGGCGAAATAAAATCACAATCATTTGTTGCAGAAAATGATACTTTCTTTGCGATACATGATATTCAGCCTATGGCTGAAGGGCATACGTTAGTTATTCCTAAAAAACATTGTGTTACTTTGTTAGATATTCCTTCGAATATGGGAAAAGATATGTTAGATTTATTGAAGAAAGTTTCTGGAGAGTTAATGGATGAAAAACTCGGAGATGGGTTTAATTTAGTTATGAATAATTTGGTTGTTGCAGGACAAGCAGTAATGCATGCACATATTCATGTTGTTCCAAGAAAAGAAAAAGATGGTTTGCATTCAATGACTCAAATTAAAGGTCGTTAGTTCTTTGGACCAATCATCTTGGATGTTTTCATTATTATGATTATTCCTAGAAGAGTGATACTAAACCATAACGAAGCTTGTCCGAATGGTGTTTGAATTATTTTTTGAACAAAAATTATGATTATTATTGATAGTAAAACGTCTGCAAAAAAGATTGCTCTTTCTATTTTTTTATACTTGTGGAGTTCTTGTTCTATCTGATTTTTAATCATGTTTATTTTAAGCGTTTTAGATATAAACATTTGCTCTACTTGCTTTGCTAAAGCTTAAAAAACGATAAATTCGTTCCATTACTGGCTATGTAGCTCAGTGGTAGAGCATTGCTCTCATAAAATCGCGGTTCGTTAGAACAAGATTTGTTCGCAAATAGTGGTTGGCGATAGGCAGGGGTCGGGAGTTCAATTCTCCCCATAGCCATCTGATGATTGCTAGCATGCAAATTCAGATGAATTTCCACACATAGCCATTGGTAGTTATTGAAGATGTTTTGTTAGAATTGGGGTCTATAGATTTATAGATTCAAACAAGTAGGGTTAATTGTAATTCTTTGGGTTGTTGTTGAGGTCGTAACTCTATATTATAATCGTAAAAGGCGACTTTTACTTGAGGAAATTAATATTAGACTGAAGAATCTTGAGAAGAAGATAAGTCTATTGTCTAAGAAAAATTAATATTGTGTAGATGCTGTTGCTACTTCTTTTGCTTCTTGTGCTTTTTTAGTTGCTTGTTTTGCTCTGTGTAAACGTGCGATATAACCAGCTATTTTGTTTCTTACTTTCTTAGAAGGCATAGTGTTTCCAAGCATAACTTTATTATTATTGAACTCTCCGCTAAATGGTAAGTCCTTAGTCATAAGTTCTTTAGTTGTTCTCTTAACCATTAATGGTTTTATTCTGCCCATAATACAGGGTTAAAATCTGGCTTTAAAAGGATTTCTACGCGCTAATATTTTCATGTTTTATTAGGTTGCGCCACTCTTTATAGTATTCGTTTGCTTTCTTATCTACCTCTCCAGTTGACAAGATCAGTGCTGGCATCTTTTCAGATTGGGATTTTTGTAAAGTATTTACAAAATCATCAATCGTTATTTTCTTCTTATCTTTCGCTACTAAATAAAACTCTTGTTTTCCAATAGAGGTATTAGCTATTATTTTGGCAGTATATTCTTTTTTCTTTACGATTATTTCAGATAATATTTCAAAGTCTTTTTTCTCCAAAATGGCCTTTATATTTGTGATAAATAGAGAGTCTATTTCCTTTAACTCTTGTTTTTTTACTTCTTTTTCTTTAGGTTTATCAAATATATCTTCTGTAATTTTTTTATCTATTTTTAATGGTTTTTCTTGAACTTCTGTTTTTTGAACAATAGGGATTTCTTCAATCTTCTTCTCTATTTTTGGAGAAATTATTTTTTCAATTATATCTTTGGCTTCATTATTTTGCATAGTATGGATTTTCCAGAAAGTTTTAGTTTCTCCATTATTCGTTATTTGCATAGGTACTGCAAAATCTTTTATGTTTCTCAAAGCAACTCTAATTGCTGGTTCTAATTTATCATCTTCTAAAATTTTATTTTCTTTAAGATTTCTAAAAGCTTCTTTTTCTTTATGATTTAGATAATCTGTATATTTTTGTAATTGTTCTTCTTGACCAACTATGTAGTAGAGTGGAGAACTGCCCACCCTCATATGACTTAATTTTAGCTTTTGTTCTCCAACTAATTCCGACATAAATGCTGCTGTAAATAAATTATTGTTTCCGATTGTGTTGGCTACTCTTACAGGGAGTTCTGGCCCTCTTTGTCTAATTACTTCAAGTATTCTTTCCTTTGTTTGTAGAACTTTTTGCATGTCTGGCATTTATTTTTACATATCTAACTCTATAAATAGTTTTATGAGAAATTTACATTATGGTTTTAGCCAGCCGATTTCGTAATATGTGACATCGCTTTCTTCATCAACTATACCGATAATTAACTTCTTCTTTGTTGAGTGAGCTACTCTATTTTTTGCTGCAAAATCGTGCCAAGTGTAAGGTTCTGATTCTTTTACTGCATATGCTAGCCATAAAGCATGGTCTTCTCCTGGTTTTGAACCCTTCTTGTAAATCCTGAAGTCTGCCCCAAATTTTAATGCGGTCTTAACAACATACCCTTTTTGCCTTAGATTTTGAAAAAGAGCTAATTTTGTACTTATTCTTTTATCATGTCTTTTTGCCTTTGCAGTTGCTTGATCTATATTTAGGGATTTAGTTTTATCATATAAATTGATTTGTTTTTTAATTAGTAAGTATAATGCCTCTATCCAAGCATATTCTATTCTTTCGTTTACTTTTTCTCCAAACCTCGATTTCTCGTAAAGTGAGAATGCTTCTGACTCATTTGAATGAATTTTTTCTCCGCTGATGTAGGCATTGATCATGTTCAATTTTAGTTTTTATAGTTTAATAGCTTTATCTAAAGGAGCAATGATGCGATTATTAGGTATGAAATTATAGATGTCGCATCTGAAATCATTGTAGCAAAAGGACCGGCACCTATTGCTGGGTCTTTTCCAGCTTTTTTTAAGGAATAAGTTATAACAAATGAGGTAAAATTAGTTATCATTATACTTGTGAACATTGCTACACTGATTATTGGTCCAATTCCAGAATTTTTCCAAAATATGCTTAATCCTATTAATGTGGTTATAGATACGATTATAGCAATTATTGAACTTATTGCTGTTTGTTTGATTATGTATTCGTGTATTTTTAATTTTTCACCCAGGACTGTTAAGTCTCTTATGAAAAGTGCTTGAATTTGGTTTCCTAAAGCTCCACTTATGTAAACTACCGCTGGTATGAAAAATGCTAAAATTAAGTTTGCTTCCAGAACACTTTCAAATAAACCAATTACTCCTGCCGTAATTAATACTCCTATTAATCCAATTATTAACCAAGGAGTTCTGTGCCACACACTTTTCATTAAAGGGACTTGTAATGTATTTTCATACTCTAAATGAGATTTATGAATTCCTGCAAAATGAAATATATCCTTTCTTAATGAATTGTTTAACATTTTAGTTAGTTTCATTGGTGGTACCATACCTACTAACTTATTTGATTCTGTTATAGGCACGGATTTTATTGCATATTTTAAAGAAATGTCTGCAATTTCTTCTCCTTTTGTTTTTGAAGATACGCTTATCACTTTGGTAATCATAAATTTTTTTACAGGTGTATTTGGCGAGTGATTGAAAAGCTCTTTTATTGAAAACACTCCCACTAACTCTCCATTTTTTTCAGTCACATAAATATAGTCTATTGATTCGTAAACCTTGCTTTCTTTTTTTAGCATTTCTATTGTTTGTTTTATCGTGGAGTCTTTAAGTACAGAAGGTGCTGGACACATTACTTCACATACCTCGCAGAAAACTTTGCTCTTTTTCATACTTGTTTATAGTATTGCACAAGTTTTAAATTCGTTGTTATTTATGTTTTTACATGAAAGATATTAATTTTTCACATACTAAACGTTCTTCGAACATTAGTTCCTCCAAAATTGTCAATTTTGAAGGTATAGATAGAAAATGGCAGAAAGAATGGGAAAAGGCAAAGGTGTTTGAGGCTAAGGAAGATTCAAAGAAAGAGAAGTACTATGTTTTAGAGATGTATCCTTATCCTTCCGCTTCTGGTTTACATATGGGGCACGCATTTAATTATACCCTCGGAGATATTCTTGCACGTTACAAACGTATGAAGGGATTCAGTGTTCTTCATCCGATGGGATTTGATAGTTTCGGATTACCTGCTGAAAATGCCGCAATAAAAGATGGAACTCCTCCGCAGAAGTATACAGATAAAGCTATTGAAAATTTTGTTAGACAACAAAAAGCTTTGGGACTAAGTTATGATTGGTCGCGTGTTCTTATGAGTCATGATCCTGAATATTATAAATGGAATCAATATTTCTTTTTACAGTTTTTGAAGAAAGGACTTGTTGAACGTAAGGCTTCTCCTGTTAATTGGTGTTCAAAATGTGAGAGTGTTTTGGCTAATGAGCAAGTTCATGATGGAAAATGTTGGAGACATAAAGATACTGCTGTCATTGTGAAGAATTTGGAACAATGGTTTGTCAAGACTACGAAATATGCCGAAGAACTTTTGCGAGATGTAACTAAGTTGGATTGGCCTGAAAGAATAAAGACAATGCAGAAGAATTGGATTGGAAAGAGTGAAGGTGCAGAGATTGATTTTCTCTTAGATGGAGAAAAATGGCCTGTGTTTACAACAAGACCTGATACTTTATTTGGTGTTACCTTTTTAGTTGTTAGTGCTCAACATTCTAAAATTGGTTCTTTGATTACTTCTAGTCAAAAGAAAGAAGTTACTGCTTTTCTTAAGAAGATTAAGAGTACTAAACAAGAAGATTTGGATAAGATGGAAAAAGAAGGAGTATTTACTGGTTCTTTTGCTGTTCACCCATTAACAGGGAAGAAGATTCCTATCTGGGCTGGAAATTTTGTTGTTGCCGATTATGGTTCTGGTATGGTTATGGGTGTTCCTGCGCATGATGAACGAGATTTTGCATTTGCTAAGAAATATGGTTTGGAAATTAAGCAAGTTGTTAGTTCTACTGAAAATAAAATATTAACAATCTATAAATCTTTGAGACCAGAGTTTTATGTTAGAGCTGAAAAACTTGGAAAAGTTGTTAAAAAAGATTGGCTTGTCGAGATTTATACAGATAAGATAGATGAAATATTTGATTTAGCTAAAAATTATTTTACTGAAGGTAGTTGGTATATTCATTCTGAGGGTAATATTAAAAAAATATTATTTCATTCTGTTAAGGAAAGCAAGATATTTGATTATGGAACTCATTTTAGTGAAGCCAAGAAGTATGGATTAAAGATAGGGATTAAAGAAGAACAACTTGATTTTGCTAATTTTAGAGAAGCATACACTGGAAATGGCAAACTAATTCATTCTGAAGTATTTAATGGTCTTGATAACAATGAAGCTAAGGAGCATATTGTTATTGCTTTGAATCAGAAAAAATTAGGTCGGAAAATTACACAATATAAATTGCGCGATTGGTTAATATCTAGACAGAGATATTGGGGGACACCTATTCCGATTATTTATTGTGATGGTTGTGGAGCTGTACCTGTTCCTGAAAAAGAATTGCCAGTTTTACTTCCGCAGAAAGTTATCTTTGGAAAAGGAAATCCTCTTTTGAGCAATGATAAATTTGTAAACACTAATTGTCCTAAATGTTCTGGGAAAGCAAGACGTGAGACCGATACGATGGATACTTTCTTTGATAGTAGTTGGTATTATTTGAGATTTACTGATCCTACTAATAAAAAACAACCTCTTTCTCCTGATTGTATTAGCTATTGGATGCCTGTAGATTTCTATACTGGCGGAGCTGAACATGCTTGTATGCATTTAATTTATGCTCGGTTTTTTACTAAGGCTTTACGTGATTTAGGATATTTGAGATTTGATGAACCATTTTCACGATTGTTTAATCAAGGAATGGTTCATGGTAATGATGGTTTTGTTATGTCCAAATCTCGCGGAAATGGAATTGATCCTTTAGATGTGACTAAGAGACAGGGTGCAGATACTTTGAGATTATTTTTAGTTTCTATGGCTTCACCAGATAAAGATTCTGTTTGGAGTGACACTGGTGTTGAGAGTATGAATAAGTTTGTCAGAAGAATCTGGGGTTATGCTCATAATGTTAAATTTGAAAAATCTTCTGCGAAAGTACAACATAAATTGAATAAATCTATTATTGAAATTGGCAAAGATATTCAAAATATTAATTATAATATGGCTGTTATAAAACTGCGTGCTCTTTTTGATAGTTTTGAAGAGGGAATTAGTAAATCTGATTTTGCTAATTACTTACAACTCCTTGCTCCTTTTGCTCCACACATAGCTGAAGAAATATGGCATTCTGTTTTAGGATACAAGACTTTTGTTTCTCTGTCTGAATGGCCTATTGCTGATGAGTCCAAGATTGATGATAGTCTTGATAAGGCCGAAGAAGTTTTTGAAAAAACTATTACAGATATACAAAATGTTTTGAAAATTGTTCGTGAGAAGTCTGGAAAAGAATTGAAACATGTTTATCTTTATGTTATGCCTTTTGAAGTTGGATTGTTTGATATTTCATTAATTAAACATAGAGTTGGATTGGATGTTTCAGTTTTCGCAGTTAATGATAAGAAGAAGTATGATCCTGAATCTAAGAGTGGGAAGGCCAAGCCTGGAAAACCCGCGATTTATGTTGAATAATTAGCTTAAATTTAAAAAGTAACTAATTTTGAGATTGTTCTCTAAAATTATTATATAAAAAGAAGATGAAAATATATCTTGCGCATCCCGGAGAGAATGATGGTAGGTTTCTTACTGAAAGGGGTATTTGGCAGACTAAGACTTTGGCTCGTAGATTGAGTACAGATGGAGTGAAATTCGGAAGGGTTTACGCAAATGGGCACAATGTATCTAAACAAACTGCAGATATAATTAGTAAATATGTTGGAACGCCTATAATACATGATGAGCGGTTTTTAGAAATTCCTAAGGAGGTTATAGAAGGGGCTTATGACGAAATGCAAATGGAAAACCTTGATTACATTAATCTTTTTGTTAGCGAAGTTATTGATAGAGGAGAAGATGCTTTGATTGTCATAGGGGAGGGGGTTCATAGGGCGGTGATAAGCAGATTAACTGGAATGCCTCTTGCTTCAACAAGACACTTTTCTTTGTCTAATGGCAGTCTTTCGGTTATAAGACACCATTCTTCTGATAACTCTGGGGTTTGGAGAATCTCTTCAGTTAATGATATTACTCATTTGAATGTTCCTTAGTCTTGGTGAGGGTTTTTTGTCTTTTTTTGGTGAAACTCTTTAAAAAGAAGACCTTTATCACTGCAAAGTTATTTAGTATTTAAGAATAAATACTTTTTGACAGATATATTGATTTTCGTTATTTCTATATAAAGAAGTTTGATCTTTTTTTGTTATGGAGGTGATGACATGACTGGGTCGAAACAGCTATCTCGTGCTCGTTTGGCTGCTCTTATTGATTATGCTACAAATGATAATGCGTATGGCATTACCCGCGAGGATAGAAAGGTCTTGAATGTACTACGGGGCGTTAATGACTTTGCTGAAAGCAAAGATTAACTAAACTATATTTGTTCTTTATTTTTGTTATTTCTCTTTAGTAGTTACTTTACAAAGATTTAAATAGCATATTTTTTTCTATTTTTTATGACTAGAAAACTAGATTCGGATATGCTTACTTTGTCAGAAGACTTCACTCTCAAGGTTGTAAGTCCTTTTCTTGGAGCAGGAGTTGGGATGCTCGCTTATAATTCTGTAATTAGTCTTGTTAAGAATTTTCAGGGACCTATTGATGGTTTGGACTTTAATATGGATTGTTACTTTAACCTTGGTTCTGCAACTCTCGGATCCTTTGCAGTTTATCAAGCTGTAAGAAATTATTTTATTAAGAAGCATAATCCAAGACCTAAATTTTCTCCTGATAAGCTTGAAGAGATTTTTGATTAATTTTATTAACTCTGTTTTTAGATTGGTGGTATGGCTTATGACTTGTTTTCCGCTATAATTATAGCGATTGTGCAGGGATTAACTGAGTGGCTTCCTATTTCTAGTTCTGGGCACATTTTGCTTTTTGAGAGGTTGCTAGGCTATTCTGGTGGGCTTAGTTTTGAAGTGGCTTTACATTTTGGAACACTTATGGCTGTTTTTCTTTATTTTCGTAGAGAAATTATAGATATTTCGCGTGATTTCTTTTCTTTTAAATGGGATACTGAAAATGGTAAGTTAGGAGTATTTCTTGCTTTGGGGACAATTCCTGCAGCTATCGTTGGTTTTTTAGTCAATAATTATTTTGATTCGGTTTTAAGCGACTTTATTTTATTAAGTATGGGTTTCTTGGTTACAGGTGTTTTACTTTTGATAGTTGGATTTACTAATGGTTCTGGTAAAGGTAAACTTAATTGGAAAAAAAGTTTGATTATTGGTTCTGCTCAAGCCGTAGCTATCTTGCCTAGTATCTCTAGAAGTGGTTCAACTATTGCCTCTGGAGTTTTATTAGGACTTGATGAAAAAAAAGCTATGAGGTTTTCTTTTTTACTTTCTATTCCTGCTATACTTGGAGCTTCTGTTTTGCAATGGGGAAATAATCCTTTTCCTATTTCATTTTTAATTCCTATAATTGTTTCTTTTCTAACTGGATTGATGACAATTCATTTATGTTTTAAGTATCTGTTGACTAAACGTAAAAACTTTAGATGGTTTGGTCTTTATTGTATTTTGTTGGCTTTGGTTTTACTAATTTATTCCATTTTTTGATGCTTATTTGATTACTATAAAGTTACATATTTAGATAGCTTTAAATATCAATTTTTTGAAGTCCTTGCTTATGAGTTTGGAAACTTTGACTCGTTTGCATCCTGATGTTAAGGTCCGGCCTAGCGAGGAGTTTAGTTTTTCAAGAGATTTTCCAGCTGGTTTTTTTGATTTGAACAAATTAGATTCTGTTAGGTACGGGTTCTCTGAGATATATGCTTACTTAGGTTTACCTTATGTTTTTGATTTGTTTCCAAATCATGCAGAAAGAAGAGTATTCAGAGATGGGCTTGAGCCACATATTCTAGAAGCTTATGAAAATAATGCTCTAAGAAGAGGTAGGGTAAATACTTTAGATCTTTCCTTACAGGTTTTGTCTAGATTATATATTGATAAAGAGGATTCTGACTTTTTTGCAAAGGTCTCCGAGATTAGAAATTATGCAAAGACTAAATTTGGCACAGATTATGACACATTAACGCCAGATGTTAAGATTGATAGGGCTTTTGGTTTAAAGGAAAAAGTTGCTTCTTTACTGTATTATCTTGAAGTTAAGAAAGATACTTCTGGTTAATTAATTTTCGCTAACAATTGCCTTGATACGCCTGATTCCCGCTGAAACTGAAGATTGTTCTGTGATTTTTATTTTACCTATTTCTTTCGTGTTCTTGACATGAGGGCCTGTGCAAATTTCTCTGCTGAAGTAACCTCTTTTGTCTGATTTGTCTACTAAGGTAAATACAGATATTTTATCTGGATATTTGTGGCCGAATTCTCCTCGTGCGCCAGAATCAAATGCTTGTTTTGGAGACATCTCCTCTCTTTTCATTTCAAGATTTTTATTTACTGCTTTATTTACTATATTTTCTATTTTTTCTATTTCTTCATCAGTTAATTTTCTTGCAAAATTAAAATCAAATCTTGTGCGTTCTGGAGTTATATTGCTTCCACGTTGAGCTACTTCTGGTCCGAGAACTTGTGCAAGTGCTTCATTTAGCATGTGTGTTGCTGTGTGTAGTCTTGTTGTTTTTTCTGAATGATCTGCAAGACCTGATTTGAATGTTCCAGCTGAAGTAGTTCTTGATAATTCTTGGTGTTTGTTGTATGCTTCGTGAAATCCTTTTACATCTAGTCTGATTGATTTTTCTTTTGCCATTTCTTCTGTCATTTCTATTGGGAAACCATATGACTGGAATAGAAGAAATGCTTCATCTCCTGAAATATTTTTACTTTCATTTGCTAGTTTTTCAAATTGGCGTATTCCTCTTTCTACTGTGGCTCTGAATTTATTTTCTTCATCTTCTAGTTTTGTTAGAATCGTATTTTTATTTTTTTGTAGTTCTTTATAGTCTGAGTATATTTCTAAAACTTTTTCTGCTATTTTTGTTGTGAAATTTATTTCTATGTTTAGAATTTTGCCGTATCTTATGGCTCTTCTGATTAATCTTCTTAGGACATATCCTTGACCAATATTTGAAGGATATGTTGGCGTTTCGTCTCCAATCATAAATACTGAAGCTTTGATATGGTCTGCGATTATTCGCATTTCTTTTTTATGTTCTTCATATTTTTTATGGGATATTCTTTCTATTTCTTTTATTATTGGTTGCCATACTTCACTTAGGTAATTGTCATCTAAATTATTTAAGATAGCAAGAGTTCTTTCTACACCCATACCTGTGTCTACATTTTTTTGTTTTAATGGCGTGAACTTGCTATCTTTTTCTTTATTGTATTGCATAAAAACATCATTCCAGATTTCTACCCAGCGCTTGTCTTCGGGATTGAATTTCTTTGGTGTTGGTTCTGAAGAACGCCAGTAAAACATTTCAGTATCTGGACCACATGGTCCGGTTGTGCCTGCTGGTCCCCACCAATTATCTTTTTTTGGTAGAAAAGCTATTCTTTCTTTTGCAATTCCTAATTCTTGCCATATCTTTGCTGATTCTTCGTCTTTGAATGCGTCTTTATCTCCTTCAAAACAAGTTACTGCTAATTTGTCTTTTGGAATTTTCAGCATTTTTGTTAGAAATTCAAAGCTGTATTCTATTGCTTCTTTTTTGAAATAATCTCCTAATGACCAATTGCCTAACATCTCAAAGAATGTGTGGTGTGTTGTGTCTCCTACTTCTTCTATATCTCCCGTTCTAATACATCTTTGGACATTAACTAAACGCTTGCCAAGTGGGTGTTTTTGTCCTGAAAGGAAGGGAACTATTGGGTGCATACCTGCTGTTGTAAAAAGAACGGTTGGGTCGTTAACGGGGATTAATGAAGAGTTGGTAATTTCTTTATGTGATTTAGATTTGAAGAATTCTATAAATTCTTTTATTAGTTTTTCTCTTGCGTATTTCATGTATCTTTTTAGAATAATTGACTTTAAGAGTTTTTCTTTACTGATTAACTGAAAGATTAGATATTTTTCTTCTTATTTCCTGTATTTCTTCTTCTAATGTGTCGCGTTTAGCTGTTGTTCTTTTTAGAGCCTCAGCGCTTGCATTCCCTACTTTTATTTGAGGCATGTACTGAATAATTACATCCATTTCTTTTCTCATGTCGATTATCACTTTTTTCAAAAGATTTTTTACAGCCATCTCTTCTTTTCTAAATTTTTTATATCTTTCATACTTTTGTAATGCTGTCAATAACTCCATTTCAATATATAAGAGGTGTTTCTTTCCAGAAATTACTTGGGTCTTATCTAACCCAACAAATTGTTCTTCAGTAGGCATTTTCAAAAATCTCTCTATTGATGAAAGAGATTCTTGCTTTTATATTCTCTATATCTTTTTCCCATTCTGTTATTTCTGCATCTTCTTTCGCTTTGACATCTTTAATCATTTTCAATAATTCATCCATTTGGTCCAATTTGTCTGCTATTTTTGTCAAGGATTCTTTTGATTCTTTGAATTTTTCAATTTTTATGAAAATTGGTCTTTTGCTTTCAGCCAAATTACTTTTTTGGAATTGTGACTCTTGTTGTATAGGTATTCTTGGAATTCTTTCTTCATTGACTCTTGATAATGGAAAGTTACTTTGTTGAGAAGGATTCCACTCTTGCATTTCTATAGTTTTTCTTTGTGGTTGAACTTCCTCTTGAGGTTTTGAGTTCCATTCTGGGAGTTCTGGTAAGTTTTTGTCTTCTTCTTCTATTGCGCTTTTTATTATGCTTTGAGAGAATCCTTTGTTCATAGGAGAATCTGGAAAGGAAGGCAACCCATGTATCTCTTCTCTTTCTTCATTTAGTGGTTGAAATGCAGGCAATTGAGGACGTTGATAATCTCTTATGTTTGGTAAACTAGAACTTAAATCAGGTAAACCTCCACTTTCTTCCTTTTTTTTCAGACCGAACATGATATATCTTAATTTCAGAACTTTATTTATATAGGTTTATCTTAATTTTTAGGTAGTAACACTTTTTTTAGAAAGGTTTTTATTGCTTCTCTGTTTGTCGAGGATATGTTTGAGAAGTTTTTGCATGAAGTTGTGTCTCTTATAGCTGGTTCGAATGCAGATAAAATGGTAGAAGTTTTATATGATAAAAAAAATGTAAATGAGTTCTTAATTGCAAAAAAGCTCAATGTTACTATAAATCAAGCTAGAAATATTCTTTACAAACTCGCTGATGAGGGCCTAGTTTACTTTAACAGAAAAAAAGATACAAAGAGCGGTGGATGGTACACTTATTTTTGGACTCTTGATGAAGAAAAATGTTTAGCTTATTATTACAATCGGTTATTGAAAGATGTGAACAATATCGAATTATCTTTAAACTCTAAAAAAACAACAAGATTTTATTTTTGTAAAACTTGTGATATGGAGATGTCAGAGGAACAAGCTCTTCTTCAAGAATTTACTTGTCCTGAATGTGGTACAGTATTTGAATTGAAGGATTCTGCTGATGGAATTAAGGACGGAGAAAAACAAGTTTTTAAATTAAAGAACAAAATAACGGAGGTTCAGTTAGCTTTAGATACTGTTGTTGCTGCTCGTCAAGCTGAATCTGCTAAGAAAGAAGCAAGTCTTAAGAAGAAAAAACCTGTAAAGAAAAAAACTGTTTCTGCAAAGAAAAAAGTTGTGAAAAAACCTGTAAAGAAAAAGGCTGTGAAATCTCGTGCTAAACCGAGAAAAAAATAAATGGTGGTTCGTAGAGATTTCAGACGAAATATTCCTTCGCAAAAAATTGGATTTTTTGCTTCTAGGAGCGTCACTAGTATCTTGATTATTATTAATGTTGTTTTATTTTTTCTATTTTCAATTTTTTCTAAAATTTTTCCTTCTTTCTTTGAGTTAATTGCTGTTCAATCTTCAAGTATCTTATCAGGGAATAATGTTTGGTCTATATTTACTAGTATTTTTATGCACGCGGGATTTTTTCATTTGTTTGTAAATATGTTTTCTCTGTTTTTTCTCGGTAGTTTGACTGAAAAAATAATTGGGAGAAAAAGATTTTTCTGGTTTTATTTAATAGCTGGCCTTTTTGGAAGTATTTTCTTTATTATTTTGGCTTTTACTGGACAGTATATTCCTAGAGGAGATTTTCTCTTTGGTAGTGTTGAAGATTATGCTGTTGGGGCTAGTGGAGCTATATTTGGCCTTCTTGGTTTACTTGCTACCTTATTACCTTACAAAGAAATTTATCTCATTATTGGGCCTTTAATTGTATTAGTTTTACAATTTTTTGTTGGGCATTTCTTTCCAGCCGTTTCTGGCACTATTGATGTTGTCGCAAGTGTCTTAATCTTTATCATGATTTTCTCTATGTTTTCTACAAATTCTTTTTTCAGAAGATTGGCCTTACCTCTAAAACTCCAATTCTGGCTTGCACCCATTGTTGCTATTGTTCCTTTATTTGCTATCGCATTTTTTGTGAAATTGCCTATTGGAAATAGTGCTCATCTTGGTGGTTTGATTGTCGGCTTGGTATATGGTGCTTATTTACGCTCAAAATATAAGCAAAAGGTTAAATTGCTCAATAAACTGATTAAATGATGGTTAAAAAAAATAATTGGAAGCATGAAGTTCACGATTTGTTTGTTGAATCTTTAGACATGGTTAAAGAACAGAGAAAATTTATTTATTCTGTTTTTGGAATTTTTATAATCGGTTCGTTTGTCGGATTTATTGAAGCAGATACTTTAAAACCTTATTTTAACGAGCTCATAGGAGAAATTATTGATAAGACTGAAGGTCTTGACTTTCTTCAGATGTTTTGGTTTATATTTAGCAATAATATAACTAGTTCTTTATTAGCTTTGTTCTTTGGAGTTTTTTTTGGAGTCTTTCCTATTTTTAATGCCTTATTCAATGGAGCGTTGTTAGGATATGTTTATTCACAAGCTTCTGCTTTGGCAGGATATGGGGTTATTTGGAGATTACTACCTCATGGAATATTTGAGTTGCCAGCAATATTCATTTCTTTAGGTCTTGGGGTGTATGTGGGTGCTGCCTTGTTTGGAAAAAATAAAATATCTAATGCGATTATTCGTTTAAAAAAATCTTTTAGAGTGTTTCTTACATTAGTTTTCGCTCTTCTAGTTATTGCGGCATTTATTGAAAGTGCGCTTATAGTCTATGTCGGGTAATGTTTTTATATTGCTTTTGAGGTTTAACCTCTATGGATGATTCTGTTGGTTTAAGCCGTGAGAGTGTTGCAGAGATTGATACTGCGCGAGAACTGGAAAATTTGCGTAAGGTTGAGGCTGCACTTTTTGTTGCTGGAAAATTTCTTACTTTGAAAGAGCTTGTCGCTTTAACTGACATAAATCCTTTATTTTTGAGAGATATTTTACGCACTCTTGAACAAAAATATAAAGGTTCTGGTATAGAGCTAGTTCAACGCGAAGAACTTTGGAAAATGGATGTTCATCAAGATTTTGTTTATATGTCTAATCGCTTAGCTACAGGCCAGAGCGAATTTACTAAGGCTGAACAGGAAACTTTGGCGATTATTGCGTATAAACAGCCTATGAAGCAGTCTGTATTGATTAAAATTAGAGGAAATAAGGCTTATGACCATATCAATAAGTTTGTTTCAATGGGATTAATACTAAAGAAAAAAGAAGGTCATACTGCGGAATTAAATTTGAGTGAGAGCTTCTATGATTATTTCAATGTCGATCATGCAGAGTATGACGAGCCTCTAAAAAAAATTAAACATTTTTTAGATGTGGATGGGGCTACTAAAATTTCCGAAGGGATTTAATTATGAATTTTGTTGAATTTGTTTTTTATGTATATCTTTTTGTCGCTTTGTATATGACAAGTCTTCTTATTTTTATTTGGTATCCTAATAGAAAAAAATTGTTTGAACACCCTCTTGGAAAACCCGTTCCAATAAGCATTATCATGCCCTGTTATAATGATTCTAAAACTATAGGCGATGCAATTGATTCTTTGATGAATTTGAAATATCCCCAAGAGATGATTGAAGTTATAGTTGTAGACGACAAATCCCAAGATAATTCTGTAGATATTGTTAATGAGTATATAAAAAAATATTCTGGTAAACTAAAACTTATTTTAAATCCTAAGAATTCTGGTGGTGCTGCTGAACCAACTAATCTTGGAATAAAATCTGCAAAATATGATTTTATCGCTGTTACGGATGCTGATTCTATGCCTGAGCCAGATGCTTTAATAAAAATGATTGGATTTTTGCAACAAAATAATCGTGTTGCTGCAGTAACTTGTGCAGTTATGGCTAGAGGTAGTCAAACATTTATGCAAAAAATACAAATGATAGAGTATTCTATTATCGCTTGGAATCGTAAACTCTTGGATTGTGTTGATGCAGTATATGTAACTCCTGGCCCATTTGCATTATATAAAAAATCGGCTTTGATTGAAGTTGGTTTGTTTGATACTAAGAACCTTACACAAGATATAGAGATTGTGTGGCGTTTGTTGTCGCATGGATATATTGCAAGAATGTGTTTAGGTGCAAGAGTATATTCTGAAACTCCTCTTAAATTCAAGCAGTGGTGGAAACAGAGAATAAGGTGGAACATTGGAGGGACTCAATGCATTGTAAAATATAGAAAAACTCTTTTTAAGAAAGGAATGCTTGGCGCGTTTATTATTCCTTTTTTTAGTTTCTCTTTATTTTTAGGGTTGTTTGGCTTAGCTCTATTTACTTATTTATTTATCAAAAGAATTATTATCAAATATCTTGCCACAAAATATGCTATTTATGGAGGAGCTACATTATTGAGATTTCAAGATTTGAATATTCATCCAACGGTTCTTAACTTTTTTGGATTTGCTTTATTTTTATGGGGTTTTGTATTCACGATGATTGGGTTAGGAATTATGGATATGAGGAAGAAACCAGAAACCAAGCTTTTTAATATTCTATTTTATTTGTTAGTTTACCTAACAATATACCCTTTCATCATGATAACTGCCCTAACTAAATACATTCGTGGAAAATACACATGGTAATTGTAAATCCTAATAAACATGCATTTTGGAAAGCTCTTATATTTACAATAGTTATTTTCGGTCTTGGTCTTATTCTGGGTTTTTTCTTGGAAGGAGTTCAATCTGATAATATCTATTCTAGGTTAATAACTTCAGAGCTTAATCTTTTAGACGACCAATTGACTCAAGGCATCATTAATGATTATAATGTTTCTTGTGTTAAATCTCGTGAAAGTCTTTTTGCGTTTGCCGATAGGATTTATTCAGAAGCTATAGATATTGAAGATATTGATTCTACTGGTAGGCTTGGGGATTTATCTGTTCTACATAAAAGATACGACTTGCTTAGGACTCTTCTTTTGAAAGAAGCAAAAAATCTTAAGAGTCGGTGCGGAGACGATTTCCATATTGTGTCTTATTTTTATCTTTATAGTTCTGAAGACGTAGAGGTCAGTTCTAAACAAAAATATTTTTCAAGAGTTCTTTTTGATTTGAAAGAATTGCATCCAGATACTGTTCTTCTTGTACCTATAGCATCAGATACTGGTTTAATCTCTGTTGATGCTTTGATAAATGCTTTAGATATTCATACTTATCCTACTATCGTAATTGATAATTCTGTCGTAATTACTGAAGTTCCTACTCTTTCAGAATTAGAAGGCCATCTTGTTTATCTCAGTCCTTAGCTTTTCAAAGTAGTTTTTCGTTCGCCATAAAGGATTTAAACTAATCATGGTGATATTTTTTATGGAGTACTTAGATTTAAGGGCTTCTTCAAAAGGGTTTGTTGAAGCTATTCGTGATGGTGAGATTGTTCGTGTTCCTCACTCTATAGCTGTTGAAGAGGATTTGTTTATTCTTCGCACATTGGGTGCAGAACCCCAACAAGTTGTTCAGCAAACTTTACCTGTTCAAAGCCGTCGTGCTCCTGATTTGAAACAGGGTTCGGTTTTTTCTGACTGGAAAACTGGAAAATTTGGAATGAAAAAAAATAATGTTCTTGCTGACTTGCTTCCTAATTTTCATTGGGAAATTGCAAAACAAAGAAAAGCTCGAAATTTAACTCGTAACAAATTAGGAGAAATTATACGTGCTTCTGAACATGAGGTAAAACTTCTTGAACTTGGAGAATTGCCTGCTGATGATTTTGTTTTGATAAGCAGAATTGAGCAGTTCTTCGGTATAAATCTTCGTAAACATGGTTTGGCTACAACCGCGGTTAATCTTGCCGATTTACAGAAACGTAAAGAACAACACGAAAAAGAAGCTAAAGCAAAGGCTTCATCTAATTCTACTTCTGTGACAGGAGCAAAGGGCGATTTTTCTGGTAGTGAAATAGAGTTAGTTGATGAATAAGCTCTCTTCACAACTTCAATTTTTACAAATAGAAGTCTTTAAACAAAGTTAACTGATGTTAACATGTTTAAACTTTGCCTGGCAAAGTTTAAAAACCATCATTCTTGCTATATTGTATGAATGTTGAAATTATCTCTCATAGTGCTAATGAATCTGAGTTTAAAGTCAGTAACCTTACTGTAGTTGAGATTTTACGTGTGTATTTGAATGAACAAGGCATTAAATTTGCTGCTTGGAGAAGAGATCATTTGACTCAACCAGCAATATTCAAGATTGAATCAAGTGGTAAAACTGTAAAGAAGGCCGTTTCTGAAGCTGTTTCTGCTATCTCAAAAGATATAGCTTCTTTGTCAAAGTTATCTGATAAATAATTCTTTAGATAAGGTTTATTAAGCTTTTTTTCTTATATTATTTAGGAGGTAAAATGGATTGTAAATGCAATTGGGTTGAGGCTATTCTTGCCATCGTGATTATTGTATCTGCTTGGATGGGCGGAGCATCTTCTAAATGGATTGTCGTTATTGCTGCTTTGATACTGTTACTTCATGCTATGTTTTGTAAGAAGTGTCAGATGTGTGAGCCAGTAACAATGAAAGGGCCTAAATCTGCTAAGCGAAAGAGATAATCTCTTTTATTTTATCTTTGATTTTTTTATAGGTGTTTTTTCACCTATTTATTTTTATATTCTTTTTTCTCCTCTTTCTTATGGTGAAGATTTCTGCTGGCAGTTACGACTTGAATGTTTGGTTACAAGGAGGATATGATACTGATGTAATCACCACTTTTTATGGTGGTCCTGGAAGTGGGAAAACTAATTTTTGTTTGATTGCTGCTGTATCTCAAGCTAAAAAAGGGAATAAAGTTATTTTTATAGACACTGAAGGAGGATTTTCTTCTGAAAGAGTCAAACAACTTATTGATTCAAAAAAAGTTAATGGAAATGGTCATGAAAAGAAAGAACTCTCTTTTGAACAAGTTTTGGCCAATATTCTTGTTTTGAAGCCAACAAATTTTAAAGAACAACAGCAAGCTTTTGATCAACTTTTGAAATATGTTAAAGAGCAAGTTTCTTTGATTATTGTTGATGGGATGACTATGCTTTATAGACTTGATTTTGCTGAAGCTCGAAAAGATATTTCTGAATTGCAACAAGTTAATTCTTTACTAACTAAGCAAATGAGGTTGCTTGCAGAGATTTCTAGAAAAAATAATATTCCGGTTTTAGTAACTAATCAAGTTTACAAATGGGATAATGAAACTAGGATGGTAGCAGGAGATATTGTAAAGTATTGGAGTAAGTGTTTGATAGAATTAGTAAATGAAAAGAGTACAAGGACTGCTTATTTGCGTAAACATAGAAGTTTGCCTGAAAAGTTAATAGATTTTCAGATTCAGGATTTGGGAATACGAAAGAGAGGATGGATTTGACATATTTTTATATAACTCCTTTCTCTTGAGACTTTATGTTATATTCAGAACTTGTTGGGGTTTATGAGAAACTTGCTGGGACCACTAAAAGACTTGAGAAAGTAAGGATTTTATCTGAGTTTATTGCTCGCTTTAAAGGACAAGAGGAATTTTCTTATTTATTGCGTGGTCGTGTTTTTCCAGACTATGATTCTCGAGAACTTGGAGTGTCTACACAGATTGTTCTGAAAGCAATATCTAGAGCTACTGGTGTAGGGGTTGAAGAGGTAGTAATATTGTTTAAGAAAAATGGAGACTTAGGAGATATAGCTTTAATCATGCTTGAGAAGCATAAGCAAAAATCTTTGTTTTCCAAAGCTTTGAGTTTGGAACATGTTTTTAATAGTTTGAGAAAAATAACCGAAATTAGTGGCGATGGTGCTATTGATAAAAAATTAGCTTTAATATCTGAACTGCTTATTAGTTCTAGACCTATTGAAGCGAGATATATTATCAGGACGATATTATCTGATTTACGTATAGGTGTTGCTGATGCTGTCTTACTTGAAGCTATAAATTTGAAGTTTTTTTCTGGAGATAAAATAACTCTTGAAAAAGTTCAGAGAGCTTATGATTTACTTACAGATTTTGCAGAAGTTTTGAAGTTATGCGAGAAAGGGATTGAATCTATTGAACATGTTTCTCTGATTCCAGGAAGGCCTACAAATGTAATGCTCGCTGTTAAGGTTCAAGATATTGATGAGGCTTTTGAGGTTTGTGGTAAACCTTGTGCATTTGAGCACAAATATGATGGTTTTAGAACTATTATAAGTTCCGATGGTAAAAATATTCATATTTTTACTCGTAGACTTGAAGATGTAACTCTACAGTTTCCAGACATTGTTTCATTTGTAAAAGAAAATGTCAAAGCAAAGAAATTTATTATTGATGCTGAAGCTGTCGGTTATGATTCTAAAACTGGAAAATATTTACCATTTGAATCTATAAGTCAGAGAATAAAAAGAAAGTATGATATAAAAGATTTAGCTATAAAGTTTCCTGTAGAGTTGAAAGTTTTCGATTTACTTTATCTTGATGGTCAATCAACTGTTGAACTTCCGTTTAAGGAACGTAGAAAAATTCTTGAAAAAGTTATTGAAAACGTTCCTAAAAAAATAAGTGTATCTACACAATTAATAACAGATAATGAACAATCTGCTGAAAAATTCTATTTGGAAGCTTTGAAAATTGGAGAGGAAGGAGTTATGATTAAGAATTTAGATTCTGCTTATGTTTCTGGGCGTTATGTTGGCACGATGGCTAAACTAAAGCCTATTGTTGAAGATTTGGATTTAGTTATTGTGGGGGCTGAGTACGGAACTGGGAAACGTGCTGGAGGACTTACTAGTTTTATTGTCGCTGTTAGAGATGGTGAAAATTTTGTTGAAATAGGTAAAGTTTCTTCTGGTTTAAAAGAAAAGGAATCTGAAGGTACAACTTATGGAGAGATTGATGCGCTTTTGCAACCACTAATTATCTCAGAGAATTCCGATTCTGTAAATGTTAAGCCCAAAATAGTTGTTTCTGTTACTTATCAGAATATTCAACCTAGTCCAAGTTATTCTTCTGGATTTGCTTTGCGTTTTCCTCGTATTACTCGTTATAGGCCTGATAAGAATTTGAGAGATATTGCTTCTTTAGAAGATATTAAAAAAGAATTTTCTAAAATGTCAAGAAAATTAGGGAAAAAATAGTTCGTCAGAAGCTTTATAAAGCAGTTTTCTATTTAAATACTGATGCCGGATACGAAATCTAATCTTACGGTTCAAAATATCGTTGCTACAGCTTCTCTTGGAAAAGAAGTATCTTTGACTAAACTTGCTAAGACCCAAAGTAATACTGAATATAATCCTGAACAATTTCCAGGACTTGTTTTAAGAATTAAAAAACCTAAGTCAGCAGTTCTTGTTTTTTCATCTGGTAATCTTGTATGTACTGGGACTAAGAGTATTGCTCAAGTTAAGGAAGTTGTTGACCAAGTTATAAAACAACTTGCTAAAATTGGTGTTAGAATCACTGCTAAACCTAAAGTTACGGTTCAAAATATCGTCGCTTCTGGAAGTATTGATATTGATTTGAATCTTAATATCTTAGCTTTGGAATTGCAGAACACCGAATATGAACCCGAACAATTTCCAGGACTGGTTTACAAACTTGGGAAACCTAATGCTACTTTTTTACTTTTCTCTAATGGTAAACTTGTATGTACTGGAACAAAAAATAAAGCTGAACTTGACGATTCTATGGTTCAGTTGAATAAGAATGTTCAAGAAGTTCTTAAGAGATTGAAGAAAGAAGAAGCTTAAAAGAAATTACTTATTTTTGTTTGAGTTTTCTTTTGTTTTAACATAACTGATTTTTCTGTATAATTTGAGACTGGTTGTTTTATTCTTGATTGAATTGAGTTTAATGCTTCTTGAAGAGTGTTGAATGTTTCTGGTTTCCATTTGAATGCTTCTCTTGATGCTTCTCTTAATATTCCGACTCCACAAGGCGCATAATATTGAGGTCTTACTTCACGCATAACTATACAAGTTGCTTGACGTTTTATTGATTCTAAGTATTCTGCTACAGCTATTCTGTTTGCATAGTATCCACCTGTAACCGATTCTGCATATTTTTTTCTTGCAAATATAGTTTCATAGTCGTGCCACACAGCTTGAGAGTAGGGGTTTTTGATTGAGATTTCTATTACTTCAAACGAAAAAGTATCGGGTACTAAAAGAAATTCATAATGGTTTCCTAGATATTCTGAATGAAAGACTTGGTACTCTGAAATTTCTTGATATTGTTTTATTTTTTCTATTTTATTTTTTGAAATTGTATCATCTACAGCTGTTATGCTCCATCTTGTAGGAACTAATTTTCTGTTTTTCTTTAGACCTAATAGTCCAGCTGAGAGTATTTTGATTATTGTTGAGGTTTGAGTGTTTGCTTTGTGTAGCTCTTGAATTGCTATAGCTGATTTTACTTCTTTGTCATTTACTAAGTAATCTACTTTTGACCTAACTGGCGCGTTTTCTTGTAGTTCTGCTCGGTCAATTTCTGCTGCTTTTGGAATTAGTGGAGAACGGTCGTCTTGTTCTTTGTTCGCAGTAACTGGTTTCTTTAAATGAAATTCTGTAGCTATTGATTTGTGAGTCATGGCTACTTCTTTCATGACACCTAGAAACCTTGTTTCTAATTTTTTTATGTTGCTCTGTGTACGGCCGTAAATTAACTGGTTTCTATATCCTACGATATCGCTTATTGCAAGTTTATTTTTATGCCATTCTTCTGGAGAAGACATTATTCTTGTGTCTCCAACTTCTTGAGGTGCTAAAATTCCTGTGTAGACATTTGGATAGTTCCATTTTCCTACAAAAATTTCTGGAGGAGTTGAGCCGGAGAAGTTTTGGAGTTTTACAGGTTTGCCTATAAAGAAAGAGTGTTTGTCGCAATCTTCTTCGTCACAGGTTTTGCATAGTTGGGACACTTTTATTTTTGAAGATTGAAGTTTATAGGGATTGTTGTTATGTTAATTATTTTTCTTTGTTTTAATCCTAACATTAATATACTTGAAGATGTTTGAAGGAATATGGTTAAATTTATTCTATTATCGGATGAAGTATATGAAAAATTAAATGCTTTGAGGAGAGGAAGGTCATTTTCCGAGGTTATTCTTGAATTAATTCATGAAAGAAATAGGAGCATACAACGAATAAAAATTAGATGATTTTCGCGCAGATTATTCTTCTTTATCTTCTGCTTCTTCACGTATGCGTTTATTGTGGATTCTGAATTCTACTAGCCCTATTACGCCTAAAATGACTCCTCCTCCTATTGTTGCTATTCCTATTCTTAACATTGAAGGATTGTTTTTAGATAGCTGAATTAGTGCGAAGCCGAGAATTAAGGCTGAGAATGTTGTTCGTATATATGAAAGAAGAGTTCGTTCATTTGACATCAAAGTACGTTCTTCTTCCATTTTAAGAGCGTACTTCTTTTTCATGTCAAGATTTATTAGAAGCTTCTCTTTTTAAAGTGTGGGAAATCTTGAGCATGCAAAAAACAAAGAATATTGTTTTTTTCATCAAACTTCCTAGTAGATTATTGTTCTTAAAGATTACTTTAAAGCAAAGTCTTTAGTTCTTTAAATCTGAAATACCCAAAAGAATGAAAAGAGCGCCTATCATAGTTATTAACCAGAATACGCCTCCTTTGAAAAATTCTCCTGCAGCGTTCCAGAAATTCCATGCTCCCCAATTTTGAGAGTAGTAAGCTACAAGTATAGCTCCTACAACCAAGATGAGGCCTAACAAAAGTTCTGACCACTTGTTCATACTTTATTTTTGTTATGTCTGTTTATAAAGATTTTTATGTTGCATTAGTTCAATCAGGATTGAAGCTTTCGAAAACTGAAGTTTTCCAAATCATTCAAATCTTACATTTTTGAGTTCAAACAGATTTGAAGCTTTAGAGTGATTTATAAATAATATTTACGAACATAATTCATGGGTAATAGTTCTATAAGCATAGATATTGATGATCCTAGGACTGGATTAGTAGCTGAAGCTTTGGCTAATAAGACATGTGTTAAGATTCTTGGATTGTTAGCTGAAAAAGATTTGACTGCTACAGATATTGCTGTTAAGTTGAATATTCCTTTGAATACTACTGGGTATAACATTGAGAAACTGATTAATTCTGGTCTTGTTGAGAAGTCTTCAGATTTTTTTTGGAGTGTAAAGGGTAAGAAGACTCCTGTGTATAAAGTTGCAAATAGAAGAATAGTTATTTCTCCTAAAAGAATTATTAGAGGTATTGTTCCTGCAGTATTGATTTCTGGTGTTGGAGCCTTGTTATTGAGGTCTTTCACTAAAGGTCAAGAAATTGCTCAGAAGACTGCTGGTATTGAAAGTTTTGCAGATAGTGCTTCTGCTGGCTCTGCTTCTTTTGCTGCTAGTGTACCTGAAGTTGCTAATGCTGTTACACAAAATACTAGTGGACTTAGTGCTATATGGAATTGGTTTTTCATAGGTGCTTTGTTTTCTTTGATAGTTTTATTTTTATGGGATTGGATTTCTTACTGGAGGAAGAACTTCAATTAGACTTGGACTTCAAATTTGTTTGAAGTCTTAATATTGTTTAAATATGTTTAATTTTTAGGAATAATATGGATAGAAATTTAAAAATCGTTTTGTCTTTAGGATTAGTCTTAGTTGGGTTTGTAGCTGTGCTTGTCGCTTTTTCTCAAAATCAGCAGACTTATTCTCAAAGTGCTAATCTTGAAAAATTTCAGTCTTATGAAGATTTAAAGAAATTTTTAGAAGAAAATACTGTTCAGAATCAAGGGAATGTGTTATTTGGAGGGGCAGAAGTTGCTCGTTCTACGGATGTTGCTTCTCCTAGTGCTCAGACTGGAGGAGCTTTAACTTCGGAATCTAGCAAGTCTGCGTCAGATTACTCAGGGACAAATATTCAAGTTAAAGGCGTAGATGAACCTGACTTTGTAAAAAATGATGGTAAATATATTTACCAGGTTGTTCAAGGTAGAAAAGTTGTAATTACTGATGCATTTCCTGCTTCTGAAATGAGAATTGTTTCTGAAATTGATTTTGATAATTCGGTTCAAGGTTTATTTTTATTGGATGACAAATTAATTGTTTTGGAATCTATTTATGGTTACTATTATGGTTATGGTGGACCTGAAGTTGCATCTGATGCTGTTGTAAGGACCACTAGTGTTGAAAGTAAAATTATTGCTCCTTCTGAACCAGTAGAACCTAAATTATTAGTTCATGTTTATGACTTGGCAGATATTGAAAATCCAAAATTGGAAGATACTTTTACATCTAAAGGAAATTATTATAGTGCTAGAATGATTGATGGAATTGTTTATGTCGTCTCTTCTTATTATGCAAATTCTCAAAACCCTGTAATTCCATTCTTTAGCTCGGATTCAGATACTAAACAAATAGCTGCTTCAGAAATTTATTACCCTATAATCAGCGATAGCTCTTTCTCATTCACTTCTGTTCTTTCTATAGATGTTGAAGAACTTGATTTTTCAGGTAATGTTTTTCTTACCGGTAGTAGTGGGGTTAGTTATGTTTCTAAAAACGCTATTTATTTGACTAGTCAAAAATATGTAGACTATCAGGATTTTCAAGAAGAAATGACTAAAGAAGTTTTATTGCCTTTACTACCCTCTGAATTTAGAACAGATGCACGGGAAATTATTGAGGGAGATGGTGAAATTTACTCTAAGTCTCGAGAAATAGAACAAGTTTATGCTAAGTTCTTTAATGGACTGAGCTTTGAAGAAAAAGAAGATTTCCAGAATAAACTCCAAGAAGAAATTAAACTTTTTGCTTCCTCTTGGTCTAAGAAATATCAGAAAACATCTATTCATAAATTAAGTCTTGATGGTTTAAATGTTGAGTATTCTATAAGTGGAGAAGTTCCAGGATATTTATTGAATCAATTTTCTTTAGATGAAAATGATGGTAAATTGAGAGTTGCTACAACAAGTGGAGATTTGTGGTTTGGTTCTGGAGCTTCTTCTAGTGGAAATAATCTTTATATTCTTGATGAAGATTTAGAAATTATTGGTAAGGTTGAAGATCTTGCTGAAGGTGAAAGAATTTACTCTGCTCGTTTTGTTGGAGACAAAGCATATATGGTTACATTTAGGCAAGTTGACCCTTTGTATGTAATTGATTTAAGTGATGAGGAAAATCCTAAAGTTTTGGGATATTTGAAAGTTACAGGATTTTCTAGTTATTTGCAACCTTATGATGAGAATCATTTGATTGGAATTGGACGTGAAGCTACTTTGGAAGGCCGTCAGCAAGGATTGAAGATTTCATTGTTTGATGTTTCCGACTTTGAGAATCCTAAAGAAGTTAGTAAGTATGTGTTTGAAGGAAGTTGGTCTTATTCAGAAGCAGAACATGATCATAAAGCTGTTCTTTTTGATAAAGAAAAGAATTTGCTTGTTATTCCTGTAAATATTAATAACTATGATTCCAATTCTTATTGGCAAGGAGTTTATGCCTTTGACATAACTGAAGATAATATTGCTTTGAAAGGGACAATAGCTCATCAAAATAAACTGAATGGACAGCGGGAAGATTATTATGATTATAATGCCTATGTCAGAAGGTCTTTGTATTTAGATGATGTTTTGTACACCGTATCTGATAGAAAAATAAAGGCTAACAGTATTAATGATTTGAATGAAATTAAAGAACTTAAACTTCCTTTTGAAGAAATGGATTATCCCAATATCTTGTATTAGGTAACTATTAAAAACCTACTTTTTGTCGCTTTGTAATGCTTACTAAAAAACAGCTTTCTGAAATTCGTGAACATCTTGAGAAAGCGCAGAATCCTATATTTCTGTTCGATAATGATGTTGATGGGCTTTGTAGTTACGTTCTTTTGAGACGTTTTACTGAGCGAGGCAAGGGCGTCGCAGTTAAGTCACATCCAAATATAGAAGTAGGATATGCTAAAAGAGTCCAAGAGTTAAATGGAGATTATGTTTTTGTTCTTGATAGACATTCTTTAGGTGTTGAATTTGTAAACGAAATTGCTGGTTTGAATTTACCTATTGTTTGGATAGATCATCATGATGTTCCTCTTGAAAAACACGAATATGAAAATCTTCACCATTATAATCCTGTTTATGGAAAAAATAAAAGTGCAGAATCTACTACTTACTTATGTTATTCTGCTACTAATCGTGCAGAAGACTTTTGGATTGCTTTAATGGGTTGTATTGCCGATCATAATCTTCCTGAAGATGTTTCTCTTTTTGTAGATAATTATCCTGAGATGTGGGGTAAAAAAATTGTTGACCCCTTTCAAGCTTTGTATACTACTGGAATAGGTAGGCTTGCACGAGCTTTGAGTTTTGGATTAAAAGATTCTATATCTCACGTTGTTCAGCTTCAGAATTTTCTGATAGCTTGTAAAAGCCCTTTTGACTTGGAAAAAGATCTTGAAGCAAATAGCGCATTTGGAAATAAATATCGTGAGATTTTAGAAAAATACCTTTCTTTACTTGATGAGGCTAAAAAAGTGGTGGAAAATAATCTTGTTTTCTTTAATTATGGTGGGCAGATGAGTATGAGTTCTGATTTGTCAAACGAGCTTTCTTATTTATTTCCTAACCATTATATTTGCGTCTCTTATAGTCTTGGACCAAACACTAATATCTCTTTAAGAGGCAATGGTGTCTCTAAAATTTTACAAAAAATGCTTCCTTCATTTCAAGATGCTCGTGGCGGAGGTCATGCAAACGCCGTAGGAGCTAGAATAAGAACTGAGGATGTCCAAAGATTTAAACTTGAATTGATAGGATTAATTAAATGAGTATTAAAGAAGTTAAGATAGAAGTTTTTGGAAGAGTGCAAGGTGTGCGTTTTAGACAGTTTGTTAAAGATACTGCAGAAGCTTTGAATATTTTTGGATATGTTAATAACTTACCAGATGGGAGTGTTTTGATTATAGCTCAAGGTCCTGAAAATAAACTTCATGAATTTTTAGAGAAAGTTCAGAAAGGGTCGGTTTTGTCAAAAGTAGATGGAATGTCTTATCATTTTAGGAATAAAACTAAAGAATTTCAAGATTTTACTATTCTTGTAGAAAAAAATTATCTCTCTGATCAAAAGTCTAGTTTATTAAATTTGAGCAAAAGAATTTTGGGAATAAATAAAGGAATTCCAAATCATATTGCGATTATTCCAGATGGAAATAGAAGGTGGGCAAAGCAGAAAGGATTTGATGAACTTGAAGGACATAGAGTTGGAGGTTCTTATGATAAAATGAAAGCTTTACTTGATGAATCTCAAAAAATAGGAATTAAATATTTTACAATTTGGGTTTTCTCAACAGAGAATTGGAAGAGAAGTCAAAGAGAGTTAGACTCTTTGTTTGAGATAATTGGAACTATTCTTTCAAAAATAGAATCTGATTTGATTAAAGAGAATATAAGATTTAGACATATTGGTAGAAAAGATCGGTTACCTGCAAAATTGGTAGAATTAGTTGAACACCTTGAAGAATTGACTAAAAGATTTGACAAATTTAACTTTCAATTATGTTTAGATTATGGAGGTCGGGATGAGATTGTTAGAGCGGTGAATAAAGCTTTGAAAAATGGCTCTACTGAAATTGTTGAAGAGGATTTAGTTAATTGTCTTGACTCTTATGGCATCCCAGATCCAGATTTGATTATTAGAACTTCTGGAGAATATAGAATGAGTGGTTTTATGCCATTTCAGTCAGCATATAGTGAATTCTATTTTACAGATGTCCATTTTCCAGATTTTGGGCCTGTTCAATTGAGAGAAGCAGTTGATTCATTTGATAAAAGAAAGAGAAGATTTGGCGGTAATTGAAAATTGTCCATAAATTAATATATCCTTGATTTTTGTTCTATTTATGGATAACTTAAAATGCGGTTTAGAGATACACACTTATCTGGTTACTAATGAAAAACTCTTTTGTTCTTGTAAGGCCTCTCGTGAGAAGGGTTTGAAACCGAATACATTGATTTGTCCTACTTGTACTGGGCAACCAGGGGCTAAGCCTATGAGACCTAATTCAGAGGCTCTTAAAAAAGCTGTTCAAATAGCTTTGATGCTTTCTTGCAAAGTTAATTCTATAATGCCTTGGATGAGGAAACATTACGACTGGCCAGATTTGCCTAAAGGTTATCAGAATACTATGAGTGGAGCTCATGCTGTTCCTTTAGGAGTTTCTGGTAAATTTGAAGGGATTCGTATAAATAGTATGCATCTTGAAGAAGATCCTGCATCTTGGGACCCAAAGACTGGAGAAGTAGATTATAATCGTTCTGGATTACCTCTTGTTGAAATTGTTACTGAACCAGATTTTAAGTCATCACAAGAAGTTTACGATTGGGTTAGAAAATTAGTTCATGCTTTAAGTTATTTGAAAGCAGTAGATTCAAATGCTGGAGTAAAAGCAGATGTTAATGTTTCAATTGTAGATTCTGATGGTAAACAAAAAACTGAACGTGTTGAAGTAAAAAATGTTACGTCTATTGAAGCTATGAAATATGCTATAGAATATGAATTTGCTCGTCAACAGAAAGAAGGAAGCGTTCGTGAGACTCGGAGATTTGATGAGGCAAAGAACATTACTATGAGGATGCGTGGAAAAGAAGAACAAGACGATTACAGATTTATAGTTGACCCAGATTTAATTCATGTAAGTGTTGATGAAAAGTATGTTAAAGAAATTGAGAAAAACATTCCTGAATTGCCCTCTGTAAAACTTGCCAAGCTTGTGAAGAAATATTCTCTCTCTACATATGATGCTGGAGTTCTTGCTAAGAATATAGATATTGCTTCATTTTTTGAAGAGGTTGCTAAACATGTAGATGGTAAATTTGCTTTGCCTTGGATAACTGTAGAGGTTCTAAGAGTTTTAAATTATAATAAGAAATTATTTTCTGATGTGGAGATTAGTGTTGAGCATTTTGTGACTTTGCTTAAAATGGTAAAATCTGGGAAAATTACAGAGTTGCAAGGTAAACAGATATTAAATAAATTTGTACCTGTAAGTTTTGATCCTTCAAAGACCGAAGGAAAAATTAGCTCTGAGAAAGAACTTGAACCTTATGTTAAGGATGTTCTGAAGAGTGAACCTAAAGCAGTTTTGGAGTTCAAGAATGGAGATGTCAAGGCGTTTAACTTCTTGATAGGTGCAGTTATGAAAGCTACTGAAAGAAGAGCTGACTCTGTGGTTGTTAGGAAATTGATTGAGAAGATGCTTAGGCAGTAGTTTTAAAAGAGCATTGTTTACGCATTTGATAAGGCTCCATAGTTTAATGGATTAGAATACGGGACTTCGGATCCTGTGATCGAGGTTCGATTCCTCGTGGGGCCGTCAATTCTTAGAATATTTTTGAAAATCTTTTTTTGCACTTTCTATGATTTTAAGGTTCATATCTAAGATTTCAAAGGCATTGCGTTTTATCATTTCATATCCTACTTTATTTTCTTTGAGGAATTTAGTACTCTCGATTTTTGCTTTTTTTGTTTTTTGTGACAGAATGTATGCTTCAAGAATTGTTTCAAATATGAAGTGAGCAGATTGATATTTTATGAGTTTTTTATAATTATTTTCAAACCATTTTTTGATAATTTCTGACATATTTGGGTTAGAAATAACGCTCTGGAATACATATCTTAAGTCTTGCATTCTTACATATTCAGATATTGAAAAATCGAGTGCTTTTTTTATTATTTCCTTTTTGGTAAAACTATATAATGCTACTAATAACTTTGTTTTTCTTTCAACGTCTTTCTCTGATTTGTAGCTATTTAGCATTTCATTGAAATCTTTTTCATTTCCATTTAGAGCAACTGCATAATATATTGAATCAGCAATATTCATGTTAATCTCTTTTTTTGCGTATTTTGACAATAATTCTGTTTTTGTTTCTTTATCATCTGCAAATACACAAAAACTTAGTGCTGTGCTTCTTTGAAGAGTCTCTTCTATTAATTCTCCTTGAATAGGGTTTATTCCAACTTTTTCTATAACTTTCTTGTAGGTTGGAAGGAGTTTTTCTATGATTTGTTTCTTTTTGTTTTCCCAAAATTTGTTTTCTGTTAATAATCTGTCTAACTTTCTAATACTTGAGAATATTTCTGATAGGATTGTGTAATTATCTTCTTCAGAATAATTTTCTATGAAATTTAAATATTCATTTATTTTTTTATTTCCTATACTACATAGCATCCAAATATCATTATTTAATCCCCATCTGTCAGCAACCGATAGAGATTTTGATTTTATTAACGCACCCAATGATTTTTGTAGTTCATCTGAATAGCTTACTCTGTAGAATCCATATTGTTCATGATTTAGTTTTATTTTATTAGGTGAAATATCGAATGTTTCTTCTTTTTTTCTTAAAATTTTATTATAACATAATCCTTCACTTGCTATTGAAAGAGGTATTGGCCAAGTCTGATTATTTGGATTGTTGCAACGTGTTTGTTTAATACTTATTCTGTCTTTTATTTTTGAAACTTCTAATAATGGGTATCCTGGTTGTGAAATCCAAGATTTCATTAGTTCTTTAATAGATGAGTCATTTGTTGTAGTTGAAATTGAATTCCATAAATCGCTGGCTTCAGCATTTTGATAAGAATATTTTTTCAAATAACTTGAAACTCCCAAACGGAATTTTTCTTCTCCTACATATGCTTCAAGCATTCTTAGTACGCAACCACCCTTTGCATAGCTTATCTCATCAAATATTTCTTCTATTTCTTGAGGGCTGTTTACTTCTACTTCTATCGGATGTGTACTTTTTAGAGTATCTTTAAATAAACCTCTTGAAGCTTCTCCATATAGATAGTCTTCCCACATTTTCCATTCAGGATTAAAATGGTCTACTGCTTTGTATGCCATGTAGTTTGCGAAACTTTCATTGAGCCAGAGGTCGTTCCACCATTTCATAGTTACCAAGTTTCCAGACCATTGATGCCATATTTCATGAGCTATAACTTCTGCAACTCTTTTTTTTATTCTTGCAGATGTTTCTTTATCTACTAATAGAATCATTTCTCTAAAAGTCATAGCTCCCCAGTTTTCCATAGCTCCTGCTGCAAAATCTGGAATTGCTAGTAAGTCTAATTTTTCTAAAGGATACTGAATTTCTGAATATTTTTCAAAATATTCTAAGTATTTTTTTGCTAAATCTAAAGCAAATCTACCTTTTTCTTTTTTACCTGGTGTGGTTATGACTCTTATTTTAGTATTTTTGTAACTGTCTTCTATATACTCAAATTGTCCTATACCTAAGTAGAATAAGTATGATGGCATCCTTGGAGTTGTTTTGAATTCTACTTTTTTTATGTTGTTTTCCACGGACTCTGATTTTATTGGCATGTTTGATATAGCTACCAAGTCTTTTTTTATTTTTACAGATATATTGAATATTGCTTTTTTGTCTGGTTCATCAAAACAAGGAAATATTCTTCTCGCATATGGGGCTTCACACTGCGTTGTGATTATTTGTCCTGTTTTTTCACCAACTTGATATTTACTTTTGTAAATCCCTGACAAACTATCATTTATTTTTCCTTTGAATTCTATGTGAATTTCTATTTCTCCTTTTGGAATTGGTTTCATGTTTTTTAATGAAATTGTTTCTAGTTTCTCATTTTTTTCAATTATTGGGAGAAGACATTGAGTTCCTACGCAAATGGTTGCACTCTTTATTTCTAAGTCTTTAGAATGTAATATTATTTCTTTTGTTGTCTTTGTTATAGACGCTTTGATTTCCATTTTTCCAGTGTAAGAATTCATGTCTTCTGATGGTTCTAATTCTATAGAATAAGAGTTTGGAAGAACGTTTTCAGGTAATCTTGAGCTTTCTTTTTTCATTACTCTTTGATATCGGTAAGCTTTAATAACTATTTGTTTTCTGATTAAAGATGGTAGATACTAAGGGTTTGACAGTTAAGAAAAATGAGAATTTTACTGATTGGTATAGTGAGCTTTTAATTAAAGCTGAATTGGCAGATTATGCTCCAACTAGAGGTTTTATGATTATACGGCCAAGAGCTTATGCTGTCTGGGAAAGCATACAGAAAAATTTTGATTTGACTTTGAAAGAGAAAGGAGTCCAGAACGCATATTTTCCTTTACTTATTCCAGATTCTTTTTTTAAGAAGGAAGCGCAACATGCCGAGGGATTTGCTCCTGAACTTGCATATGTTGAACAGAAAGATGATGAACAAAGATTAGCTATTAGACCTACTAGTGAAACTATAATGTATGATTCTTATTCTAAATGGATACGTTCATGGAGAGATTTGCCTTTGAAGTTGAATCAATGGTGTAATGTTTTACGTTGGGAGGTTAAACAGACTAAGCCATTTGTGAGAACTCGTGAATTTTTATGGCAGGAAGGACATTGTGCGTTTGCTACTGAAGACCAAGCAATAGATAATATGAATGAAATGATGAGTTCTTATCAGAAATTAGTTGAGGAACTTTTAGCTATTCCAGTTATTGTTGGTAAAAAATCTGTCAAGGAGAAATTTGCTGGAGCTGTGACTACTCTTACTCTTGAAGCTCTTATGCCTGATGGAAAAGCTTTGCAGATGGGAACTTCTCACAATCTTGGGCAAGGATTTGCTAAGGCGTTTAATGTTAAGTATAAAGATAGGAATGAAAATGATAATTTTGTATGGCAGACTTCTTGGGGATTTTCTACGAGATTGATTGGTGCTTTGGCTATGGTTCATGGAGATGATAAGGGATTGGTTTTGCCTCCTAAAGTTGCTGTGAATAAATTAGTCATTGTTCCGATCTTATTTGAAGATTCAAAGAAAAAAGTTTTAGCTGAATGTGTCTCTATTAAGAATAAGCTTTCTGCATTTGGGTGTTTAGTTGATGATAGAGAGGAATATAGTCCTGGTTGGAAATTTAGCGATTGGGAAATGAAAGGAATTCCTTTGAGGATTGAATTGGGTCCTAAAGATTTAGATAAGAAACAAGTGGTTATTGTTCGTCGGGATAATGGTACGAAGGAAATTGTTTCTGAAAAGGACGTTGTTAAGAGAGTTAAGGAATTGCTTGATGATATCCAGGAGAGTTTGTATCTTAACGCTCGAAAGTTTTTGGATTCAAGAATTGATTCTGCTCGTGATTTGGCGCAACTTGTGAAGAAATTAGACGAAGGAAAAATTGTAAAAGTATATATGAAAGATGATGTTAAGGTTGAAGAAAAATTGAAGGAGAAAACAGGAGCAAACTCAAGAATTGTTGAGGAACAAGCAGTTGAAGGAATTTGTGTTGTTTCTGGAGAAAAGACGAAGACGCTTGCTTATGTTGCGAGGAATTATTGATGTCCTCGCAAATACTCGTTTCTTACGAAACTTCGTATGTAGCTAGGAATTACTAACTTCGTTTTTGTTGTTACTTTAATAGATTACATTTTTTGGATAAGACATATAAATCCCAACCTTTCTTACATTTGATGGTTAGTAGAAGTAGTAATAAATTATTTTTGTTCGTTGTCTTTTTCGTATTTTTAATGTCGAGTTTTGTTTATGCTCAAACAAGTCAATCAATTGTTTTAGGAAGTGATTCTCTTAGTAACTCTCTGAGTTGTGCTCCAAATATAGTTTCTGATGATAAGTGTGCGATTTATTCTATTTCAAGAGAGAATGTTGAGAAGCATTGGCCTGGATGTTCAGCTGCAACTCCTCAAAATTGTCCTGTTATTCCTGTGGGGGCTTCTGATCTTCCTACAGGGGTTATTTCTGGACAAATGATTGATACTGATGTGATTATAAATGCAGTTATATTTAGACTTCAATCACAGAATTTACCTAGTGATCCACCAAGGGATTGGAACGATGTTCTTGGAGCTAAGAGAGCAGTTATGTCTAAAATAATGGGAGCTTTAGGAGGAGCTTCTTATAAAGGTCCCAAGATGATTGATTTTAGAGGTAAAAAACCTATTTTAACTGGGGGTAATCCAAATGGAATTAATATAGAATCGCGACCTGTTTCTCTATCTTATATTGAACCAAAATTATCTATTCAATTAATTAGTTTAATTTTTGTTAAGTTATTTAAGTTTTTTGAATTACCTGTTTCCTCTGTGTCTGCTAATCTTCCTCCTCCAGCGGTTCCTGTAGTGGTTACTTTTTTGTTTAGTAATCCAGATGGAACTACTTACAAACATAGTCTTTTCTGTTGGGCAACTGGCGTAAATTGGCAAACTGGTGATGGACATTATGTTTGTCGCGATCATAAAAATCAAGGAGGTTATGCTTGGATTTTAGATTCTAAGAACGAAAAAGTAACTGGTAAACGATTAAGTCCATATCCAGGTCCAGATAAACCTCTTGAAGAAGCAGTTATAGTTAATGGAATTCTTGAGGTAATTATCTCTCATGATGTTCGTTGATTATTAATTTAATGGGCGTTTTATTACTTTAGAAATTCTTGGTTATTTTTATTTATTTCGTGTATTCTTTGATTATTTTATTAAACTCTTCTTTGTTATAAGATTTTCCGCTTATTTTTCTGATGTTTCTTGAGCCGTCTGGATAAACTTCTACTTGTAGTACTCTATTTGCTACTTCTTCATTTATTATAGAATATACTAAAGTCTCTCCTCTTTCATCGTATTTTCTATTTATTCCTATTGACTGTCCTGCGTATAATCCCTCAGTTATCATTTTCCTTCTTTCTGGTGACGGAAGTCCGTGGTCTCTGAAATATAAATCGTCATCGTGATTACATGGAGAAGTTTTTAGATTTTGTTCCACTTCCTCTCTTGTTAATTTGTCTGGAGATACGTATGTGAATCCATCAAATTCTTCTACTGTTTGCCATCTCTTTTCTCGTTGATTTTTATAATTTTCTTGTTTTTCAGATTGATAACTTAATCCTACGGCTCCAGCTAGAGCTATCCCTGTTAATCCCCCTAATATCCAATTTTTTCGTGAGACCATGTTAATTTATGAAATAAGGATTATATAAATTTTTTGATTATATAGTAGTGACTTGATTTTTAAGTAATTTTTAATTTTGTCCTTTTGAATTCTTTTTTGAACAAAATCTTTAAATAATAATAATAATAATAATATGCAAAAAAGAGTGAGTTGGAAATATGCTTTGCCCGTAATTGCTTTTTCAGTATTTTTATTGTTGATCGTATTGCTGAATTCTTTGAATCCTTCTTTGGCACCACAAATAACTACTCCTCCACCTACTTGTGTTACTCCAAACACAATTCCTGCGACGATAACTGCTTCAATGACTTTATGCGGATCAATAAGTATGACTGCTCCAACAATAATAACTAATAGTAATGTTTTAGTAACTTGTGCTCAGGGAACAAGGATAAATTATGGTGGTTCACCAACTGCTATGTTTGATGCAATCCAAATAGCTTCGGGAGTATCGGGTGTGCGTGTGAGTGGTTGTAATTTTATAGGGAGATTTTCTAGTGCGATTCATTTGCTCTCGGGAGTTTCAGGTATCACAATAGATTCTAATACAATAGATGGAGCCAAAAATGGAATAATAGAAGATTATACTGCACAGAATAATATCTATTCTCAAAACAACATACAAAACACAGGTGTCGCGATGAAATTGGAAGGAAGCCAAGGTAACACCTTGAACAATGTAATTATGAATAATGCAGTAGGAATATTTACAGGAATTGATTCAGCTACATTGACTTCTGCGAGTCCGAATGCGGTATGTAGTTTAGGATTATCTCCTACTTCCAGTGCTATGCAGGGCAATCCTCCTGTTTGGACGCCTTCTCCTATACCAGTGATATGTTCAATACCTTCAAGTGGCAATATGCAGAGAATAAATTCAAATTCAATAACTAATAACGTTCAAGGAATAGTTGTTTATGGAATAGACAATCAAATTAATTCAAATACAATTCAATCAAACCAAGAAGGTATAGAAGTTAATGCAATCTATCTTGGTTCAGAAATAAATCCCAATATTCAAGTAAGCTCGATGTATCCTTTAGCGAATGTTCAAGAATACTTTAACTCAGGTGTAAGAATAACTTCAAATACAATAAGTAATAATCATATGGTCGGAATTCGCACGAATGGGCGAAGCACGTATTTCTTTCAAAGTTCTCCGCAATATCACAGATGGACAATAATAAACCAAAATATGATAACTACGAATGGTGCACTAAACACACAAGATCGTGCAGGAATAGTTCTGGGGTCTAAATATGCAATAAATTCTCAATCTCCTTATTTTTACTCTTGGGCTGAATACACAAGAATCAATAATAATCTCCTTAATAACAATAATAATGATGGGATAGTTTTAGAATCTGCTCAGTTTACAGATATTGTTGACAATACTATTCAGTATAATGCTCGTAATGGGTTAAGTGTTGGAACGACACAGACAAGTTCATATTTTCCTACTCTTTTTCCGGAAGTTGGTTTTTCAAGGTATACTTTGCACAATAGTATATCGAATAATCAGCAACATGGAATTTATGTTTATAATGGTCATCTATGGGAGGCTTTTTTAAATGAAATAAATTCCAATAAAAAAGGAATATATATTCCTGAAGCTCCTTCGGGAGATTATTCACAGAATGTGCTCTCAATAGATTGTAATGATTTGAGTTTTAATCGTCAAGAAGGATTAGATTTTGACGCGAAAAATTCAGGAGGTGGGTCAATCTTTTACTTAGTAGGCTTTGTAAATCAATTAACTCGCAACAGAGTATTAAACAATGGGGCAGATGGAATAAGGTATTATTTGGATAGTTCCGCATATATTGGGGGGATATATTTGAGCCCATCGAGAAGAACTATGCGTAACCATATAGAAGGAAATGGATTTAGTCCTAATCCTGCGTATCTTGGCTCTGGTTACGGAATAAATTCTCAAGGAATCTATGGAACAGGGTTCTTTGCAAATAACTTCGTAAATAATGCGAGGGGTTCAGCTTTTGATAGTGGTTCAAATACTATAGAGAACATGTGGGATGAGAAGCAGTTTGAAAAGAATTATGATAACTTAGTAGCCAGTAATTGTGGAGGGTCTTGCACGGCTGGTTGTGGTATGTTTCTTCAATGTATAAATGGTATGTGTCTGCCACCACCATCTGCCGGTTTTGTATGTAATCCTTTAACTGGAAATGCAAATGTTTATTCGGGTGGATACGGTTTACACTATGCTACTTGGCCTTCACCTTATGTTCCTCGTGGAAACTACGGATTAGCTAAAGTAATTCCAACTAGTGCTGCTCCTCCATTGAATCCGACTTCTTGCATGGGAGATAGTCAATGTGTGACAAATAGCTGTGAAAATTATCCTGCCCCAATCAACAATCAACAATGTGGAAATGGTAATTTCATATATGAGTCAAATCAATTTTCAGGATATTATCTTCCTGGGACAATATGTCCTAATATATATTACTGGGCTCCTTTTTTTGGAACTTTTCAACCGTCAGAATCTTTAGCTCCTGAATTCTTAGAAGAGAATGATGGATTATTTATTAGTCCGAGTGAAGAAGAAATGTATCGCGGTTTTCCGGAAGAAATGAAAAAAGATCCGATGTTCCGAGAAATGCTACGTGACAGAAGATACATTGAGCAAAAAAATAAAGAATCATATAAACCAGAGATTAGTGTAGAATCCTAATATTTATTCAAATATTATTATGTCGTATCAAGAAGATTTTTATATCTATATTTGTGTTGATAATTATGGTGGAAATTAATGCTCGTGCTGGTGATAAAATTAGAATAAGATTGGCATCTGAAGAGTTTGAGTGCGTGATGCTTGAGAGTTACGATAAATCTGTAATTCTTGTTAAATTAAAATCAGGATATAATATTGGAATTCCTCGTGAAAATGTATTTGATGTTGAAGTTCTTGAAAAATATTCTGCTAAGTCTATGGAGAAAATTGTGTTGCCAAAGAGTTCTGGTAAAAAATCCATAGGTTTGATTGTTACTGGTGGAACTATTGCTTCTAAATTAGATTCTAGAACCGGAGGAACTGCTCCCTTGACTGATGTTTCTGAATTTGCTAAATATTATCCTAAAATATTTGAAAGAGTGAATGTTAAAAAATTGTCTGTTCCTTTTATGGTCGCATCTGAGAATATGTCTTCAGAACATTGGATAACTATTGCCGAACATGCTAAGGAGATGTTAAATGATTCTGACATTTCTGGAGTGATTATTACACACGGTTCTGATACTTTACATTATACTGCTTCTGCACTTTCTTTCTTTTTGACTGATTTGAAGAAACCTGTTGTCTTGACTTTTTCACAGCGTTCAATTGACAGAGCTTCTTCTGATGCAGAATTAAATTTGGAATGTGCTGTTGAATTTGCTTTGTCAAATTGTGCTGAAGTCGTTATTGTAGGTCATGCGACAGAGAATGATGATTATTGTTATGCTTTGCGTGGTAACAAAGTTAGAAAGATGCATACTTCTCGCAGAAATACATTTAAGGCTGTAAATTGTTTTCCTGTTGCTAAAGTTTGGCCAAATAAGATTGAGTTTTTAGAGAAATATAATGCTCGTTCAGAAGGTTTGACTAAATTAGATTCTTCATTTTCAGATAAAGTTGCTTTGATTACTTTTTATCCAGGGCAGGACCCTTCAATATTAGATTATTATTTAGTTCAAGGTTACAAAGGAATTGTTATTGCTATGTCTGGGTTAGGACATGTTGCTGTTGGAGATGTTAAACATTCTTGGGAATCGACGTTGAAGCGCGTGATTAAACAAGGGATGGTTATTTGTGCGTCTGCTCAAGCTGTCTATGGTAGATTGAATCCTAAGGTTTATTCCAATGGCCGTATTTTAGAAGAGATGGGAGTTATTTTCTTGGAAGATATGTTGTCTGAAACTGCATTGGTTAAATTAGGATTTGTTTTAGGACATAAGAATTGGAAAGGTTTAATTAGGGAGAAAATGCTTAATAACCTCTCTGGAGAATTTAATTCTCTTTTGAGTGAATAATATGACAAAACCCTATGACCGAGAAATAATACGTGAAAAATTAGTTGATTGTTTTATGAGAGATTTAGATGGAATGCTCACTACTCAAAAAGATAAATGGGTTGTTTATACTTCTTCTTCAATCAGACCATTTGGATTTTATGACTCTTTTATGAGTGCAAGAGCAGATGTTTCTGTTGAACTTGGAATTACTTCTGACTTTTTAATAAGACAGGTTACGGAAGATTATCGAACTTATGGACGAAAGGGTAAATCATATGGTCCACAAAAACGCAGTAGTTCAAAGTAATAATTGGAATGTTGTAACTATATAGGGGTTGCAGTAGATAGCTTTAAATAACTACGAAGGAAGATGTTTTTATGGAAAAAAGTTATTTTGTTGAACCAGATATGTTAGCAGAGCTTAAACGTAAACGCGATTATATCGCTCATGATTTAACTAAAGATGGATTTATCTCTGGTGCGTTGCTTAACTCAATTCACGAAGATGCTTCTTATCATTCTAAAATTTTAGAGCCTGATCAAGCTAAACGTTCAAAAAAGATTGGACGTCGTAAGGATTATCGTCAAACTTGTGGTGAACTTAGAGAAGCAATGACTTATGCTCGAAATAAGTTTAAGGGTCATATTACTGAATCCTTTCTTCTGGATATGGCTGAAAAAATTGAACCTATAAATCACGGAATCTATCGTAATGGTGGAGTTATTATTCCAGATTATTCTACTGACATCCCTCCACAACCAGAAAAAGTCAGGGAACAAATGAGTGCTTTGGTAGATGTTGTTAGTGATTCGTCATTGGACATGGTTGAACGAGCAATTATTCTTCATTTTCATTTCTTGCGTATTCATCCTCTTACCGACGGAAATGGACGAACCAGTCGTTTTGTTCAGAATTTGATGCTTGCTCATGAGAAATATGCCCCTGCAATTGTTCCAGTCGGAGAACGTAGTTTTTATAATTCTTTAATTCATGAAGCTCGACGTGGTTTCAAAGAGAGAGAAAGTGATGGGATTCACAGAGCTCCGGAGTTAATTGGAATTCCACCATCAAGATATAGTTTAGAGGCGGCATTTTACAAGTATATGGCTTCTAAAATTAATGTGGGCATGGATGCTATTGTAGACAAATTTGATGAACTTCCGTATTTTAGAATAGATATTAAGAAACCTCGCGATCGTTCTATTGCTCATGGAATTAAAAATCAAATTCAAGATTATTTTAGGCGTACCAATTCAATTGGTCAAGCTCGTCTGATAAACCCGCATCATGGAGTGGTTGAAGTTCGCGGAGAGATTCCCGAAGATTTACTAAATAAAATTGTCATAACATATCATAAGAATGGGCACAAAATTAGTCATTTGGATTAAGTAATCTTTAATAATCCTATTCTTATCAAAGATTTATGGTTCATGATTATCATAAATTAGGTTTCAAAGCTGGATTGGAAATACATCAACAGATTGATACTCCTAAGTTGTTTTCTGGTGCGCCTTCGTTTTTACGGAATGATGAACCCCATTATACTTTTGAAAGAAAATTGCATGCTGTCGCTGGCGAGACAGGAACTGTTGATTCTGCTGTGCTTCACGAAGCTACATTGGGAAAGAAATTTATTTATGAAGGATATAGAGATACAGTTTCACTTGTGGAATTAGATGAAGAGCCTGCACACAATGTTAATTCTGAAGCTTTGGATGTTTCTTTGACTGTTGCTTTACTTTTGAATTGTGAAATTTATCCTGTTACTCAAGTTATGCGTAAGACCGTGATTGACGGAAGTAATACTTCTGGATTTCAACGCACTCTTTTAATTGCGCATGATGGCTTTTTAGAAACCTCTTATGGAAAAGTGCGTGTTGCTACTGTTTGTTTGGAGGAAGATTCTGCTCGTGTTATTTTGAGAGAGAAGGACAAAGTTATTTATCGATTGGATAGGTTGGGAATTCCTCTTGTAGAAATTGCAACTTATCCTGATTTGAAAAATCCTGAGATGGTTAAGGAATGTGCTTTGAAATTAGGGGAAATTTTGAGAGCTTGTAAAGTTAAAAGGGGGTTGGGAACTATACGTCAAGATGTTAATGTTTCTGTTTCTGGACATGACCGAGTCGAGATAAAGGGTTTCCAAGACCCTAAGATGATGATTGAGACTATTGACAAAGAAATTGATAGACAGATTTTGGAAGTTAAGAATGGTAAAAATTCTGGGGAAGTTAGAAATGCTCTACCTTCTGGAGAGAGTGACTTTTTGAGACCTATGCCTGGTGCTTCTCGTATGTATCCTGAAACTGATTTGAGTTTATTAAAAATTGGTAAAATTAAAATTGATTCTTTGAAAAAAAGTTTACCTAAATTAAAGACAGATATTCGTGATGAATTGCGTAAGAAAGGATTGACTGATGAGTTAATTGGATTGGTTTTGGAAAACTCGGAGTTGCTTGATGAGTTTGAATTATTGTTGCAAGTTTATACCAAAGATGCACCTTTAGTAGCAAAGATGGTTACTTTGTGGAGAAATGAATTTGCTTCTAAACGTGGGAAGTCTTTTGAGGAAATTAAATCTGTTTTGACTGAAAACGTTTATGAGAAAGTTTTGACTTTTGTTTCTGATGGGAAAATTAATTCTTCCGATGTTAAACCTGTGCTGATGAAAATACTTGACGGAGTTGATGTTAAAGACGCTTTGAAAATTGAGAAGATTGATGATAATGAAATTGAGAAAGAGATTCGTGATATTGTTAAGCAAAAACCTGGAATGAGAGCTAATGCTTATATGGGGATGTTGATAACTAAATTCAAAGGGAAATTAGATGCTAAGAAAGCGATGGAATTGATTGAACGTGTGCTGGATAATTAATCTTTTATACACTGATTTTGTGAAGATTTTATGAAATTCGGTTCTGTTATAGAGGCTGTTGGGATTTATACTCCTTCTCGTATTTTGACAAATTCAGATTTTGAGAGGATTTTAGCTGCAAGTGGTCAACAAACATCTGATGAATGGATAACTACTCGGACAGGTATTAGAACGCGTCATGTTGCTGAGCCACATGAAAATGTTGGGAGTATGGCTTACGAGGCAACTAAGAATGCTTTAGAGGAGAGTAGAGGAATTTCTCCAATTGAGCACATATTGATTGCTACAAATACTCATCATAGGCCCTTTCCTAATGCTGTTGGTGAAGTTCAAACCCGACTTAGAGAAAGTCATCCAAATTTAATTGATATTCATGCTTCTGGTTCTGATTCTTATTCAGGTTGTACTGGGGTGAATATGGCTTTAATGTATGCTGATGCTCTTGTAAGTTCTGGGCAATTTGGAAAGGTTTTAGTTGTGGGTGTAGATAAGTTGTCAGATGTTACAGATTATTCTGATAGGAGTAATTGCATTCTTTTTGGAGATGGGGCTTCTGCTTATTTGATTACTCAAAATAAATTTGGAAATGGCGGATTTAGGGGGCATATGCCTCGCGGGAATGGAAATTTAAGAGAAGTTATATATTGCGAAGAAAATGCTGAAAAAGTTACTCTTGTTGAAGCTCTAAGTGCTGTTTCTGAAAATAGAGTTGCTGTTAAATCTAAAGGTCGTAAGTTGCATATGGATGGAAAAGAAGTTTTCAAGTATGTAGTTGCAGAGTGGAAGAATTTAATTGAAGGATTTAAGGAAAATAGAAAACTAAATCCTGATGTGATTGAATTTAGTGGTTTAGATGGAATAAGTCCGCATTTAGCTAATCTAAGAATGTTTGAAAATATCGAAAAAAAATATCCTGGATTTCTTGAAAAGTGTGCTCTTGCAACTGAAGAAGACAGAGCTTATTTTTGTAATACTTCTACTGCTTCACAAGGAAGACGTGTAAAAAAATTCTTACAAGAATCGCAGGAAGGAAATTATCTTCTTGCGTTTGGTTATGGAAGTGGAGTTCATGCTTGTGCTAATTTATATCAAAGGCCTGTTGAGGCATAATACTTAAAAAAGGGCTTTTGTTGTGAGAGATATGGATTACTGGAAACACTTGCAAAATAGGAAGATGCTTTCTGAATTGAGTTCTAAAGATGCTGGTGAAAGTGTAGTTGTTGCTGGATGGGTTTATGATCAACGCGATTTGGGGAAAGTTAGGTTTCTTGTTTTGCGCGACGCTTCTGGGGAGATGCAGATTACCGCTCATAGAGACAAGAGTCCTGCTGGAGTTTTTGATTTAATGCAGAAAGTTTCACGAGAGAGTGTTGTATTGATTTCTGGAAAAATACAGAAGAGCGAGAAGGCAACCGGTGGTCGTGAATTAGTGCCTGAACATTTTGAAGTCCTTGGAATTGCTGAAAGTCCTTTACCTGTTGATGTTTCTGATTTTTCTAAGACTGAATTACCTAAAAGATTGGATTATAGATATGTTGATTTTCATAGACGCAGAACACAGGCAATATTCAAAGTACAGCATACTTTGTCTACTTCATTTAAGAACTTTTTTGATTCGCACGGATTTATTGAAATGCAACCTCCTTGTTTAATTGGAGTCGCTTCCGAAGGAGGAGCAGATGTTTTCAAAGTCAAATATTTTGAGAAAGAAGCTTGTTTGGCTCAAAGTCCTCAGTTGTACAAGGAAATGATTGCTTGTTCTATGGAAAAAACTTTTATGATTACTCCTGTTTGGAGAGCTGAAAAACATAATACTGTTAGACATATAAATGAAATTAGGCAGATGGATATTGAATGTGCATTTATGTCTCAGATGGATGTCATGAAATGGGAAGAGAAAGTTGTTCAATACATGATTTCAGAAGTGATTAAAAAAAATAAAAGTGAGATTGAATTGTTAGGATTGAAATTAAAAGTTCCTTCTGCTAAATATATTGATTACGATGTGACTATTGCTCTTTTGAAAAAAAATGGAATTAAAATTTCTGTTGGAGATGATTTAAATCCAGAAGCTGAAAAGAAACTTGGAGAGTTATTTCCAGACACTTTGGTTTTTGTTCATTCTTGGCCTGCTTCTTTGAAACCATTTTACATAATGCCTCGTGATGGGAAAGCAGATGCTAAATATTCTGAAGGGTTTGATTGTATTTATCGTGGACTTGAGATTACTTCTGGAGGGCAGAGAATTCATTTGCCTGATTTGTTGATTGCCAAGATAAAACAGAAGGGTTTGAAAGTTGAAGGGTTGAAGGACTTTATTGACTCATTCAGGTATGGTGCGCCTCCCCACTCTGGTTGGTCAATAGGGTTGGAGAGATTGACAATGCTTCTTTGTGATTTAGATAACATTCGAGAAGCAACGATGTTTCCTCGTGATAGGGATAGATTAACACCTTGATTATTCATTAGATATTTAAGCAAATAACTTCTTTAGGATTTATGGATTATGATATTGATAGAGCGTATAACTCTCGTATTAGTAGGTTTGAGAAAGATAGAAAGCATTCTAAGATGAAGGAAGCTTATGTTGCTGAAAAAAGAAAGGTTGGGGCGGTGATGGAGACGCATCACAAATTTGTTAATTCTAGTCCTGAAGTAGTTATTGGAGAAGATGATGTTCGTAGAGGAGATAAGCGGGGAATTTATGAGGCTACACAATGGATTGCTCGTTCAGATGTTTATCGTAAGAACGGGGTTGTGGGAAATGCCCTTCGTTCTTTGAGTGAAGCCGAAGAAGTTCTGAAGAAACATTCTGATCTTTCTGATGAAGAAAAAAAGAGAATTGCTCAATCAATTGCTGAAAGAGCTTATAGGATATTTTTATCTTCTGAAGATGACAGAGGAGCAACTCAAGGCAGTTATAATATTTTGAAAGAGGTTCAGAGAGAATGGAAAGTTTCTCCGAAAAAAAGAAATCTTGAAGCTCACGTTTCTGCTGTGATTTCTATTTTGAGTTTTGGAGGGGGATTATTTTTTATTATCCCTAATATAAATGGAAATGTTGTTGCACAAGGAGTTGTGCAAAATTATTCTCTTGTAGGTGCTGGTCTTTTCCTGTTAGGTTTTGTTTCTGCTTGGTTATTTCTTCGATTTAGATTTAGGAAAGATAAGACTCTCTGTCGACCCTTTAAACAGGATTAGTTGGAGAGAAGTGTTTCAAACATTTAGTTATTATATTGGTAAGCTTGGTGATTTGGACAATTCTGGAATATATACTGGATTAATCAATAATGCTCAAGTAGCTATGCACAGATACTCTCTTGAGCAAGTAGTCGCTTGATTAGTTAACGTTAAATATTATATTTTCTTTTATATTGTATGAAGAAAGGTGCATTGTACAGATGGTTTTTGCTCTTTGTGTTTGTTGTTGTGTGGGTTTGGGCTGCCATAAATCCTATTTATCCTCATGATTGGCTGCTTGAAAATTATTTAGTTTTTATTTTTGTGCCTGTGATATTGTTGTCTGCTTGGTATTTTAGATTGTCTAATGTTTCTTACACTTTACTGACTGTCTTTATGTGTCTTCATGTTATTGGTTCGCATTATACTTATGCTGAAGTTCCATTTGGGTATGTTTTGCAAGATTGGTTTAATGCTGACAGAAATATGTATGATAGAATTGTTCATTTCTCTTTTGGTTTTCTTTTAGCTTATCCTGTTAGAGAAGTTTTTATGCGTGTTTCTCGCACTCGTGGATTTTGGGGATTTTGGTTTCCTGTTGAATTGACTTTTGCATTTTCTGCAATTTACGAAGTTATTGAATGGTTAACTGCTTTGAATGTAGATCCTGTTGCTGGTTTGGCTTTTCTTGGAGCACAGGGAGATGTTTGGGATGCACAGAAAGATATGTTACTTGCAGGAATGGGTAGTGTAATTGCGATGGCTGTGACTATGTTTATTCGTGCTCGTTATGACCAAAATTTCTGGAAGGACTTTAGAGAAAGTTTTAGAATTTCTAAGAACGATGCACCTCTTGGAGAAGAAGCTATTGAGAGATTGAAGCGAAGAAAATAAGTTGAATAACGATATTTTTAATAACCTTGTTTTTCTTTTTATTATATGGTAGATGTTGAGAAAGTTAGATTGGAAGCTAGAGCTATTTTAGATAAGTTTGGACAACAACTCGAAAGTGTTAAGATTTCTTCTCGCTTGAAGAGAGATAGTTCTGAAATTGGTGTTCGTGATGAAAAAAAAGGAAACTCTTGTGATGAAAGTTTTAGGACAATAATGCTTAAAAATGCTCAAAAGAAAAATGATGAGTGCATCATTCTTGAGAAAGGTGCTTGGACTTAAATGCAACAACTAACTAATTCAAATATTAATTTTGGAACACTTGTTGGAAAGAAGGCTCCAGATTTTATGGCTAAAGTATTTCATCAGAATAAATTTAAAGATTTGAGATTGAGTCAGTTAAGAGGAAAGTGGGCTATTCTTGCTTTTTATCCTGGAGACTTTACTTTTGTTTGCCCTACTGAACTTTCGAGATTTGCTGATCTTTATTCTGAATTTAAAAAATTAAATGCTGAGATTTTGAGTATAAGTACTGATAGCGAACATGTTCACAAGGCTTGGTGGGACACTTCTTCAATGATAAAGAAAATATCTTACCCTATGGTAGCAGATACTTCTGGAAAAATAAGTGGGTTGTATGGAGTACTTCTTTCTGAAGGTGTGGATGAAGGTCGTTCTTTGAGGGCTACATTTATTATTGATCCTGAGGGGATTGTTCGCTCGGCGGATGTGCACGATAACTCTATCGGGCGTAGTGTGAAAGAGGTTTTGCGTAAACTTGGGGCTGCTAGTTATGTTAGAGAACACGGCGGAGAAGTTTGTCCTGTTGAATGGGAAATTGGACAGAAGACTTTGAAACCTGGAATTGGATTAGTCGGGAAGATTTAATAATAGAATTTGATTCTGTTTTACATGCAAAAGAGTGTTAGCCAGAAAGTTTTATTTGCTGTTATTTTCTTAGTTTTAGGGACTGTTCTTTCCGCTTTTGTTTTCTCTCAAGGGGCTGGTTCTGGCTCTACTGTTGGACTCGCTATGTCTTTTACACAACCCTCTGGAGGTGCTTGGCACCCTTCTGAAGAAGTTTACTGTAATGGGTGTATACATTCTCCTAACTTGGCGGGAGATGTAGTGACATCTATTAAGATACTAGATGGAGAGATTTTGGATCAAGACATAAGTTTTGGTGCTGCAATAAAGAAGGATAAACTTCAATTTTATGGGGGTCACTTTGTGCAAGGTGTAGTTTTTGGAGGAAGTAACACTGCCATTATTCCTGGTTCTGGTTCTTGGGGGGTTTCAAGCTGGACTGGTAAACGCTTGAATATTATTTGTGATATTGGTCCCTCTAATGATGGAGATGTTTTTGTTTATGCTGGGGTCACAGACCATTTTTCAACTACTGCTTATGAAAAGATTTACAATCATTATATTACTACTTTATTTCCTTCTACTTCTGGAGTGGGAACTGCTGTAAATATCGGAGATCCTGCTTACGGGTGGACAAAGATTTATGATGCTTCACGAAGAACTGTGGCTGTAACTCCAACAGTTACTGCTACAAGATTTTTGTATGCTCGACCTAACCCTTCTACTCCTTCAGAAATTCAATTAGGGCAAATTGTTACTGGAACCACATTACCTTTCACTAGTCCTTGGGTTTGTCTTGTAGATTATAATTAAGAGTAATCTTTAAAAATCGATTTTGCTCTGTTTATTTATGGTTACTATAAAAGCGTCTAAGCCAATTGCAACTGTTAAGAAAGGAGACACTATCTCTGTAGATGGCAAGAAATTAGAAGTAGATGCTCAGTATGTTTTTGAGGATTATAAGACTACAAAGGAAATGTTAATTGAACTTTTTGATCCTAAAACTGACAAAGATTATCAGATTAGATATTTTGATGATCAGGTTGAAGACACCATCAAATTTTATGAGCTTAAAGAAATTGTGTATGAAGAGAATGAGAATGTTCAGAAGATTGAATGGTAACTAAATATTTTTTCTGAAACAATCTTCGCTATGGTCGTTTACCATTCCAGATGCTTGCATAAATGCGTAACAAATTGTTGAACCTACAAATTTGAAACCTCTGCTTAGAAGGTCTTTGCTCATCGCATCTGATTCTTTTGTCTTTGATTGATAATCTTTTATGGTTTTTATTTTATTATTAATTGTCTTGTGATTTGTGAATTGCCAAATATATTTATCAAAAGAACCGAATTCTTTTTGGACTTCTTGAAATTTTTGGGCGTTGATTATTGTTGCTCTTACTTTTAGCTTATTTCTTATTATTCCTGCATCTTGCATTAGTCTTTCGTAGTCTTTTTCCGTATATTGAGATATTTTTTCTACATTGAAATTGTCTAGTGCTTTCTTGAAGTTTTCTCTTTTGTTTATTATTGTGTTCCATGAAAGACCTGCTTGAAAGGCGTCAAGGATGAGGAATTCAAAGAGTTTTTTATCATCGTGTAGAGGAGTTCCCCATTCTTTGTCATGGTACTCTATCATCAAAGGATTTTCATTTACCCAAGGGCAACGTGTTTTTTGCATAATTTTAAATACCGTTTGGGTTTTTATTTTTTATGAATAAAGTTGTTCATTTTGAGGTTCCGTTTGATGATAAGAAGAGAGCTCATGAATTCTATTCTAAGGTCTTTGGATGGCAATTACAAGATATGTTTGATGGTAAATATACTATTGCTCGTACTGTTGCAGTTGATGAGAAGATGGTGCCTAAGGAGTCTGGTGCTATAAATGGTGGGATGTATAATCGTGCAGATGGTGGGAGTAAGAGTCCAGTTCTTGTTATTGATGTTCACGATATTGACGAACATATTAAGAAGATTTTAGCTCATGGAGGAAGTGTCTTTACGCCTAAGCATGGAATTGGAGAAATGGGTTGGTATGCACAAGTTAAGGATACTGAAGGAAATATTATTGGAATTTGGCAGACTTTAAAAAAAATAGTTAAGTTATTTAACTTTCCTTTCTTTTAGTGTGTGTGAAAAAAGAGGCGGTTTTTGGGATTGTTGCTATTCTATTTATTTTAGGGTTCTTTGTTTTTAATAATCGAGATGATTTTGATAGTGGAGATATAGATGAAAAAAGAGATTTGAATATTCTTGATAGAGGAATTGGAGAGTTGTGCAAGACTATTAGTGAATGTGAGAAATATTGTTCTTCTAACAGCTTTACATGTGAGGCATATTGTTTGCAAAATCAAGATATTTCATTTTGTGCTGAAAGATTTTCCTATCTTTCTTCTGGGAATTTTGGTGAATCAAAAATGAGATTTCCAGAATTTAGGAATTATAGATATGTTTTTGAAAATGGAAGATTAGTTGAGAAAAAACCAGAAATACAAAATATTGGAATTGAAATTGACTTTTATAATCCTTCTACAAAAAAAGCAGGAGATTTTAAGTTTGATGAATTCAAATATGAATGGGGGGAGGTTTATAGCACAAAAATATTTGGTGACTTTGGTGAACTTGAAGGAAATCAAAGCAATGCTGAAAGAAGTCCGCAGTTGGTTTATGTTGCTCCTCTTGGGACTAAGGTGCGCGCAATAGCTTCTGGAATAGTTACTCACATAGGCGATGTTTATAGTGGAGATTATACTGTTTTTGTTATAAATCCTGAAAGCCCTTCAATAGCTTATGAACACGAACACGTTATTAATGTTATTGTTGAAGAAGGAGATTATGTTGTAGCTGGACAACCAATAGCAGAGGTTAGCAATTATAATAAATGGTATAAAGAAGATGGTTATGGGGTTGTAGATATAGGTCTTTTCAGAGAAGTTGGAGAAAATCCAGGACATTTGTGTCCGATAAATTATTTGAATGACTCTTTGAAAGACGATTATTTTGCGAAAATTCGGGCATTTTATACCTCTTGGGAAGATTACATGGACGATGAATCTCTTTATGACGAGAGTAATTATGTTGTGCCTGGATGCATTGTTGTTGATGTTCTATAAATAAAATTGGCAATTAGCAAGATATTTAATCCTTGTTTTTAATGAATGGGTATGGGAATTGTTGAAGATAAGGTTAGGATTTGTCTGGATAGAATAAGAAAAGATAACAAAAAAATAAATGCTTTTCTTCAAGTGCGTGATGAAAAAGAGTTAATTTCTGAAGCTCGTGTTCTTGATTCTAAACCTAGGAAAGGAAGATTGTATGGATATGTCTTTGGTGTGAAGAGCAATATCAATGTACAAGGTTTACGTGCTTCTTGCGCTTCTAAGACTCTTGAAAATTATGAGTCTACTTATGATGCTACCGTTATTAGTAAAATTTTAGATGAAGATGGTTTGATAATTGGTATGTGTAACTGTGATGAATTTGCTTGTGGGTGGTCTGGAGAGACTTCTGCATTTGGAAAAACAGATAATCCTGCTGTTCTTGGACATGTTCCTGGTGGTTCTTCTTCTGGGAGTGCTTCTGCTGTTGCTGCTGGTTTTTGTGATGTCGCTTTAGGAAGTGATACGGGCGGAAGTATACGCGTTCCTGCTTCTTTCTGCGGAGTTGTGGGGGTAAAACCTTCTTATGGTTGTGTTTCTCGTTATGGTTTAATTGATTTATCTATGAGTTTGGATCAAATTGGTCCAATTTCTAAAAATGTTTCTGATGCGACTTTAGTTTTGGACGTTATTTCTGGGAAAGATGAAAAAGATACCAAAAGTTTTGAGAACTCTGGAATTAAAATTGAAAAAACTGGAAAAATAAATCTGGGCCTTGTGAGTATTACTGGCATTGAAAATAATGTCCAAAAATTTGTTGAAGAATTTGTTAAGAAACTGATTAAGGATAAAAAATGGAATGCTGAAAAGGTAGAAATAAAACATATTGATTTAGCTGTTCAAACCTATCATCCTCTTGTTTGGACTGAATTTTTTTCTGCTACTCGTCGTATGGATGGACGAAGATACGGAAAAAAAATTGAAGAATCTTGTGGTCCAGAGGTTTTGCGTCGTTTGATTGGAGGAAGTGAAATTTCCAAAGCAGAATTTGAAGGACAATATTATCAAAAAGCTTTACAGGTTAAAGAGCTTATTAAAAAAGAATTTGAAAGAGTTTTAGAGAAAGTTGATTGTTTGATTTCACCGACTGTTCCAGTTTTGCCTTGGAAGTTTGGAACAAAGGTTTCTATTGAACAACTTTATGCTGTTGATGCTTTAACCATACCTGCAAATCTTGCGGAAATTTGTGCGATTAGTTTGCCTGTTGGCAATATTGACAAGAAACCTATTGGCTTACAAATTATGTGTGCAAAAGGCGAAGAAAACAAGATGATGAGTATTGCGAGAGAGATAGAGAAATTCGCAAAATAGTGCTGTTTGATTTATTATTTCCTTGTGGAGAGATTTCTTAAGATTTATATATATATATGTGCGATTATTAGAATGGATATTTTTCAAGTGAAAAATAAGTGAAAGGAGGTAAAAATGAAAGAAAATATAACTAAGAAAAATAGTTCTAATGGTTGGTTAACATTTGCTTTGGTGGTAGTAGTTGGTATTATTGCGACTTATTTTGGGTATATGTTCGCAGTTAATGGTTCGCCTAATTTACAACCTGCTCCCTCCCCCGTTTCTCCTTCTGCAATTACTTTGACTGGAACATTTGTAGCGATTTTTGACTATTCAGATATTGATAATCGTGCTTCGATGATTTCTGTCGATTTTGATGAAGATGGTGTTTCTGATGGGTTGGTTTCTTTCTTAGATGGGATGATGGGATCACAATTTGGTTATTATGATTCACGACAAGACGTGGAACACGTTATTATTCCTAAAGGCACAAAACTTCTCCTTGAAAATTGCAAATTTACTAGTGATAGAGTATATATTTGCGAAAAAAAGACTATTGGCTCTGGAGCGAGAAATATATTCACAGACCAAGGAAATGGAGATATAATTAATCAAGGTTCGGGAGAAAAATAATGAAAAAAATTTATTTTTTTATTTTTTTATTTTTCATTTTTAGTTTTGTCCTTGGTTTAATTATGGGGGATAGACAGCCCAGGGATATTGTTGAAGGGATTAGAGGTTTTGTCAGTTATACAGATTTTGAAAATGGGGGGAAATTTTTGTATTTAGACATTACTGATAAAGGAGATAGCGATGGAGATGGTGATATTTTGAATGACAAAGATGTTTGGGTTTCTGGTTTTGATGAGGATATTTTAAAACGGTTGGAAAAAATGAAAATAGGCGACTGGTTTTTTGCTAAGGATTTGTGGAAGGCAGATGAATCTTTGAATGGAGAAATTAATCATTATTATATATTAGAGTTTTATGACGTCCAAGAGAAAAAATCCGAATAGTACGTATTGATTTAATTTACAACACATTCAAACTTAAAAACTTCTATGCTTTGTGAATTTTATGAAGATTGATGATTTAAATATTGAGTTTCTTGGTCATGCTGGATTCATGATTAAATATAGGGGGCGCGTTATTATTATTGATCCCTACCATGTTTCAGATAATGTTTCTAAAGCTGATGTTGTCTTGATTAGTCACGGACATTCTGACCATTGTAGTATAAAGGATATTCAAAAAATTTCTAAACGAGGAGCTCTTGTTTTTTGTCCAGTTGATTGTCAGAGTACTTTGATGAAAGTTAAAAATATTGAACTTCATGCTGTTGAATTACAAGATTCTATAGATTTAGACTATTTGAAAATCAACTGTGTTCATGCTTACACAGAAAATAAAAGACATTCTAAACAAGAAGGGTGGTTAGGTTATGTTCTGACTGCTGGAAAAAATATAATTTATTTTGCAGGAGATACTGATAATATTCCTGAAATTTCTCGTTTGAGTGGATATGGTAAAAAAGGTAATAATTTTATTGTTTTACTTCCTGTTGCTGGAGAGGTGGTTATGGATGCGGTTTCCGCATCAAAGGCTGTAACTGTTCTTAATCCTACTCTTGCTATCCCCATGAGCTATGGTGCAGGAGTTTATGGTACAGAGAAAGATGCTAATTTATTTGTAGAGTTATGTAAACAGAATGGATTTAATGCAGTAATTTTACCAAAGATTTAAGGTATTTTTGTTTGTTCTATATTTGGTTTTGTTTTTAGGACAGGTTCAACTTTTCCTTCTACTGAATGAGTGTGTCTTGTTTTTGCTTTTTCAAAAGCATCATTTATTGTTTTAACTTGTTCATCACACCAAGCAAGATAAAAATATCCTCCAAATGAGTCTCTTTTTCGACTTAATCCTAAACTATTGGCTCTTGTTCCTGCTATTCTTATGTATTCTTCTGGGCAATTTTCAAGCATTCCTTCAGCATAACATGTATCTACTGTGACTATTCCTATTCTTGGTTTTATTTTTTTAAGATATTCTCCTAATTCTCTTTTTGTTAAAGATGTGTCTGCTAAAGATACTGAATGTAATGAATATGCACTAAAATGACTGTACCCTATAGAATGGGATCCGTGGTCATCAATATGAACAACTAAAGTGTCTTCGCTATCAACTTTTTTCTCAAGATACTCAAAAACCCTTTTTACATTTTCTTCTGTTGATTGTCCATCTGAACGATACAAGAATTCCTCCTCTCCTTTTTGGTCAAGGATGAATATATTTTTATCTTTGAATTCTCTTCTTAGTAATGTTTGATATATTGCAGATAAATCGTATTCAAATCTTTCTTCATTACTTCCACATATCAAAAAAGCGTATTTATCTGGTCTAAAATTTCTTGAAGGTTTTTCTATTCTTTGTTCTAAATTTTTAACTGGTGCTATTTTTTCTGGTCCTGCGCAAGAAGAGAATAAGGTTGTTGCTAAAAATAATGTGGGGAGAAATAATTTCTTTAATCTCATTTTTCTATATACACCAATACTCTTAAAAAGGTAGTTTTTTCTTTTTGTTTCAATGGGTAGTAACAATGAACGCGTTGCTAAAGAGAATTTGCTTAGAGATAGCGTTGAGCCTGAAGGAATAAGCGTTAGAGGATATGACTTTAATTTAGGTGTGAATTATCCTAAGATAATTGAGAGTTTGGAGACTACTGGTTTTCAGGCAACGCATTTTTCTAAA
>SXGS01296634.1_pt1 | contig 63572 bp, 43 predicted proteins | sample 3174681 | NCBI WGS metagenome assembly SXGS01 (sample SAMN11356861, study PRJNA531348) | freshwater metagenome | isolation source: freshwater sample F1-80 | place: China: Fuxian Lake, Yuxi | collected 2017-12-25
GGCGCGCCGCCCAGGAGCAGCCCGAGAGGCCGGCGAGCGTCGCCAGGAGCGCGGCCAGCCGCAGGGCACGCCTGCGAAGGGCGAGCCGGGCGGCGCGGGGGGCCTCCCGGGCGCGGGCGAGCGGGGGGCGCGGTGAGGCTCGGCGAGGGGAGGGGCGCATCAACCCTGGGCCAGATCTCGCCGGCCGGGCAGCCACCCGTGCGCCTTGTAGCTGTCGAAGGTGTCTCGGATCCCGTTGAGCGTCACGGGGTGAGCGGGGGCGAAGCCGAGGGCTCGGATGGCGGAGGTGTCGCAGACGCGCTCCTGGCCCAGGCAGGCGAGCAGATCCCGGTCAAGGCGAGGCAGCAGCGGGGTGTCGAGGCCCTCCTTGGTGATGAGGGCCTCCCAGTCGTCGTAGAGGCGCTTGTTGAGGTCGATGAGCTTCGTCGAGGGCATCCAGGTGCCGACCAGCGAGGCGATGCGGCTCAGGGGGCCGTGCAGGGGCACGCTGGGGCCTTTGAAGTCGGACAGGTCGCCGACGTACTGGAGCAGCTCGCCCCAGCGCACCGGGGTGTCGTCGGCGACGTTGAAGGAGCGGCCGATGGCCTCGGAGCTGCGCAGCAGCAGCGCGGCCGCGCGGGCCACGTCGTGCACGTGGACGTGGTGGCTCAGCGCGCCGCCGCGGATGGACCGCAGCCAGGGGTAGTCGCGGGTGGCGCCGAGGGTGAAGAGGGCCATGATCGTGGCCACGGCGTAGCGGCCCCGCGGCCCGTAGATCATCGCCGGCCGCAGGGTCGTGGCGCGCAGGCCCGAGAAGCGCTGGTGGCGCCAGATCTTCTCCTCGGAGAGCTGCTTGGTCTTCTCGAAGTCGTTGGGGGGCTCCTGAGCCGCCCGCTCGCCCGAAGGGCCCTTGTCGGGGAGGCCGTAGATCCCGGCGCTGCCGATGTGGACGAACTTGTCCACGCGCGCCTCGGCCGCCGCCTTGCCCACGTTCTCGCTGGTCATCACGTTGGCGTTGTAGAGCGCGTCCCAGCCCAGCCCCAGGTCGTAGAGGCCCGCGGCGTGGATCACGCCCCGGACGCCCTGGACCACCCGCCGCGCCTCGGCCGGGTCGAGCAGGTCGGCCTCCACCCACGAGGCCCCGGCCTCGCGCGAGGGCGCAGAGTCGGCCCCGGCCCTGTCGGTCGCGCGGACCTCGTAGCCGGCCTCGCGCAGCACCTCGACGACGTGGCTGCCCACGAACCCACCCGCACCCGTGACCAGAACGAGACCATGTCTCATGAACGCTCCTGGGCTTGTCGACCCGTCTTCGGCCTTTTTTATCCCGCCTGAGCCGCCGGGACGCAAGAAAGCGCCGCCCGCCGGCTCAACTCTGGCCCGAAGCGCGCGCTACTCCCCGATCTTGGAGTCCTCGAAGGCCTTGCTGTCCTCGCGGAAGAAGACGGTCCTCATCTTCGTCGAGAGCTGCTCGAAGGCCAGCGCCGCCATCACGTCGTAGACCTGCCCGTCCGAGGGCCCCCCCGCGTCCAGCGGCCCCAGGAAGCTCGACGCCGAGTAGCTGACCGTGAAGCGCTCCGGCGGCTCGACGTCCAGATCGAAGTCCAGCGTCTCCTTGTGCTTCGGGATCCGCATCGAGACGTCGAAGTTGACCAGGATCCCGACGAAGGACCGATCGTTCTTGTCCGACTTGTAGATGTGCTCCGAGGGCAGGATCTTGTAGCGCACCTCGATCGTCGGCTCTCCCACCTTCTTACCCGATGTCTTTCCCAACCCCTCGCCTTTCTCCAACCTCAAGATGTCCTCGGGGAAGACCGACTGGAAGCCCCGCTGGAGGCTCACCGCGATGATCTCCTCGCGGCGCTCGTTGCGCTCGCGCGTGAAGTAGGGCGACACCGGCGCCACGTCCCCCTTGCCCAGGATCGTCTTGTCGATCTCCGCCAGCGCCCCCTCGTCCGGCGAGCGGAAGCGCACCGCGACGTCGGGCGTGCCGTGCTCCTCCAGGTAGTCGAGCATCTCCTTCATGAAGGGCAGGAGGGCCTTGTTCTGGGTCGAGGCCTGCTTCTTGAACTCCTTGTAGGCGTTGTCGTAGAGCTTGCTGATGTGCTTCCTGGCCTTCTTCTGGTAGCCGGCCTTCGGGTAGCGCTTGAGGAAGTCGCGCGCCGCCGACACCGTGCCCTTGGCCTTGGCCTCGTTGAAGGCCGCCTTGGGCATCAGCACGTCGCGCACCTCGTCGACGTGCCGCCAGCCCATGTACAGGTAGCCCTGGTAGTCCTGCTCCGTGTCCCGATCCTTGGCCTTTTCGAAGCGAAGCTCGTCGCTGGCGAGGTTGCGGCCCGCCCAGGCTGCGGGGCCAAAGGCCAGCCCCAGGAGCAGGGCCGGGATCGAGGCCAACCTCAGGACCCCAGGCACTCGCCCGGCCAGGTGCGCCCCGACCCCCTTCGGCCCCGGCGGCGCCTCCGGCCCGAGGCTCTCCCAGTCCTTGCCCAGCCGCGCCTCGATCAGCGGGTCCAGCGCCGCGATCGCGTCGTACTGCTGCCTCTCGACGGACTCGCGGATCATCCGCTGCTGGTTCCCGAGCGACTCCAGGATCTCGGTCGCCCTCGCCTTGCTCGCGATCGAGAAGCTCTGGCGGTGGCCCCCCCCGAAGTCGAAGTTCAAGAGCGTGTGCGTGTAGGAGCCGTTGGTGTGGTGGTGCACCCCCTGAAAGTCCACCAGCGAGCGCATGGGCGTGATCTTGAGCAGCTCCGAGTTCGCCTCGATGTAATCGAGCGGGAAGAGGAAGCGGCCGGTCTGAAAGGGGTAGGTCCGCTTGATCACCACGCGGCGGACGACCGCCAGCAGGCTGTAGAAGAGCACGAAGAAGCCGGCCACGTAGCCGAGCGCGAAGGGCCAGTCCTGGATCGTCATCGAGCCGTAGAGCTCGCCGATCTCCACCGTGACCAGGAAGACCAGGGTGGAGGCCGCCAGCATCCCCAGCACCATCCACCAGAAGATCGAGCCCCCCGGCGACGACGGCTCCCGGATGATGGCCTCCGGGGAGCCCTGCCCCGAGAGGCACTTGACGAGCCGCTCGCGGGTGGCCTCGGGCAAGGCGTTGAAGTGGATGGTGCGCGTCTCGGACATGATCCCCAACCCGGCTTCGGCCCGGCACTCCGGGCCCGTTTCTCGATGGCCCCCTGATCCGCTACCAGCGCCCCTGGAGCGCCGCGCCGCCGAGGCCGGGCGCCAGCAAGGGCGCCAGGCCCACCGCCGGGGCCTCCCCGGAGTCGTCAAGGAGCATCATGACCACCCCGGCGACCGCCACCGCCCCCCCGACGCCGTAGAGGGCGAAGACGGCGCTCTGGCGCCCGTCGATGTCCTCGGCGATCTGGTCAAAGGCCTCCCGATCGCCCGAGGCCGCGGCGGCCTTGAAGTCGTCGATGAGCCCGGCGCTGCCCACGTCCACGGCCAGCCCGCCCAGGATCAGCGCCCCGCCGGTGATCGCCGCGCCCAGGCCCACCACCCCCAGCCCGTCCCCGTCGCCCTGCTCGCCGCCGCCACCACCGACGCCGCCATCGCCGCCACCGCCCCCGCCACCGCCACCGCCACCGCCCCCGCCGCCACCGCCGCCGCCGTCGCCGCTCTTGTCAACGACGATCACCTCCTCGACCTTCTTGCAGTCGCCCAGCTCCGCCAGGAAGCCCGAGGCCGCCTCGCGGTCCTCCTGCTTCGCCTTCGGGCTGTCGACCACGATCCTGTAATAGCGCGCGGCCACCTCGCAGTTGTCCATCTTCTGGTAACAGCGCGCGATGTTGTAATCGAGCAAGGGGTCATCAAAAATCGTCTTTGCTTCCAAGTACTTGCTGATCGCGCCGTCGTACTCGCCCTCGTTGGCCAGCTTCGTCGCGTCCGCGATCAGCTTCCGGAAGTCGTCCGTGGCGTCGGCCAGCGCCGCCGTCGAGGCCAACGCCACAAAGGCCGCCGCCAGCAGCGCGCACAGCGCCCGGCGCGGCGCGCTGGAACGTTGATGGGTTTGAGGGACCGAGGTCATCGAGGCCGACAGCGACGCCGTCGGCAAGATCGAGGCCAAGGAGGAGCACCCAGCGGGTGACGCGCAGGCGGGCCCATAGGCCCGTCGAGCATCGACGACGACGGCGTCGTCGCTGTCGGACCGACGAACGACGGGAGTCAAACCAATCACCGTTCTCGGGACCCTCGGTGTCTTGAAATCCATCCGTGCGCCTCGCCTACTGTATCTTCGGGATCACGATGTCCCTGGGAGGTTCCTTCTGACCCTTCGGGGCCTTGTCACCAGCGCCGACCTTGTCGCCGGCCTCAACCTTGCCGCTGCCCTTGTCGGCCACGGGGTCGGCCGCCCTGGCGTCATCTCGCTTGCGCGCCTCGGCCTTGTCGCGGGCCGCGCGGTCGACCCGCGCGGCGATCTTGCCCTCGGCGGCCTGCGGGGGGCGCCCGACCGCGACCGCCGCCAGCGCGACCTCGTACCGGCCGTCCTTGTCCAGGCTGATCTCCAGGCTGCGCTGCTCGTAGCCCTCCAGCTCGATCAAGAGCGTCGCCGGCACGTCCGAGGCCGCCATCGACAGCGTCGCCGGCGTCGTCCCCAGCACCTCGTCGTTGTGCAGGATGCGCGCCCCGACGGGCGTCGAGCCGATGAGGATCTTGCGCACGGCCTCCTGCGCCACCGCCGGCGCCTCAGGCTCGCGGGCCTCCTCGGTGGCCTCCTCCATCACCACCGGCGCACGCTGGCCCGGCTCCGGCTCCAGCGCCGTCACCGCCTCGACCTGCTGGCTCCACTGGACCAGGACCACACCAACGACGCTGACGCCCACCAGCACCAGGAAGGACACCGCCGCCGCCGCCGCCAGCAGGGGCAACCGGGAGGCGGCGGCGGCGCTCTTGGGCACCTTGAGGCCCTTGGTGTTGATCCGGGCCGAGATGTCGATGCTGGCGTGCGGATCGACCCCGCGCAGATCCCGCAGCATCTCCACCGCCGAGGGGTAGCGCAGGTGGACGTCCTTCTGCGTCGCCCGCTGGAGCACCGGCCCGAGCGGCCCCCGCAAGACCCACTCCGGGATCGGCGCCGGCTCCTCCGAGAGCTGCTTGACGGCCACGTCCATCGTCGACTCGCCCGAATAGACCGTCTTGCCCGTCAACAGCTCCGTCATCAGCAGCCCGACCGAGTACAAGTCCGTCGCCGGGCAGATGTCCCTGCCCCGCACCTGCTCCGGCGCCATGTAGAAGGCCGTCCCGAAGCCCACCCCCGTCTGCGTCAGGCGGCTGCTCTCCTTCTCCCCGAAGGCCTTGGCGATCCCGAAGTCCAGCACCTTGACGAAGTCCGTCTCGCCGACCACGTTGTCGCAGATGAAAATGTTCGACGGCTTGATGTCCCGATGGATCACCCCGTGCTGGTGCGCCTCGGCCAGGCTCTTGAGCAGCTGCGCGCCGATCCGCTGCACCCGCTCGATCTCCATCGGGCCGTCCTTGATCACCCGATCCAGCGCCCGACCCTCCAGGTACTCCATCGCGATGAAGAGCAGGCCCTGCTCCGTCTGACCAAAGTCGTACAGCCGGATCGTGTTGGGGTGGTTGAGGTTGCGCGCCAGCACCGCCTCCCGCCGGAAGCGCTCGACCATGTCCTCGTGGACCATCGCCGACGGCAGCAGCATCTTGAGCGCCACGACCCTCTGAAGACCCGTCTGGACCGCCTTGTAGACGATGCCAAAGCCGCCCCGGCCGATCTGCTCCTGGATCACGTAGCGGCCCAGGATCACGTCACCGGGCTCCGGCAGGCTGTTCGCACTGGCCATGACGCTCCACCCTCTCCCTACCGACAAGGAGCGATTGTAGCACGGCGCGCCGCCGCGCGCGACGCCTCACGCGATCAACGCTCCTGCTCGCCCTGCTCGTCCATCGACACCGCGACGCTGTCCACCGCGACGCTGTCCACCGCGACGCTCGCAAAGCCCAACCCCGCGCGACGGTACAGGCCCGCCATCGGGTTGATCGGCGCAAAGCCCGACCGCGACGGCCCAGGGCCCACGCGCGCCGCCTCGACGATCGCCTCGACCACCAGCGCCCTGGCCGCCTCGATCGCCCCCAGCACCCCGACGCCGCGCGCCAGATGCGCCGCGATCCCCGCCGAGAGCGCAGCCCCCGCGCCGCCGTGGTGCTCCGTGGCGACCCGGTCGCCGCCCATCTCCACGAACCCCGAACCATCATAGACCAGATCGACCGCGTGGCGATCAATCTGGCTCGACACCACCACCGCCGCCACCGCCCCGCCGTCCCGCAGCGCCCGAAGCGCGTCTCGCCGGCTGTCCATGCTCGACACCCGACGGCCCGTCAGCGCCTCGGCCTCGAACACGTTCACGCACACCACCCTCGCCAGCCTCAAGAACCTCGCCTTGAACACCCCGTCGAGACGCTCATCGGCTCTGCGCCGACCTTTCTTGTCAAAGAGACCCGGATCGACCACCACCGACACCCCCGGCGCACCCTCCAGCGCACCCTTGAGCGCCCTCCCCACCGCCTCACCCGACTGAAAAGAACCCAGCATCCCCACCTTGATCGCGTCGGCCCCGATCCCCTCCAACAAGGCCGTCAGCTGCGTCATCACCGCCTCGACCGGCATCGCGAGGCTCTGATCCGCCTTGAGCCCGCCCCGCGACGACACCTGCGTGACGACCGAGAGCGGGTGGCACCCCAGCGCCGCGCAGACCCGCGCGTCCGCCTGCACCCCCCCCTGCCCGCTGCTGTCGCTCTCGTGGATGCTCAACACCGACGCCGCCCGCATCACGGGCCTCTGGATCTCCAACATCGCCCCTCTCTCCAGCCTGCCGCCCGCGCGGACCCATCGAAGCGGCGCGCCCCGCCGTGCAGCGCCCCCCTCTTCCAGCCGGCCGCCCGCGCGGACCCTCGGCGCAGCCTCGACCGCGACCCCTCTGGCGCAGCCTCGACCCGGCGACTCGACCCGGCGACCTCAGCGGCCCCTCGACGAGCGCGCCGCCAGCCCCGCGTCCACGGCCGCCCGCAGCGCCCTGACCCGCCCCTCGACCTCCATCGGGTCGCCCGACCCCCAGGCCGCCCGGATCACCGCCACGCCCGACGCCCCCGCCTCGACGCACGACCCCGCGACCTCCAGCTCCACACCGCCTATCGCCACCACGGGCACGGCCGAGGCCGCCGCGATCTCCCGCAGCGCCTCAAGCCCCCGCGGCGCCGAGGCGTCCGCCTTGGACGGCCGCGCCTCGAAGATCGCCCCCACCCCCAGGTAGTCCGCGCCCTGCTCGACCAGCGCCCGCGCCCGCGCCGCGTCGCCGGCCGAGCCGCCGATCACGAAGCCCGGCGGGCTGCGCCGCCTCGCCTCGGCCACCGCCACGTCCTGAGGCCCGAGGTGCACGCCCGCCGCGCCGACCTCCAGCGCCAGCGCCAGGTCGTCGTTGATCACCAGCGAGGCTCCCCCACGGCGACACATCGACGACAACTCACGGGCCGCCGCCGCCACCTCCGCGCGCGGCGCCCCCTTGGCCCGCAGCTGCACCGCCGTGGCCCCGCCGCGCAGCGCCGCCTCGACCCGCGCCGCCAGCCCCGCGTCGAGCCCCTCCGTAATCACATACAGGCGCAGATCCAACCTCGACCCCCTCGCGGCGCACCCCGATCGATCCGGCGCCGCCTCAAACCCCTCGGCGACCGCCGCGATCCGCGCGCCACCTCACCCGATCGGGCCACCCACCGGGAGCTTCCAGGCGTGCTCCAGGCCCATGATCTCGGCCTGCATGTCCGCGCGGTAGGACGAGCGCACCAGCGCCCCGGACTCGACGTGCACGAAGCCCATCCTCTCGCCCTCCTCCTTGAGCATGGCAAACTCCTCCGGGGTCACCCACCGCTTGATCGGCAGGTGCCTCGCCGAGGGCCGCAAGTACTGGCCAAGATTGAGGATTTCGCAACCCGCCGACCGCAGGTCGCGCATCGTCAGGATGACCTCGTGCAGCTCCTCGCCGAGCCCCAGCATCATCCCGCTCTTGGTCACCGCGCCGGCCCGGCTGGCCGCCCGGATCACGCCCAGCGTGCGCTCGTAGCGCGCCTGGGGCCTCACGAGCATGTGGAGCCGCTCGACCGTCTCGATGTTGTGCGCGAAGACGTCCGGCCCGGCCCCCACCACCCTCAACAGGTCCGCCTCGACGCCCTTGAAGTCCGGCGTGAGCACCTCCAGCCCCATCTGCGGGCACGCCCGCTTGATCTGCCCGATCGTCTCGGCCCAGATCCGCGCCCCGCCGTCCGGCAGATCGTCCCTGTCGACGCTCGTGATGACCGCGTAGCGCAGCCCCAGCGTCGCGAGCGCCTCGGCCACCCGCCTCGGCTCGTCCTCGTCCACGGCGCCCGGCTTGCCCGTCATCACGTCGCAGAAGCCGCACGAGCGCGTGCAGACATTGCCCAGGATCATGAAGGTCAGCGCGCGACGACCCCAGCACTCCACGATGTTCGGGCACGAGGCCGACTCGCAGACCGTGTTCAAGCGGCTCTCCCGGACCAGCCGCTGCACCTGGGTGTACTCCGGCGTCAGCTTCAGCCGCACCTTGAGCCAGGGCGGCTTGCCGCCGGCCTCGTCGGGCGCGCCGCTGGGCCGGGCAGGCCCGCTGCGCCGCGCGTCCCCGCGAGGCTCGCTCCCGCGCAAGTCCACCCCGCCGGAGGGCGATCCTGTCGTCGGCGCGACCGCGCCGCCCGACCCGGCGGGCTGCTCGATGATGGGAAGCGGGATCTTTGACATGGTGTCCTCCAGGCAGACCCGGCGGCCCTCACCTGGCCCTCGGGGCCCGGCAAGAAGCGCCCAGGCGGCTCAATCCTTCCCGATCTCCCCAATCCCCTTGAGGAAGCCCAGGAAGTAGGTCCACGCGCTGGTGAGGCTGAAGATGACGCTGATCAACAAGACCCAGAGGCCCAGCCGCTGATAGTTGATGTGCGACTGCCACAGCCACCAGTCCGTGACGTAGTCGTAGTGGACGATCAGCCCGATGAGCCCGATGAGCTGAAAGGCCGTCTTGAACTTGCCCCCGCTCTCCGAGGCGATCAGGATCCCCTCGGTGCTCGCCAGCGCCCTCAATCCCGTGATCGAGATCTCGCGCGCCACGATCACCACCACGATCCAGGCCTCCAGCCTCCCCACCGCCGACAGCATCACCAGGGTCGCCATGACGATGAGCTTGTCCGCCAGCGGATCGAGGAACTTGCCCGTCATCGACACGAGGTTGCGCTTGCGCGCGATGTAGCCGTCGAAAAAATCCGTGATCGCCGCGCCCGTGAAGGCCAGCGCCGCGATCATGCAGCTCTTCGGATCGCCCTGGTGGATCAACCACATCACCACCGGGATGATGATGATCCGGATCATCGTCAACGAGTTGGGGATGTTGACGATGTCCTGTCTGATCGTGGAGGCCATGACGTCCGGCGCCTCGCCGCGCGGCTCAGCGGGGAGTCGGGCTCCCCGGCGCCTCCGCGCGCTGATAGAGCTTGTAGAAGTGGTAGACCTTGCGGACGTACTCCCGCGTCTGGCTGTACGGGATGCCGTCATAACGGGCCACGGCGCCCTCGCCTGCGTTGTACGCCGACAGGAGCAGGTTGATATCCCCGTTGTACTTGTTCGTCAACATGCGCAGCAGCTTCGTGCCCCCGAAGATGTTCTGGCGCGGGTCAAAGGGATCCTCGACCCCCAGGTAGCGCGCCGTGCCCGGCATCAGCTGCATCAACCCGATGGCCCCCGCGTGGCTGACCACGTTCGGGCTGTAGTTCGACTCGACCTTGATCACCCCCTTGATGAAGGCCACCGGGATCTTGTACGCCCTGGACGCCTCCTCGATGATCACGTCGTAGCGAGACTCGCGCGGCGCCGACTCGTCCACCCCCTGATCCGCCGACGCCCCCGTGGCCCCCGCCGGGACGTCCCGGCGCCCCGCTCGACGGCCGCCGCCCCCACCCGAGGGCTCGCCCGGCTCGTCGCGGATCACCTCCAGCAGCTTCATCCCCGAGCGCTTCTCGGTCGTCACCAGCACCGACCCGTCCGAGCCCTGGTACTTGTAGATGTCCGCCGAGGCAGACAGCGACCACAACCCCATGATCCAGAACAGGAAAGCGGCCACAGGCGCGGGGCCACGGCGCCGCGACGCGGGCATCGGGCGCGCTCCATCGGGGGGCGCATCGGCGGGCATGAGGGCGGGGGCGGGGTCAGGCATGGCGGCGTCGGTGGTGCAAGGTCAAGGCGCGTCGCTCTCCTGAGTATAGGCTGGATCGGGGCGCCGCACGACAAATTCGACCGCGTCGCCGAGGGCGCCGAGCCGGCGGGCGCAGGCCGCCATTGATGAGGGGTCGGCGGATGGGCTATGGTGTCGCCGGTTTGAGAGCAACGGTGGGGAGGCGAGGTGTCTTCCCGAGCCCGAGGGGTGTCGATGTCGCGCGCAGATTGGTTCGTAGGGTCCCCGGAAGGCGGGGCTTTGGCGCCGGGGCGGCGGATCGCCTCGGCGATGGTGCTGGCCTTGATCCTGGCCGCGGCGGCCTGCGGCGACGACGACGGCCCCGCCGTGACGCCCGCGCCGGAGCCCGAGGCGCAGCCCGAGGGTCAGCCCGAGCCCGAGCCGGAGTGCGGCGACGGGCAGTGCGAGGAGGGCGAGGAGGGCAGCTGCCCGCAGGACTGCCAGGAGCCGGCCTGTCCGGATGGGCAGGCGGCTTGTCTGGACGAGTTCGGCTTGCAGGACAACAGCCTGTGCGGTCCGGGGACGACCTGCATGGAGGGCTGCTGCGTGGCGCGCTTCAGCTGCACCGAGGACGCGCAGTGCGCCGCGCGGGCGGGCACGGACGTCAACTGTCAGGACGCGCAGCTCGACTGCGTCTGCAATGAGGATACGGGCGCCTGCTTCATCCAGATGTGCAGCGCCAACGTCGACTGCGGCGACGGGGTCTGCGCCAACGGCGCGTGCAAGGAGACGCCGGCGTCGGAGGGCTTGAGGGCGCGCATCGTGTTTGCCCCGCGGCTCATCGCCCAGGGCGAGCGGCAGGAGATCGCCCTGGTGGCCATCGACCCGGAGACCCAGGCGGTCGTCGAGGGCGTCGAGATCGCGCTGGTGAGCGACGACAGCGGCGCGGTCGCCGTGGTCGACGCGGCCACGAGCGACGGCGTGGCCGCCGTCGAGGGCGGCGCGCAGGGCGGGGTGGCGACCTTGACCGCCAAGGTCGTGGCCAACGCGAACGACCCGGGCCACAGCGCAACGATCCGCGGGCTGCTGGCGCCGCCGGAGCAGGGCGTCCGGGTGACGGTCATCAACGAGTCCACCGGCGCCCCGATCGAGGGCGCGACGGTCATCGTGCACGGCGAGGGCTCGCTCAGGGGCCAGACCGACGCGCTCGGCCAGGTCATCCTCGAGGAGGCCAGCGCGCCCCTGAGCCTGACGGTCACCGCCGCCGAGCACAGCCACGTCTCGATCATCGACGTGAACAGCGCCGATCTGCTCGTGCCGCTGCCCCAGCGGGTCTCGACCAAGATCGATCTGGACGAGAACGAGCGCGCGCTGGTCTTCGACGGGCTGCGCAACGTCGACGTGGTCCAGGGCCAGCCCTCCTTCCGCCGGGTGCTCAACACGGGCGAGATCGAGATCGCGCTGTCGGGCTTCGGCCTGGGCTCGGGGCTGCTGGACTTGAACTTTGACCTGATCGTCGGGCCGAACGTGGCCCAGTACCTGCCCCCCAACACGGGCCTGCCGCTGCCGACGAACGATCCCATCGAGATCCCCGGCGGCGTCACGCTGCTCTTCAACCGCCAGCCCGTCGTCGACCGCTTCCTGCTGGTCAGCCCCCCCGGCGTCCGCACGCTGTGGACCCTCGGCGGCCGCGTCAGCCTCATCGAGAACCCGAACCTGGTGGCCGACATCCTCGGGTCGATCAACGGCAACATCGACATCGGGCAGATCGTGGCGGCCATCCTGCCCTTCTTCGCCAACTTCTACTCGGGCTTCACCCCGGACGTGGTCATGGCCGACAGCCCCGAGCTGCCGCCGCGATCGATCGAGGCCGCGCTCAAGGTGCCCACGGGCCTGCGGACCGGCATCACCGCCCCGGCGCTGCCCACCCTCGGCGAGACCCCCATCGACGGGGTCCTCTTCCTCGGCGGCGTCCTGACCCCCGACCAGGGCTTCTTGCCCATGGGCATCACGGCCGCCCTGGACGCCTCCGGCGACGCCCTGCCCGACGGCCGCGTCGATCCCGTCACCCTCCAGATGAGCCCGGCCCACAGCGGCGTCCAGGGCCCGCACGCGCGCTACGTCGTCGTCGTCGTCGCGCTCTCCTTCAACAGCGCCGGCGGCGGCGGCCGCGAGGCCACCAGCGTCCTGATGGCCAGCGCCGCCCCCGGCGCCGCCCTGCCCTCCGCCTCTCAGCTCGGCCGCGACGGCTTCCTGGGCTTCTCGGCCGAGAGCGCCTTCGACCCCGAGGCGCGCCGCCTGACCCTCTCGCCCGGCGACGCCGACATCGTCCGCACCGTCATCGAGGGCGAGGACGGCCTCAAGTGGATCGTCTGGTCCCCCGGCAGCACCGAGGCCGTCGACCTGCCCGATCTGGCCGCGCTCGACATCGAGGACCCCACCACCCGCGACCGCGTCCGCGTCGAGCTGCTCGACACGGCCGATGGCGCCGAGGACCTCGACGACCTGGCCGCGCTGCGCGGCAAGGGCCTCAACGACATCATCGGCCTGATCGACGCCTTCTCCATCGTCGAGCTCGAGTAGACACCCGCCGTGCGCCGCTGGGTCGACGCCCAGCACAACCGACGCCAACAAGATTGCCACAATCTCCTTCCTGGCCTATTGTTGCCCAAGGAAGTGTTCATGAACATCATTTCAAGACGGGGCCTGATCGAACCCGTGAGTCGATCGCCGCTCTCCCCCGTTCCGGCCGGAAGGACCGCATCCCCATGACCCGAGGACCCAAGGGTCGGCAGAGCCGAGACAAGGACGAGGACTCCCACGATCTCAGCGCCCCTTCCGTCGAGAAGGACAGCACCGTCATCACCATCATCAGCAAGCCCCAGACCCAGGAGCCCGCCAAGGAAGCCTGTCTGGTGGTCATCAACGGCCTCGACCTCGGCCGCAAGTACGCGCTGAACCAGAGCTCCATCCTCATCGGTCGCTCCTCCAAGACCGACATCCAGATCGACCAGGACTCCATCTCCCGCAACCACGCCATGCTGCTCAACGACGGCAGCCGCTACCTCGCCCGCGACCTGGGCTCGACCAACGGCACCTACGTCAACGACCAGCAGATCACCGAGCACGCCCTCATCGACGGCGACCAGATCCGCGTCGGCCGCACCATCTTCAAGTTCCTGATGGGCTCCAACATCGAGAGCGCCTACCACGAGGAGATCTACCGGCTGACCACCCAGGACAGCCTCACCCAGATCTACAACAAGCGGTATTTCCTTGAGAATCTCGAGCGCGAGATGAGCCGATCGCTCCGCTACGGCAGAGAGCTCGCGCTGGCCATCTTCGACATCGACTACTTCAAGAAGATCAACGACACCTACGGCCACCTCACCGGCGACTTCGTCCTCAAGCAGCTCGCCACCCGGATCGCACGCCAGATCCGCCGCGACGACGTCTTCGCCCGCTACGGCGGCGAGGAGTTCATCATCCTGCTGCCCGAGCTCGACAAGGTGCGCGCCGCCAGGATGGCCGAGAAGATCCGCCGCCTCGTCGCCGCCGAGCCCTTCCACTTCGACAAGGCCACCATCCCCGTGACCATCAGCATCGGCGTCGCCTCCCTCCAGGAGCACGTCGCGCGCCTGGGCACCGAGGAGGCCGCGCGCGAGGAGGCCGAGCCCAACACCATGGGCCTGATCAAGCTCGCCGACGACCGCCTCCTGGAGGCCAAGCGCACAGGCCGCAACTGCGTCGTCTACCAATAACCCCCTCGCGCGCACGCCGCCGCGAGCACACCCCCATGCGACGCCTCTACTTCGACTACAACGCCTCCGCGCCCATCGACCCCCACGTCCTCGACGCCGTCGTCGAGGCGCTGCGCGCCTGCGGCGGCAACCCCTCCAGCGTCCACCGCGAGGGCCAGCGGGCCCGCGCCGCCGTCGAGGCCGCGCGCCGCCACGTCGCCGCCCTGATCGGCGCCCACAGCACCGAGATCACCTTCACCAGCGGCGCCACCGAGGCCAACAACGCCGCCCTGCTGACCCTGGCCGCCGCCACCGAGGGCGCCCTCGTCACCACCCTCGTCGAGCACCCCTCCGTCCTGGCACCCCTGGCCGCCATCGAGGCGCGCGGCCGCGCCGTCCTGCGCGTCGCCGTCGACCCCCTCGGCATGATCCCCGAGCCCGAGGACCTCATCGGGCAGGCCGAGCGCGCCGGCGCCGGCGCCCTGAGCGTCATGCTGGCCAACAACGAGACCGGCAACCTCTTCCCCGTCGCCCGCCTCGCCGCGCTCGCCCGAGCGCGCGGCTGGCCGACCCACTGCGACGCCACCCCGGCCGTCGGCAAGCTCCCCGTCGACGTCGAGGCCCTCGGCGTCGACCTCCTGAGCCTCTCCGGCCACAAGCTCGGCGCCCCCAAGGGCGTCGGCGCCCTCTTCGCGCGCGCCGACTTCGAACCCGCCGCCGCCATCCTCGGCGGACACCAGGAGCGCGGCCGCCGCGGCGGCCCCGAGACCGTGCCCGCCCTCGTCGGCCTCGGCCGCGCCGCCGAGATCGCCGCCCGCCGCCTCGCCGACGAGCGCGAGGCCCCCTCACCGCTGGCCGCCCTGCGCGACGCCCTCTGGGACGCCATCGCCGCCATCGAACCCCGCGCCGTCCGCCAGACCCACCCCACCCTCTGCCTGCCCAACACCCTCAACGTCCGCTTCCCCGACGTCGACGGCGAGACCCTCCTGCTCAACCTCGATCTCGACGGGATCGCCGTCAGCGCCGGCTCCGCCTGCACCGCCGGCAGCCTCGAACCCAGCCACGTCATCCTCGCCATGGGCGTCCCCCCCGATCTGGCCCGCGGCTCCGTCCGCTTCAGCCTCGGACCCCCGCACACCCTCGACGACGTCCTCGCCCTCATCGACCGGCTCCCCGCCGTCCTGGCCCGCACCCGCACCCCACGCTGGTGAGCCAGGCCAGGGGGCGCGTCGAGATCGGCAAATCGTCAGACATTACGGACACATGGCGATGGGCGAACCGACGCCGTTGACCGCCAAGGCAGGGATCGGCGCGTCGGCCCCGTTGACGCGACGCTCCCGACGTGCCCCTCATCGGCGTCGACCCGCCGAGATCCGGCCAGGACCCTGTTCTGGAACGGGAACGGGGGACCGGTCGCCTTGCGCGCATCGGCCCTTGGCCGTACCCTCCGGGATGGAATCGGGACGAAGCAGGAGGAGCAGTCGCCGTGAAGATATGGACGCGTCATCTCTGTGTGTCGGCGGCGCTTTGCTGGGCGCTGGCCGCGTCGGGCTGCGTGGCGGACATCGCCAGCGACGCGGCGCCCCGCCCCCAGGATCCTCCCGAGCGCGCGGCCGGAGAGGCTTGCGGCGCGGACCTCGGGGAGTGCGCGGCGGGGCTGGAGTGCGTGGGCGGGCTGTGTGAGCCCGCCGAGTCGCCGGACGCGGGCGGCGAGCAGCCGCAGGGCTGCGAAGACGGCCGACCAGGGTGCGGCGGCGTGTGCTGCCTGGAGTCCGAGGTCTGCGATCAGGACCAGTGCGAGCCGGCCTGCCCGAGCGAGGTCGTGTGCGAGGGGATCTGCTGCGGCGCGGGGGAGGTGTGCGAGCAGGGCCGGTGCCTGCCACCTTGCCAGACCCAGCGCTGCGGCGCGGAGCTGTCGCTGTGCTGCGGCGCGGAGGAGGTGTGCTTCGGCGGCGCGTGCCTGGAGCCGGGCGCCGCGTGCGAGACGACGGACGACTGCGCCGAGGCGGAGATCTGCGAGCCCTCGCTGGGGCGGTGCTTGTCGCGCGACGGGGTGCAGGTGTGCGAGTTCCGGCCGCCGGTGGGGCAGTTCGAGCCTGTCCTGGGGTGCCGCTGGACGCCCGAGGGGCTGGCGGAGACGCCCGAGCGGGGCGACGTGGTGGCCACGCCGATCGTGCTGAACCTGACGGACGACAACGAGGACGGGCGCACGGACACGCAGGACACCCCGGACATCGCCTTCTTGACCTACGATCTGACGGGCCAGGGGTGTTGCAACAGGCCGGCGACCTTGCGGATCGTGTCGGGGCAGTGCGAGCCGGGCGGGGGGATGCGGACGCTGGCCTCGCTGGTGGAGCCGGGGCTGGACAACTCGTCGGGGCTGGCCGGCGGCGACCTCGACGGCGACGGGGTCCCTGAGATCGTCGGGGTGGGGATGTTCGACGTCAACCTCAACAACGGCGCGCCTCGGCCGCAGGGCGTGGTGGTGTGGACGCGCGAGGACCCGGCGGGGTCGGGCTGGCGGGTGCTGTGGCAGAACACGACCTACCCGACCTTCAACGTCCACACGCGCGGCGGCGCGCTGGTGAGCCTCGCGGATCTGGAGGGGGACGGGCTGCCGGAGGTCATCGTCGGCAATGTGGCGCTCAACGGCCAGGACGGGTCGCTCAAGTGGGACGGTGTGGTGACCAGCGGCGGGACAGGCGGGATCGGCAACAACGCCTTCCTCGGGCCCTATTCTATCGCCGTGGACATCGATCTGGACGGGCAGCGCGAGGTCATGGCCGGCAACACGCTCTATGGGGCCGACGGGGCCGTGCGGTGGACCTTCGATTATGGGGAGGGGAACAACTCGGCCTGCGGGGGGAACCTGGCTTGCGACGGTTATGTGGCGGCGGCCAACTTCGACGACGACCCGCAGGGGGAGATCGTGATCGTGCGGCTGGGCGAGGTGTTCGTGCTGGAGCACGACGGGGGTCTGTTGTGGCGGCAGGCGATCCCGGTGGACGACTGCGCCTTCAACGAGTCGGGGCCGCCGACGGTGGCGGACTTTGACGGCGACGGCCGGCCGGAGATCGGGACGGCGGCGGCGGACTTCTACGCGGTGCTGGACATGGATTGCGACGCGGACCCGCTGCCGGAGGGCTGTGCCAGCCGGGGGGTGCTGTGGGCCGCGCCCAACGAGGACTGCTCAAGCCGGGTGACGGCGTCGAGCGTCTTTGACTTCGAGGGCGACGGCAAGGCGGAGATGATCTACGCCGATGAGGCGGCCTTGCGGATCTTCGACGGCGGCACGGGGCGGGTTCTTTTTCAGGACGACACCCACGGCAGCCACACGCGGATCGAGATGCCGGTGATCGCCGACGTGGACAACGACGGCAATGCCGATATCGTGATCCCGGAGAACGGCTCCAACGAAGGGACGCCCGGGCTGGAGGTCTTCAAGGACGCCTCGGACAACTGGGTGCGGACGCGGCGGATCTGGAACCAGCACGCCTACAGCGTCACCAACGTCACCGAGGACGGGCGCCTGCCGGCGGCGCCGGACCCGAACTGGCTCGACGGGCGGCTGAACAACTTCCGCCAGAACGTCCAGCCCTCGGGGGTCTTCGACGCCCCGGATCTGGTGCTGCGCGCCCTGAGCGCCGACACGGCGCGCTGCGGGGCGGAGCTTGTCCTGGGGCTGGAGGTGATCGCGGCCAACGAGGGGGCGCTGAGCGTCCCGGCGGGCATCCCCGTGCGCGTCGAGGCGCTCTACGCCGAGGCGGGCCAGCGGCTGCGAGCGCCGATCGCGGAGCTGGCGACGACGACCCGGCTGCTGCCGGGGCAGTTCGAGGTCTTCGCGATCTCGTGGCCCGTCCCGGTCGAGCTGCCCGACACCTTCAGCGTGCGCGCGGCCATCGATCCAGACAGCGCCGTCAACGAGTGCATCGAGGACAACAACGGCGCGCAGCTCGAGGTGACCTGCGCGATCATCCGCTGAAGGCTGCTCGCCTGCGGCTCATCCTGGGGTGAGCGCTTGGGCGCTGCTGGAGCGCATCTCGTCGAACCTGCGATCGACAAGATCAGTCATGGTTCAACACGGCGCGCGCGGTACTGGCGCACGAGGCGAAGCCAGGCCGCCTCGGCCTCGGCAGAGCGCGGATCTTGCCACGCCCGAAGCCGCAGGCCCAGAGGCGAGCCCGCAATGGCGGCATCTGCAAAGCGCACCACGGACACCAGCGCTCGGGCGTGATCTTCAACGCTGGCCTCGATCCAGGGCTCGACCTCTTCGCGCAGCGTGAGATCTTCACGGCGCCTCAAGGCGTCAGCGCTTGGAGGGGCGAGCATGGCTTTCATGATCAGGATGGGCAAGGGAGGTCGGCCTCGATCCCGCCGGATGGAGCCGCGACCTCGAAGGTTCTGCTCGGTGTACATCGGCCGGGCGGTCAAGGCGAGCGAGACGTCTGGCGTTGGCCTTGCTGTCTCAGGTTGGCTCAGCAAAGGTCCCGACGCCGCCGATCGCCCCACGCTCCTCGCACCGCCCGTTGGGCGGGCTCGTCGGGTGGCGCTAGAATTTCAGGGTGGGCTGCGCCCTGTCGGTCGCAGGCCAGCGCACGGCCCATCTCGACACCAGAGAGAGTGAAAACCCCAATCAACAGGCCCACTTCGACGCGGTGATCCTCCCCCGCGAGCTGCTGTTGGCCGCCCGCTGGCCTGCGCCCAGCGGGCGCAGCCCCCCCGCTCATCCAAGCCCCACCCGACGAGCCCGCCCAACGGGCGGTGCGAGGAGCGTGGGGCGTTCGGCGGCGTCGGGACCTTCACCGAGCAAACCTGACCCGCCAGGACAGCCACGCGGCGGTTGCCTCGATCTGGTCGGCATAGTATGGGAGGCTGGCGGGTTGAAGCTGCCCCGCGCCCTGCGCCAGGAGCCACTGACCATGACCGGCCCGACTCACCCCTCACCCCAGCCGCTCGCCCTTGGAGGGTCCGCCCTCGGAGGGTCAGTTCTTGAAGAGTCTGCCCTCGAAGGGCTCGCCCTCGAAGGGCCCGCGATCGAAGGTGAGCGCGGGGTCGTCGCGATGAGCGGCGGCGTCGACAGCTCCGTGACGGCGGCGCTGCTCGTCGAGCAGGGCTTCGACGTCGTGGCCGTCTCCATGCGGCTCTACGAGTCAGCGCCGAAGAGCGATCGCTCGTGCTGCTCGCCGGATGACCTCTTTGACGCGCGCAGCGTCGCGGCTCGCCTGGACGTGCCCTTCTACGTGGCCAACTACGTCGAGGCCTTCCGGGAGCGGGTCATCGACTACTTCGTCGACGAGTACCGCCGGGGGCGCACGCCGAACCCCTGCGTGGCCTGCAACAACCACCTCAAGTTCGACGTCCTGCTGGGCCGCACGCGGGCGCTGGGCGGCGCGTGGCTGGCCACGGGCCACTTCGCCCGGATCGAGCGCGAGGGCGAGCGCTACAGGCTCTTGAGGGGCGTCGACAAGGCCAAGGACCAGAGCTACTTCCTGTGCGGCCTGCCGCGCCCGCTGCTCGGCCGAATCCGCTTCCCCCTCGGGGGCATGACCAAGGAGGAGGTCCGGCAGCTGGCCGAGCGCTTCGGCCTGCACAACGCCCAGAAGGCCGAGAGCCAGGAGATCTGCTTCGTGACCGGCGGCAGCTACGCCGACTTCGTCCGCGAGCGCCTGGACCGGGCCGACCTCATCCCCGGCAACCTCGTCCTGGAGGACGGCACGGTCCTGGGCACCCACACGGGCATCCACCAGTTCACCATCGGGCAGCGCCGGGGGCTCGGCGTGGCCTGGAGCGCGCCGCTCTTCGTCCAGAGCGTCAACCCGGACACCGGCGACGTCGTCCTGTCCAGCCGCGAGGGCCTGGAGACGATCGGCCTTGAGGCCGACCGCTGCAACTGGCTGCGCTGGGCCGACCGGCCCCCCGGCCCCTTCGAGGCCGCCGCCCAGCTCCGCTACCGAGCGCCGGCCACCCCCTGCCTTGTGACCCCGCTCGGGGACGGCGATCGCGTCCGCGTCGACTTCGAGAGCCCCCAGCACGGCGTCGCCCCCGGCCAGTTCGCCGTCTTCTATGAGGGCGAGGAGGTGCTCGGCGGCGGGACCATCAACGCCACCCTGCGCGGCGGAGGCCGAGCATGAGCCGGCCCCCCGTCGAGCCCCCCAGGAGCCTGCTCGACGGCCTCCAGCAGCGGCTCGGGCACACCTTCGGGGACCGCGAGCTGCTGCTGCGCGCCCTGACCCACCCCAGCTTCGCCAACGAGTCCGGCACCGCGATCCACAACCAGCGCCTGGAGTTCCTCGGCGACGCCGTCCTCAACATCGTCATCTCGACGGCCCTCTTCGAGCGCTTCCCCGAGCGCCACGAGGGCAAGCTGAGCCGCCTGCGCAGCCAGCTCGTGTGTGAGGAGACGCTCGTGCTTCGCGCCCAGGCCCTCGATCTTGGCCCCTGCCTGCGGCTCGGCAAGGGCGAGCGCCTCAGCGGCGGCCGCGACAAGCCCTCGCTGCTGGCCGACGCCTACGAGGCGCTGCTGGCCGCCGTCTACCTCGACGCCGGCATCGAGGCCGCCCGCGCCGTCATCATGGCCGCCTTCGAGGTGACCTTCGTCGACATCCTCAACGACGCCAGCGGCCACGACTTCAAGACCCACCTTCAGGAGATCGTCCAGTCCCGCCGGGGCAATGTCCGGCCCCGCTACGTCATCGTCGACACCTGCGGCCCCGCCCACGCCCGCATCTTCACCGCCGCCGTCAAGGTCGGCGACGAAGAGCTCGGCCTCGGCCAGGGCAGCAGCAAGAAGATCGCCCAGCAAGAGGCCGCCCGCGACGCCCTGGACCGCCTCGATCGATCCGCCGATCCGCCGACCTGAGCCCAGCGGCCTCGCCTGACGCGCTCGCCCGAGGTGCGGCACAAGGGCCACGGCGCCACCCCTGGGCGTCCTGGCGAGGCGCCCGAGGACCGGGGAGGGGAAAAAGTCGAGGGGCCACCTTTATTTTAACGTCGCGACGTGGCAGAACGTCGGCAGAGAGTGCGCGCGCTGAGCGTTCACCTTTCGATCAAGGGCCGCGCTCAAGCGACGCAAAGCGGCGTTGGGATCGACCGGGGCCCGCTTCAGCGGCCCGATCACCAGGTTCAAAGGTCGCGCAAGAGGTACAAGGCGATGTTTGGTCTAGGGACAACCGAGCTTCTTATCATCCTCGTCATGGTGTTCGTCGTCTTCGGCGCCGGCAAGCTGCCCGAGATGGCGCGCTCGCTGGGCTCTGGCATCCGCAACTTCCAGAAGTCCGTGCGCGGCGAGGAGGAGAGCGACACACCCCCCGAGAAGCTCGCCGAGGACCAGCAGCGCGCCATGCCCGACGAGCACCAGAGCGCCTCGGCCAAGAAGCACACCCTCCCCGCCGACCTCTCCCAGAAGGGCTGACGCCCTCGCCATGCCCCCGGCGACCCACGCCAGCACCGGCTCGATCCCCCCGGACACCCTCGTATTTCCGAAACCCCATGACAGCGGTGTCATGCTTTGTATGACATCGACGCCCCGCCTGCGCCTGCTTTCTGGAGAGGCGATGTGCGCGGTGGCGGGGCCTGGGCGGTCGCGGCGAGGGCCGAGGGGGTTGGTGAAGACAGGTGGCACGCTCTCTGCTAAAACAGGAGAAACAGTGCCATGACGTCCGGCCCGGAGAGATCCCATGCCCAACCAGACCCCGCAGACCCCCTCTTTGCATGATGAAGCGCGCGCTCGGCGACGAGGCGCGCTGCGCCGGGGCGCGATCCTGACGGCCTGCGTACTGGCCGCCGGGATCACCGGCTGCTCGGCAGATTCTGCGCTCAGCGAGGCCTCCCCTTCGGGCGCGGACTTCGAGGGCGACCCCAACGACGGGCCAGGGGGCAACGGGGGCGACAACGACGGCCAGGGTGAGCAGGAGCCGGGCGATCCGCCCCCGGAGCCGGAGTTCGTGCCGGAGGTGGAGGAGCGCTTCACCTTCCAGGCGCCTCGGTCGAGCCGCAACTATGTGTTCGTGGCCAACAGCAGCCTGGACTCGGTGGCCAAGATCGACGCCGAGACGCTGGCGATCACCAGCATCGAGGTCGGCGACCGCCCGACCATCGTCCAGACCCACCAGGGCGAGAACCTCGCGGTGGTGCTCAACGAGGGCAGCGACGAGGTGAGCGTGATCCGCGCTGGCGACGGCGACGATTACGTGCGGAACCTGCGCCTGCCGCCGAGCATGAACGCGCTTCGGATCGCCCCGAGGGGGGACTTCGCGCTGGCCTGGTTCGACTTCAGGGCCGCGCAGCAGGACGAGGAGTTTGACCTGGACGCCGCCGCGCCGCCCTTTCAGGACGTGGCGCTGATCGATCTGGAGGAGGGCGCCGAGCGCGTCCTGCACCTGACGGTGGGCTTTCAGGTCACGGACGTGAGCTTCGACGACGCGGGCCAGCGGGCCTTCGTCATCACCCGCACCGGGATCAGCGTCGTGGAGATGGACGCCATCGATCGCGACCGGGCCATCCTGCCGGTGCCCGTGGTCGAGCAGCAGATCGAGGACGACATCGAGCGCGAGGTGGCGATCACCGGCGACGGGCGCTTCGCCTTCGTGCGCACGGCGGGCCTGGAGGGGCTCAACGTCGTGGACCTGGGCTCGCGCCAGATCGCGCTGGTGACGCTCAGCGACATCCCGACGGACCTGGACATCGTCCCGGGCCAGGGCAAGGCGCTGGCGGTGCTGCGGCGGACCAGCGAGCTGGCCGTCATCGAGCTGCCCGCCGCCATCGAGGACCCCGAGTCCGTCCGCGTCATCGCGCTGGGCGAGGAGCCGGCCGGGCTGGTGGAGCTGACCCCGGACGCGCGGCGGGCGCTGGTCTTCACCTCGGTCGAGGAGCGCAAGGCGATCACGGTCGTGGACCTGGAGACCGAGACCTTCGAGGTCCACCCGCTGCGCAAGGGCGTCCGCGGCGTCTCGATCTCGCCGGAGGGCAACATGGCCGTCATCTTCCACAGCCGGCTTGAGGGCACGCCGATCCCGGGCGAGCCGGAGGACGACTTCATCGCCAAGAGCCACGCCTACTCGCTCTTTGACATCAACACCGGCTACTCCAAGCTTGAGACGATCCCCACCGAGGCCGGCGAGTTCATCTTCAGCGACCTGACCCGTCGCCTCTACCTGCTCTTGAGCGACCCGGCCCGCGACGTGCGCCAGCTTGAGATCATCGACCTGACGAGCTTCCGCACCGAGTCTCTGCGCCTGGGCTCGCCGCCCGAGCACGTCGGCCTGATCCCCAACGACGGCTCCCCCCGGATCTACATCTCCCAGGAGCACCCGGTCGGCCGGATGACCTTCATCGACGAGCGCAGCGACGAGATCAAGACCGTCACCGGCTTCGAACTCAACAGCCTGATCGACTGACGCGCCCGGCCAACCCGCGCGACACGGAGCGCAAGAGCGATGACCCGAGACATGACGAACAAGATGGCGCTGCGCGCCGCGACTCTGATCGGCGCCGCGACCCTGACCTTGCTCGGCGCCTGCGGCGACGGGGGCGTGGGCGGCGACTGCGATCCGGAGATCGACGGGGGGTGCGTCTGCACGCTGGACGAGACGGGCCAGGCGATCACGGATTGCTTCGGAGGGGTGGACTCTTTCGGCCGCTCCTGTACGTGCTCCTTCGATGGTTTTGACCCCGATCCCTTCCCCGGGGAGCCGGAGGGCGAGCCGGAGGGCGAGCCGGAGGGCAACCCGGAGGGCGAGCCGGAGTTCGTGCCGGAGGTGGAGGAGCGGCTCAACTTCCAGGCGCCGCAGCCCTCGCGCAATTACGTCTTCGTGGCCAACACGGGCCTGGACACGGTGGCGCGGATCGACGGCGACACGCTGGCGATCACGAGCATCGAGGTGGGCGACGCGCCGACGGTGGTGCGGACGTGGAAGGAGGCGAACGTGGCCGCGGTGCTCAACAGCGGCAGCGACGACGTCTCGATCATCCACGCCCGCCCCGAGGCCAACGACGTCGTCACGCTGCCGATCAGCCGCGGCTTCAACCAGCTGGTCATCGCGCCGGGCGGCGCGCACGCGCTGGTCTACCTCGATTACAGGAGCGCCGAGCCCGACAGCGACATCGGGCGCTTTCAGGACGTCAACCTGATCCGGCTCACGGAGGGCGAGGAGGCCGTCTACAACGTGGCGGTGGGCTTCCGGGTGACGGAGATCGAGTTTGATGACGAGGGCGAGCGGGCCTTCGTGGTCACGGAAGACGGCATCAGCGTTATCGAGATGGCGGGGGTCGATGGGGACATCAACGCGCAGCCGATCAAGGTGACCGAGGATCCGCTGGAGGACGCCGAGGCGGTCGACCGGGAGGTCGAGATCACCGGCGACGGTCAGCTGGCGGTGGTGCGCACCAGCGTGCTGCAGGGCGTCAACCTCGTGCCGCTGGATCGGCGCGAGGGGCTGGTGCAGGTGAGCCTGCCGGGGGTGCCGACCGATCTGGACATCTACCCGGACTCGTCCAGGGCGGTGGCCGTGCTCAAGGACGCGCGCCAGGTCGCGCTGCTGGATCTGAGCGCGGCCATCGACGATCCCGAGGCGCTGGAGTTGATCGACGTGCCGGAGGGTCCGATGGGGCTGGCGGCGCTGGACACGACCTCGGGCGTGGCCTTGCTCTACTCGACGGCCAGCGCCGAGCCGAGGATCACGCGCCTGGATCTGGGCACGGGCGCCCAGGTGGTCTGGGACGTGCGCAAGGCGATCAGCGGCGTGAATCTGTCACCAGATGCCTCGCGGGCGGTGGTCTTCCACGTCAAGGGCGACGCGCCGCGCACCAACGCCGAGGCCGACGTCTTCATCGCCAACAGCTTCGCCTACACGGTCCTGGACGTGGCCTCGGGCTTCGCCAAGCTGACCACGGCGGCCACCGAGCCGGGCGAGTTCGTCTTCGGCCCCGACGGCCTGACCATGTTCGTGGTCCTGAGCGACAAGGCCAGCGGGGTGCAGCAGGTCGATCGCATCAACCTGGAGAGCTTCCGGGTCGACGCCATCGCGCTGGGCTCCCCTCCGGAGCACATCGGGCTCCTGCCCAGCAGCGGCGCCCCCCGGATCTACGTCTCCCAGGAGCACCCTGTCGGCCGGATGACCTTCATCGACGTCGACGACGGCGAGGCGAAGACGGTGACGGGCTACGAGCTCAACAGCCGCGTCGACTGATCGGGCGCGCCCGGCACTGGGGCGCAAGCCAACCTGTAAGCCTATGATTTCAGACATGAAACACGACAACAGACAGGAGAGGAGTGCCATGAAGAAGCCCATCACCCCGGTGCGCGGCGCGGGCCCCGGCGCCGAGAGGCGACGCGCGCGGCGCATCGCGCGGGAGCCGGCCTTGTGGCTGGCGCTGTTGATGTTGACGGGCGCGGCGGCCTGCCAGGACGTCATCTGCCTGATGGACCCCGACGAGGAGCACCTGTGCGAGGAGCCCGACGACGTGATCGGGCAGGCCCTGGAGGCCATCGGGCCGGTGGCGACGACCACGGGGGTGGCGTACCGGGTGCCTGCTGCGGATCGGATCACGCTGCTCAAGACGGCGGGGGGGAGCGCCGAGGTGATCCACGTCGAGGTGCCCGAGTCGCCCTCGCTGCTGCAGGCCACCCCGGACAAGCGGCGGCTGTTGTCGTTGAGCCCGCAGGCGCAGGCGCTGGTGGCCTTCACGGTCCAGGACCCTTCGGATCGTCAGACCTTCGCGCTGGGCAGTTCGTTTACCGCGCTAAGCGTCTCGGAGGACGGCCAGTACGCGATCGCCTTTGCGGCGGGGGCCGGGGACGGCAGCGCGGTGGTGCAGAACAACAACGAGATGGCGATCATCAACCTGAACGAGGCCCCTGGGGTGGGCAACCCGCAGCTGATCGCGCTGCGCTCCTTCGGCTCGCGGCCCTTCGCGGTGACCTTCGCGCCGCCCTTCACGATCCGTGGCGAGGTGAGGCGCATGGCGCTGATCCTGTCGGAGAACTATGTGACCTTGTTGGAGATTGACGGCTTTGACCCGGAGAACCCCAACGCCAACGAGACGGTCGTGCACTTCGTGCAGAACGACGACGGCCGCAAGCTGCGGCCAGAGCAGATCATCTGGACCGAGGACGATCCGACGGTGGACGACGACGTCTTCGCCTTCCTGCGGACCAACGCGGACGACGATCTGATCGGCCTGAACCTGCTGCCGGGCGAGGAGCTCGACAGCTTCGATCGGCCCCGTGTGCGGCCCTCGCTCAACCAGCTGACGGGGGGCAAGAGCCCGGCGGCGATCGCGCTCTTCGAGACGCGGGCGGGGGCCAAGAAGCTCCTGTCGGTCAACCGGGGCTCGCGGGATCTGGCGATCATCGACGTGGCCACGAGCGACACGACGCTGGTGCCGCTGGAGGAGCCCGTCGATCAGGTGCTCGTCTACCAGGCCATCAACCGGGACACGGACCAGCAGGAGAGCTTCGCGCTGCTCTACAGCGCCAACCAGGTCTTGAGGACGGTGCTCTTCGTGGAGCTGGAGACGGTCGAGGTGCGGCGCACGCGGGCGATAGAGCGGCTCAACCTCGATCGGGGGATCACGAGCCTGGGGTTGACCCCGGATCCGAACCGGGCGCTGATCATCCACGCGGGCAACAGCGCCTTCTCGATCCTGAACCTGGAGCGTCGCTTCGTGACGCCGCTGGATCTGACGGCCTCGATCTCGGCGGTGGCCTTCGCCGACGACGAGCACCTGTTGACGGTGCTCAACGGCCAGCCCTTCGTGTCGCTGATCGAGCTGAGCAACGGCCACCCGACCTCGGTGCGGCTGGATCTGCCGGCGCAGCGCATGGCCGTGGTGCCCGGCACCGACACGATCGTCATCGATCACGGGCAGCCCATCGGCGCCGTGACGCTGATGCCCTTGAGCGACATGTCGCGCGACGCCGCGCAGACCCTCTGGGGTTTCGGCGCCGATGATCTCTTCAGCGTGCGGGATTAAGAGGAGGCCCAGATGATGAACACCATTGAACACGCCCAGCGCCGCGCGCGGCGGATCGACGGCCTCTTGCTGGCCACCATCGCGGTCGTGATCGTCGGCGCGACCTCGCTCGGCGCCGAGGCGCAGGCGGACGACTTCTCCTTCCGGCTCGGCGGCTCGGACGCGGCGATCACCGACAAGGGCTACGACTTCCTGAGCGCCGACAACTTCCTGTCCATGGGGCACCTCTCGGGCCAGCTCGCGCTGATGGAGCACGTCTGGGTGGGGCTGGAGTACAACTGGGCGCTGGAGCAGGCCGATCCGATCACGGACGTGTCGACGAAGCTCGACATCGACGGGCTGTCGGCCTCGGTGCGCGCCCAGGCCGACCTGCTGCCCTTCCTGACGCCCTACATCGCCGCAGGGGTGGGCTTCGAGCACCTGGAGCTCAGCGTCGCGCTGGCGGGGCAGGCGCGCGAGCAGGACGCCTTCATCGGGATCTTCCACGGCCTGATCGGCGTCGACCTGCACGTCCCCTCCGCGTGGATGCGCCGGGTCTTCAACATCTCCAAGCGCGGCTGGGCCGGCGACATGACCTTCGGGATCGTCTTCGAGGGCGGCTACCAGCTGGCCACCGCCGCCGACTTCTCCCAGCTCACCCCGCCGGAGCCCGACAAGGAGCCCGAGCCCGAGGACAAGCCCATCGACGCCGCGTCGGTCGGCCTCGGCGAGCTTGACCTGTCGGGCGTGATCCTGCGCTCGGCCTTCATGATCCGCTTCTGAGGCGTCACGAGCGCCGATGGGTTTGACTCCCATCGGTCCCTCAAACCCATCAGCGCTCTAGATCCCCAGGGCGAGCCCGAAGTCGATCATGATCCGGGTCGTGTTCAGCTTCTCGGTGAGGTCGATGCCCTCCTGGGAGAAGCTGCGGCTGAGGTTGACGTTCTGGAGGCGAACATCGGAGCTGAGCCGGAAGCCGCCGATGCGGATCATGAGCCCGCCGCCCGCGCCGACGTTGAAGCCCGTGTAGGGCTCCTTGGCGTCGGAGCCGGAGGGCGCCCCAAGGACCGACAGGCCGCCCTCGGCGATCAGGAAGTACTCGATGGCGCCGGTCGGGACGCTCAAGGTCGCCATGGCGTTGAGGTCGAGCTCGTTGGACTCGCCGAAGGTGGCGCCCTGCTCGTCGTCGACGGTGATGTTGACCGCAGGGATGAACCACACGCCGCCGCCGACGGCGAGCAGCTCCCCGAGGGTCAGCAGGCCGTAGCCGTTGACGGCCAGCGCGCCGGCCTCGGTCAAGGTCCTGGTCGCCGACGACGACTCGCCGCTAAACTTGGCATCCACGACGAACTCCCCGGATCCTGAGAGAAGGGATCCGACGCGGGCGCCGAGCAGCACGGAGTGGCGCGGCGGGCCGGCGGGCTGCTTGACCTTGCCGCCCTCGATCTTGCGAACCTCCCCGGAGGGCTTGCCGGCGCCCTTGCCCAGCGACAGGGTCGCGCGCTCCATGGGCTTCAAGGTGACGCGGCCCTCGTAGGTCGTGCCCGCGCGCTCGCCCTGCACGTCGTACTCGCCTGGGGGAAGCGCGATGGGCTTGCCCGTGCACTCGATCGGGGCTCTGTCCCCGATCGTCACCTTCATGCCCGGGCCGCCGACGCACTCGACGACGAGCGCGGCGAGGCAGGTCTTGAGATCCTCGCGGTACTCGCGGGTCTTGTCCTGGACGACCTGGGGGGGCGGGTCGGCGATCCTGGGGGCCCTGTCGGCCTTGTCGTAGGCCTCGGCGGCCTCCTCGCAGCGGTCCAACTTGAAGAGCGCGCGGCCGAGGTTGAGGTAGGTGATGTTGAGCTCGCCGAGGTGGAGCGAGGCGCGGAAGAGGTCGACGGCCTTGGTGTAATCGCCGGCCTTGAAGGCCTCGTAGCCCTCCGCGTAGAGCTGGAACTGGGCCTCGCTGGGCTTGACGGTGCTCTGGGCCTGGGCTGCGGTCGGGCTCAGGGCCAAGGAGAGGAGCACCAAGGCGGCGAGCGTCGAGGCGAGGCCGCGCGCTGCGGGGAGAGGTCGGGTCCGCATGACAGATCCCTGGCAGGGGTTGCTCGGCACGAGGGGGCGCCGTCGCCCCGAAGGGACTATCGGCCAGGGCGCAGGGAGAATCAAGGCGGGGGACGGTCAGGGGGCCTCGACGCTGAGGTCGTACTCGTTCACGAGGCGGGCGCGGAAGAAGGAGAAGACGCGGATGAGGTAGGTGCCGGGCTCGGCGTCCACGAGCGTGACGGTCTCGCTGTCGCGCAGCCCGAGGGACGAATCGAGGGGCTGGTCGTTGCCCTCCAGGAAGATCTGCATGTCGAGGTCGCCGTCGGCGTGGGTAAAGAGGATCGTGGCGCTGACCGTCCCGGCGTCGGAGACGTCGATGCTGAACCAGTCCTCCTCGGTCTGGTTGGCCTCCTGGCAGAGGCCGAGGCCCTCGGTGTCGCCCGTGAAGATCCGGCGGGCCTGCTCGCGGGTGTCGTTCTGCTCGAAGTCGTCTTCGAGGCAGTTGTCGGCGCTCAGGACGCGGGTGGTCATGTCGTAGGCGTTGTCGATGCCGCTCTGGAAGGAGAAGACGCGCACGAGGTAGGTGCCGGCGACGCCAGCGCGGACGGCGACCGACTCGTTGTCTCTGACGGAGAAGCCCCGGCCGATCCGGGCCTGGTTGGGGTCGAGGATCTCGACGTCGACGTCGCCGTCGGCGTGGGTGAAGGTCAGGTCGACCTCAAAGATCTGGCGCTCGGTCAGGGTGAAGGCGTACCAGTCCTCGTCGCTGGGGCAGAGCCGCAGGGCGCTCTGGGTGCCGGGGGTGGTGGCGCGGGCGCGCTGGGGGCCGTCGTTGGGCTCCTGGCGGTCGTCGACGCAGGTGGTGCCGCCGTCGATGCGGTTCAGGCGCAGGTCGTAGTCGGCCTCGGCGCCGAGGAAGCCGAAGACGCGCACGAAGTAGAGGCCGGCGGTCGGGACGCTGCCGACGGTGGCCTCCTCGTTGTCGCGGACGGAGATGGCCGAGGCCAGGCGGCGGCCCTCCTCGTCGACGATGTGGAGGTCGAGGTCGCCCTGGTTGTTGGAGAAGAAGAGCGAGGCGCTCAGGCCGTCGCCGGCGGCCAGATCGACGGCGTACCAGTCGTCGTCGCCCGAGCAGATGTGGCGGTCGGTGAAGGAGGCCTCGGCCTGGAGATCGACGAGGGTGGCGCCGTCGGGGTCGTCGTTGTCCTCCAGGTCGTCGTCGGGGCAGGCCGGGGCGCCGACGCGGACGTCGAGGGTGTAGACCCCCGAGGCGCCGCGCGGGCCGTGGACGCGGATCTTGTACAGGCCGCTGCTGACCACGTCGGCCAGGGCGATGGACTCGGTGTTGGCGTCGGGGCTGGCCGAGGTGCCCAGAGACTCTCCGCCGGGGCCGAAGACCTCCAGATCGAGGTTGCCCGCGCGGTTGTCCAGATCCAGCGTCAGGTTCAGGGAGCCGCCGCCGTTGACCTGGACGCTGAACCAGTCCTCGTCGCCGGCGCAGATCTCGCCGATGAGCTCGCCCGGGGTGATCGGGCGGGGCTGCTCGACGTTGTCGTTGTCCTCGAAGTCGTCGTCCTCGCACTCGGTGGGTGCGACGGTGCGGTCGACGAGCATGGTGTAGCTGTTCTCGACGGCGGGGGCTGCGCCCAGGACGCGGATGACGTAGACGCCGGAGACGGGCACGTCGGTGAAGCCGACCTGCTCGCCGTCGGTGCGGCTGCGGCTGGTGGCGATGGGCAGGTCCTGGCCGGGCTGGAAGAGGAGCATGTCGAGGTCGCCGGCGGCGTGGGAGAAGTTGATCGAGACCTGCAGGTCGTCGCCGGCGTTGAGGCCGATGCCGTAGAAGTCCTCGTCGCCGGCGCACACGCGCAGGCCGCTGATCAGCCCCGGGGCGACGGCGCGGGCCTGATCGCCGGTGTCGTTGGGCTCCAGGGTGTCGTCCTGGCAGACGACGGGGGTGCCGGACTTGACCAGGACGAGGTCGTAGGTGTTGCCCACCGCCGGGCTGAGGCTCTGGACGACGACGAGGAAGTCGCCGCTGACCTCGATGGAGGGGGTGGTGATCGTCTCGTTGTCGGTCTGGCTGAGGCTCTCGACGATCGTGGTGCGGCCGTCGCCCGTCAGGATCGACAGGTCGAGGTCGCCGGCGGCGTGGGAGAAGTTGATCGTGGCCGTCAGCCGCTCGCCGCGCTCCAGGCGGACCTTGAACATGTCCACGTCGCCGGGGCAGACGATCATGTCGTCGAAGGTCCCCGGCACGACCGAGGCGGCCGTCTCCGGCGAGTCGTTGTCTTCGAAGCTGTCGTCGGGGCAGGTCGGCGCGACCTGATCGATGGCCAGCGTCAGGGTGTAGGTGTTCTCGGCGCCGCTGACGCCGAAGATGCGCAGCTTGTAGACGCCGCCCAGGGCGAGGTTCTCGCTGAAGATCTGCTCGTTGTCGGAGTTGGAGGTCGCCGCGCCCAGGCGGCGGCCGTTGGGGTCAAAGAGCTCCATGTCGAGGTTGCCGCGGGCGTGGGCGAAGCCGGCCAGCAGCGAGATCCCGTCGCCGGCGGCGACCTGGAAGGAGAAGAAGTCCTCGTCGCCCGCGCAGATCGTCAGCCCTTCGAAGACGCCCTCGCCGATGCTGCGCGGGTTGTTGAGGGTGTTGTTGGGCTCGAAGCCGTCCGGGGCGCAGACCTGGGGGTCCTCGCACTGGCCGGAGATCGTGTTGCAGATCTGGCCGGGGCAGTCCGCATTGCTGGTGCAGCGCTCCTCCACGCAGGTGTGGGTCGTCAGGTTGCACTCGCCGTCCTCACCGCAGTCGTCGTCGCGCTCGCACTGGCGGCACTCGCCGACCTCCTCATTGCAGGTCGTGCCCTCGGGGCATTCGCCGCAGCCGACCGCCACGCAGACGTTCGTCTCCAGGTCGCACTTGTCGTCGCCCTCGCAGTCGCCGTCCTCGTCGCAGAAGCCCTCGGCGGCCTGGCAGCGGTGGGTGGTCTGCTCGCAGATCTGGCCGGGGCCCGCGCAGTCGGCGTCGCGCACGCACTCGACCGAGAAGCACTTGTTCTCGCGGCAGATCTGCAGCTCGCCGCAGTCTTGATCGCCCTGGCACTCGTTGTCCGGCTCGCAGCGCTGGGTGTTGGTGTTGCAGACCTGCCCGTCGGGGCAGTTGCTGGCGTCGACGCAGCCCGGCTTGCACTTCTTGTCGTCCGGATCGCAGATCTGCCCCTCGGGGCACTCGGCGCTGCGCAGGCACTGGGGCGTGACGCAGACCCCGGCGGCGACCAGGCAGATGTCGCCCTCAGGGCAATCGGCGTCGCGGGTGCACTCGCCGTCGACGCACTCGCCGCCGACGCAGAACTGCTCTCCGCCGCAGTCGCTGTCGCGGGCGCACTGCGGGGCCGGGTCGTTGTTCGCCGGGGCGTTGGGGTCAACGGGGTCCTGGCTGCCGCCCGCACACCCGGCCACCAGCGCCACCAGCGCGGCGCTCAATCCATAATTCAAACAAGCCTTCATCTTCATCTGAACACCTCAACCGCGATTCAAGTCCACGCGAGCCGCCCCATCCAAAAAGGGGCGCGCCCGGCGTGGAAGTACTAGCATCGGCCTGAAGGGGATGCAAACGGCTTCAGCGACCGCTGGCCAGCGGGCCGTCAAAGCCCGTCACGCCGCTGCGCGGCCTCAGCGGCCGGGGCCGGAGCTGGATCTGGAAGGCGGGGGTCTGGCGCGGGGCGTCGGTGTGGGCGGCCTTCCAGACCTTCCCGAAGGCCAGCGCCTCCAGGCCGCCCTCCCCGAGCAGGATCGCGGCGTCCACGTCCAGCACCTCCAGCGTCGTCATCAGGCGATCGAGCCCGCACCTCCTGCAGGTCAACAGGACCACGTCGCCCGAGAGCGTCTGAGCCGCCACCACCGGGCGCTCAAAGGCCACCACCGGGACGCTGTCCACGCGGGCGCCGTTGACGAAGAGCGCCGCGCCCGGCGCCAGCGGCGTGACCCGCTCGCCGGGGCTCTCGACGCCCTCGACGACAAGGCGCAGGTCGTCGCGCCGCGCCGCGATCCGGCCGCGCTCCGCGCCCTGCGGCGCCGCCCCGTCGAGCCAGACCCCGATCTGCACCTCCCCGACCTCCCCCTCGGCCGGCGCCCCCTCGGGCACCGCCACCCCGGCGGCCTTGAAGTGCCTCGCGTCCACCGCCACCATCGTCACCAGCTCGTCCTCCGAGTGGCTCTGCAGCGCCAGCGGCTCGACGCCCCCCGCGGCCACCGGCAGGCCCCGCGCCGACCACGCCCCGAAGCCCTCCGGCTGACCCAGCCGCCTGGGCAGGTTGTCCCTCCAGGTCAGGTAGAAGAAGTCCTTGATGTCCTGGCCGGCGTACCGATGCATGTCGAAGTCCATCAGCCGGCTGCCCTTCTCCGCCAGCGCCCCCCGCAGCCGGCGCTCCTTGCCCTCCGGCGGGATCTTGCCGCCCTCAAGCGGGATCTGGATCATCGACAAGCCCGTGTGATACGGGTTCATGTCCAGGTGCATCCCATAATCACACCCCGCCGCGATCATCGCCTCGCCCAGATCCGCCGCGCCGCACCGCTTGCCCCAGATGAAGATCAGCGTGTGCTCGCCCTTGATGCACACCCCGCTGCGCGGCGTGTTCGCGCTCGTGAGGTGATCGACGACCCCGCCCCAGCGCACCGCGCCGCTCGGGTTGAGCTTCCCGCCGGCCACCAGCGGCGGCAGGTTCTGGCGCAGGTCCACCACGTCCGACGGGATCGCCGAGACCTCCTCCGCCTTGCCCTCGATCGTCTGTTGAAGCCGGCGCTCCTCGCCGTAATTGCCAAAGTTCCCCTTGCCCGGCCACGTCCCCATCCGCACCGCCTTGTCCTCGTAGATCGCCAGCGTCGCCATCGCCGGCTTGTGCGGCACGAAGAGCTTGCGGTCCAGCAGCACCCCGTAGGCCCCGTGCGTCGTCTTGAAGCCGCCGTTGAAGGCCACCAGCACCCGCTTGAGGACCTCCGGGTCGCGCGGGATCAACCCCGTCCCCTTGTAGCCCGTCGTCGAGCGCGGGCTGATGATCCCGGCCACGAGGTGAAGATCGAGCTGGCGCAGATCCATCGCGATCAACGACACCGGATCATAGCGCTGCTCGAAGTTGACCCGGATCGCCGTCCGATACACCGGCCAGGGCCTGTCCCCGTACGCCTTCAGGTCAATAAACTCCGGGATCCACGCCGACCACTCGCCCTCCCCCGGCACCGCCTCACCGCCCCACCTGGCCGCAGGTGAGGCCAACGCCACCGGCGGCCACTGATCCAGCCCCTCCAGCACGATCGAGTCTCGCCGGGCCTCCAGGGCCTGCTGCGCCGTCGCCTGCTGCTGCCGCTGCTGGTGCTCCTGGTCCAGCTCCCCCACCAGCGCCTCGTTCGACCCGCCGACCGCGTCCCGCCACCCTTTGCGCGCCGCATCGACATGATCAAACACGTATTTTTCAAGCAAGGCGATCTTCAACGGGCCGATGATGGGGTTGGCCCGCGCCCGGTTGACCGCGAACTGCACCCAGCTGTCCACCGCCCACCCCTCGCTCTGGGCCACCAGCCCCAGCGACGAGCCGTGCACGTCCAGCGCCGCGCCGTCCAGCACCCGCACCGTGCTCCAGGCCTGCCTCGAGACGCCGCCCTCGGCCCGCACCTGCCCCGCGAAGATCAGGTGATCGCCGTCGAAGCGCGCCTCAAGCCCGCTGATCGCCTCCGTGAACACGAAGCTGCGCTGCTGCACGCCCTCCGCCCTCGACATCTCCTGCCAGCTGGCGAAGGCCAGCTTGAAGCCGTCGCCCAGCGGCCTGCGCGCGCCCGCCTCGTCCCGCCAGAGCGACGGGTCCCCGCGCAGATCCAGCAGCGCGACGGACGTGAGCGACCCCCCGAAGGCGCTGGAGGTCGCCACGAGCTGGCGCCCCCGCGTCGAGTCGATCGCCAGCACCGCGTCGTCGGCGTCCGGCGTCTGCGTCAGGTTCCCCACCCGCCGCACCCGATAGGGGCGCCCCTGCCCGTCCGTCATCCCCTCGAAGGCGAAGACCTCTCGCCCCTCGGACCCCTCCACGAGCCCCTCGGCCACCGCCAGCGTCCATTGCCCCGGCTCGGCCTCGTAGAGCCAGTCCAGCCGGACCACCTCCTTGATCCCGTGCTCGGCCAGCAGCCCGCCCCAGCCCTCGGCGCCCCGCGCGTCCCGCAACAACAAGAGCGCCACGAAGACCAGCAGCGACGCCGACAACCACGCCGCGCGCGTCCTCCCGAAGCGATCCCAGCCAAAGCCCTTCTTCATCGACGGATTCACTCCCTGACGACACCCTCGGCGGCGCCGCCTCCCTCCACCCCGCGCCGGTCCGGCGGGCGGCGCAACAACTTTGCAATGCCGCCCTCCGAAGTCAAGTCAGCCCCCTTTGCCTCCCGACCGCCTCGGCACTACCATGACCCCCACCGCCCTGACCCCGGAGGCCCGACGCCCATGCTCGCCACCCCGACCCCCCGCGCCTCCGCCCTGCCCTTCATGCTCCTGGCCCTGCTCGCCCTGATCGCCTGCGAGGACACACGCTACCGATCCGCCTTCGCCTCCGACGACACCGGACAACCCGAACCCCAGCCCGAGCCCACCCCCGAAGCCGAGCCCGAGCCCGCACCCGAACCCGCACCCGAGCCCGAGCCGTCCACCGAGCCCGAGCCCGAGCCACCCATCTCTGGCCCCTGCGTCGTGACCTTCAAGGACGACCTGGGCGCCCTCGACTGCCCGATCGACGCCCGCACCGCGCGCGGCTGCGACGATCTGGCCCTGTGCTTGTGCCGCTTCGCCGCCGACCGGGCCGAAGAACCCGATCTCCCCTTCGACCTGCAGCGCTGCGTCCTGTCCCTCGTCGTCCCCCGCGGCGCCATCACCCTGGCCGACTACTGCGCCCTGAGCGGCCTCACCGACGAGACCGTCTCGCTGCCCGCCCTCATCGAAGCCATCACCGAACCCGTCGGCATCTCCAACCAGCCCCTGCCCGATATCGCCTTCTCCGAAGCCTGCCACCAGATCGCCGCCTTCACCCTCTGGGGTGAGCAACCCTCCTGGAACATCAGCCTCGCCCTTGAAGACGTCGACGAGCTCCCCGAAGTCCTCCAGACCCGGATCGAGGACTACCCCATCGAGGCCCCCATGCTCACCCTCGACGACCTCGAAGCCTGGCACTCGACCCAGGTGCGGGCCCAGCTGAAACCCGCCGGGCGAGCGGCCGCGCGGCGGCACCTGGGCGGCCCGAATATCGACCCTCAGTCGCTGATCGGCCGAGGCTTCCTCATCCACACCGACAGCGTCCCCCTGCTGATCGGGCGACTCTGGTCGCGCGCCATCAGCGCCAGCGTCGAGGGGCCGCTGATCTACCTCGAAGACCTCGCCGAGGCCGACTTCGCCGAGCTTCGCCTCTGGCAGATTCTCCCCACCATCGGCCCGGCCTCCATCGACGAGTTCCGCGCCCAGATCATGCTCAGCAACCTCGCCGCCGCCTCCATCCTCATCGAGGCCCGCTGCCTGTTCACCTGCAGCTGCCCCTCCCAAAGCGCCTGCCGCAGCGGCCTCTGCCTCCCCGCCGACCGCTGCGCCGACGACACGGACTGCTGCCTCGGCACCTGCGCCATCGACGGGGCCTGCGAAGATCTACCTTGAAGGGGGAGAGGGCGGCTTGAAGTCGGCGTACACGGGCCAGTGATCGAACGGACGGTGTTGCCGTGTGTCCTTTCCTCACCTCGGGTCGCCCCAAGGAAGCGATCACTGGCCGCATGCGACCTGCCCTCTCCCTGAGCCAGAACCATGCCGTTCGTAAACCCTTGAAATCATTCAACCCGGTGGGGTGTCCAGGCACCACCCCCCGCCCTCAGGTCGCTCCAGGTGGTGTGTCGCCACCCCCCCTTTGTCCGGCGGCCGCGACCTTCGAAGAGGGCAGACCCCGGAGAAGGCGGTTGCGATGGGCAGGGGCGGCCTTATCTCTGTCGGGCGCGGGCCAGGCCCGCCGCGCCCGCCAAGGCCGGGGCAGCCGCCTCTGGAGCCTGGATCACCGGAGCTGAGTCATGAACACGAACAACGCCGACGTGCGGATCATCGCCTCGGACGGGAACTGGATCGAGGGCGACGCCGTCCGGCAGCTTGAGAAGACCGCCGAGTGGGAGGGCATGCGCCTGGCCGTCGGGATGCCCGACCTGCACCCCGGCAAGGGCGCGCCCGTCGGCGCGGCCTTCGTCAGCGAGGGGATCTTCTACCCCTTCCTCGTCGGCGGCGACGTCGGGTGCGGGATGGCGCTCTGGCGCACGGACCTGAGCGCCCGCAAGCTGAAGCTCGACCGCTGGGAGAGCCGCCTGCGCGGCCTGGAGTCCAGCTGGGAGGGCAACGCGAAGCGCTGGCTGGAGCAGGACGGCGTCGAGCCGACCGGCTTCGAAGAGGCGCTCGGCACGATCGGGGGCGGCAACCACTTCGCCGAGCTCCAGAAGGTCGAGGAGGTCGTCGACGCGGCGGCCTTCGAGGCCCTGGGGCTGGACAGGGGCAGCCTCCTGATCCTGGTCCACAGCGGCTCGCGCGGCCTCGGGGAGTCCATCCTGCGCCGCCACACCGACCGCTTCGCCGCCGCGGGGCTGCGCGAGGGCAGCGACGAGGCCGACGACTACCTCCAGCGCCACGGCCACGCGATGGCCTGGGCGCGCTCGAACCGCCGCTTGATCGCCCACCGCTTCATGGAGTCCATCGGGGCCGACGGCGATCAAGCCCTGGATCTGTGCCACAACAACGTCACCCAGATCCCCTGGGGGGACGGCAAGGCGTGGCTGCACCGCAAGGGCGCCGCGCCGGCCGACCTGGGCGCGGTCGTCATCCCCGGATCGCGCGGGACCATGAGCTACCTCGTGATGCCCGACCCCGACCAGCCCCGCGGCGCATGGTCGCTGGCCCACGGCGCCGGGCGCAAGTGGTCGCGCGGCGACGCCAGAGAGCGCCTTGAGCGCTTCAGCGCCGCCAGCCTCACCCGCACCGACCTCGGCGGGCGCGTGATCTGCGAGGACAAGCGCCTGCTCTACGAGGAGGCCCCGCAGGCCTACAAGAACATCGACGTGGTCATCCAGGACCTCATCGACGCCGGCCTGTGCCGCACCATCGCCATCCTCCGACCCCTGATCTCCTACAAGATCCGCAGGTAGCCCGCGCGCCGATCCGCCCCCGCCCGGACTTCGATGCCGGACACGTCGAGATCGGCGAGGTGGCTCCGTTGGGCGGTTGTACGATTCTCTCGGCGAGGGATCGAGGGGCACGTCGAGATCGGCGAGGTGGCTCCGTTGGGCGGGTGTGCGGTCCTCTCGGCGAGGGATCGAGGGGCACGTCGAGGTTGACGAGGTGGCTCCGTTGGGCGGGTGTGCGGTCCTCTCGGCGAACCCCAGGCTCGCGCCTGGGGCTACAGGGAAGGGACGCCCCTGCGGGGCTCTCGACGGGGCCTCATCCTTGCAGCCTCGTGCCCCAGACAACAACCGGCATGCTCAACACGGGCTTTGGAGACGAGGGACACAACGCACGCAGGCCGACCCCCTGCCGTCAGCCCCGCAGGGGCGTCCCTGGACAAGTTGTAGCCCCAGGCGCGAGCCTGGGGTTCGCCGAGAGGACCGCACACCCGCTCAACGGAGCCGACGCGACGATCTCGACGTGCCCGGCATCGGAGCCGACGCGACGATCTCGACGTGCCCGGCATCGGAGCCGACGCGACGATCTCGACGTGCCCGGCATCGGAGCCGACGCGACGATCTCCTCAGACGCCGAGCGCCCGCGCGGCGGCCTCGACCCCCGCGCCTGGGGTGGCGGGGTGGCCGCAGGCGATCAGCGCCTGCTCGATGGCCTCGACGGTCTTGAGGATCATGTCGGGGCGCTCGGTGGCGTAGCCCATGTGTCCGACCCTGAAGGTGCGCGCCTGGAGGCCGGGGTAGAGCCCGCCGGCGACGACGACGCCGCGATCTTTGATGGCGCCGATCAGCTCGGGGCCGACGCCCTCGGGGTAGCGGATGGCGCTCAGGGTGTTGGCGGCGACGTCCTCGGAGGCGGGCAGGAGGGACAGGCCCAGGGCGCGGCAGGCGGCGCGGACCGCGTCGGCGGCGCGCTCGTGGCGGTCGAAGCGGGCGGCCATGCCCTCGGCGGTCATCTCACCGAGGCTGACGCGCAGCGCCATGATCAGGTTGGTGGCCGGCGTGGAGAAGTAGCTCGGCTTGCCGGCCTCGTAGGCGCGCATCACGGGCACCCACTGGTGCCAGTCGATCGACAGCGAGGGCGCGACCTTGAGGGCGTCGCGGGCCTCAAGCGCGCGGCCGCTGGCCACCAGCAGCGCCAGCCCGACGGGCAGCCCGATGGCCTTCTGCGAGGCCGTCAGGTAGATGTCCGCCCCCCAGGCCTCCATCTCGAAGCGCTCCCCCGCCGTCGCGCACACGCCGTCAAACACCGACAGCGCCCCGCGACCGCGCGCGAGCTGCGCCAGCGCCCTGGCGTCGACCCGGACGCCGCTGGAGGTGTCGACGTGGGTGGCGATCAGCGCCGCCACCGGCGCTCCCTCGAAGGCCCGCTCGACGCGCGCCATCGGCGGGACCTCGCCGGGCTCCCCGACGACCTCGGTGACCTCGGCGCCGCGGCGGCGGGCCATCTCGGCGATGCGGGCCGAGAAGACGCCGGTGTGGACGACGATCACGCGCTGGCCGGGGTCCACGACGTTGTTCAGGGCCAGCTCCATCGCCAGCGTGCCGCTGCCGGCCACGACGAAGGGCTGGCTGTCGGGGCCGGCCAGCCAGACCCCCCGCATCATGGCGAGCGAGGCGCCGAAGGCCTCGACGAAGTCGGGGGAGAAGTGACCGGGCGGGGGGACGCTGTAGGCTTCGAGGACGGCGGGGCTGACCTCGATGGGGCCGGGGATCATCAGGAGCATGGTCGCTTCACTCGCAGCGGCAGTCGATGGACCAGATGGGGCATATGGCGACGCAGCGCGCGATGTTGTCAAGCCCGATGTCGTCTCGGAGCCGCTCGGCGGCCAGCGTGGGCAGGCGGCGGTTGTCGACGACCAGGAGGGCGCCGCGCACCGCCGACAGCGCGCCGAAGCCGCCCAGGCGCTCCAGGGCGGGGTTCCCGTTCGACCAGCGCTGGGGCTCGCCGCCGCCGTCGAAGGTGTGGGGCGCGGCGCCGATCATCAGGTCGCCGCCGACCTCGCGCAGCCTCGACAGCCCCTCGACGCCTTCGAGGGCCGGGTTGCCGACGATCATCAGCGAGCCGCCGACGCGCTCCAGGCTCTGGAAGGTGTGCAGCAGCGCCAGGCGCGCGTTGCGCTCGACGCGCAGGTCGCCGCCGACGAGGGTCAGCGCGGGGAGCTGGACGTTGCGCAGGGCGGGGTTGCCCAGCGAGACCAGCTCCCCGACGTCGTTGGGCGATCCGGGGGTGACGCTGAAGGCGGCGCTGCCGATGAAGAGGCGCCCGTGTACGATCTGCAGGCGCGGCAGCGCGATGGCGGTCAGGGAGGCGTTGCCCAGGACGCTCAGGGCGCCGACGGCCTCCAGGTTGTCGAGGCCGTCGAGGCGGATCAGGGCGGCATTGCCGCGCGGCGCGGGGATCCAGCGGCACTCATCGCCCTCGCAGGCGCGGGCGAGCCCGACGAGGCCGACGTGCAAGGCCCCGACGACGACGCGGAGGTCGCGCAGCTCAAGGCGGCCGAGCGCGGGGCAGTCCGAGACGCTCAGGTCGCCGTCGACGGCCTCGACGCGGCGCAGGCCGGCGATGGAGGTCAGGGCGGCCAGGGGGGCCTCGTCGGGGGCGCAGTGGCCCTCGGGGCGGGCGGGGGCGGGGCCGCCGATCTGGAGATCGCCGGGCACCGCGGTCAGGCCGGCGAGGCCGTCGAGGTGGGTCAGCAGGGGGTTGGCGCGCAGGCGCAGGGCGCCGCCGACGGAGGTGAGGCCGCCGAGGGGGTCGAGGTCGACGAGGCCGGTCTCGTCGATCAAGAGGGCGCCGCCGACGAAGGTGAGCCGCTCCAGGCCGCGCAGGGACTGGAGGGCGGGCAGGCCGCGCAGGGTCAGGGCGCCGCCGACGGCGCGCAGTCGGGACAGCCCCGTCAGGGCGGCGAGGCGCTCGTGGGAGGCCGGCAGGGCGCAGCCCTCGACGGTGTCGGGCAGGGGGTCAAAGAGGGGGGCGATGGTGAGGTCGCCGCCGACGGCCAGGAGGTTGTTGAGGCTGTCGAGGGCTTCGAGGCGGGTGTTGCCGAGCAGGCGCAGGTCGCCGTCGACCTGCTGGAGGCGGTTGAGGGCGCCGAGGTGGGCCAGGGCGGTGCCGGCCACTTCGAAGTGGCCGCCGACGCGGGCGAGGCTGGACAGCGCGTCGGCGTCGACGAGGGCGGGGGTGCGCAGGGTGAGGTCGCCGCCGACGAGGGCCAGGGCGTCGAGGCCTTCGAGGGAGGTCAGGCCGGGGTGGTCGAGGGTGAGGTCGCCGTCGACGGATCGCAGGCCGCCGAGGGAGGCCAGCGAGGTCAGGGCGCGGCTGCCGCGCAGGTCGAGGTCGCCGCCGATGCGGCTCAGGCGGCTCAGGCCGCCGAGGCGGCGCCAGCCGGGCTGGACGACGCGGACGTCGCCCTCGACGGTGCCGAGCAGGGCGAGCCCGCCGGCGTCGGCCAGGGCGGGGTTGTCGTCGAGGGTGAGGTCGCCGCCGACGCGGGAGACGGCGCTCAGGCCGTTGAGGTCTTCGAGGGCCAGGTTGCGGCGGATGAGCAGGTCGCCGTCGATCTTGCGCAGGCAGGAGAGCATCCCGAGGTTCTGGACGGGGGCGCCGTCGACGACGAGGTCGCCGTCCAGGGCGGTGTAGCCGGAGAGGCGGGCGACGTCGGCGTAGGAGGTGATGATCGCGTCGCCGGGCCAGGCGCCCAGGGTGCAGGCGCCGGGGGCGGCGCAGGCGTCGCCGATCCCGTCGCCGCCGATCGGGTCATCGTCGGCGCGGTCGCTGTCGGTCTGGTCGGGGTTGAAGAGGGCGGGGCAGTTGTCGCAGGCGTCGGGGACGCCGTCGCCGTCGCCGTCCTCTCGGCGGTCGTGGTCGGGGCAGGGGTCGCAGGCGTCGCCGTAGCCGTCGCGGTCGCGGTCGGCCTGATCGGGATCGAGGACCATCGGGCAGACGTCGCAGTCGTTGCCGACGCCGTCGCCGTCGGCGTCGAGTTGTTCGAAGTCGTGCTCGCGGGGGCACAGGTCGCAGGCGTCGCCGAAGCCGTCCTGATCGGCGTCGCGCTGGGCGGGGTCGGGCAGCGCGGGGCAGACGTCCATGGGGTCGGGGACGCCGTCGCCGTCGCTGTCGCTGCAGACGTCGCCGAGGCCGTCGCCGTCGGCGTCGCTCTGGCTCTCGTTGTAGGCGTCGGGGCAGTTGTCGCAGGCGTCGCCGACGGTGTCCCGATCCCGGTCGAGCTGGGCGGGGTCGGGGGTCAGGGGGCAGCCGTCGCAGGCGTCGGGGGCGCCGTCCTGGTCGGCGTCGGCGCGCTGATCGGGGTTGGCAGAAAGCGGGCAGGTGTCGCAGGCGTCGCCGACGTTGTCCCAGTCTCGATCGAGCTGCTTGGAGTTGACGGTGTCGGGGCAGTTGTCGCAGGCGTCGCCGAGGCCGTCGTCGTCCCCGTCGCGCTGATCGGGATCGGCGATCTCGGGGCAGACGTCGTCCGCGTCCAGGACGCCGTCGCCGTCGGAGTCGTCGCAGGCGTCGCCGTCCCCGTCGCCCTCGCGGTCGCGTTGGCCGGGGTTGGGGGCCTGGGGGCAGTTGTCGCACGCGTCGCCGACGCCGTCGCCGTCGCCGTCGCGTTGATCGAGGTTGGCCAGGAGCGGGCAGTTGTCGAGGGGATCGAGGAGGCCGTCAGAGTCAGTGTCTTGTGTGTTGATCGCGGAGGGTGGATCGGTGCCTTCGCCTCGACCCCTGTCTCCATCACCGGCGCACGCCGCCAGCACCAGCGGGAGCAGGGTGGTCAACCAGATGTCTTGCCGACCGATCATGATGGCAAACTCCGATGACGCCCCATTGCAGTCTGCAATGGAAAGTCGGCCTTTGCCAATCGCGGCGAGACTTTTTCACGCCGATCCCGACGTGACCGTCAACGAAGAGGGACAAGGTGATCGCGGCGGGTTGGCTTCGATGGGAGGGCGTGCGGTCCTTCCGGGGACCGAGGTTGAGGGACAAGGTGATCGCGGCAGGTTGGCTTCGATGGGAGGGCGTGCGGTCCTTCCGAGGACCGACGGGTTTGCCGCTGTCGCGGCCGCACCGCGCGGCTACTCTGGGTCGCCCCTTTGGGGGCTCCAATTACCGAGCCGCCCCTCCGGGGCGGGGCGGATGGGACAACGCACCGATAAGGCCAATCGGCCGGTTGTTGTCCGGGTCCCTCTCGCCTGTAAACCACCTCGCCCCTTCAAGATCACGAGGGGGATAAGCATTTTAGAGCCCCGGAGGGGCGAAACAGAGTAGCCGCGGCGTGCAGCCGGACCCGATCAGGGTCCGGCAAACCCGTCGGTCCCCGAAAGGACCGCGTGTCCAATCAACAACGCCGACCCGTCGTGATCAACGTGTCCGTCCATCGGAGCCAACCCGTCGGGATCGTCTTGCCCTTTGATCGTCGGTCGCCTTTGCGATCGGGATCGCGACAACAAGGGGGCAACGCTCAGGAGGCTTCCAGCGCCTGCGGGCTGATCCGCCGCCGCACCTCATCTTCGATCTGAAGGGTGGAGGGCGCGCGCAGGTGCGCGGTCAAGTCGATGATATAGGGGCTGTCGAGCCGCTGGTTCGCCCAGGCCGCCTTCCGTCGCCTGAAGATCGCCCAGTTGTGCTGGATGATCTCGTCTCCGGGCGCGCCCTCCAGGGCACGCCGGAAGCCTTCCATCGCCTCTGGCCCAAAGTCGTTGAGCATGGAACGGCTGACGCCCTCCCAACTCGAAAGCCTCGCCTGGATGATGCCATTGGCGACAGAGCCGCCTCGCGTGGACATCTCCAGCACCCGCTCCCAATCCCCGTTGGCCAGCGCGATGGCCGCCAGGAGGTAGAACATCTCCTGCGCCTCGCCGCCTGACTTAAGAGCGCGCTCAAGATCGCGGATGGCAGCGTCAAGAAGCTGAGGCTCACCTTGCTCAAGGCGAACCCAGGCCAGCGCGGTGAGCACCTCGGGATCGGGATCTTTGCTCCACCCTTCGAGCGCAGCCAGAATAGAGGCCTCATCGACACCGCTGAACCTTTGCGCTTCGACGATGGATCTGAGGTGACGAACGGTATTGCCGAGAGCCACCCCTCCGGCTTCAAAGAGCCGCGTCATGGCCTCTATCGCGCCCGAGAGCCTGTCCCTTCGCTCCTCCTCGGGGAGATCCGCCATCAACAACAGCACCGCCACCCAGATTTGTTGCGCGTAGTCCACAGAGGGGAAGGCTCGCTTGCGGATCATCTCAAGCGCTTGCGCGTTCTGGCCCGAATTGTAGAGCTTGAGCAGAGCCATCGCGCAACAGGCTTCGTCATCGGGATCCAGAGCGCAGGCATGACGCAGAAACTCCAACCCCGCCAAGGACAACCCGATGCCCTCGTAGGCCCGAAAGCGCATCAGCGCCACGGCGAAGGGGCTGTAGACGTCCTGCTTGACGCGCAACAGGTCAAGCTGCCTCATCCAGTTGTTGGTCGCATATGCGGTCTGAAAGCGGCGCTTCCAGAACAGGCGATCGTTGGCCGTCTCCAGGATCCCCGTATAAACCTCTTCCCCCTCGATCTGAAAAAGATCCCCGGACAGGCCCTCGATGATGGCCCGATCCGTATCCGCAAGCTCCTCCCAGTAGATCAGCGAGTCATCCCGAACGGCGTCGGCCTCTTCGGTCTCCGACTGACCGGCGAGCATCAACCTGTGGAGCTTGATCGTCAGGGCTTCAAGGATGGCTTTAGGATCAATGGGCTTGTTCATGACAGCGTCTCGTCGATGACCCAGCGGTCCTGCGTCGACTCCAGCGCCTCTTCATACTGACGAAGCGGCATCTCCAGAGCGGGCTCCACGAAGGCGTGGCCTTCCCGCCTCCAATCGAGGCGCAAGCGAAGCGCCTCCGTCAAAGGGGCATCCTCAAATGGTCCCTCGCCCCACCTCCAAACATAGCCACTGTTTCGGCCACGAGCCTGCCTGATGATCGCCTTGCCCTCTCCGAGCCCGTTGAGGCGCTTGGGGAGCAACATCAAGGGGATGTCTCGCATCGAACGCGACACGGACATGCCGCCCTTGACCATGTCGGGGCGGACCATGCCTTTGTCGTCGGGCACGACGTCTGGGTTGCCGTTCGGGCTCGTCGCCGGAGTGCGAACGCCGAGGCTTGATGACGAAGGCCCCAGCTTCGGCTTGCTCAAGGGATCGGGCGCGGCGGCGTCCTCCTTGGCCATGGTGCGAAACACCCTGGGAGGTCGCGGTCGCTCATCGTCGGAACCCTTCGATGACTTCATTCAAGCTCACCTTCTGTTCTACCCGACAGCCACCGCGAGCCTCGCCGGATCTGAGCTTTCGACCAGGCTCTGATCTGCCACAAGCGCCCGACGCTGTCACCCTCCAGGCCGCGATCGAACCTCCACGATCCGCCGCGTACACGCCACGATCTCGTGCTCCCCGGACCGCGATCTGCGGCACAACACCAGCGGGGCGCCGACGGCGATCTTCTGAGGCTCGATCTCGACGACGCCGAGATCCTCGGGCCGCTGGCCCACACCGCAACGCCACACGTTGACCGCGCCCGGCCCCTCGACCCTCACGCGGTACTGCGTCCCCTCATCCGTCCCAAAGCCCCCCACCTCCCCCAGCTCCCAGGCGGGCCGACCCGATGCGCCGCATCGATCCTGAATCCACAGCGCCGCCGCCAGCACCTCGATCTCCCACATCACGCGCGCCGGATCGTGGCGGGCGATCCGACGCCCCTGGAGACAGAGCCGATCGTACAACGCAAGCTCCGCTCCAACCGCCTCGGCGACGCCCGGCCCGCCCGACACGATCAACGATCCGGCGACCTCGACCTGCGCCCGAAGTCGACCGACCAGCGCCTCAAAGCGATCCGAGCCGCTCGCCCCCCGCTCGCCCTGCCCCATCCCCACCAGCCGCGACAGGTCCATCCGCCCCACCCGCGCCCGTGCCCCGATCCTCATCCCCCTCGCCTCGCCCCACCCCCGCTGCGCGCGGGTCGATCCGGCGCGACCGGACATGTAGAAGAAGGGGCGGCCCGCGCGCTCGGGGGGGCCGAGCGCGACCAGCGATCCCTGCCGGGTCCACAAGAGCGCGCAGCGATCCACTTCGGGGGAGATGGCGTCGACCCAGGACAGGCCAAGATCCTCAAGGAGTTCGAAGAAGCACCACCAGGACGGATCGAGCGAGGGTCGCATGGCCGCTCCACAAAGCAGGATGACCGCAAGGCGAAAGGGCGCCGCCGAGCGCTTGTCGCCCGACGACGCCGCACGCGGGCTCTACCGGCAGGGGAGGTAGACGGTCTCGGGGGCGAAGACGCCGCCCGGGCAGTTGATCGCGACCTCGGGGTTCTTGGTGCCGTCGCAGTAGAAGGCCTCGGGCGTGATCCAGGCGCAGCCGGGGGCGCGCTCGACGGGCTCGACGCCCTCGTAGGGGCGCAGGGCGCCCGTGTCGGCGTCGTAGCAGGCCAGCTCGACCGTCCAGTTGACGTAGAGGGGCATGGTCAGCACATCGCGCGACAGCCCGCCCCGATCGTAGAGGGCCAGCCACGCCTCGGTGCGGATCAGGGCGCCGCCGTCGTGGAGCAGATCGAAGACCGCCACGGTCAGCCCGTAGTCCCCGGTCAGGGTGGGGACGACCTCGACGCACTCGGTCAGGGCGCCGCCGGGGGACGCGGCGCGGGAGACGACGCGCGGGGCCGCAAAGAGGTCGGGGCCGGCGCTCTGGGACCACTCGAACTCGACGGGGTCGCCGTCGGGGTCGCGCGCCGTGACGCAGATCGTGACCACCTGGCACTCGAAGGCGAACTTGCTCGGCTGGTAGACCACGGCCTCCAGCTCGGGCGGGTGGTTCAGGACCGTGACCGTGTCGAGGGCGCCGCGCTCCGATCCCCGGCACTGGCTGATCAGCAGGACCTCGCGGGTGAGGCCGTCGACGACCTCGACGCCGACGGCGCGGGCCGGGGCGCAGTCGGCCGAGGGGGAGCCGTCGCCGGTGATCGGCTGGGCGGTGATCGTGTAGCAGCCCGCGTCGAGCACCTGGAAGTGATCCGAGAAGAGGTGCGCCGAGCCCCGATCGAGCGGCTGGTCCTCGAAGCCGGGGATCATCGCCGGCAGGCTCTGATCCTCCAGCTCCTTCTGGACCACCGCGACCACCTCGCCGGCGGCCAGCGGGTCGTCGCAGGACACCCGCTCGAAGCGGTACTCGACGCCCACGACGTCGGTGTCGCCCACGAAGTCGATCGTCAGCGCGACCCCGCCGACGCGCTGGCCGCCCCAGGTCGCCCCCTCCGGCTCGGGGGGATCGTCGGCGCACCCGGTCACGGTCACGATCGCCGCGCAGGCCAGCGCGATCGCCATCGGCGTCCAGGCCAGCGCGAGCATGCTCGCCATGAAGGCGGCGCAGAGCGCGCTCAAGAAGGTGGAGGTGGTGGCCCAGCGGGCCTTGATGGTGTCCTTGCAGGTCGTCATGATGGTGTCTCCCATGGTGTCTCATGTTCATCGTGGAGCCCCGATCCGACCTCCTCTTGCCCAGGAGGTCGGATCATCGCGGGGCCAGACTCAGCACATCTCAAGCGCCGGTTCATCGAACCGTGCGTCGATCCTGTTGCTGACGGGGGTTGGCGGAGGGCGAGCGTTTGTCATGGTGCTTCTCCTGTTGAGGTTGTCGTGGGTCAGGCGTCGAGGCCCCAGCCCTTGTTGATCTCCAGCCAGTCCTGGGACTTCCCGTTGAAGATGAGGATGGGGGCGCAGTGGCCGTTGGAATCCTTCCTGGAGGCCTTGTCGGGCGAAATGGCCTGAGCGGCCAGGGGCTCGCGCTCGGACTCGGGCAAGGGGGACGCGCTGGGGTCCTTCACGCCCGCGTCGTTGATGGGCTTGTCGATCTCCTCAATCGGGACGGGGTGGTTCGGGATGATGCTCAGGCGCAAGTCCAGGGTAACGCGGACGCGGGTCTCGAGGTTCAGGGTCAGGAGCTGGCTCGTCAGCGACAGCTCGCTCTGGATGGTGGTCTTCATCTCCTCCAGATGGCGACGGCACTCCCCCAACTCCAGGACGACGTCCCGGTAGGGGTAGGTCAGCTCGATGGAGGTGCCGCAAGCACCCAGGCTCGCCTGCCGACCGCAGGTCGCCTCCGTCATGGACACCGGGGGCGGCACGCGACCGGCCTCGTGGGCGCAGCCCTTGGAGATCGCCAGCTTGAAGCGACCCGCAGGCGCCGCCCCGCAGACCTCCTTGCAGCCCTCGACCACCGCCCAGAAGAACTCCTGCGTGCTCCGGGTCACGCTCTCCTCGCCCTGGATCGAGGCCTCGATGATCGCCTCGATGTTGATCCTGATCTCGACCTGGGCCGCTCCAGCCCCGTTGATCTGAGCCTCGCTGGAAGACCCGCTGGGGGGATCGGGGATCACGTCCTGCGCGACCCTCGGGGTCTGCTTCAACGCCGAAGACCTCGCCGCGATGTGCTGGAGCGGGGTGGTCCCTTCCTTGAGGAAGCGGAGGCGATTGGGGGAAAACTCCGTGCTCATGGTGTCGTCTCCTTGATCAAATCGTCCATGCGAATTAAGGAAAAGGAGTCCTACGTCTGCAGTCCGAACGCACTTGAAGATCATCGCGCCGGAATGGCCACGCCGGGGTTCCTCAACCTCTCTAAAGGGGTAGAGGGGCGACGGCCCAGAAGGTCACGGCGCGATCACGACTTTTTTCACCCCGAGGCCACGCAGGGCGATCCCTGCGGCCTCGATCACCCGCAGGAGCCAGCCCGACATGCCGACGCCCATCAACAAGACCCTCCACGACGCCCAGATCCTCACCCGCAAGGTCAACACGGCGCTGGCCGAGCACGCCATCCCCGCCTCCCTCGCGCTCGACGTCCAGCGCCAGCTCCAGGAGAAGCCGCCCTACCAGAAGGACGCCTTCCTCTCCCGCGTCGGCGACAGCCTCAAGGGGAGCCTGATCACCTACAGCGACGCTCAAGAACTCCTCCAGCGCGAAGAAGGCGAGGACGGCGACGCGCGGGACGAGCGCGACGAGACCGCCGAGGCCCTGCGCGTCAGCACCTCCCTCACAGCCCGCTCGATCGAGACGACCTTCGGCCGCAAGGTCCTCATCAAGATGAGCCTCGCCGGGACCGTCCCCTCGGCGGCCGACACCCTCAACACCTTCGTCAAGGCCTTCATCAACGCCACCAGCGCCGAGGACTTCGCGCCCCCTGCGCCCATCAACCCCCACGTCGCGTTCAACTTCGCCGCCGCCCGCGCCGAGATCGTCGCGCAGCACGCGGCCCTCCAGGCCGCGCTCACGGCGCTGACCACCGAGGAGCGGCAGAGCCAGCAGGCCCGCTCCGATCGGGACGTGGCCCTCGCCGCCTGGAGACAGGAGCTGCGCTTCGCCCGCGACGAGGCGCGCTCCATCCTCATCCGCGCTGGCAAGGACGACCTGGCCGCCCGCATCCTCCCCACCGATCGCCAGATCGACGGCGCCGAGCCGATCGAGGACGACGGCCCGGCCGGACCAGGCGAGGGCCAGGACACCAGCAAGAGCGGCGAGATCAACGTCGGTTGAGAAGCCCTTGAGAAACCTGCGGCGCAACCCCGTGCGGCGCTCAAGGCGGCTCGCCCTGCCAGCCACGGCGCCTCCCGCCTCTCCGCCTCCCGCCTCGCCGCCTCCCGCCTCTCTCCCCCTGCGCCTGCCCCTGGCCCGATCCCCCAAGGTCGCAAGCCGCCCAAGGCAGCCCAGGGCGGCGCTCTACGCCGTAGAACCTTCCAAGGGGCAGCCCAGATCCACGATCCCCACGACGCCACACGCCTTCGGGGCAGCCCTCGGCGCGATCCCACCCTGGAAGATCGTCCCCTGAGCCAGTGATCGCGCGATCCTACCGACCAAAGTCCGACTCCGAGCAGGCGATCACCCCGATCAACGCCGTTGGGAAGCATGATCGCCTGCCCAACACCCCTCTCTACGCCGTAGGAAGGCATGATCGGCAGCCCATCGACACCCTCCAGGTTGGGTAATGTCGTTACAGGCAGCCCATTTTGAGGATCCGGCACAGGGATTGCCTCGACGCTGGGGCTCACGGATTGGAGGATCGTCAGTCGTCGAGGCCGAACCGGAGCCGCTCTTCAGGGGTGAAGTCGCGAGTGGCTCGTTGCGCAGCGCGGGCCAGGAGGAGAGCAGGCTCAGGTGTCACCCACAGTCTCGCTGTCCAGTCATCGGATGCGGTGATGATGCTCTTGCCGTCTGGGCTGAACCCTGCGCTCCAGACCTCGCCCTGATGGCCAGTGATGGTGGCCAGCAACTTGCCCTCCAGGTCCCACAACTTCGCTGTCCAGTCATCGGATGCGGTGAGGATGCTCTTGCCGTCTGGGCTGAACCCTGCGCTCCTGACCACGCCCTGATGGCCAGTCAGGGTGGCCAGCAACTTGCCCTTCAGGTCCCACAACTTCGCTGTCCAGTCATCTGATGCAGTGATGATGCTCTTGCCGTCTGGGCTGAACCCTGCGCTCTGGACCGAGAACCGATGGCCAGTGATGGTAGCCAGCAACTTGCCCTCCAGGTCCCACAACGTCGCTGTCTTGTCATCGGATGCCGTGATGATGCTCTTGCCGTCTGGGCTGAACGCTGCGCTCCTGACCTCGCCCTGATGGCCAGTCAGGGTGGCCAGCAACTTGCCCTTCAGGTCCCACAACTTCGCTGTCTTGTCCCTGGATGCGGTGAGGATGCTCTTGCCGTCTGGGCTGAACCCTGCGCTCCAGACCTCGCCCTGATGGCCAGTGATGGTGGCCAGCAACTTGCCCTCCAGGTCCCATAACTTCGCTGTCCCGTCATCTGATGCAGTGATGATGCTCTTGCCGTCTGGGCTGAACGCTGCTCTCTGGACCGAGAACCGATGGCCAGTCAGGGTGGCCAATTCTCGTGCATATTCAAACACATCGAAGAGGGACTGCACGGCCGCTGGGATCGGACGCCTTTGAACAGCCTCACGAGCCAACATCAAGGACAGTTTGGGATCGGATGTCTGATAGCTGACCGAGTGCGCCGCCAACTCACGGACCTTGGCTTCAATCTGCTTGTCCTTGGCGATCGCCTCGGCCTCTCGGGCCTGCTGTTCATTGCGCTTCGAAGTCTCAGCGAAGTCGAGGGCCTTCTCCTCGTTGAGCCCTGACTGCCACGCGAAGTACCCGGCCAGGAGCGCCGCCGCGACCATGAGCAAACTCAAGCCAACAAGGGTGGTTTGAAGTCGCCGCGAGCGCTTTCGCTCGCGCTCACGCGCAACCACCGATTCTTGAAGAAAGCGATCCTCATCAGGACTGAGACGATCCTGGGTGGTCTTGCGCAGCGCCAGCGCCTCTTCGAGCTCCTGGCCGCGCCATAAAACATCGGAGGATCGCTCGCGCTGGCGCCAATGGCCGGTGGCGTTGGCCAGCCGCTCGCGGAACTGGCGCTGAGCCTGAGTCTCGGTCAGCCAGCTATGCAGCCGGTCCCAGCGGGTCAGGAGCGACTCGTGGGCGATCTGGATGTGGGCGTGGGAGGCCGTCAGGATGCGACCGTCGATGAGCTGCTGAAGGGTTCGCTCGGCGCGGGGCTGATCGTCGAGGCCGTCGATGAGCGTGTCGCGGGGCTGCTCGTTGCGGGTCTTGTTGTCGGCGTTGACCAGCCGACAGAGGATCTCGCGGCAAAGTTGCCGATCTCGGGGGTCGAGCAAGCCGCCCCAAAGCTCCTCGGCGTGGGCCGCCATCATCCCCTCGACCCCGCCGAGCCTGGACAGGGCCGCCCTGGTCAGCGTCCTTGTGGCCTCGTCGCGGCGCTCCCAGAGCTTGCTGGCGGCAAACTGGAGCAGCGGCAGCGGGGTCGGCTCGCCCTGAACCTGCTTGATCATGGACTCGACCAGCCCCGCTTCGAACTCAAAGCAACAAAGTCGGGCAGGTTCGACAAGCGCGGCCTTCAGGGCCTCCGACCCAGGGCTGTCGAGGTTGAAGCGATCCAACGTGCGGGTCAGCTCCGGCAGGGGATCGAGCAAGTGCTGGAAGTCCGAGCGCAGCGTCAACACCACCCGCAGCGGGCCATCGGGGTCGTCGCCCGCGTCGACGAGGGCCTGGATGAAGCTGGCCCGGATGGGATCGAGGTCGCCCCGCGTGAAGAGCGCCTCAAACTGATCGACGCACCAAAGCACCCGCCGGCCCGTCTGGCGCGCATGGGCGCGCAACAGCTCTCCAATGGCCCCAGGGCTCGTCGCCCAGGAGTCAGGACCAGCGCTCTCGTCGGAGATCGCCATCCCCAGCGCCCGAAGGCGCTCGCGCAGAGCGCGGAAGGGGTGATCGCCGGGCGTCATGAGGATCACGCTCCAGGCCTCGTCGCGGTCGTGGAGCGCGGGGATGAGGCCGGCGCGCACCAGCGAACTCTTGCCCGCCCCAGAAGGACCCAGCACGACGACCAGCGAGCGGCCCTTGAGCCTGCGCGCGAGGTGGCGCGTCTCCTCGCCCCGACCGAAGAACCAGCCCCGATCGGCCTCCTGAAAGGCCTCCAGATAGCGGTAGGGTTCGCCGTCTGGCACGTTGGCGCGCTGCCGAAGGGCCACCAGGGCGTCTTGAAGCCGGACCAGGGCCTCATCGAGATCTGACGCCGTGTCGAAGCGGTCGTTGGGGCGAGGGGAGATCGTGTTGTGGATGATCTCGGTCAGGGGTTCGTGGAGGGTGTCGGACAGGGAGCTCAGCAGCGCGTCGGGCAGCGACAAGGGCTCGGTCAGGGCAGGGATGTGGCGGGCCCGCGCAAAGGCAGGTCGGCCGGTGAGCATCTCGAAGAAGATCACGCCCAGCGCCCACAGATCCGCCCTTTCGTCCTGGGCTTCGCCGCGGTGCTGCTCGGGAGCCATGTAGAGGGGGGTGCCAGCGTAGAGCGGGTTGTCCGACAGCGAGCGCCGCACCTGCGCGCCGTGGGAGTCTCCTTCCAACACGCTGAGCCGATCGGGGTCCAGCACGCCCAGGCCGAAGTCGAGGATGACGGCCCGGACGCCATCGACCAGGAAGACGTTGGCCGGCTTGAGGTCGCGGTGGATGACCCCCTTGTCGTGCGCAAAGCCGATCCCCGACACCATCTGCCGCGCCAGGATCACGGCCTCCTCCAGCGGCAAACCCCTGCCCTCGCGCAAGCGCTCGCTCAAGGGTTCACCGAAGAGCCGCTGCATGACCATGAAGGGGTGACCGCACCATGTGCCGGAGTCGTAGAGGCGGACGATGTGCTCGTGCTCCAGGCGACCGAGCTTGACGATCTCGGCCTGGAAGAGCTCCAAGAGGCGAGGGGCGGTGGGCTGGGAGACGATCTTGATGGCCACGAGGCGGCCCGAGCGGGTGTCGCGGCCCTCGTAGACCTCGGCCATGCCGCCGGAGCCGATCGGGCGCACGATCCTGAACTGCGACTCGACGCCCAGGCGCTCGTCATTGCGAAGCAGCGCACCAGCCCAGGGCGTCGGCGGAGCCCCGGAGAAGGTCTGTGTCGGCGCAGAGCCTCGGAGGCGATCTGGGACGGATCGGGGCGCGGCAATACCCTGCCCTGCGGCCTTCATGAAGTCGGGGATGGAGTCATCCTCGCCCGCATCCTCAATCAAGTCGTCCGAGGTCACCTCGACAGGATCCAGGGATGGGGCGTGGGGGTGGGTGGGCTCAGTCATGGGCGAGGCCCTCCTGCCTGGCCATGGCGCGCATCTTCTCCTTGAGCCGACCGAAGCGCATCTTGGCGGCGGCTTCCGTGGTGTCGAGGATGGCGGCTATCTGGGAGAAGGGCATCTCCTCAACGGCGCGCAGGATCAACAGCTCGCGCTCGTCGTCGTCGAGGCGCTCGGTGATTTTGTACAGGGCCTCATTCCTGTGGCGCTCGAAGATCACTGAGGTCATCGAGCGGATCTCGTCGGCCACCTCGGCGACCTTGGACAGGGTGGTGTGATCGCGGCGCTGGTCAGGGTTCCTGAAGTAGCGGTTGATGGCGTTGCGCGCCAGGATGTAGGCCCAGGTGCGGAACGAGGCCCCATTGCGCCCTTCAAAGCCCTCGATCCCCTTCCACAGCGCCTCGCTGAACTGGAGGAAGATCTCTTTGGCGGCGTCCTCGTCGCGCACCCGGCCTGCCAGAAAGCCCATGATCTCGCGACCATAGCCTCGGATCGCCGCCGTGGCGGCCCCGTCCATGTCGCCGCGCGCGTGGCGCTCGCAGATCATCTGATCATACCATGAGCGATCTTCTGGTTTCATCCTGTCCTCCTGGTGCAAGGGGTCACGGAAGGATGGAGTCTGGTTGGAGCCAAAGGTAACACGAGCGCTGAAGAAAAACCGAGGGCGAAGGGCGAGGGAGCGAGACCAGGGGGATCGAAGGGTGGAGGTTGGGGGGAGGGTCAGTCGTCGAGGCCGAACAGGATTCGCTCTTCAGGGGTGAAGTCGCGAGTGGCTCGTCGCGCGGCGCGGGCCAGGAGGAGAGAAGGCTCAGGGGTCACCCACAGCCTCGCTGTCTTGTCCAACGATGTGGTGATGATGGTCCTGCCATCTGGGCTGAACTGCGCGCTCCAGACCCCGTCCTGATGGCCAGTGAGGATGGCCAGGGGCTTGCCCTCCAGGTTCCACAACATCGCCGTCTTGTCCCCCGAAGCCGTCAGGATCGTCTGGCCACCTGGGCTGAACTGCGCGCTACTGACCCAACCCTGGTGGCCATTGAGGGTGGCCAGGGGCTTGCCCTCCAGGCTCCACAGCCTCGCTGTCTTGTCCATGGATGCGGTAATGATGGTCTTGCTGTCCGGACTGAACTGCGCGCTCACGACCCCGTCAGGGTGGCCAGTGAGGATGCCGAGGGACTTTCCCTCAAGGTCCCACAATCTCATTGCGTTGCCCTCTGATGCGGTGATGATCGTCATGCTGTCTGGGCTGAACCCAGCGCTCATCACCCTCCTGGCCTCATGATTATTGAGGACGGCCAGGGGCATGCCTTTCAAGTCCCACAGTCTCGCTTCGTTGTCCTCCGATTCGGTCAGGATCCGCTGGCCGTCCGGGCTGAAGTGCGCGCTCCAGACCCCGGCCCGATGACCAGTGAAGATGACCAGGGGCTTGCCCTCCAGGTCCCACAACATTGCCGTCTTGTCCTCTGATGTGGTCAGGATCGTCTGGCCGTCTGGGCTGAACTGCGCGCTATTGACCGCGTCCTGATGGCCATTGAGGATAAGCAAGGGCTTTCCCTTCAGGTCCCACAGCCGGGCGGTCTTGTCCTCTGATGTGGTCAGGATCGTCTGGCCATCTGGGCCGAACTGAGCGCTCCAGGCCCTGGCCCAGTCATCATCGAGGCCACGCCCATATCCATTTGACGCCTTGGGTCGGTCGATCCCATCACCGATGGATTGGCCATGAATCCAGGGGCCGGCTCCGATCTGGGCTCTGTAGGCGGCGCCATCGTTAAAGATGGCCAGGGACTTGCCCTCCAAATCCCATAGCCTCACAGCCTGGTCATTTGAGCGGGTCAGGATCGTCTTGCTGTCCGGGCTGAACTGCGCGCTCACGACCCTGGCCTGATGATTGAGGATGGCCAGGGATTTACCCTCCAGGTCCCACAGTCGCGCTGTATTGTCCTCTGATGCCGTCAAGATGCGCTGGCCGTCCGGGCTGAAATGCGCGCTGCTGACCCAATCCTGATGACCATCGAGGACTGCCAGGGGCTTGCCCTCCAGGTTCCACAGCCGCACTGTATTGTCCTCTGATGCCGTCAGGATCCGCTTGCCGTCTGGGCTGAACTGCGCGCGATTGACCCCGGCCTGATGACCCGTGAAGGTGGCCATCAACTGGCCCTCCAGGTCCCACAACATCGCTGTCTTGTCCTCTGATGTGGTCAGGATCGTCTGGCCGTCTGGGCTGAACTGCGCGCTGCTGACACTGGCCTGATGGCCAGTGAGTATAGTTAATTCTCGTGCGTATTCAAAGGCATCGGACAAGAGTTGCACAGCCTCTGGGAACGATCGCCTTTGCACAGCCTCGCGCGCCAACATCAAGGACAACTTCGGATCGGAGGTCTGGTAGCTGACCGAGAGCGCCACCAGCTCACGGACCTTGGCCTCGATCTGCTTGTCCTTGGCGATCGCCTCGGCCGCTCGGGCCTCCTCCTCGTTGCGCTTTGAGGCCTTGGCGAGATCGAAGGCGTGTCGCTCGTTGAGTCTGGACTGCCACGCGAAGTACCCCGCCGTGATCGCGGCCACGCTCATGAGCGCGCTCAAGATTGTGAGCGCGACTTGAATCCGCCGTGATCGTTCTTCCTGGGTCATCCTGCCCTCCTGGTTCGGGGTCGCGAGATGGAGCCGAGGTGGATCGAAAGGTAACACGGGCGGTGAAGAAAAACCGAGGGCGGCGCGGGATCGGGGCACGGGAGGTCTTGCTGGGATCGGGGCGCGGGAGACGAGGGGGGATCGTCAGTCGTCGAGGCCGAACTGGAGCCGTTTCGCTCAGGTCTTGAGGGCGAGGTCATCGGCCAGCACGGCCCCGTCGTCGGTCAGCAGGTACAGCACCCGCAATCCGGTGTCGATCCTGCCGGTGGCGCGACAGATCTTGACCCAGTGCAGCGTCTGCGAGTCGAGCGTGACGCCGTCATTGAACATGGGGTTGGTTGCCAGCTCGTCGATGGCGTCCTCAAGGGCTTGGGCGCGCAGCAGGTGCAACTGGCCAGATTCGATCAGGCTGGACAGCGCTCGATCAAACTGTGTGCTGAAGCGAACCTCGCGGCGACTCATGAAGGCTCGGTCGCTTCGGCCTTGAGGCGATCGATGTGCGCACGCAACTTGGCCCGGACGTCCACCTCGGTGACCTGACCCATCCGGGCTCGATCCTCGGGGGTCAACGATCGCGCGTAGTGCACTCGCCATGACATCTCGTCGTCGAGCAGCGTCGGCTTGACCGGGCTCCCATCCAGACGCCGGAGGGGGACATAGGGCGCCCGCTCGCCGTGAGGCTGGGCCAGGACACCCTGATTGAGCAAGGCGCGCAGGGCGCGGCGCACGAGCCCTTGATCCAGATCCGTCATCTCGGCCAGGACAGCCGACGGCGGCACCGCGCCTGTGCGCTCGTATTCGCCCAGGATCGCCTGGTGGATGGTGGCTGGAATGTTCTCTTGTGAGGATCTGGACATGATCGGCTCCCCGCTCTGACGCCAGATCTCGGTCTGGCGACCTTGTGGACAGGCAGAGTGTATCGCCGCCTCGGCGCGTCGTCCACCGGAGCCCAGGGGCCTGGGCTGGCCAGGGCGCCCGAGGGATCGCGGCTCAGGTCAGCCTCAAGCGCCCTGAGCGCAACGAAGCGCCCATCGAGTTGGGTGTGGAGCAGCTCTGATGATGGGGGGACCGCACTGGGCCGCCCCAGGCTCGCGCCCGGCGCTACAGATCCAGAGACGCCCCTACGGGGCTGACGACAGGCTCTGGGCCAGCCCGCAGCATCGCGTCGCTCGGCTCGATGGCCTCAACATCAAGGGCCCTTGTCCTGGGTGACACCATCCCTGGAGGTTGACGTCCCGTCGAGAGCCTCGAAGAGGCGTCCTTTCCCTGTAGCCCCAGGCGCGAGCCTGGGGCGGCGGCCCTACGCCTGGGGCGAGCGGGCTCCACACCCCATCGAGCCCCTCGTCTCTGTGCTCGACCTCGACCGAATGGGGATCGATGAGGATTTGAGCGGTGGGTCGGCTGCGCTTGTTGACCTGCCGCCTCGCCCGTCTCTAGACTTGCCGTCATCTGGATCGCTGGACTGCTGGGGCGTTGAGGATCGCGAGGGCTCCCGGATCCTGCCGCAGACCTGATCCCGATCGTCCACGCCCTTGAGGGCAAGCGCGAGGCCCCTCCATGACGCCGCCCGAAGCCGCCACACCCGGCGCCGATCCCGAGACCACGCGCAAGACTCTGCGCTCGATCTTGAGGGGGGTCGGCCTGACGACCCCGCTGCTGGCCTTCGTGGTCATGGAGGTGGCGCTGACGATCCAGGCCAGCGTGCGCTCGGAGCTGATGACCATGCTCGAAAAGGGCGCGCCCCCCGAGGTCGCCTTCGGCGCGCTCATCGCGCTGCCGGGGGCGCTGGTGACGGCGCTGGCGGTGGTCCTGGTCGCGCTCGCCTCGCTGCGCCACGCCCCGCTGAGCCTGCTGTCGCCATTGCTGACCCTGGCGCTGGCGCTGGCGGGGGTGGTGCTGACCGACATCACCCTGGACATCGGCCTGCACCACGTCCTGCAAGCCTACAGCGAGCACGCCTACTTCCTGACGCGGGACATGTGGTCGATGGATCTGGGCTGGTGGTGGCTGATCGCCTGGATCGTCGTGGTGCCCTTGACCGTCCTGACGGTGCTGCTGGACACGATCCTGCTGCCCTTCTTGCCCTTCATCGTCGAGGAGGTCGGCGCGCCGGCCCTGCTGGCGACGCTCAACGGGGTGGCGATCCTGCTGGCGGCCTCGTGGGTGTCCATCTCGATCAACGCCGCCTACGCCTGGAGCCAGGGCGCCCGGCGCGTCGGCCTCGACATCGTCCTCCCTGCCGTCCTGGCCGCGCTGCTGGCGATCGTGGTGACCTTCGGGGCGCTGGTCAGGTCGGGCGTCATCGACTTCACCTACCCCGAGTCCCGCAAGCCCGCCCCGTCGGCGTCGCCCCCCCTGGCGCCCTCCGCGCCGTCGCCGGAGCCCGAGGCGCCCCCCGCGCCGGAGCCCGAGGCGGCCCCCGAGCCGCCGCAAGCCCCCGCCGCGCCGCAGCCCGTCGAGATCGCCCAGGCCAGCGCCTCGTCGAGCTTCAAGGGCGGCAAGCACCCGCCCGGCGACGCCTTTGACGGCGATCCGCAGACGGCCTGGCGCGAGGGCGCCCCCGGCCACGGCGCCGGCCAGTGGATCGAGGCGACCCTCCAGGGCCGCTGGCGCCTGGATCGGATCGAGGTGACCACAGGCTGCGACGCGGCCAGCGCGGCGCACGGCGACCTCTTTGACCTCAACGCCCATGCCCGCCAGATCCGCCTGGAGATCGACGGGCGGGCCGTCGAGACGCGGGAGGTCGCCAAGGATCAGCGGCGCCTGATCTTCGAGGATCTCGACGTCGAGGCCGACCGCGCCCGGCTGGTCGTCACCAAGGTCTACCCTGGCCGCCGCTGGAAGGATCTGTGCCTGTCCGAGATCGTCATCGTCGGCGTGCCGGCGCAGAGCCCCTGAGTCCCCGGCAGGCAGAGGCCCGCCGTCGCGGCCTTTGGCTGGCTTCTGAGATCAGGCGGCCATGAACTGGCGCTGGACGAGGCGGTGGTAGATGCCGTCGTCGTCGGCCATGAGGCTGTCGTGGCTGCCGGCCTGGGCGACGCGGCCGGCGTCGATGACCAGCACCCGGTGGGCGTCGCGGACGGTGGAGAGGCGGTGGGCGATGATGAGGGTGGTGCGGCCGCGCATGAGGCGGTCGAGGGCCTCCTTGACGAGGAACTCGCTCTCGGCGTCCAGGGCGGAGGTGGCCTCGTCGAGGATGAGGATGGAGGGGTCCTTGAGGACGGCGCGCGCGATGGCGATGCGCTGCGTCTGGCCGCCGGAGAGCTGGACGCCGCGCTCGCCGACGGAGGTCTGGTAGCCCTCGGGGAACTCGACGATGAAGTCGTGGGCGTTGGCGGCCCGCGCGGCGGCCTCGACCTCGGCGTCGGTGGCGTCGTCGCGGCCGTAGCGGATGTTGCCGGCGATGGAGGTCGAGAAGAGGATGGGCTCCTGGGCCACGACGCCGATCTGTCGCCGGAGCCAGTCGGGGTCGAGGTCGACGAGGGCCTTGCCGTCGAGGCGGATCTGGCCGCCGTCGGGGTCGTAGAAGCGGGGGATGAGGCCGGCGATGGTGGACTTGCCGCTGCCGGAGGGGCCGACGAGGGCGACGATCTGGCCGGGCTCGATCTTGAGCGAGAGGCCGTCCAGGACGGTCACGTCGGGGCGCGCAGGGTAGGAGAAGGTCACGGCGTCGAAGTCGATGGCGCCGCGGACGGCCTCGGGGCGCTCGCCCTGGCCCAGCGGGATCTCGGAGGGGCGGTCCATGAGGTCAAAGACGCGCTCGGCGGCGCCGGTGGCGCGCATGAAGTCGGCCCAGAGGCTGCCGATGGCGCCGAAGGAGAAGGCCACGAGCAGCGTGTAGAGGATGAAGGAGGTCAGGTCGCCGACGGTCATCGAGCCCTCGACGACGAGGCGGCCGCCGTACCACAGGACCAGGGCGACGGCGGCGTAGCCGGCGAAGGTCACCGCGCTGGTGAAGAGGGCCATGATCGTGGTGCGCTGGCGGGCCAGCTCAAAGGAGCGCCAGATGTGGCCAGCGTAGCGCCTGGACTCGCTCTCCTCCTGGGTGAAGGAGCGCACGGTCCTGATGCCGGCGATGGTCTCCTCGGCGACCTCGCTGGCCTCGGCCAGGGTGTCCTGGACGCCGCGAGACAGGCGGCGGATCTTGCGGCCGAAGTAGACGGCGGCGACGGCGACCGGCGGGACGGTGACGAGCATCAGGAGGGTGAGGCGCGGGGAGGTGTAGAAGAGGAGGCCGACGCCGCCCAGGACGGCCGTGACGTGGCGCAGGGCCATGGAGATGTTGACGCTGACGGTGTTCTGCAGGACGGTCGTGTCGGAGGACAGGCGGTTGATCAGCTCGCCGGTGCGGCGGCTGTCGAAGAAGCCAACTTCTTGAAGGATGACGAGGCGATAGAGCTCTTCGCGCAGCCGGGAGACGACCCGCTCGCCGGCGACGGTGAAGAGGTAGTAGCGCAGGGCGACGGCGAGCGCCTGGACGAGGAAGACGACGCCCATGAAGAGGGCGGCCTTGTCGATCTTGTCGGTGCCGGAGGAGCCCAGCGCCTCGTCGATGATCACGCGGATGGCCTGGGGGTAGAGCAGCCCCATGCCGCTGCCGATCAGCAGGAAGATCGTCCCGACGATCAGGGTGTTGCGCTCGGGTCGGGCCAGGGCCAGCATCCGCCTGAGGTACTCGCGGTTGGTGCGGGAGGGGGCGTTGAAGACCTTGTCGGCCTCGGCGGCCTCGGCGGCCTTGTCGGCCTCGGCGGGCGCGGGTTTTCTTGAGCTCATGCGGTCTTTCCCTGGTCTGGGCTGGGGTGGCGCGGGCCGGAGCCGTCGAAGGACTCTAAGCACTGGCGGCGCGGCGCCAAAGATCGATCCGATCGACAAGATGCGCCCGAGGCCTCGCGGGGGCGACAAGGCGCTATTGAAGTGAGGGCGAGTTGTGGCATAGGTTGCTCGCTCGCTCCTGTCACGGCGCGCTCAGGATGCCCTGGGCGGGGACACCGGCCGCCGCGATCCGGGCGTGGTTCTTGACGAATTGCGACAACCTCGAACCCTGGACTTGCCATGGACACCCTTTTTTCCATCGTCGGCACGCTCTTGATGCTGGTCTTTTTGCAGGCCGTGCTGGGCTTTGACAACCTGCTCTACATCTCGATCGAATCCAAGCGGGTCGCGCCGGACAAGCAGGACTTCGTCCGGAAGGTGGGCATCGCGCTGGCGATCGTGCTGCGGCTGGTGCTGCTCTTCGTCGTGGTCGAGGCGATCCAGCACCTGGAGAGCCCGCTCTTCGAGTTGAACTGGAAGGGGGTCATCGAGGCGGTGCAGGAGTGCGCCCCGGCGCTGGAGGGGGCCGAGCCGGTGTGCCACGGGGGCATCAGCGGCCACATGCTGATTGTGCTCTTCGGCGGCGCCTTCATCCTCTACACCGCCATCAAGGAGGTCCTGCACATGATGTCGCTGGAGGAGGTGGGCAGCGAGCAGAAGAAGACCATGTCGACGAACCAGGCGATCTTCTGGATCGTGGTGATGAACATCGTCTTCTCCTTCGACTCGACGCTGGGGGCGCTGGCGCTGACGGACAACTTCTGGCTCATGGCCGCGGCGGTGGTGATCTCGGGGGTGATGATGATCGCGCTGGCCAACACGGTCTCGGCGTTCTTGCAGAAGAACCGGATGTACGAGGTGCTGGGGCTCTTCGTGCTCTTCCTCGTCGGCGTGATGCTGGTGTCGGAGGCCGGGCACCTGGGGCGGCTGACCTTGATGGGCAGCGAGGTGCACGCGATGCCCTCGTCGACCTTCTACTTCGTGCTGATCGTGCTGGTGGTGGTCGACGTCGTGCAGTCGCGCTACCAGAAGAAGCTCAACATCGAGAAGCAGCGCTCGGCGCAGCAGCTGGCCGAGCTCAAGGCGGCCGAGAAGGCGGCGGCCTGACGATCCCCTGGCCTTGGGGCTCAGAGGCCCTCGGCGGCGATCTCCAGGGCCAGATCGCGCACTTGAGACAGCCACAGGCGCCCGGATCGCTGCCCCTCCTGGGCGCAGTAGCGGCGCTCGACGATCGCGAGGCGCCGGTGGAGCCCCTCCAGGTCGAGGGGCGCTATCGAGGAGGGGTCGCCGTCGAAGTTCATCGGGCAGGCGTCGACGCGGCCGTCGGCCAGCCGGAGCGGGAGTCCGTGGACGCGGCAGACGAGGGGCCTGACGGGGTAGATCCCGCAGGCGCCGCCGGCGGTCAGAAAGACGCAGGGCTGGTCGCCGGAGAGGGCGTCGAAGAGGGGGTGGTCGTCGGCGGCCGTTGGGGCGGGGTCGTGATCGGGGATGCCCTTGCGCAGGAGCCAGGACAGGATGTGGGCGGCCTCGACGCTCGGGACGCTCAGGGGCTGTCGGCAGCAGGCGGTGCAGCCCTTCTGGCAGCGGAGCCGCTCGCGGTGGGCGTCGGTCAGGCGCGCGGCCTGCGCATCGACGTCGGCCAGAAGGCCGGCGAGGTCCTCGGGCATGGCGCCCTCCGGGGGCGGCAGGGGTTGGGAGGCGTGGTCCCTTCGGCGCCCTGGCCGCGCTGGGGTGGGATCGAGGGGTCAAAAAACGACGACGGGATCAACCGGTGGGGTCGATCCCGTCGTGCGCACCTGATCGCGCCGCGGCCGGGGGGCCGCCGCGCAGGTCAGGGGGTGTCTACTTGATCTTGGCCTCTTTGAAGAGGACGTGCTGACGGACGACCGGGTCGTACTTGCGGAAGGCCAGCTTCTGGGGGGTCTTCCGCTTGTTCTTGGTGGTCGTGTAGAAGAAGCCGGTACCCGCGGTCGACACGAGCCGGATTTTTTCGCGAATCTTGGATGTGGCCATCGGGTCACCTCAATGCATCATCAACAACTGGAACCGAGGCGCTCTGCCCTCATCGAGGAGGGCGAGGCCCGAACTCTGGGGCATCGACTTTTAGAGGATGCCCCGGCGGCTGTCAACCACAAGGGCGTCGATCACCCGCTCATGGAGTTGAGGAACTCCTGGTTGGAGTCGGTCTTGCCGAGCTTGTCGAGCAGGAACTCCATGGAGTCGACGACGTTCAGGGGGTGAAGGAGCTGGCGCAGGATCCAGACGCGGTTCAGGACGCCCTGGTTCATCAGCAGCTCCTCCTTGCGGGTGCCGCTCTTGTTGATGTCGAGGCAGGGGAAGATCCGCTTCTCCATCAGCTTGCGGTCCAGGTGGAGCTCGCAGTTACCGGTGCCCTTGAA
>SXGS01644593.1_pt1 | contig 63414 bp, 49 predicted proteins | sample 3174681 | NCBI WGS metagenome assembly SXGS01 (sample SAMN11356861, study PRJNA531348) | freshwater metagenome | isolation source: freshwater sample F1-80 | place: China: Fuxian Lake, Yuxi | collected 2017-12-25
GTGGTAATCCAGTTCGCGGACCGCGACGCCGTTGGCGAAGGCAGCCCATTCTGGGCTGGACTTCTCGGTGATGCCGAACAGGCCGGCGCCGTTGCCGTTCTTGGACGGTTCATGGGCCAGCGCCTGATCCCGAGCCGCGACGATCGGTGCCCGGTTGAGCGAAGCGATCGCCACCGAGGCATTGTCGATGATCCGGTTGATGATCATCTCGGTCACCTCGTCGGTCACTTCGACCGGGTCGACGGCGACCTGGGCGATTTTGTAGGCGAGTTGGTCCTCGCGGGCCAGATTCTCTTCGCTCTTGTAAACGCGGACGTGCTGGTTTTTCACTGTCCCGGGCCTTTCTGGTTGTTTGGCTTGCTGTCGAGGATGTGTTGCAGGGAGTTGTTGAGGTGGATCGTGGTGGCCGCTGCGGCCACCTGCGGTTTTCCAGCGGCGATCGCGGCGCAGATCGCCGAATGTTCCGCCGCAGTCGCCTGCAGGCGTTCCGGGTGTTCCTGGGCCATCCGACGGGCGCGGGCCAGCAACGGGCGGATGTTTTTCAGCGAGTTGACCAAAAAAGGGTTGCCGCAGGACTCGTCGAGTGCGGCATCGAGATTGCCGGAGAGCCGGTAGTACTCTTCGGTGGAACTGCCTGCGGCCAGACTGAGCCCGGCGGCGGCGAAATCGCGCTGCAGTTGCGCGAAGCTGCCGGCGTCGCCGCGCTCGGCGGCCAATGCGGCGGCTTTGGCCTCCAAGGTCTCCCGCAATTCGTAGAGTTCCCGCACGGTCTCCAAGGAGACATCGGTGACCACGACGCCGCGGCCGCCCTTGGCCGTGGTCAATCCTTCAGCGGTGAGCCGGGAGAGCGCTTCACGGACCGGGGTGCGGCTCACGCCGAGCCGTTCGGAGAGCTCGACCTCGGCGAGCACGGTGCCGGGGAGCAAGCGCCATTGCACAATGTCCTGATGCAGGGCCTGATAGGCCTTTTCGCTGGCGCGCATGCCTCTAGTGTATACACAAATCTAAAATTGCAGTGTTTTACGGAGAATATTATGGATTGTGTATACAAAAGTGCGGTCCAGTCTCCGGTGTTGTGCCATGTCTTGTTTTTAAATCATCGGATGTTTACAGTAAGGCAAGGATCTTCGCACAGCCGCTCGGCTGATTAACAGTTAGGTTCCACGATGTCGAAGAAGCATCGAATCACCCTTGCCGTGCTTGGAGTATCAGCCGCGCTACTCGCATCCGGGCTTCCAGCCGCGGGCGCGAGTGCGGCCACCACCCAGATTTATGTTGCCAACAATGGCAGTGGAAACATGTGTTCTTTTTCCGCGCCGTGCGGTATCTCGGAGGCCAAGGCCAAAGTGCGGTCCGCGGCAAGCACCATGAGTTCGGATCTGGTGGTCAATCTGCGTGGCGGGACCTACCGCTTCGATTCGGCGCTGCAGCTCGGCATCGAAGACTCGGGACAAAACGGCTACACCGTGCGTTGGCAGGCCTACCCGGGCGAAACCCCGGTGTTTTCCGGAGGCCGCAAGATCGCTGGCTGGAGCTTGGTGGACCCGGTCAAAAACCTTTACCGGGCTTCAGTGCCGGCCGGATTCCAGTCCCGGCAACTTTTCGTCGATGGCGTCCGGGCGGTCAGAGCGCGCAGCGAACTCAACCCGGCAGGCTTCAAAAAGACAGCTCAGGGATTCAGTTCCAGCAATCTGCTTTACACCACCTGGCGGAATCAGGACTCGATCGAGATCGTCGGACGCAATGCCTGGAAGAGCCTGCGTTGCCCGGTGCGTTCGATCACGGCGGGCGTCGGTAGCGCCGAATTCACGATGCAGCAGCCTTGTTGGTCCAACGCCGGCACCGCGCCCAACCCGGATTACTACTTCCCTTACAACGGAAGCGGGCGGATCGGCCTGGACTCGGTCACCTGGCTGGAGAATGCCTTCGAGCTCCTGGACCAAGCCGGTGAGTTCTATATCGACAGCGCCGCCGGCCAGGCCTACTACATCCCGAGACCCGGTGAAAACCTGGCCGCAGCCGAGGTGGAGGCGCCGGCATCCGAAGGTTTGCTGCGTTTGGCCGGAACGCCGGGCCAGCTGGTCCCGGTGAACAATGAGGATGCTTCGATCAAGTACCAGGGCGCTTGGGGATTGTCTGCGGCCCGGAAGTTCGGCAATCTCGGAGACGACGTGCGCTACACCCAGCAGAACGGCGATTCGGCCACGATCACCTTCACCGGCACCGGAATCGATGTGCTGAGTGAAAAATTCAGCGATCTGGGTGATATCGACGTTTTCGTGGACGGTGTCTTGGATCGCACGGTATCTGCCCGGGCGGAGGGTCTGCGGCTGGCCCAGCAGGTGGTGTACAGCAAAACCGGCCTGGCGCCCGGCCAGCATACGGTCAAATTGGTCAAGAAGTCCGGAAGTTACCTGGTGCTCGACGGATACGTGCCGGTGACCGCGCTGATCCAGCCGGTGCACGACATTTCCTTCAGCGGAATCAGGTTCGAATACTCGGCCTGGCAGTTGCCGTCTTCGCCGGAAGGCTATGCGGACAATCAGGCCGGTGTGATCTGGACCGGCACTCCGGCCAGGATCAGCCGGACTCCGGGTGCCTTCCGGGTGGAGCGCGGGCAGCGGATCGTGGTCCAGGACAGTGAATTCCGCCGGATGGGCGGTGCTGCAGTGGATCTCGGCTACGGCACGCAGGACAGCACCGTGCTCGGCAACCGGATCACCGATATTTCCGGTGGCGGGGTCAGCATCGGCGAATACGATGACTTCTGGCTGGCCGATCCGGCCCGGATGACCAGCGGGAACGTGGTCAAGAACAACGCGATCAGCTATGTGGGCCAGGAATACGAGGATGCCGCCGGGGTGCTGGCCGGCTATGTCCGGAACACCGTGATCGACCGCAATGACATCTCGCATACTCCGTACACCGGAGTCTCGTTGGGTTGGGGTTGGGGCTGGGACAGCCCGTACAGCACGGTGAGCCAGCGCCGCGGCACCAGCTATGCGCAGGGCAACTCGATCACCAACAACTACATCCGCGACGTGATGCGGGTGCTCAATGACGGCGGACCGATCTACGTGCTCGGCGGCCAAGGCGATGGTTCGGTGCGTTCGGTCATGAAAGGCAATGTGCTCAGCAAGGCCACCGGTGCGCACGCTTCCGCCCAAGCGCTCTATACCGATGAAGGCAGCTCCTGGTGGGACGTTTCGGAAAACGTGGTCTCCCAAGTGGCGCAGAACTGGAGCATGCAGTGGATCAACTCGATCCATGACATCCGGGTGTTCGACAACTTCACCGATGTCTCCCGGCAGAACAACAGCGGCACCAACGTGACATACACCAACAACACCCTGGTGGCCGATGGAAATTGGCCGCAGAAGGCCAAGGACATCGTGGCTGCGGCAGGTCTGGAACCCGGCTACCGCAAGCTCTTGACGCCCGAATTGGGCTTGGGCAATGACGGCGAGCTGAGCGATCTGCTCAACCCGGTCACGATCTCCTACGGCACCGGCTGGACAGTCAGCTCCGGGCGGAGCACCGGTGATTTGAACCAGGATCTGCACGCGGCCACGGCCAACGGCAGCTCGGTCAGCTTCAGCTTCACCGGCAGCAGTCTGAGCGTGCTGGGGCCGCTTGCGCCGGACCAGGGCCTGCTGGCGGTCACCGTGGACGGCATGGACAAAGGCACGGTGAACACGGTCTCAACGGAGCGGAAAGTCCAACAGGTCATCTTCGCCACCGGGAAACTGGCCTATGGCCAGCACACGGTGACGTTGACCAAACAAAGCGGCACTTACGCCACGATCGACGGCTACTTGGTGGATGCCAGCAAGGACGGATCGCTAACCCGGTGATTCATCCGGACCGTTGATCCGGGCCACCGGTGGCCCGGATCAACGGTCCAGGATCAGCGTGCAGCATTTCGCGCCGCCGCCGGACTTGAGGAATTCGGAAACGTCGACCGGCACCGGAGTGAAGCCGTGCTCGGTCAGTTGCGCTTGGAAGTTCACCGCCTGCTCGGCGACCACGACGTTTTTGCCGTCGCTCACGGCGTTCAGGGCGAACCACTCGGCGTCCTCGACGCAGACCCGAATCTGCTCCAGGCCCAATCCGGCCAGGATTTCGAGCGAACGCGGGGAAAAGGCCTCGGGCACGAAGGCGATGGTGCGCTCATCCAGGATCGCGAGCGCGGTGTCGATGTGGTACCAGCGGGAGTCGACGAGTTCCAAGGTCTCGGTGGGCAATCCGAGCAGTTCAGTGACTTCCGGTCCGGCGCCGAGCTCGCTCCGGAAGCCACTGCCGCCCAGCATTACGCTTCCGGTCCAGAGGAAGTCGCCTTCGCCTTCGTTGACCAGTTCCGGCCGCACCACGTCGAAGCCCTGCGCCTGGAACCACTGGGCGAAGTACTCTTCTTCCGGCTGCCGGTATTCGGACCGGAATTTGCTGACCAAGGCCTTGCCGCCCTTGACGATCCCGGCATTGGCCGTGAACACCATGTCCGGCAGGCCCGGCACGTCGTCCATCACCTCGACGGAGTGGCCCAGGCCGAGGTAGGTATTGCGCAAGTTCTCCCATTGCGCCATGGCCAGGGCGGCGTCGACCTGGACCGTGACGTCCATCCAGCGGTTGATCGAGTAGTAGACCTCGAAGTTCCCGGGGCGGCACATCAGGAACCGCTGGGGCTTGGCTTCGCGCCGGCTGGTTTTTGCCGCGGAATCCGCGACGAGCGTCTCGAAGTCGGAGGTTTCACTCAGTGTCTGGGTCATGGCAGGAAGTCTTTCTGTTAGTTGCTTCTGGGCATGGGTCTTGCGCCGGATCGCGACTCGGCCGGGCAGATTTTGACGCTGCCGCCGGCCGGCAGGTTCGCCCTGAATATGACGGCGAGTTTTAGGTTAGCTTATCCTAAGTTACTATGACAGCATGGTTGATGTGACTTCCCTCGCTGCGCTCTCCGGGCACGATCTGCACTTGTCCTACGGCACTCGACGAGTCGTGGATTCGGCGTCGCTGAGTTTGGCGGCCGCCAAGGTCACCTCGCTCGTGGGGCCGAACGGCAGCGGGAAATCGACCTTGTTGCGCTCCTTGGCCCGGCTGCACCGAGTGGATTCCGGAACAGTTGCGCTCGACGGGCATCCGGATGCGATGTTGTTGAGCCGGCGGGAATTCGCCCAACGGGTGACCTTGCTCGCGCAGCACCGGCCGAACCCTTCGGGAATCACGGTGCGCGATCTGGTCGGGTACGGACGTCAGCCTTATTTGCGCCGGTGGGGGCGCAGCAGTGCAGAAGATCTGCAGGCCATCGAGGAGGCCATGGCGAAAACCCGGGTCAGCGCGATGGCCGACCGTCCGGTCGACGAACTGTCCGGGGGAGAGTTGCAACGGGTTTGGCTGGCCTCCTGCTTGGCGCAGGATGCCAGTGTGCTGCTGCTCGACGAGCCCACGACCTTCCTGGACTTGCGGCACCAAGTCGAGTTCTTGGACTTGATCTGCGAATTGGCCGAACTGCACAATGTCGCAGTCGGCGTGGTCTTGCACGACCTCAATCACGCGGCAGAGGTGTCCGACACCATCGCGGTGATGCACCAGGGCACGGTTCGGATCGCAGGCAGACCCGAAGAGGTGCTGACTGCCGAGCTGTTGTCCGAGGTCTACGGAATCCAGATCCAAGTGAGCTTGGACGACGAGACCGGTGTGGTGCACACCCGCCCGATGGCCCGCCGGATGCGGTCTGCGCTCTCCTTGGCCTGACCGCCGCCATCCATCACCGCTTTCGGTCCGGAGGTCCCGGGCCGAGCCTTTATAGAGACAAGAACGGAAACATCACAGTGAACAAATTTCGGCTTACCGGCGCGCTGCTCATCGGCGCGCTCGCACTTTCGGCGTGCGGCACCACGCAGCCTGCGGCCACCGCGTCCGGTTCCGGCAGCGGAGCTGCGATCACGGTCAAGGACGATCTGGACCGTACGGTCTCGCTGGCCAAACCGGCTGAGCGCGTGGTGACCACCGAATGGCAGCAGGCCGAAGACGTGCTCACCCTCGGGGTGACTCCGGTGGGGGTAGCCGACATCGCCGGATACAAGGTCTGGGACACCGCGGAGGCGATGCCGGATTCGGTCAAGGACGTCGGAACCCGTCAGGAGCCGAACCTCGATGCGATTTTCTCGCTCAACCCGGACCTGGTGATCATTGAGGCCAATAATGAGACTCCGCTGGTCAAGCAGCTCTCCGACCGCGGCATCGCGGTGATGGTATCCAAGGGCGCCGACGGCAAAGACTCGGTGGGCAAGATGAAGCAGACCTTCCAGATGATCGCCAGTGCGCTGGGCAAAGATGCGCAGGCGAAGCAGACCCTGGAGGCTTTCGATGCCAAACTGGCGCAGGCCAAGCAGAAGATCCAAGACGCCAATCTGGCGGACAAGGGCTTCCTCTACCTGGATGCCTACCTCGAAGGATCCAATATCTCGATCCGGATCTTCGGCAAAGGCTCGTTGATCGGCGATTTGGGCACACAGTTGGGCCTGCAGAACCTCTGGACCGGAGAGGCCGATCCGGTCTACGGCTTCGCCGCCACCGATGTCGAGGGCCTTTCCGCGCTGAACCCGAACCGGATCTTCTACACCGCCGCCGAATCGAAGGACTGGTTGACCCCGCTGGAAGGAAACCAGCTGTGGCAGAACCTCGCCGCGGTCAAGAGCGGTTCGGTCAAGGCCTTCCCGGCCGGAATCTGGACCTTCGGCGGACCCAAGAGCAGCGAACAGGTCATCGATGCCTTCGTTGCCGCAGTAACCTCCTAATTCATGTCACTGGCCACTGCGCCGGAACGGACGGGGTGGAAATCCGGCCCACTCGGGCGGATTTCCGCCCCGACCGTTCTGCTCGGCGTGTTTCTGCTCACCGTGCTGATCTCCGCGGTGCATTTGAGCCAGGGCAGCTCCAGCGTCGGTGCCGGGGACCTGTTCCGGTTGCTGACCGGAAACGGCGATGAGCTGACCAGCAATGCTTTCATCGCGAGTCGGTTGCCCCGGCTGCTCGCCGGACTGATCGCGGGCCTTGCGCTCGGCGCCGCCGGCGCACTGCTGCAATCGATCTCGCGCAATGCCCTGGCCTCGCCGGACACCCTCGGCGTCACCGCCGGTGCTGCCTTCACGGTGACCCTGGTCGCCGCGTTCGGCATCGTCCTGCCGGTCTGGCTCGGCGGTCTGGTCGGCTTCTTCGGCGGCTTGGCCGCGGCCGCCGTGGTGTTTTTGCTGATCGCCGGGCGGAACACCTCGGTGACCAGGCTGGTTCTGGGCGGCTCGGCCGTCGCGATGGCCCTGCAGGCGGCGACCGCGTTGCTGCTGTTGCTCTTCGCGCAACGCACCATCGGCCTGTTCGCCTGGGGCAACGGGAGCCTGACCCAGATCGACTTGCGTGGGGTCTGGCAAGTGGGTCCGATCGTGCTGCTCGCATTGGCCGCCGCGGTGCTCTACGCGCACAAGTTCGATTTGCTGGCCCTGGGCGACGACGCGGTCACCGTGCTGGGCGTCCGGCCGGGCCGGATCCGCTTGCTCGGGATCCTACTCGCGGTGCTGCTCACCGGAGCCTCCGTCGCCTTGTGCGGACCCTTGGGCTTTGTCGGTTTGAGCGCACCGGCGATCGCCAAACTGCTTGCTGCGAAATTGCCCGGATTGGCCAAACACCGCTTCCTGATCCCGCTTTCGGCGCTGCTCGGCGCCGTCGTCGTGCTCGGCTCCGATGTCTTGATCCGCTGGATCGGCGGGGTCAGCTCAGGCATCGAGATCCCCACTGGTGTGAGCACCACGCTTTTGGGCGCAGTGTTCTTGATCTTCCTGGCCCGCCGGGTCAAGGACGCCGGCGCGGCGGGGCGTCCGGCCGCCGCTTCGGTGGGCCGCCCGGCTTCCCGGCGCAGGTTCTTGGTGATCCTCAGTTCGGCGAGCCTGCTGTTGACCGGGTCGGTCATCATCGGGATGCTCAGCGGCTTCACCTGGCTGCTCGGCGGCGACGTGCTCAATTGGCTGACCGGCCAGGCCCCGCCCGGGGTCTCATTCGCACTGGACGAACGGTTCCCCCGGGTTCTGGCCGCGGTCCTGGCCGGAGCCGCGCTCGCGGCCGCCGGTTCGGTGATCCAGAGCGTCAGCCGGAATCCGCTGGCCGAGCCGTATACCACCGGCATCACCGCCGGTGCCGGGGTCGGCGTGATCGGACTGCTGATTGCGGTGCCCACGGCGGCGGCCTGGCAGGTTTCGCTGGTCGCCCTGCTCGGCGCGGTGTTGGCCTTCGCGCTGGTCTACGGACTGTCCTGGAAAGGCGGCATCGATTCCGCCCGGATCATGTTGATCGGCGTCGGCGCCAGCGCCGGAGGCGGTGCGATCACCACGTTCTTGCTGGTCAAAGCGGATCCCTGGAACACGCCGCTGGCTTTGACCTGGCTCTCCGGGACGACCTATGGCCGGAGCCTGGACCAGCTGATTCCGGTGGGCATCGCCTTGTTGTTGCTGCTTCCGCTGCTGTTCCTGTTCCGTCGCGACATCGACGTTCTGGCCTTGGACGAAAACACGCCGCGGATCGTCGGGATCCGGCTGGAACCGGTCCGGCTGCTCACCCTCGGCGTCTCCGTGCTGCTCGCTGCCACGGCGGTGTCCGCGGTCGGCGTGGTGGGCTTCGTGGGTTTGGTGGCGCCGCATATCGCGCGTTCCCTGGTCGGCGCGCATTCGGCCAAGGTGCTGCCGCTCGCCGCAGTGATCGGCGCCGTGCTGGTCAGCGTCGCGGACACCCTCGGGCGCACCGTGATCGCACCGGCGCAAGTCCCGGCGGGGCTGATCGTGGCGCTCATCGGCACGCCGTATTTCGTCTACTTGCTGTACCGCACACGCTGAACCGGAAAGGTTTCGGGAGAAGGCTCCAGGTTAGGTTAGCCTTTACTTAGTTGGTATGCTGATGAGCATGACCCAAAACCCTTTCGATGATGATTCCGGCCGCTTTTTCGTCCTGCTGAACGCGGAGCGGCAATACTCGCTGTGGCCGGTTTTCGCTGCCGTCCCGGCCGGTTGGGAAATCGTCTTCGGCGAAGCCTCGCGCCAGGAATGCCTCGACTTCACCGAGCGGACCTGGACCGATATGCGTCCTGCCGTCCTGCAGGACTGAACCCCGCCGCCGGTCGTTTCGGCCATCGACCCCATCCACCCCCACAGCACTAAGCAACGGATGAACCGCTCATCCGTTGCTGAATGGAGCCCTGAACGTTCGATGGAGACTACGAGCTCAGCCCTGCAAGGCGCCCCGGCCATCTCGGCACCACAGATCTCGGAGATGGCCGCGGGACTCGGCGACCATGCCGATCCGGTGCTGGCAGCGACGGTGACCGTGGCCGCCGCCTATTGGGCGTCCGCGCAATCGGCCGCTGCGGCCGCGCCCGAGTTCTCCGCCGTGGTGGAAGCCGCCGACGGCGAAATCCTGCAGCTCCGGCTGGCCCCGCACACCGAACTGGCCGAACTCGCCGGGCAGCTCGCCGAGCATTTCGCGGTGGACGCCGGCTCCGGAGCGCTCAGCATCGGCGGGCAGCGCTGGACTCTGCAGCGCGAGGCGGCCGGGCAGGCGGACGGTGCCCGGTGGCGGTTGGGCACCCCGGACGGACTGGCCGTGCCGGAAACCCTGATCCAGAGCATCACCGACTTCCCCGACCGCCGGCTGGGCACCCTGGACGTCGCCGATGACCTGGACCGGCTGGCCGAACTGGCCGCTTGGAATGACACCGCGCGGCCGCGGGAGCGGCCCACCCTGGTGCAGTTGGTGCAGGAACAAGCGCAGCTTCGCCCGGACGCCGTCGCGGTGCTGGACGGGGAGCGGAGCCTGAGCTACCGCGAATTGTCCGAACGTTCGAACCAGCTTGCGCACTTCCTGCTGGGCCGCGGCATCGAAGCGGAAAATGTGGTTGCGGTGTCCCTGCCGCGCAGCGCGGAAATGGTGGTGGCGCTGCTCGGGATCCTGAAGTCCGGTGCTGCCTTCGTCCCGCTCGACCCGGAATGGCCTGCGGAACGCCGGGCCCTGGTGACCGCGGACGCCGGGGCCGTGCTGCAACTGAGCGCACCTGGCGCGCGCAGGCCCGCCGGGCCTGCGCTGGGCGGGCCCGACGTCGTCGAACCCGAAGCTGTGGACCTGGCGCTGGACGACTGGCAGTTCGGTGACCAGTCGACGGAACTTCCCGAGCTGAGCATCCCCGGCCCGGCCCTGGCCTACGTCATCTTCACCTCCGGATCCACCGGCCGCCCCAAGGGCGCGATGATCCGGCATGAGGCGATTTCCGAACGGATGCTGTGGCAATCAGCCGAAATCCTGCACTTCGGCAGCGATGACGCGGCGCTGTTCAAAGCGCCTCTGGCCTTCGACATTTCGATCAACGAAGTCTTCCTGCCGTTGGTCACCGGCGGCCGGCTGGTGATCGCCAAACCGGGCGGGGAACGCGATCCCGGCTATCTGCTCGGGCTGATCCACCGGCACGGAGTCACCTTCGCCTACCTGGTGTCCTCGATGCTCGATGTGCTGTTGGAAATGGCGCAGGACGGCGACGAACTGCGCAGCCTCCGCCATGTCTGGTGCGGTGGGGAGTTGCTCACCCGGGACCTGTACGACCGGTTCCGGAACCAGCTCGACATCCCGATGTACCACGGCTACGGACCGGCCGAGGCGACGATCGGCGTCTCGCATGTGATTTACCGGGGCGCAGCGGAACGGTTGTCGACCTCTATCGGCAAGGCGAATCCGAACACCGAGCTCTATGTCCTGGACCGCAAATTGCGACCAGTCCCGGTCGGCGTGGGCGGCGAGCTCTATGCCGGAGGTTTCCTGCTGGGCCGCGGATACGTCAATGCGCCGGCCCTGACCGCGGGCCGCTTCGTGGCCAATCCCTTCGGTGCACCGGGATCCCGGCTCTACCGGACCGGAGACTTGGCCCGATTCGCCCCGGACGGTTCGCTGGAATTCCTGGGCCGTGCGGACAACCAGGTGAAAATCCGCGGCATGCGCTTGGAATTGGAGGAAGTCGAGTCCAATCTCGCACTGCATCCAGGAATCCGGCAGAGCTGCGTGGTGGCCAAACAGAACAGCCGCGGTGGCAGCTACCTGGTCGGGTACCTGCTGCCGGCGACCGGCAGCGGTCTGGATCCGGCCGAGGTCAAGGCCTGGTGCCGCAACCAAATGCCGGAATACATGATTCCGACCCACCTCGTGGTGCTCGAGGAGTTCCCGTTGACCGCGAACGGCAAACTCGACCGGCGGGCGTTGCCGGAACCGGCTGCGGAAGCCCCGGCGGATCTGGAACAGACCACCGACCGGGCCGAGCAGCTGGTCCGCGAGCAGGTCGCCGAGGTGCTGCAGTTGCCCGCAGTCGGCCTGGAGCAGGATTTCTTCGACCTCGGCGGCGACAGCATTCTGGCGATCTCGCTGCTCAGCGCCCTGCGCCGCGGCGGTCTGCAGATCACGGTGACCGACATCTTCGCCCGGCGGACGGTCCGCGGCATCGCCGCTGCGGCGACACTGCCCACGGATTCCGGAGAAGGTCCCGACGCCGGCACCGGGCAGGTCGGCGGCCTGCCGATCGTGCGCTGGCTCGGCGAGCGGTCCGGCCGGGTGGACGGTTTCGTGCAGTCGGTGCTCTTCGATGCCCCGGCGGAACTCAGTGCCGCGGGCCTGGACGCGATCCTCGGCGCGATCATCGAACGGCACCCGATGCTCCGGGCGAAATTGCTCCGCAAGCGGCCCTGGGGCTTCGAGATTCCGGAACCCGCGGCAGAGCCGCGGAAGGGCTGCTGGCAGAGTGCCGGCCGGCGCGCCGGAGCCGAGGGCGCCGAATCGGCGGCCGAGCTGGAAGACAGCGCATTACGCGCCGAGACCGAGGCGGCCATCGCCCGGCTCGACCCGGATGCCGGGACGATGCTGCAAGCCGTCTGGTTCCCGGAACAGCACCGGTTGCTGGTGGTCGTGCACCACCTCGTGGTCGACGGTGTTTCCTGGCGGATCCTGCTGGACGACCTGGAACAGGCTTGGCAGCAGTTCGCGGCGGGCGAGCCGATCCGGCTCCCGGAAACCGGGATGTCCATGAAGACCTGGACCGAGACGCTCGAAGCCGCTGCGACCGAGGCCTTCGGGGCGGATGACGGCTACTGGAACGCGCCGCTCCCGGGCGAAGACCAACTGATCGCCCGGGCGGCTTTGTCCGGGCAGACCGTGGCCGAAGAAAAGCAGCACACCGTGACCGTGGACCCGGCTACCACTGCGGCCTTGCTGGGCGAGGTGCCTTCGGCCTTCCACACCTCGGTCAACGAGGTGCTGCTGACCGCGCTGTCCCTGGCCTTGGCACGATGGCGCAAGCACCTGGGCCAAGGGCAGACTTTCGCACACATCGAGCTGGAAGGCCATGGCCGGGAAAACCGCGCCCTGGTGCCCTTCCTGGGCCGGGAAGCGGACCTGTCCCGGACCATCGGCTGGTTCACCACGCTGTTCCCGGTCGTCGTCGATCCCGGAAGCCAAGACGCGGAACCCGGAACCGAGGCTCTGGTCGCCGCGCTGAAACGGGTCAAAGACCAGCTGGCCGCGGTGCCGAACCAGGGCTTGTCCTGGGGCGTCGGCCGCTATTTGGCGGAGCAGGGGAATCGTTTCGAGCCCCGCCCCGACTGCCAGGTGCTGTTCAATTACCTCGGCCGGTTCGGCAGCTCGACGCATGCCGGCGGACCCGACGGCGCAGCCAAGAACGCCGCGAAGGGCTGGCGGCTGCGCGGCAACTCCGGTCAATTGGGCGAACGGCGGGATCCTTCGATGGAGTTGCCCCGGGCGCTGGAATTCAATGCCATCGCGGAACCCGGCAGTACCGGGGAACACGAGTTGAGCACCGTGATCTCCTGGCCGGACGGGTTGTTCAGCCAGACGGACATCGAAACGATCGCCGGCTATTGGCAGAGCGCGTTGCGGCAATTGGCCGGTCTGGCCGAGGCGGCGGAGGTCGGCGGGCACTCCAGCAGCGACTTCCCGTTGATCGGGCTGAGCCAAGACCAGGTGGACCAGTTCGACGGCCCCCGGTTGCTGGACCTGCTCCCGCTTTCCCCGCTGCAGCAGGGGCTGTATTTCCACTCCGTGTTCGATGCGGATTCCGCCGGACAGTATGTGGAGCAGCAGATCATCACCCTGCAGGGTCCGTGCGATCCGCAGCGGATCTCCGCAGCGGCCGGCCGGCTCTACGAGATCTTCCCGAACCTCGCCGCGCGGTTCGCCAGCCTGGCCGACGGCCGGCTGCTTTCGGTGCTGGAACGCGGGGTGGACCCGCAGTTGCAGAGCCTGGACTTCAGCGCCGAGCCGGATCCCGCCGCGGCGGTCGCGGCCTTCGCGGCGCAGGACCGACTGACCGGATTCGACCTGGCCGTCGCCCCGCTGATCCGCTACACCCTGATCCGGACCGCCGCGGAGGAGCACGTCCTGGTGCAGACCGTGCACCACATCATCGCGGACGGCTGGTCGGTGCCGACGATGCTCGATGCCCTGTTGGCGGAATACCACCGGCCGGGCAGCGTGCTCCGTCCGGTGGCCGGCTATGCGGCGTACCTGGCGTGGTTGCAGGAGCAAGACGGCGAACGGTCTGCTTCGGTGTGGCGTGAGCAATTGGCCGGCTTGCGGCAACCGAGCCTGGTCCGCCCGGGGCACGTGCCTTCCGAATCGTTCGCCGAAACGGGCCTCGACTTCGGCGATGCCGCTGCGCTGGAGGCTGTGCTGCGGGAATCCGGCAGTACGCTCAGCGTTGCCGTGCACACTGCCTGGGGGCTGGCGATGGCCAAACTCCTGCAGCGTCCGGATGTGGTCTTCGGCTCCACGGTCTCCGGCCGGGAGGCGGATGTCACCGGCATTGCGGAGATGGTCGGATTGTTCATCAACACTGTTCCGGTGCGCAGCTCCTTCGTTCCGGAACCGGAATCCGGCGGTGCCGGGATCAGCTTGGGCGAAGCGCTGGCCCGGATGCGCCGCCAGCACGACGCGGTCCGGCCGCACCAGCACGAGTCGCTGGGCACGATCCAGCGCGATGCCGGGTTGGGAACCCTGTTCGACACCTTGGTGGTGTTCGACCTGTCCGCCGACCCCGCCGGATTGGGCCGGCCCGGTGACTCGCTGCGGATCACTGCGATCGATGGCGAAGGCGCCCCGCATTACCCGATGACGCTCGCCGTGATGCCGCGGCAGAAGCCTTCCGGCGCGGGCCTGGAACTCGCCGTGAAGCTGATCTACGACGCCGCAGCGGTCAGCGGAGCCGAAGCTGCCGAGGCCTTGGCGGACTTTGCTGATGTGCTGCACCGGATCGGCCGGAATGAACTGGCGGCCGAGCTCGCTGCTGCGGAATTCAGCAGCTCGGAATCCAGGCCCGCGGTTTCCGGCAGCGCCGCTGCGCAGCTCGGATCCGCGATGGATTTGAACGCCCGGATCGCACCGTTGGCGGCACCGGAACCGGCGACCTTGGCGGATCTCTTCGATCGGGCAGCCGCCCAGTATCCGGGCAAAACCGCGTTGCGGATGTGCCGTTTCGGCCAGCACTCCGCGGCCGAGCGGTCTGCGGAAACGCTGAGCTATGCCGAGTTGGCGGAGCAGAAGCGGCGGATCGCAACCGCACTTCGCAGGGCCGGACTGCGTCCCGGCGAGTTCGCCGCAGTGGCCGCAGAACGGTCGTTGGAACAGATCGCGGCGCTCATCGGGGTGGTCAGCGCCGAGGCTGCATCGGTCCCCTTGGACCTGGCCCATCCGGACGAACGGCTCGCATTCATCCTCGGTGACGCCAAACCGCGCGTGGTTTTGACCACCGCCGGGCAGCAGGCGCGGATCCGGCGGTTGCTGGACCTCGCGGTGGCGTCCAGCTCCGATCCGGCGGAGCAGGCGGCCTTGGCGGCCACCGAGGTTCTGCTGATCGAAGACATCGTCCGGGAAACCGATCCCGATGCGGGAGCACCGGAAGCCGGCACGGAACCGAAGCCGGTGCAATGGCGCAAACCCGCGTACTTGATCTACACCTCCGGCTCCACCGGTCGGCCCAAGGGAGTGTTGGTGGAGCACCGTTCGGTGGTCACCATGCTCGCCAGCGCCGGGGAGCTCTTCGACTATGGCGCCGATGATGTCTGGACGTTGTTCCACTCCTTCGGCTTCGATGTCTCGGTGTGGGAAATGTGGGGCGCATTGGCCCGCGGCGCCGAGCTCCTGATCCCGGATTACGCGCTGACCCGGTCCCCGGTGGACTTCCGCCGTCTGGTGCTGGAAGAGCGGGTGACCGTATTGGTGCAGAGTCCCTCGGCGCTCTACCGTTTCGTCGAAGCCGACCAGCAGGAGCCGCTGCCGGGCGACTTCGCGCTGAAGTACATCTTCTTCGGCGGCGAAGCCGTGGCCAGCGAGCGGTTGCGGCCCTGGGCCGAACGCTATGGCACGGGCGGCCGGGGCAGCGGGCAGCCGAGCCTGGTGAACATGTACGGGCTGACCGAGAACGCAGTGAACATCAGCTACCGGATCCTGGATGCCGGGCAGCTGCTCGACGGTGCGCCGGTGACGCTCGGCGGCGGAATCCCGGGCACCGAGCTCTACCTTTTGGACGAACAGCTGCAGCCGGTGGCGCCGGGAGCCGCCGGGGTGCTCTACCTCGGCAGTGTCCAAGTGGCCCGCGGCTACTGGCGGCGTCCATCGTTGACTGCGACCCGATTCGTGCCCAATCCCTTCGCCGCGGACGGATCACGGCTGTACAACACCGGCGATCTGGTCCGGTTGACCGAATCCGGAGAGCTCCAGTTCCTGGGCCGGGTGGACGATCAAATCCAGTTGCACGGATTCCGGGTGGAGCTGGGCGAGATCGAGGCCGCGGCCCGGGATGCCGCCGAGGTGCTCGACTGCGTCGTGGTGGTGTCCGCCGGGCAGGAGCAGCTGGCCGCTTGCGTGCTCTTTGACCCCGACGTCGTCGGAATCGCCGAGCGCGGGCCCCGGCTCGAAGCGTTGCGTGCCCGGATGGCCGGACGACTGCCGGCACACATGGTGCCGCAGCGTTTCGAAGGCTTCGACGCACTGCCGCTCACTGTCAACAACAAACGCGACCGGAAACGTCTGGCGGAAAGCATCTTCGGTACCGGCCAACAGCCTGTGGCCCCGGCCGGGCCGAGCGAACCGGTGGGGGCCGGCGCCCCGTTGGCCGTCCTGATCGGAATTTTCCGCAAGGCACTCGGAACCGAGGACGTCGAGGCGGATACCGACTTCTTCGCCCGCGGCGGCGACAGCATCGTGGCGATATCCGTGGTCAACCAGGCCCGGGCCGCCGGCATCGCCTTGACTCCGAGCGAAGTCTTCCTGCTCAAGACGCCGGCCCGGATCGCGGCGAAGCTGCCGGTCGGAACTGCGGATCCGGCAGCTGCCGGATCCGCCGCCGGAAGCGGGAACCCGGGTCCGGCGGACTGGGGTTCCGTGCCGCTGACCCCGATCATGCACCGCTGGCGCGAGCTGGAACCGGTTGCCGCGCCGGGCGGCTCGGCCTTGGCCAACTTCGTGCTGGCCCGGGCGGTGGAACTGCCCGGGAACACCAGCGAGCCGCAATTGCGCGGCGCGCTGCGCAGCCTGCTGCACAGCCACCCGGCGTTGCGCACCCGGCTGAGCACCGAACCCGCCGATCTCTGGTCTTTGGAGATCAGCGAGCAAGCGGCCGAACCGCAGCTGCAGGTCAGCCCGGCCGGGGAAGCCGGCGAGCTGCAGCGGGTGGCCGAGGCCGCAGCCCGGAGAATGCGTCCGGAGCACGGCGAGATGGCCCAATTCGTCTGGATCGACCGGGGCACTGCGCCGGGGACCTTGGTCGTCGTGGTGCATCATCTGGTCATGGACGCGGTGTCCTGGATCATCTTGCTGGAGGATCTGCACCGGCTGCTCGACGGCGGGACCGTCACCGCGCCGCCGGTGACCTACCGCGGTTATGCGGAGCGCCTCAATCAAGCGGCGCAGCGGCGCGAGTTCTTGGCCGATCTGCCGCATTGGCTCGACATGCTCGACGCGCCGGCCCTGCTGCCGGAGTTCCAAGCGCCGGCGGCCGGCACCTGGAATCTCGACGTCGACCTGCCGGAGGAAGCCAGCGCCGCGTTGCTCGGCCGACTGCCGCAGCGTACCGGTCTGGGCCTCACCGAACTGCTTTGCGGAGCTTTGCGCTCGGCGCTCACCGCGGTGCAGGCAGAGCCCACCGAGCTGAGCATCGAGCTGGAGCGGCACGGCCGCACCGCGATCGACGATGGGACTGATTTTTCGCACTTGGTCGGCTGGTTCACCGCGATCGCGCCGCTGAAATTGGCGCCGGCAGGCGATCCGTTGGCGGCGGCCCGGGAAGCGGCCGGCTTGCAGCTTTCGGATCGGCGGAGTCTGGGCTTCGGCATGCTGCGCTATCTGAATCCGCAGACCGCGCCCCGGCTGGCGGCCAAAGCCGCACCGCAGATCCTGTTGAACTACCTGGGCCGCGGCACCGAGTCCGGGGTGATCCAGCTGCCTGCCGACCCGACGGCGAAAACCGGCTATGCGGTGGAAGTCAATACCTGGGCCGAAGCCGGGGGACGGGGCGAGATCCTGCGTACCGGCTTCACCTTCGCCGGGGCCGTGTCCTTGGACTTGGGGCTGCGGATCAGCGAAGCCTGGCTGGCGGCCCTGGCCCAGTTGGCCGAGGCGGCTTCGACTCCCGCCGGTGAACAGCAACTGCCGCTCGCGCCGTTGCAGCGCGGGCTGTACTTCCAGGCGCAAATGGCCACCGAACCGGGGCAGTACCTGGCGCAGAACTACTTCGCCTTCGACCGGGAACTCGACATCGCGGCACTGGCCCGGGCCGGAGCCGCCCTGCTCGGCCAGCACCCGCTGCTCGCGGCCGGGTTCCGCACTGCCGAATCCGGGGAGCCTGAAACGGTCGGGCGAATCGTGCAGTTCTTCGGTTCCGCGGACGGTTCCCCGGCCGCGGTGCCGATCGAGGTGCTGGATCTGCGCAACGAGTCCGAGGCGGTCGCCGCGGAACGGGTGGCGGAGTACCGGGCCGACGACCGGGCGCACGGTTTCGACCTGTTGCAGCCGCCGTTGATCCGGTTGGCCGTGTTCCGGATGCCTTCCGGAGCGGATGGGCTGCTGCTGAGCAACCATCTGCTGCTCTGGGACGGCTGGTCGCACCAGCTGGTGCTCCGCGATCTGTTCGCGGCGTATCAGAGCGCGTTGGCCGGAACCGAAGCCGGGGCATCCGAGCCTGGCCCGGGTTTCGCCGAATACATCCAAGCCATCGAGGCGAAGGACGCTTCGGCCGCGGAAGAGTTCTGGTCCGGCCGTCTGGCGGATCTGCCAGCGCCGACGCTGCTCGCCGGAGAGCGCGTGCCGGCGTCGGCCAGCCGGGCCCCGGAGAAAGTGGTCCGGACGATCGGTGCGGAGCAGAGCGAGCAGCTCAAGCAACTGGCCCGGAAGCACGGGGTCACGCTCAACTCGGTGCTCAGCGGCGGCTTCGCGTTGTTGCTCGGCGAGTACAGCGGCAGCCAGGACGTGGCGTTCGGCCTCACCGTTGCCGGACGCACCGATCCGGCAGAGGCCGGCGCGGACTATTCCGGCGCCGTCGGAGTCCTGCTCAACACGATTCCGCAACGGGTCCGAGCCGAAGCGGCGATGAGCCTGGACGAGTACCTGACCGCAGTGCAAGCAGAACGGATCGAGGCGATGCCCTACGAGTACCTCGAACTCGGCGAGATCCAGCGGCTCAGCGGACACGAGCAACTGTTCGACAATCTGTTCGTGCTGCAGAACTTCTTGGACGGCGAAGCCTCGGCGGAGCTCTTCGCGCAGCACGGCATCGTCGACTCGGAGTCCGAGGACGCCACGCACTTCCCGTTCGCCTGGGTGGTGCTGCCCGGGACCGAACTGCGGATCACCTTGGAGTACCGCCCGGAGCTCACCGGAGCCGGCCGGGCCGAGGAACTCGTCGACCGGTTCGTGGAGATCCTGCAGCAGTTCTGCGCTGCGGGTCCCGGGGCGCGGATCGGCGCGATCGGACGGACTGGACGTCCGCCGGCGCAGCAAACCCGGGAGTTCCCGGCGCTGAGCATCCCGGAGCTCTTCGATCGGGCGGTGGCGGTCCGCCGGGACGAACGGGCCCTGGTCTGCGGCGACGCGGCGATGAGTTTCGGCGAGCTGCAGGCCCGCAGCGTGCAGTTGGCGCGGCGGCTGGCGGAACACGGCGTCGGCCCGGAGACCTCGGTGGCGATCGCGGTTCCGCGTTCGCTGGATTCGATCGTGGCGTTGTTCGCGGTCCTGCGCTGCGGAGCCGGTTACGTGCCGCTGGAATTGGACCACCCCGATGAACGCTTGGCCGCGATCCTGCAGGATGCCCGGCCGACGGCGGTGCTCACCGTGCCGGCCGTGGCGCCCCGGGTTCCCGGGTTCCCGCAGCTCCTGGTCGGCGGGCCGGAAGCTGCCGATGCCGGGTTCGGCACCGAGGCGGACCTGGCCGGCTTCGAACCCGGCAACGTCCACCGGCTGCGGCACAGCGCCTACACGATCTACACCTCCGGTTCCACCGGGAAGCCCAAGGGCGTGGTGGTCGAGTACGCCGGATTGACCAATATGCTGCTGAACCACCAGCGCCGGATCTTCGAACCGGTGTTGGCCGCGGCCGGTCACCGGAGGTTCCGGATCGCGCACACCGTGTCCTTCGCTTTCGACATGTCCTGGGAGGAGCTGTTGTGGCTCGCTGACGGACATGAAGTGCACATCTGCGACGAAAATCTGCGTCGCGATCCGGCGGCCCTGGCCGACTACCTGCAGCGCGAGCAGATCGACGTCATCAATGTCACGCCGACCTTCGCGCAGCAGCTGGTTTCCGAGGGCTTGCTGGAGGAGCACGATGCTGACGGGGCGAAACACCAGCCTGCGCTGGTGCTGCTCGGCGGCGAAGCGGTCTCCGCGCAGCTGTGGACGCAGCTGGCCGAACATCCGAAGGTGGTCGGCTACAACCTGTACGGTCCCACGGAGTACACCATCAACACGCTGGGCGTCGGAACCATCGATTGCGCCGATCCGGTGGTCGGCACGCCGATCGACAACACCGACGTCTATGTGCTCGACGAATGGCTCCGCCCGGTGCCGGATTCGGTGCCCGGGGAATTGTACGTCTCCGGCGTCGGCCTGGCCCGGGGCTACCTGGGCCTGCCGGGCATGACCGCTTCCCGGTTCGTGGCCTGCCCGTTCCGGCCGGGGGAGCGGATGTACCGCACCGGAGACCTGGTCCGGCGCCGGCCGGATGGCAATATCGATTACTTGGGCCGGACCGACGACCAGGTGACGATCCGCGGCTACCGGGTGGAACCGGGCGAAATCGAAGCCGTGATCGCCGGTTACCCGGCGGTGGCCTTTGCCGCGGTCACCGTGGAGACCGACCCGGCGACGCAGCAGAAGCGGCTGCATGCCTTCGTCGGGCTGCGCCAAGCCACGGCGGAGGATCCGGGCCAGGCGTTGGCCGGCTTGGTGGCGCATCTTTCCGCGGCCTTGCCGGACTACATGCTGCCGAGCCATTACGCGGTGCTGGACAGTTTGCCGCTGACCGTCAACGGAAAGCTGGACGTCCGGGCGTTGCCTGCGGCGCAACCGATCGGCACGCTGCTCGGTCTGCAGCGCACCGCGCCCGGCACGGAGACCGAGCAGATCGTCTGCGAAGCTTTCGCCGAGGTGCTCGGCCTCGATGACGACGAGGTCCGGCTGGAGGACGATTTCTTCGGCCTGGGCGGCTACTCGATGATCGCGATCCGGCTGATCGGACTGCTGCGTGCGGAATTCGGCGAAGTGGTGAGCATCAAGGATCTGTTCGGCTTGCGGACCCCGGCTGCGCTTGCTGCGCAGATCGACAGCGCCAACTAATGTCGAGCGGCCAGATCTGCAGGTTATGCCAGGGATTTAGGATGCGGATCTGGCCACTCGATGGGAACGGCGGGGGTTTAGCCGGCGCGATTCAGCAACCAGGTCACGTCGCGGAGCAGAGCGGACCGCCAGCTCGACCGGTCGTGCCCGGCCGCGGAAAGCTCGGACCGCACCGTGGCGCCGCGCGCCTGGAGCAGACGGAGCACCTCGGCCTGGTGTTCCAGCATCCGGCCTTCATGCTGCCCGACGTCGAACGCCACGGTGACTCCGGAGAGGTCGGGGACCGCCGATGGGTCGTCTGCCGGGGCCTTGATCAGCTCACCCAGTGCACCGCCGGCCGGACCGGCCAGGGGATCGCCGTCGGCCGGTGCCGGGTACCAGAAGGAACCGGACTGGCAGGCCGCGAAGCGGAAGACCTCCGGCATGGTCACCGCGGCGAAGAGCGCGGCGAGCCCGCCATAGCTCTGCCCGGCCAGTACCGTCGAGGCCGGATCGACCGGGCGGCCGAGCTGTTCCGCCACGAGTGGGAGCAGCTCGTCCCGCACGGCTTGCCAGAACAACGGGTTCAGCGCGAGTTCTTCGCGGCGGCGGTCCCCGGCGGGCGAAGGCAGGAAAACCAGGGTGCAGGGAGGCAGTTCGCCGGCCCGGTGTGCGGCTTCGAAAGCCATTCCGGCCGGATGCAGGTAGATCCAATCGTCGCCGTCGAGCAGGAACACCACTGCTCCGGAGGCTGCAGCCTCCGGACCGATGGATTGCATCCGGACGGTACGCCGAGCGCCCAGCAGTCCGCTGTTCCAGCGCAGCCGGATCGGCGGCAGCGGCAGCAGCGCATCGGCGGCATGCTGCGGCCAGAACGGTTGCCCGGCAGCATCCGGGGTTGCTGCGATGGAACGCATCGGACCGGCGCCGTCCGGATTGAGCGGATCCGCGATGCCGCCCGGGGCGTCCGCGGACTCGAAGCCGTAACTCACCCGGAACGGCGCCGGGAATCCGATCACCGCGAATCGGAATCCGCCCAGGCCCTGGCCGGGATGCAGCTGCATCGGCACCGGCTCGGCCCGGTCGTCGAAGCGGAGCAATACTTCGTCTTCTCCAGGCTGCAGGAACAATGCCTGCCAGCCGTCGTCGGTCCGGGCGAAGAACGGGGCGCGGGCCTGCGCCTGCTGCCAGAACGAGGCTGTTCCGGCCGGTTCTGAAAGGCCGAATTCGGTGAAATCGCCGTGCATGTAGATTCAGTGCTCCTGCTCTGCCGGGACCAGACCGATCCCCAAGGCAACCAACATAGGATAGCATTACCTTACTTAGATAAGGCTTGCCAAAAAAACAGTCGGTTGACAGCCGCTTGATGTAGCGCGTCGTCTGGCGGCAAGCACCATTTCGAAAAGAGGATCTCTTTTGCCGCACGAGGTTTTTGATGTTGTAGGGGTCGGTATGGGCCCGTCCAATTTGGCGTTCGCGACCGCGGTCGACGAACACAACGAGAGTCTAGCGGCAGGGGACCGGATCTCCGCGGTTTTCCTGGAGCAGAAGCCGGCGTTCGCCTGGCACCCGGGCATGTTGCTGAGTGGTTCCACGATGCAGATTTCCTATCTCAAGGATCTTGCCACCCTGCGCAATCCCAGGAGCCGGTTCACCTTCGTGAACTATCTGCAACAAGCCGGGCGCTTGATCGATTTCATCAACCACCAGACCTTCTTCCCATCCCGGATCGAGTTCTCCGACTACCTCAATTGGGTGGCTGCGTCGATTGAATCCGCAGTCCAGTACCAGCGCACGGTGACCGAAATCGAACCGTTGGGCGAGTCCTCGGCCGGCGGAGCCCGCTACCGGGTGACCGCCACCGGGCCGGACGGCGCCGAGGAATACTTCGCCCGTACCGTCATCGCGGCCACCGGTCTGACCGAAAAGCTGCCGAGCTGGGCCACCGCCGGGCGCCGGCTGTTCCACAACCACCGCCTGCTCGAGCACCTCGAAGGGATCGGCGAAGTCTCCGAGAACCGCTTCCTGGTGCTCGGCAGCGGGCAGAGTGCGGCCGAAGTGGTGCAGCACCTGCACCGGAGCTATCCGCAGGCCGTGGTCGAATCCGCGTTCAACAGCTTCGGCTTCAGCCCGGCAGACGACAGCCCCTTCGCCAACCGGGTCTTCGATCCTTCCGCAGTGGACGACTTCTACTTCGCCCCGGACGGCGTCCGCTCCGAACTGATTGCCCGGCACCGCAGCACCAACTACTCCTGCGTCGACCTGGAATTGATCAACGAGCTGTACGCGATCGAATACCAGGAAAAGGTGCAGGGCCCGCGCCGTCTGGTCTTCCGGCCGGGGACCGAAGTCCTCGAAGCGGTGGAAAGCGACGCCGCGGTCTCCGTGACTTTGCACGACCGGATCAAAGGCCAAGCCGAAAACCTGCGCTACGACGCCGTGGTCTGCGCCACCGGCTTCACCTCGGACGGGGTCAGCGGCCTGCTGCGCGGCGTCGGCATCCCGGCCGCCGGAACCCCGGGGTTCGCCAGGGATTACCAATTGCTCCTGGACGGCGAGCCGATGACCGGGCTCTTCGTACAGGGTCCGACCGAAGCCACACACGGCCTGACCTCGACGTTGCTCTCGAACGTCGCAGTGCGCGGCGGCGAGTTGCTGAACTCGGTGCTGGCCCTGCGCGAGCGCCGCGGCGCCCTCGTCGATCAGGGAGCATGATGCGGGTCATCACCTTCGGTTACCAGACCTGGGGGCACCGGACGCTTTCCGCGGTGCTCGAATCGCGGCACGAAGTGGTTTTGGCGGTCACCCATCCGCCCAGCGACAACCCCTACGAGCAAATGTGGTCCGACTCGGTGGAAGAGCTGGCCCGGCAGCACGGCGTGCCGGTGCACATCGCCAAGCGACCGGACGCCGCTTTGCTCGATGCCGTGCGCGCGGCGAATGCGGACATCATCGTGGCGAACAACTGGCGCACCTGGCTGCCGGCCGAAATCTACAACGCGCCGCGCTTGGGCACGCTGAACATCCATGATTCGCTGCTGCCCAAATATGCCGGCTTTTCCCCGTTGATCTGGGCCTTGATCAATGGCGACTCGCACGTCGGAGTAACCGCGCACTTGATGGACGAGGGATTGGACACCGGCCCGGTGATCGGGCAGCAATCCGTTCCGGTGGGGCCGAAAGACCGCACGGTCGACCTTTTCCACCGCACCATCGACGTGATCGCGCCACTGGTGCTCAATGCCCTGGACAGTCTGGAAGACGGCACCGCGCAGACCATCGAGCAGGACCTGTCCCAGGCGAGCTACTTCCACAAACGCGCTGAGCAGGACAGCCACATCGATTGGACCTGGCCGGCGGACGCCATCGAGCGTCTGGTCCGGGCGCAATCCGATCCCTACCCGAACGCTTTCGCGTTCCACGGAGGCAAGCGGTTGCGGATCCTCGAAGCCGACGTTTCCCGGGGCCGTTTCGGCGGCACCCCGGGGCGGTTCAGCATCGAGGCGGAGGGCGGCGTCGTGGTGGTGGCCGGTCCGGATGCTTGGCGCGGGCGGAATCCCGCCGTGATCCTCAAACGGCTCCGGCTCGACGACGGCACCGAAGTCCCGGCCGCTGAATACTTCGCCGGCCGCGGCGGTTACCTCAGCTAGCCCGTACCGCAACGGCCCGGCAGCCTCGGCTAGCCCGGGCCGTTGCGGTCAACCGCCGGATTCGGTCGGCCGGCGGATCTGGTCAGCTGGCCGATCTGGGCGCGAACATGATCACCGCGACGCCGAGCAGGCAGATCGTGGCGCCGATCAGATCCCAACGGTCGGGTTTGAATTTGTCGAAGACCATGCCCCAGGCCAGCGACCCGGCCACGAACACCCCGCCGTAGGCCGCCAGGATCCGGCCGAAAGAGGCGTCCGGTTGCAGCGTCGCGATGAAGCCGTAGGCACCGAGCGCGATCACCCCGAGCCCGGCCCACCACCAGGCTCTGCCTTCGCGGACGGCTTGCCAGACGAGCCAGGCGCCACCGATTTCGGCGAGCGCGGCAAGGGCGAACAAGAGCACGGACCGGGCGATTGTCATGCTTCCATTCTCGCAGTGCGGCCAGAACCTCGGCCGCGGCCATTCGGCTGGCTCCGAAAGCTCAGGAAAGCACCGCGAGCGCGTCGATCTCCACCAGCATGACCTCGTGCGGCAAGTCCACGAAGACCGTGGTCCGGCTGGGCAGCGCGCCGGAGGGCACGTTCGCCTGGATGAATTCGGCGTAGACCTCGTTCATCGCGGCGAAATCATCCCGGGTGGTCAGATACACCCGGAACATCAGCACGTCTTCCACCGAGGAGCCGCCGGCTTCCAGGATCGCCTTGACGTTTTCCAGAGTCCGCCGGGTTTGTTCCCGGACGTCTCCGGCGCCGATGTACTGGTTGCTCGCCGGGTCCATCGGGCCCTGGCCGGAAACCTGGAGCAGGCCTCCTTTGCTGACGCCTTGCGAGAAAACGTGGGCCGGGGCCGGGGCATCCGGGGTCAGGACGACGGTCTTTTTGCTCATCGGGTGGTTCCTTTCGGTAAATGGCCGAGTTCGCGGGAAACCGCGTCGGCGGAGCTTTTCAAACCGGGCAGCAGGCCCAGCAGGCCTTCCCGGTCCAACAACATGGTGGGCACCGAGGTCGAAACGGCGGCGACTACGGTTCCGCTGGCATCCCGGACCGGTGCGGCGATGCAGTGCACCAACGGCTCGTGTTCGCAATCGTCGTGGGCCCAGCCCTGCTGCCGAACCAGTTCGAGCTCGGCCAGTAGGGCGGGCGGTGTCAGAATGGTGTTCTCGGTGGCTTTGACGTAGTCGATCTGCCCGGCGATCGCGGCGCGCCGTTCGGCCGGCAGGTCCGCGAGCAGCACTTTGGCGACCGCGGCCGAATGCAGCGCCGCAGTCAATCCGATCCGGGAATACATCCGGACCGGGTGCCGGGACTCGAACTTGTCGATGTACACCACCTCCCGTCCTTCGAAAGCCGCCAGGTGCACGGTGTGCCCGGTCGCCTCGTTGAGTGCGGCCAGATGCGGCCGGGCCACCGCCCGGATGTCGCGTTGTTCCAGAGCCCGCGCGGAAAGTTCGAAGATCTTCGCGCCGAGCCGGTACCGCTGCTGCCCGTCCCGGAACACGAAGCGTTGTGCCTCCAGGTCGTGCAGCAAGCGCATCACCGTGGTTTTGTGCACCGCGGCTCGTGCCGCGAGTTCATCCAAGGTCGCAGGCTGGCCGGCCAGCTGGCTCAGCAGTTCGAGGCCGCGGATCAGGCTCTGGCTCATCGGAGCACACTGCTTCCGGCCGGGATCGGCCGTCCCGGCAGAACCGCAGGTGCCGGCAGGGCCGGCGATTCGATCCGCCCCGGAGCCACCGAGGTGGCACGCCACTGCGCCTCGCTGCAGCCCAGCAGCGCCTCGATCACCGCTTCTTCCGGCAGCGCCCCCCGGTCTCCGGCGACCGTGAGCGTGCAGGCGGCGGCCAGGTGGCCCCGGCGGAGTCTGGAGGTTTCGTCCAGGCCGGCGAGCAGGCCGCTGAGATAGCCGGCGGCGAAGGAATCGCCGGCGCCGACCGGTTCCAGCAACGCCACCGACAAAGCTGGGACTTCGGTGCGCGACTCGCGGCCGGTCGACGGATCCCGGTGCAGCGAAACCGCGGAATCCGCGGCCTTTTTGAGCACCAAGGTCTCGGGGCCGGAGAGCAGGGCGCGCAGTTCGGCTTCACTGCCGGTGCCGAATGCCTGCTCAGCTTCGTCCGCACCGAGGAGCAGCACGTCGGCCGAGTCGGCAAGCCCGCGCAAAAGCGAGGCGTCTTGCCCGTGCCACAGCCCCGGGCGCCAATTGAGGTCGAAACTGAACACCCGGCCGTCGCGCGGCAGCCGCAACAGCTGTTCGCAGAGCGCCCGGCAACTCGGCGAAAGCGCCGGAGTGATGCCGCTCAGATGCACCAGTCCGGCACCGGCCAGCAAGGCGGCGACTGCCGGGTCGGCCAGCAGATCGGGCGCCATCGCAGCGGCCGCCGAGCCCTGCCGGTAGTAGCGCACGCTGTGCTCCGGCTCGGCCGCGGGGTCTTTGAAGTACAGTCCGGTGGGCCGTTCCCGGTCGATCTGCACCTGGGCCACATCGACGCCGTGTTGGGCCAGGGCAGCCAAGATCTTGCGGCCGAATCCGTCCTCGCCCAGCCGGCTGATCCAGGACACCGGCACCCCGAAGGCGGCCAAGCCCATGGCCACATTCGATTCCGCACCGCCGATGCCGCAGCTGAACCGGTCCGCGGCGGCCAAACCGACGGGCGGATCCGGGCTCAGCACCGCCATGGTTTCTCCGAGGCACAGGGCCGAACGCACGATGGTTCCCCTTCCCGCCCGGTGTCCGGGCCTTCCTCGAATCAATGCTGGACCGCAGTGCGGTGGGACCTTGACGGTCGAATCTGAGTCATGTTAGACATGGCTCACAATTTTTTGCAACATGCGTTGCAGATTACGCAATATCGAAGGAATCAGATGAGTTTCCCTGCCCCCGATCCCATCGGACGACTGCCGGAACAACCGTTGGATTGGCGGTTCAAGGCGGCGCCGGTGGCTGCCCAGGGGTTGACCGTCCGGGAGTTCCTGGCAACCGGGCCGCGGCTGGCCGATCTGCAAACCCCCTTGCTGAGTTTGGACGGGCAGGCGCTCACGGCGAATCTGGAACGGATGGCGCAGTGGTGCCAGAGCCAGGGGGTAAGCCTCGCGCCGCACGGCAAAACCACGATGGCCCCGCAACTGTGGCAGCGTCAGCTGGAGCGCGGTGCCTGGGGGATCACGCTGGCGAACCTGGCCCAAATGCGGGTGGCTTCGGAATTCGGCGTGCCCACGATCATGCTGGCGAACGCGCTGGTCGATCGGGAAGCCATCCGTTGGACTGCGGCGGCGGTGGCGGCCGGCACCCGGATCGTGTCCTGGGTGGATGATCTTCAGACCGTGCAACGGATTGACGCGGTGCTGGCCGAGTTGCCGGTGGAAATGGTCCCGAGCGAACTGGAAGTGCTGGTCGAACTCGGCGGGGTCGGCGGCCGGACCGGTGCCCGGGGAGTCCAGGCTGCGCTCGAGGTGGCTGCGGCGGTCGCCGATTCGCCGCGGCTGCGGCTGGCCGGCGTCGCCGGCTACGAGGGATCACTCGCGCACGATGCCTCGGCCGCCGGTCTGGCTGCGGTGCGCGACTATCTCGGCGAATTCGCCGGGCTGCACGAGGCCCTGCTGGCGCAAGGCCGCTATGCCCCGGGCCGTCGGGTGATCCTCAGCGCCGGCGGCAGCGCCTACTTCGACCTGGTCCTGGAAGCCTTGGGCCGGTATCGTGCCGAAGGCGTTGAAATCCTGCTCCGCAGCGGTGCCTACCTGGTCCACGACGACGGCTTCTACCGAGGTGTTTCGCCGTTCTCCCGGGCCGATCAGGGGCAGCCGTTCGCGGCCGGAATGCACGCCTGGGCCAGGGTGGTTTCGCAACCGGAGCCGGGGTTGGCGATCCTCGACGCCGGAAAACGGGACCTGCCGTTCGATGAAGGGCTGCCCGAACCGCAGGGGATCGCGGTGGAGCTCGGCGCCGAGCTGGCGCCGCTGCCCGGTGCCACGATCACCGCGGTCAACGACCAGCATTGTTATCTCGCCTTCGATCCGGCGTCGACCGAAGTCCGGATCGGCCAGGTGGTCCGATTGGGCCTTTCGCATCCTTGCACGGCCTTCGACAAGTGGACCCTGATCCCGGTGCTCGACGGCGACCGGGTGGTCGACCTCGTGCGCACGTTCTTCTAGGCCTCCGGTGACTGTCCACGCCGCGCCGCCGGCCGGCCGGGTACTGTTCCGCCGGGCCACCGTGATCGACGGGACCGGTGCGCCGCGCCGGCTCGCCGACGTGCTGGTGTCGGGCGGAGTCATCCGGAGCATCGAACAGCCCGGTTCGCTGCGCGCCGCGCAGACCATCGAGGCCGACGGCCTGGTGCTCGCCCCGGGTTTCATCGACATGCATGCGCATTCGGATCTGCATCTGCTGACCGAACCCGGGCACCTCGCCAAGCTGAGCCAGGGCGTCACCACCGAGCTGCTCGGCCAGGACGGCTTGTCCTACGCACCGGTGGACGACGCCACGCTCGCCGGCATCCGGCAGAAGATCGCCGGATGGAACGGGGATCCGGAAGGGTTCGATTTCAATTGGCGCAGCGTGGCCGGATACCTGGACCGGTTGGATGGTTCCGGAATCGCCGGCAATGCCGCCTACTTGGTGCCGCAGGGCAGCGTACGGGCGCTGGTGATGGGTTTCACGGAAGGCCGGCCCAGCGGCGGCCAGCTGGCGCAGATGTGCCGCCTGGTCCGGGAAGCGATGCAACAGGGCGCACTCGGCATGTCGTCCGGGCTGACCTATACGCCGGGCATGTACGCGGACCAGGCGGAACTCATTGCGCTCTGCCGGGTGGTCGCGGAGCTGGGCGGTTTCTATGCGCCGCACCACCGTTCGTACGGGAAGGGTGCGCTGGCTGCTTATGCGGAGATGATCGGGCTCAGCCAACAAACCGGATGCGCCTTGCATTTGGCGCACGCCACGATGAACTTCCCGGAGAACCGGGGCCGCGCCGGCGAGCTCCTGGCACTGATCGATGCGGCGCTCAACGAAGGCGTCGACATCAGCTTGGACAGCTACCCGTACTTGCCGGGGGCGACCACGCTGTCGGCAATCCTGCCCAGCTGGGCGACGGCCGGCGGGGTTCCGGAGATCCTGGCCAGATTGGCGGATCCGGAATCCCGCGCGCGGATCCGCGAGGCGGTTGAAATCCACGGCTCGGACGGCTGCCACGGAGTCGTCGCGGATTGGCACAGCATCGAGATCAGCGGGGTGCAGAATCCGGAACTGGACCCGATGGTCGGCAAAACCATCGCCGAACTGGCCGAACGCACCGGCGCCGAGCCCTTCGACGTGTTCGTCGGAATCCTGCAACAGGACCGGTTGGGCACCGGCATCCTGCAACACGTCGGCGACGAAGCGAATGTGCGGCTGATCATGCAGCACCGGGCGCATACCGGTGGCAGCGACGGGATCCTGACCGGGCGCAAACCGCACCCGCGGGCCTGGGGGACCTTTCCGCGCTACCTCGGCCATTACAGCCGGGATCTGGCCTTGCTGGGCCTGGAAGAAATGGTGCACCACCTGACCGGACGACCCGCTGCCCGGCTCAAATTGGCCGAGCGGGGGCTGGTCAAAGCCGGCTACGCCGCCGACCTGGTGCTTTTCGACCCGCTGACCGTCGCGGACCGGGCCAGCTTCGCCGAGCCGCGCCGCGCCCCGATCGGAATCCACTCGGTGTACGTCAACGGGCAGGCCGCGATTTCCGAAGGGCTGCCGACCGGGGTCCGCGCCGGTCGGGCGTTGCGCCGGCAGGCCGATGGCCGGGCCGCGGCGAAAACCCAAAGCCGGCGACGCCACTATGACCAATCCCAAAACCGCGAACCCTGAACCGCCGACCCCGAACCGCCGGTGCTGTACCGCCGCAACGCCCCTACTATCGAAGGACCCCCCATGCCTGCTGAAAACTTCCGGCAACTTTTGCGCCAGGACCGCGCCGTCGCTGTGGTCCGGGCCGACGCCGTGCCGGACCCGGCTGAGCTTTGCCGGGCGCTCGTCCGCGGCGGCATCCGCGCCGTCGAACTGACCTTCACGATCCCCGGGGTCCTCGGCCTGATCGAAACCGCGGCTGGGAGCGCCGCGCAGCACGGCGCTACCGTCGGCGTGGGCACGGTGCTCGACGGCGAACAGGCCCGGGCGGCGATCGATTCCGGGGCCCAGTTCCTGGTCACCCCCGGGCTGCGCCCCGAGGTCGCGGAGGTCGCGGTCCGGGCCGGCGTGCCATTCGCCTTGGGTGCCTTGACCCCGAGCGAAGTCGGCCAGGCCCTCGACCTGGGCTCGACCGTGGTCAAGATCTTCCCAGCCCGGGCCATGGGGCCGGGCTACCTGAAGGATCTGCTGGGCCCGTTCCCCGGAGTGAAACTCCTGCCGTCCGGTGGAATCGACGCCGGGAATGCCGCGGACTACCTGCGTTCCGGGGCATTCGCCGTGGCTTGCGGAACCTCGGTGGTGCCGCCGGCCGCCGTCGCTGCCGGCGATTGGGCCGCAATCACGGACCGGGCCGCCGGATTCGTCGCAGCGTTGGCGACCGGACCGGCCGGGGGCCCGCGCTGATGGCCGGTTTCATCGCCTGGCTGCAGCACGATACCGCAGGCTTGCTGCTGCTGGCCGGTGCCGGCATCGCGCTGTTGCTGTTCCTGATCATCAAGGTCAGGCTGGAACCGTTCATCGCCTTGCTCGGCGTGGGCGTGCTGGTGGCGTTGGCCGGCGGGGTGTCCGTCGAGGCGTTGGTCGGCACCGCGACCAAAAGCGGCGATTCGCTGCTGGAAAAGGGATTCGCCGGAATCCTGGGCCACGTCACGGTGATCATCGGACTGGGCACCGTGCTCGGCGCGGTACTGGAACGCTCGGGCGGCGCCGAGGTGCTGTTGGGCAGGCTGGTCCGGATTTTCGGCGAAAAGGGCACCCCGTTGGCGATGGGCGTCACCGGCTTCGTGCTCGGAATCCCGGTGTTCTTCGACATCGGCATTTTCGTCCTCGCGCCGCTGGTCTACATCGCGGCGATCCGCGGCGGGCTCTCCTTGCTGCGCTATGCCCTGCCGATGCTCGCCGGGTTGTCGGTCACGCACGCGTTCCTGCCGCCGCATCCGGGCCCAGTAGCTGCCGCGGGCTTGTTCCAGGTGGAACTCGGTTGGGTGATCCTGATGGGCCTGGCCTGTGGAATTCCCGCCTGGTTCGCTTCCGGCATCCTCTGGGGCGGCTGGATCGGCAAACGCATCATGGTCCGGGTGCCCGAAGACCGGGTGGTCGGCAGCGAACGCGCGGAGGACGGCAAACCGCCGTCGATCGGCGTCGTGCTCCTGGTCATCGGGTTGCCGATGCTGTTGATTCTGGGCGGCACTTTCGGCAATGTGCTGTTGCCGTCCGGCGGCGTCCGGACGGTCTTGCAGTTTTTCGGCACGCCGGCGATCGCGCTGACCGTCGCGGTATTGCTGGCCATGTGGTTGCTGGGCCTCCGGCGCGGGATGTCCGGCAAAGAACTCTCCGAACTGAGCGCTGCGTCGTTGCGCCCGGTGGGCATGATCTTGCTGGTCGTCGGGGCCGGGGCATTCTTCGGCGCGGTGCTTTCGGCGACCGGCGTAGGCCAGGCAGTGGCCGGATCATTGGCCCAACTGGGCCTGCCGTTGATCGTCTCCGCCTTCGTGATCTCCTCTGGGCTGCGGATCGCCCAGGGCTCGGCCACCGTGGCGATCGTGACCACTGGCGGGATTCTGGCGCCGGCGATCCTGGCCGGCGGATTCTCGCAGCCGCAGCTGGCGTTGATCGTGATCTCGATCGCTTCCGGCTCGATCATCGCCAGCCATGTCAACGACGCCGGCTTCTGGATCATCGCGAAGTATTTCAACCTCACGGTCAAAGAGACGCTGGCCAGTTGGACGGTGCTGGAGACGGTGCTTTCCGTGGTGGGATTCGGCATGGCCCTGTTGCTGTACCAATTCGTCTGAGCCGTCCTCCGGGGCCGTTCCGATTCAACGGGTGCTCAGATGCTGGGTGGGCGGACGGTGCAGGGCGCGAGGTCCAGGAAACCGTTCCGGTATTGCGGGTTGAGCGCCTTCTGCACGTAGTAGATCGCCCGCGGGCTGTTCACGATGTTCAGATGGTCCGAGGCGTCCACCGGGCAACCGTTCTGCAAGGTGATGTTGTTCACCGTGGCGCCGGGGCCGGCATTCAAGAAACCGGACTGGTAGGGGGTGACCACTTGGTCGTATTTGGTGGCGATCACGGTGTAGTTGATGCCTGGCTGAGTGTCACCGCCGGAGTTGAGGTTGCTGAGGAAATCGGAACCGACGGTTTGCTGGCGGGCGGCTTGCCCGGCGGTCGCTTCGGTGACGCCGAACCGGCTCAGCTGGTCGATGAGCTTGTTCGTGCCAAACAGAGTGGTTCCGTTGTTGGAGGGCGCGATGCCGACCAGATTCTGCACTTTGGCGGCACCGCCCTCGTATTTCAGATACTGCCGGGGCATCATGCCGCCCTGGGAGTGGCCGACGATGTCCACTTTGGCCGCGCCGCTGGCGGCGAGCACCTTGTCGACGAAAGCACCCAGTTCTTTGGCGGAAGCCGCGATGTCGCCGGTGCCATTGACGCCCGGGGGGATGGCGGCGACGCTGCCGGTGGCCTTTCCGTAGTCCAGCGAATACACGCAGTATCCGGTGCGTTGCAGTACCGGGGCGAGTTTGGACCAGTCGGCGTACTGGTTTTCGAACGTCCCGTGCACCAGGACCACCGGGCGCGGGTTCTGGCTGCTGGGTTTGCAGGACCAGTTGTTCGATCCGGCGGGTTGCACCCCGGGGTTCAGTTGCGAGTAGGCATAGGCGGCGAGGAAATCATCTGATTCGGGCCCCGCGCCGGCTGCCTGGGCGGACAGCCCGGAACCCACGAGCAGTGCTGTGCTGGCGGTAGCGACGCCAAGGATAGTGAACCACTTTTTCATCTGAAACCGGCTTTCTCGACGTTGAAAACTTCCGACTTTGAATTGGTGCTAAGCGGACAGAAGCGGGGCGGACGGAGTCGACTAGACCCCGGGTGCCCGGAAGGTGCAGGGAACGATGTCTAGAATTCCGTTCCGGTACTGGGGGTCCAGGGCTTTCTGCACGTAGTAGATGGCGCGCGGGCTGTTCACGATGCCCAGATGGTCCGAGGCATCGATGGCGCAGCCGTTCTGCAGCGTGATGTTGTTGACCGTGGCGCCGGGGCCGGCTTCCAGGAATGCCGATTGGTACGGAGTGACCACTTGGTCGTACTTGGTCGCGATCACGGTGTAGTTCACGCCGGGCAGGGTGTCGCCGCCGGCATTGAGCCGGTTGACGAAATCCGAGCCGGCGGTCCATTGCGCGATCGCCTGGCCGGCGATCGCCTGGGTGACGCCGAACCGGTTCAGCTGGCTCACCAGGGTGCTCAAGCCGAGCAAGGTCGAACCGTTGTTGGTGGGTGCCAGTCCGATCAGGTTCTGCACCTTGCCGGCGCCGCCTTCGAACTTCATGTACTGCCGCGGCATCATGCCGCCTTGCGAGTGCCCGACGACATCGACTTTGCTTGCGCCGGTGGCCGCCAGCACCTGGTCGACGAAGCCGCCGAATTCGCGCGCCTAGGCCGCGATGTCCCCGGTGCCGTTCACGCCCGGCGGAAGGGACGCCAGGCTTTTGTCGTCATTTCCGTAGTCCAGGGAAAACACGCAATATCCGGTGCGCTGGAGCACCGGAGCGAGCTTGGACCAATCCGCATACTGGTTCTCGAAAGTACCGTGGGCCAGCACGACCGGTCGGGGTTTGTCCGCACTGGGTTTGCAGGACCAGTTGTTCGACCCGGTGGGTTGCACGCCGGGATTCAGCTGCGAATAGGCGAAAGCTGCCAAAGTGTCGTCGGTCTCCGGGCCGGTGCCGGCCGCTTGGGCGGACAGCCCGGAGCCGAGGACCAAAGCCGTGCTCGTTGCGAAGACCCCGATGATTGAAAACAATCTCTTCATGTGATGCCGGCTTTCTTGGTTTTCAAAGTGGCGAAAAGCGGAAGCTGAAACAAAAGGTATTAATTTGTTTCTTCAGCCTAGGCTGTCCGGACCTTGAATTTAGCTGTGTGCGGGCCATGAATGCTTTGCGGCACCGGATCTCAGATCCAGGAATACTCGTTTTCCGGCCGCCCCGGGGTGCCGTAACGCGGCGTCCGACGGGCCGAACCCCGCTCGGCCAAATACTCCAGATAGCGCCGGGCAGTCACCCGGGAGATGCCCAAAGCTGCGGTGACTTCCTGTGCGGAGACCGAACCCGGGGCGTTCTGCAGCAGGCCGACGACGGCGGCGAGGGTTTCCGGGGCGAGGCCTTTCGGCAGCGCCAGTGCAGCGGGCGCCGGTGTGCGCAGGCTGGCGAGTGCCTGATCCACCTCGTGTTGGCCGACTTCGGGCCGTCGGGCGGCATCCGGGCGGCCGGCTGCGGCGGCCAATTGTTCCCGGAACGTCCGGTAGTTGCCGAGTTTCTCGGCAAACGAGGCGAAGCTGAAGGGCTTGATCAGATATTGCACGATGCCGGCCGCGATCGCCCCGCGGACCACCTCCAGATCGCGCACCGCGGTGATCGCCACGATGTCCACCGGCCGGCCAGCGCTACGCAGCCTGCGGGCGACATCCAGACCGTGCAGATCCGGCAGATTCATATCCAGCAGCAGGACGTCGACCAGTTCCGGATGCTCCGCGACGAAGCGCAAGGCGGCCTGCCCGTCATGCACGGTTCCGGCCAGCTCGAAACCCTCCAGCCGTTGCACGTACAGGGCATGCGCCTCCGCCATGATCGGCTCGTCGTCGACGACCAGGACCCGGATCACGCCGGGCCTGCCGGTGCGGTCCGGGGCACGGTCACGGTGAACTCGGCGTCGGGGGAGATCTGCAAACTGCCGCCCAGCTGCAGCACCGACTGCTGCACCAGGGCCAATCCGATGCCACGCCCGGTGGCATCGGCCGCCTTGGTGCTGAAGCCGCGCTCCAAGATCGTCGCCGGCTCGGCTCCGCCGAGGCCGGGCCCGCTGTCGCTGACCCGCAGCCGCAGAGCGGACTCGTCGTGCTCGACGGCCAGTGCCACCCAGCGCGGCGGGGCACCGGAGCGGGCCGCATCCATCGCGTTGTCAAGCAGATTGCCGACGATCGTGACCACATCGTGGGCGCTGAGCAGCTCGAAGTCCGCAGCGCTGTCCCCGGTGTCTCCCTCGACGCGCAATTCGATGCCGAGTTCCGCTGCCTGGGCGATTTTGCCCATCACCAGCGCGGCGAGCACCGGTTCGCGGTCGGCGTCGACGACTTCGTCGACCAGCTGCTGGCTGAGCCTGAGGTCTTCGGTGGCGAAGGCCAGGGCCTGTTCGGTGCGGCCCAACTCCAGCAGCGACACGACGGTGTGCAGCCGGTTCGCATGTTCATGGGTCTGGGCGCGCAGCGCATCGCTGAGCGTTCGGGTGGAACTGAGCTCATCGCCCATCCGCCGGAGTTCGGTGTGGTCCTGCAGCGTCGACACCGTGCCGTACGGCGTTTTGGCTCCCGGCATGCTGGCCGGCTCCTGGCTGACCACCAGGAGCCGGTCTTCGATCACGTGGATCTCGTCACGGACGGAGCGGCCGCTGAGCAGCAGTTCCTTGAGCGAATCGCGAACCGGCAAGGCCTCCAGCGGAAGCCGTGGCACGCCGTCGGCCGGGCGGGGGATGCCGAGCAGGTCGGCGGCCTGGTCGTTGTACATCACCAGTTCGCCCTTGCGGTCCACCAGCAGCAGGCCGTCGCGGACCGAATGCAGCACCGATTCGTAATAGGAAAACAGCTGGCCCATCCGCTCCGGTCCCCAGCCCAAAGTGACCCGTTTCAAATACCGGCCCAGTAACCACGAGGTCAGTGTGCCCACGGCCAGCAGGCCGGCGCCCAAGAGCAGGATGAACGGGATCCGGCCGCTGGAGGCAATGTCCAGAGCGGAAACCGTCACGCCCACGGAAACCATCGCCTGGACCGCCCCGGTGCGGTCCAGGACCGGCACGATGGTGCGCAGCGAAGGCCCCAAGGTGCCGGCGATGGTCTCGGTGTAGCGGTGCCCGGAAAGCGCCTGGTCCACCGAGCCGATGTACGGCAGGCCGATTTTCTCCGGGTTCGGATGCGTCCACCGGGTCCGGTCCGGAGCCATGATCGTGATGAAGTCGACTTTGGTTTCCTGGATCACGGCCTCGGCGTAGGGCTGCAGCAAGGCGGTGGGGTCGGGGCTCGCGGCGGCTTCGAGCAGCAAGGGCGAATCCGCCAGGGTGGCTGCGATCGAGCTGGTGCGTTCGGTGGCCTGGCTGTAGGCGCGGTCGCTGGCGTCGAAGTAGGCCGCGGTCACCACCCCGGCGGTCAGCAGCAGGATGAACAGGAACTGCCCCAGGAACAGGCGGCGGGCGATGCTCCAGTCCCGCATGCCAACCCTCCTCTTCGTGGTCCGGATGCCGGCTTCCGGCAACTGCGGAACCGGCACCTCGGCGACAGCCCGGCAGTGAAACCGCGCCATGAACAATATGACCGCAACAGTGACCCCAGTCACAATCCCGGGCAGTCTGGATCCTGGAAAACGCTGGGGGGCGATCGCCGTCCAAGGATATCGGAGGAATCAACATGAGCTCTCAACGTGGAGAAGCAACTGTGCCGGGGGAGAAGCGCAAGCGCCGGCTCGACAAGACCCATTGGCTCTACATCGCGGTGATCGCCGCGGTGGTGCTGGGCGTCGTCGTCGGCCTGCTCGCCCAGGCGACCGCGGCACCCGGGCAGGAGACCAAGAACTTCGCCACCTCGCTCAAGCCTTTGGGCGACATCTTCGTCGACTTGATCAAGATGCTGATCGCACCGGTGATCTTCTGCACCATCGTCACCGGGATCGGCTCGATCGCCAAAGCCGCCACGATCGGCAAGGTCGGCGGCCTGGCGTTGGCCTACTTCCTGGTGATGTCCACGTTCGCGCTCGCGATCGGTTTGGTGGTGGGAAACTTCCTGCACCCCGGCGAGGGACTGAAGCTCCAGGCCTACAAGCCCTCGGGCAGCGGGGGCACCGGCAATGCGCTCTTCGACTTCCTGATCGACATCATCCCGCCCGGGATCCCGGTGCTTCCGACGCTTTTCGTGGCGATCCTGGTCGGCTTCGCGGTGCAGCGGATGGGCAAAGCCGGCGAGCCGATCCTCCGCGCGGTCAAAACCGCCCAGGCGCTGGTCTTCCGGATCCTGATGATGGTCATGTGGATCGCACCGATCGGCGCCTTCGGCGCGATCGCCGCAGTCGTCGGAGCCACCGGGTTCGAAGCGGTGAAGTCGATGCTGGTCCTGATGCTCGGGTTCTACGCCACCTGCATCGCTTTCATCGTGCTGGTGCTCGGCACCGTGCTCTATGCCGTCGCCCGGGTCAATATCTTCAAGCTCATGAAGTACCTGGGCCGGGAGTACCTGTTGATCTTCTCCACCTCGTCCTCCGAGGCGGCGCTGCCCCGGTTGATCGCCAAGATGGAGCACCTCGGGGTTTCCCGCCCGGTGGTCGGGGTCACGGTGCCCACCGGCTATTCGTTCAACCTTGATGGCACCGCGATCTACCTGACCATGGCCTCGCTCTTCGTGGCGAATGCCATGGGCGTGCAGATGGGCTTCGGCGAGCAGGTTTCGCTGCTGGTCTTCATGATCATCGCATCGAAGGGAGCCGCCGGTGTGACCGGTGCCGGCCTGGCGACCCTGGCCGCCGGCCTGCAGGCGCACCGTCCGGAGCTGCTCAACGGCGTCGGCGTGATCGTGGGCATCGACCGTTTCATGTCCGAGGCCCGCGCGCTGACCAACTTCACCGGAAACGCCGTGGCGACGGTGCTGATGGGCACCTGGGTCAAGGAAATCGACCGGGCCAAAGTGGACCGGGTGCTTTCCGGATCCGAGCCTTTCGACGAGGCCAGCATGAATGCCGACAACCATGCGGCGGCCGCCGAGCCGCAGGAGGCCTTGGCGGCAGCTCGCTAAGTGCTGTGGATCTGCTGCGTAAGCCGTGTGAATGATCGGATTCGGCGGATGTGAGCTTAGCGCTGCTGGGGAATTAAGTAAGGATTGTCTTACCTAATTTCCCAGCAGTGAGGGCTTCATCATGTCCATTTTCTTGCCGAGCCAGACGTCGCTCGAATCGGACCCGGGTGGCCTGGAAACAGCTGAACCCGCGAATAGCCAGATTTTTCAAGCCCGAACCGTCGACGCGTATGTTTTCCAAGTCCTCAAAGCGGCCAGCACGGTCGCGGAAAAAGTGGCCCGGACTGCTCGGCCGTTCACCGGGGTGACGCCGCGGCAGCTCAAGGCCACGGTGGACCAGGTGGACTTGGAGCGGCCGCTGGGCACCCTGGGCGACGTGCTGGCGGAACTGGAGGAGGTCTACCTCCGCGATGCGGTGTACTTCCATTCGCCCCGGTACGCAGCGCATCTGAACTGTCCGGTGCTCATCCCGGCGCTCGCCGGAGAAGCCGTGCTCAGTGCGGTGAATTCTTCGATGGACACCTGGGACCAGAGTGCCGGCGCCACGTTGATCGAACGCAAGTTGATCGACTGGACCGCGGCCCGGATGGGCCTGGGCGATGCCGCCGACGGGGTGTTCACGTCGGGCGGCAGCCAATCCAATCTGCAGGCCCTGCTGATGGCCCGGAACCGTGCGGTCGGCCGAATCCGGGAGCAGCATGCCGCAGGGCTGCCGGGCTTCGAAAGCAGCGTCCCCCGATTGCCGCTGATCTTGGACCGGTTCCGGATTTTCGCTTCGGAGATCGCGCATTTTTCGGTGCAGAAATCGGCGTCCATGTTGGGCATGGGTTACGACTCGGTGGTCTCGGTCGGCATCGACGAAAACCAGAAGCTGGCGCCCGAGGCGCTCCAGCAGGCTTTGGCGGAATGCGTGGCGGACGGACTGGTCCCGTTGGCCGTGGTCGGCACCGCCGGGAGCACGGACTTCGGCTCTATCGACCCGATGGCCGAGATCGCCGATCTGGCCGCTGAGTACGGCGCCTGGTTCCACGTCGACGCCGCCTATGGCGGCGGACTGATCACCTCGCTCAAACACCGCGGGCTGCTCGCCGGAATCGAACGCGCGGATTCGGTGACCGTGGATTTCCACAAGACGTTCTTCCAGCCGGTCTCCGCTTCCGCGGTGCTGGTGCGTGATCGCGCTTCGCTGGGCTACGTCACCTACTACGCCGACTATCTCAACCCGGCTTCTGCGGCGCTGGCCGAGATCCCCAACCAGGTGGACAAGTCGATTCAGACGACCCGTCGCTTCGACGCGCTCAAACTGTGGCTGACGCTGCGGGTCATGGGTGCCGACGCGGTCGGCGAGTTGATCGACCAGGTGATCGACTTGGCCAAAGCGGTGCACCGGATGCTCGAGGACGATGCCGAGTTCGAGGTGGTTTCCGCGCCGACCATCAGCACCTTGGTTTTCCGCTACCGACCCGCGGCCGGGCCGGACCGGTCGGACGGGCTGAACCGGTCGGATGAATTGAACCGGTTGAATGAACTGAACCGGCAAATCCGGGCCGAGCTGTTCGCCTCGGGGGAGGCGGTGGTGGCCGGCACAGTGTTCCAGGGCGCGCACTATCTGAAGTTCACGCTGCTGAATCCGGAGGCCAAGCCGGCGGATCTGGCCGGAATCATCGAGCTGCTCCGGTGGCATGGCCGGAGGCTTTCCGGGGCAGCTGCTCCGGATGCCGAGCGGGAAGAGGCCTGAGCCGTGAAAAGCAAAGTCTATGACCTGTTGGGCATCGGGGTGGGTCCGTTCAATCTGGGACTGGCCGCATTGGCCGAGCCGATCGCCGAGCTGGAAACCGTGTTCCTGGAGCGGAAGCCTGGTTTCGACTGGCACCCGGGGATGCTGCTCCCCGAAGCCCATTTGCAGGTCCCGTTCATGGCGGATCTGGTCACCATGGCTGACCCGACGTCGCAATACTCGTTTTTGAACTACCTCAAGCGCGTCGGGCGGCTCTACCCGTTTTACATCCGGGAGAATTTCTACCCCTTGCGCGCCGAGTACAACAAATACTGCCAATGGGTTGCCGCGAAATTGCCGCAGGTCAAGTTCGGTGCCAATGTGCTGCGGATCGATTACCGGGACGGGCTGTACACGGTGCAGACCGAGGCGGAGTCGTTCCGGACCCGGCGGTTGGCGCTGGGCACCGGAACTGAGCCCTTCCTCCCGGCGGGGGCACGCGGCTTGGGCGCGTTGTCGGATTGCAGCGGACCGACGGCGGACTCCGGTTCGGCCGGCGTCGCGTTGCACAACGGATGGTATGCGGCCCGCAAAGCCGAATTGCAGGAACTCGCCTCGATCACCATTGTGGGCTCCGGGCAGAGCGCGGCCGAGGTCTACTTCGATCTGCTGGCCGAACAGCCCGGACACGGCTATGCCTTGAACTGGGTGACGCGTTCGCCGCGGTTCTTCCCGCTCGAATACACCAAGCTCACGCTGGAGATGACCAGCCCGGAATACGTCGACTATTTCCACGCCTTGCCCGGTGCGTCCCGCAACCGGTTGGGTGCCGAACAAAAAGGGCTGTACAAAGGCATCGACGGCGAACTCATCAACGCGATCTACGATTTGCTGTACCAGCGCTCACTCGAGGGGCCGGTGCGCACCCGGTTGTTCACGAACACGTCGGTGGACCTGGTCCGGCCGGTTCCGGACGGCTTCAGCCTGGAGCTGACCCAGACCGAACAGCAAAAGGCCTTCGGTCTGGACAGCCAGGGGCTGGTCTTCGCCACCGGGTACAGCTACCGGGAGCCGGACTTCCTCAGCGGCATCCGGCATCGGATCAACTACGACGCCCAGGGCCGGTTCGACGTCGACCGGGAATACTCGATCTCCCGGGAACCCGGTGAGATCTTCGTGCAGAACGCGGAGCTGCACACGCACGGTTTCAGCAGCCCGGACTTGGGCATGGGCGCGTACCGCAACTCCTGCATCCTCCGGCGGGTGCTGGGCTGGGAATACTACGAAGTCGAAAAACGGATCGGCTTCCAGGAGTTCGGGATTCCGCAGGGCGCCGAATTGGCCGAGGGAATCGGGGCGGCCGGATGAATCCCGGGATGAAAGATTTCGAACTGGTCCGATTCGATCCGGAGCGTGATGCGGAACTGCTGCACGCTTGGATCAGCGAGGAACGGGCGCAGTTCTGGGGGATGCTCGGACAGAGCGTGGAACAAGTCCGTGAGACCTATCGGGAGATCGGCGGGTCACCCAGCCACCATGCGTTCTGGGGGCTCCGGAACGGGCGCCCGGCATTCCTGATGGAACGCTACGATCCGGCCCACGACGTCGTCGGCGACTGCTATCCGGTGCAGCGCGGCGACGTCGGCATGCATTTCCTGGTGGCCCCGCCGGAAGGCGCGCGGCAATCCGGATTCACCGCCGCAGTGCTGCGCTTCATCATGGCAGAGCTGTTCGCGGATCCGCAGGTGCAACGGGTGGTCGTGGAACCGGATCTGCGCAATGCCAAAGTGCAGGCGCTCAATGCCAAAGTCGGCTTCGTGAAGCACTCGGTGGTTTCGCTGCCGGACAAGGACGCCTGGTTGAGTTTTTGCCGCCGCCAGGACTTTCTGGATCGGGGCCCCGGCGAACCGCAGCCGGCGGCCGATTGGCTGGCACCGGACCGCTGGCGGTCGGCGAACCGGCACCTGGTGCGCAAGGCGATCGCCGAGTTTTCGCACGAACGGATCCTGCATCCGGTGGCCGTGGCCGGCGGCTATGAACTGTCCGCACCGTCGGGGGAGCGGTACCGGTTCTCAGCCCGGCGGATGCGGCTGGAGCACTGGGCCCTGGCGGAGCCGAGCATCCAGCGTTTCGGTTCCGATGGTGCGCCGAAAGCGGTCGATGCACTCGAATTCATCACGGACTTCCATGCAGTGCTGGGCATCGATCCGGTGCAGTTGCCGGTCTATTTGGAAGAGATCAGCAGCACCTTGAGTTCGCACGCCTTCAAACAGCTGCATTCGACCGCCAGCGCGGAGGAGCTGGCCCGCGGCGACGGTATTGCGGCGTTCCAGGCAATCGAGCGTTCAATGACCGAAGGCCACCCGTGTTTCGTGGCGAACAATGGCCGGCTCGGCTTCGGCCGCGCCGACTTCCTGGCGTTCGCCCCGGAATCCGGGGCCGGAATCCGGCTGGTCTGGGTGGCCGTGGCGCGCAACCGAGCGGTTTTCTCCTCGATCGAGGGCCTGGATTACCAGGCCCTGCTGACCCAGGAATTCGACCCGGAAATGCTCGCGGAGTTCGGAAGCCGACTGGCCGTCCAGGGGCTGGATGCGCAGCAGTTCTTCTTGATGCCGGTGCATCCTTGGCAGTGGGAGCACAAGCTGCAGGTGACCTTTGCGGCTGAAATCGCGCAGCAGCGCATCGTGTACTTGGGCCGGACCCCGGACGAGTACCAGGCGCAGCAGTCGATCCGGACGTTTTTCAACCGGACCCGGCCGCATCGGGCCTACGTCAAGACGGCGCTTTCGGTGCTGAACATGGGGTTCATGCGCGGGCTTTCTCCGGAATACATGGCGGCCACCCCGGCGATCAACGACTGGTTGCATGCTCTGGTCGCCGCGGACCCGGTGCTCGAGGCCAGGGGGCTGGTGATCTTGCGGGAAGTGGCCGCAATCGGCTACCACAATCACTACTTCGAGGCGGCTGCGCCCAAAGGGTCGGCCTACCGGACGATGTTCTCCGCGCTCTGGCGGGAAAGCCCGGTACCGCATCTGGCCGAGGGGGAGACCTTGGCGACCATGGCGTCATTGCTGCATGTCGATGCCGCGGGAAAGAGCCTGATCGGCGCCTACATCGAACGGTCCGGGGTGCTGCCGGAGATTTGGCTGGCCAAGTATCTGCGGGCCTATCTGCAGCCCTTGGTGCATTGTCTGATGAAATACGAACTGGCCTTCATGCCGCATGGCGAGAATGTCATCCTGGTGCTGCGCGAGGGCTTTCCGGTCCGGGTGATCATGAAAGATCTGGCCGAGGAGATCGTGCTGATGGGCGAGCGCGTCGCGGTGCCTGAGGCTGCCTCCCGGATCAAACTCGACATCCCCGAAAAGGAGCGGGTACTCGCGATCTTCACGGATGTCTTCGACTGCGTCTTCAGATTCCTCGCCGAGGTTCTGGAAACCGAAGGGTTGATCGACGAAGCGGAGTTCTGGGCACTCGTGGCACAGTCGATCGAAGAGTACCGCGCGGAGGTGCTGGGTAGCGGTCCGGAGCCGGCCGATCCGGCCCTGGCCGAAGCCTTCGCCACGCACGATTTGTTCGCCGCGGAGTTCGATTTTTCCTGCTTGAACCGGTTGCAGCTGCGCAACAACCAGCAGATGCTGGACCTGGCCGATCCTTCCGGCGGGTTGCAGTTTTCCGGCCGGCTGCTGAATCCGATCGCCCGCTGACTGCCCCGGAGTGGTTTCCGCAGCGACGTGAACGACGGATTGCCGTTGCCTGGCAACTCCCAGGGAACGGGGTCGGAAACTGTTCCTGACATCTAAGGTGAATTCGGATCCATCGACCGGTGGATCATTGTGGGTCTGGAAAGCTTCGGTTTTCCAGACCCACTGGTGTGTCCGTACGCTTAGAAGACAAGGAAAACCAATGAAGTCAGCATCAATGCTGAAAGCTGCTTTCAATAAACCAACGGCAGCGCTGATCCTCGCCGCTGGGCTTGCCCTCAGCTCTGCCGGGATCGCAACCGCGGCGCCAGTCGAGACCGGTACCAGTCAGCTAGCCAATGCCTCAGCCAATGCCAGTTGCACGGTTCCGGCCAAGGAGAACCTGGCCATCGCCAAGCAAATTTACAAGATCACCCAGCAGCGTAAAGCTACTGCCCGGGTGCTCCTGGCGACGTTCGAAGCGGCCTGGGTGGAGTCCCATGTGAACAACCTCAATTGCGGGGACAGCGATTCGCTCGGAGTTTTCCAACAGCGGCCTTCACAGGGCTGGGGGAGCAAAGCCCAGGTGACCAACGTGGATTACGCCACGAACAAGTTCCTGGACCAGGCGATCAAGAACGACAAGGGCTTCAGCGGTACGGCTGGCCAACTGGCCCAATCGGTGCAACGTTCGGGCTACCCGGACCGTTACGACCAAGCTAAGGCCAAGGCTGAAAGCATCATTGCGGAAGCGAAGAAGTAGCTTTCCACTGTCTCGGGTTGCACCTCCCGCCGCCGTTCCCCGCGCGAGTGCACATTTGGTGCGGATGTTTTCGGAAAACACCCGCACCAAATGTGCACTCGCGCGGGGTTTTGCGGTGTTGATCGAGTCCGAAGATTCAGGTTAAGGCTGAAGGTTGAGGCTTGAAAATGCTCCTGCGGCAATTGCCTTGCCTGCCGTTCGCCGAGCGGTAACGTTGTGGCTAAGCATTGCAAGAGTGCCACAACGAGGAAAGTGTGAACAGGTGAGCAGCGAAACCTTGGACGGAACGGATCTGGAAACCGTGCTCGGCCCCACCGGCCGGCCGATGACGGAATTCCCCGAGCCTCCGGTGCTGACCTCGCACGGCCCCGCCCGGGTGATCGCGATGGTCAACCAGAAGGGCGGCGTGGGCAAAACGACGTCGACCATCAACCTGGGCGCCGCGCTCGCCGAGCTCGGCCGCCGGGTGCTGCTGGTCGACTTCGACCCGCAGGGTGCGCTTTCCGCCGGCCTGGGCACGAACCCGCATGAACTGGACCTGACCGTCTACAACGTTTTGATGGACCGCAAGGTGGACGTCAAAGACGCGATCCGGCAGACCGAAACCGAAAACCTCGACTTGCTGCCGGCCAATATCGACCTGTCCGCGGCCGAAGTCCAGCTGGTCAACGAAGTCGCCCGCGAGCAGGTGCTGGACCGGGCGCTGCGCAAGGTCGAAGACGAATACGACGTGATCCTGATCGACTGCCAGCCCTCCTTGGGCCTGCTCACCGTGAATGCGCTCACCGCCGCGCACGGCGTGATCATCCCGTCGATCTGCGAGTTCTTCGCCCTGCGCGCAGTGGCGCTGCTGGTGGAAACCATCGAGAAGGTCCAGGACCGGATCAATCCCCGGTTGCAGATCGACGGCGTGCTGGCCACGATGTACGACGCGCGCACCCTGCACAGCCGGGAAGTGATTTCCCGCCTGGTGGAAGCCTTCGGGGACAAAGTCTTCGAGACCGTGATCAAGCGGACCATCAAGTTCGCCGACGCTACGGTCGCGGCCGAGCCGATCACCTCGTACGCCGGAAACCACCAGGGCGCGGAGGCTTACCGCCGCCTGGCCAAAGAGCTGGTGGCCCGTGGCGGAGCTCCCTGAGACTGCTGCGGTCGAAACCGAGCCGGCCGGGTCGGCCGACGCCGGATCGGCCGGCCAGGCCCGCTTCGAAGTCCGGCTGGACAACTTCACCGGACCGTTCGATCTGCTCCTGGGGCTGATCGGCAAGCACGAGCTGGACATCACCGAGGTGGCCTTGGCCACGGTGACCGATGAGTTCATCTCCTACATCCGGGCAATGCAGCGCCAGGACGGGCCTGACGGCGGCAAAACCGCATTGTCCAGCGGAGCCCTGGACGAGGCCAGCGAATTCCTGGTGATCGCGGCCACTCTGCTGGACCTCAAAGCGGCGCGATTGCTGCCGCAGGGCGAGGTCGAGGATGAAGAAGACATCGCCTTGCTCGAAGCCCGGGACCTGTTGTTCGCCCGGCTTCTGCAATACAAGGCGTTCAAACAGGTGGCCTCGCTGCTCGGCGGCACCTTGGCGCAGGAAGGCCGGCGCTTCCCGCGCCAGGTCAGCTTGGAAGCGCCGTTCGCCGCGCTGCTGCCGGAATTGGTCTGGAAGCACACCCCGGAGCAGTTCGCCGCGCTGGCCGCGAAAGCGCTCACCCCGCGGGAAGCCTTGCCGACCGAAGTGGGCTTGGCCCATCTGCATGCCCCGCCGGTGAGCGTGAAGGAGCAGGCGGAAATCATCGGAGCACGGCTCAAAGCCGGCAAACCGCTGTCCTTCCGCGCGCTGATCAACGATGCTGACGGCACTCTGGTGGTGGTTGCCCGTTTCCTGGCGCTCTTGGAGATGTTCCGCGACGCCGTGATCGCCTTCGAGCAGGCCAGCCCGCTGGGCGAACTGACCATCCGCTGGACCGGGGCGCAGCAGGACTGGACGGCGGAGAATCTGAGCGAAGAATACGAAGATATGGAGCCGGTGCCGGATGAGCCACGCTGAAATCGAATCTGAACCCGAAGCCGGGGCCGGCTCGCCGAAGCCCGAGCCCGAAGTGTTCGACGTCGACGCGGTGCCGGGCGGTTTGCCGGCGGCGCTCGAAGCGGTGCTCATGGTGGTCGACGAACCCGTCGACGAGGTGACTCTGGCCAGCGCGGTGGGCCGGCCGGTCGCCGAGGTCGCCCGGGCCTTGGCCGATCTGGTGCTGGAATACAACGGGTATACTGGTACCGATCCGGACGCTGCGTTGCAGGCCGAAACCCCCGCCAAGCAACCGAGGGGATTCGAATTGCGCAATGTGGCCGGTGGCTGGCGGTTCTACTCGCGCAGCGACTTCGCACCTCTGGTGCAGCGGTTCGTCCTGGAAGGCCAGACGGCGCGGCTGACCCAGGCGGCACTGGAGACGCTCGCGGTGATCGCCTACCGGCAGCCGGTATCGCGGGCCAGGATTTCCGCGATCCGGGGGGTCAATGTCGACTCGGTGGTCCGGACGCTGACCCAACGCGGACTGATCACCGAAATGGAGACGGATCCGGAGACCGGAGCCATCCTCTACGGGACCACCGGCTATTTCCTGGAACGGTTGGGCCTGGGCAGCGTTGAAGAGCTGCCGAAGATCGCACCGCACCTGCCAGGGTTGGAAAACCTGGAAGATTTTGACGAAACAAACCACAGCTGAGAAGTTGCGAGATTAAGGACGAACCATGACACCGACCCCCAGATCCGGCGGACAAGGCCGAGGCGGCAACGAGGGAGGGCGTCCCAAGCGGCCGCAATCCGGAGGCAAGCCCGGCGGAGCCGGCAGCAAATCGTTCGGCGAACGCGCCGCCAAGCGGGCCAGTGGAGCCGGCAAAGCCGGAACCCGGCACACCGGCGGCAAAGCCGCTGCTCCGAAAAAGGGTGCGCCGAAGTCCCGGCCGTTCGGCAAAGAACGGTTCGGCCAGAACCTCGGCCCGGTGAAGAATCCGCCGTCGCGCAACCGCGCCAACGACGGCCAGGACATGCACGATCCGGACGGCGTGCGGCTGCAGAAGGTGATGGCCTCGGCCGGCGTCGCATCGCGCCGGGTCTGCGAAGAGATGATCGAAGACGGCCGGGTGGAAGTCGACGGCCGGATCGTCACCGAACTGGGCCTGCGGGTCAATGTCGAAACCGCGATCATCGCGGTCGACGGGATTCGGCTGCAACTCAAAGAGAACATGCTCTACCTGGTCTTCAACAAGCCCAAAGGCGTGGTCTCCACGATGGACGACCCGGAAGGCCGCCGCAATATCAGCGACTTCCTGAAAAACAAATACGCCCATGAGCGGCTGTTCCACGTGGGCCGGCTGGACCAGGCCACGGAAGGCCTGCTTCTGTTGACCAACGACGGCGAGTTGGCGAACCGGTTGACCCACCCGAGCTACCAGGTGCCCAAAACCTACTTGGTGCAAACCAAGGGCCCGATGGAGTCCGGGATCAGCAACCAGATGAAAAAGGGCGTCGAGCTCGAAGACGGGGTCACCAAAGTCGATGCTTTCAAGCTGGTCGACTCCACTCCGGGCCATGTGCTGGTCGAGGTGGTACTGCACTCCGGCAAGAACCGGATCGTGCGCCGCTTGTTCGACGCGGTGGGCTACCCCGTGGAGCGTTTGGTCCGCTTGCAGGTCGGGCCGATCCGCTTGGGCGATCAGAAGCAGGGCAGCATCCGCGTCCTCGGCCAGCAGGAAGTGGGTCATCTGCTCGCTTCCGTCGGGCTCTGACCTGTTCCCTATCGCGAGGAGTGTGAGCCGGGATGGCTGAACACAATGCCCAGCTGCCCAACAGCTACCTGAAAGGCCCGGTGGTGGTTTTCGGCACCGGGTTGCTCGGCACCAGCATCGGTCTGGGGTTGAGCCAGCGGGGTCTCCGGGTGCTGCTTTCGGATCCGTCGCCGTCGGCGCTTTCGGTGGCCGTGGACATCGGTGCCGGGATTCCGCTCGCCACCGATCCCGGCGTCTGGCCCGAGCTGGTGGTGGTCGCCGCGCCGCCGGACGTGTGCGCCCGGGTGGTGGCCGATGCGCTGGAACGATTCCCGGCCGCCGTCGTGGTCGATGTTTCCAGCGTCAAGGGCGCGATTCTGCGCGAATTGGCCGAACTCTCCGCCAAAACGCCGCTGGACTTGAGCCGCTACGTCGGCACGCATCCAATGGCGGGCCGGGAACGGGCCGGGGCGGTCTCCGCCCGCGGCGAACTGTTCAACGCGATGCCCTGGGTGGTCTGCCCGCATGCGGGCAGCAGCGCGGCAGCGGTGCAGGCCGCGCAGAACCTGGGTTTGGACCTCGGTGCGGTGTTGAGCCAATTCAGTCCGGAAGAGCACGATGAGGCAGTTGCCCTGGTTTCGCACCTCCCGCAGATGGTGGCCTCGCTGGTCGCCGCCCGGCTGCAGGATGCCGCGCCGCATGCGCTCTCGCTGGCCGGCAACGGCTTGCGCGATGTCACCAGGATCGCAGCCTCCGATGCCAGCATGTGGGTGCCGATCATGTCCGCGAACGCGGAGCCGATCGCAGCGATCCTGCACGCCGTGCACGAGGATCTGATCAAGCTGATCGGAACCCTGGACGGGCCGGCTGCGCCGGGGGCCAGTCTGGCCATGGCGAAGCTGATCAGTGCCGGCAACGCCGGTCAGGCCCGGATCCCGGGAAAGCACGGCGGCCCCGCCCAGCCCTATGCCTGGTTGAGTGTGCTGGTGGACGACGAACCCGGCCAGATTGCGCAATTGCTCACCGAGATCGGCGAAATCGGGGTGAACCTGGAAGATTTGCGCCTGGACCACTCCTCGGGGCGGAACGCCGGGATCGTGGAGATCTCGGTGCTGCCCGCGAAACGGGACGTGCTGATCGACGAATTGGCCGTGCGTGGTTGGAAGGTGTTGCAATGAGCGAACAGGACGCATCGCAGATGTTGCGGATCGGCCGTTCCCTGGTGATCGCGATCGACGGCCCCTCCGGTTCCGGCAAATCCTCGGTAGCCCGGGAAATTGCCCGCCGGCTGGGCCTGGCCTACCAGGACACCGGGGCGATGTACCGGGCGTTGACCCTGGTGTGCCTGGAGAACGGGGTTTCGGTGCAGAACCAGGCGGCCGTCGAGGAGCTCGCCGAACGGTTCTACTTCGAGCAGTGGTTCGATCCCGGAGTGGGCATGGTCGCCGCCGGGCCCGATGCCGAACGGGCGTTGGATGTCACGGATGAGATCCGGGAGCCGAGGGTGTCCGAGGCGGTTTCCGCGGTCGCCACCAACCTGGGCGCGCGTACCGAACTGATCCGCAGGCAGCGCGCCGCGATCGAATCGGTGCGCAACCGGATGGTCGTCGAAGGACGGGACATCACTACCGTGGTGGCCCCGAAAGCTGAAGTCAGATTGCTGCTGACCGCCTCCGAGGCGGCCCGGCTGGCCCGCCGCGGCGCCCAGCTGGCATCCTCGGGGGAGCAGCAGTCGGCGGAGCAGCTGGCGCAGCAAGTACTGGCCCGGGATGCCAAGGATTCCACCGTGGTGGACTTCCAACGGGCCGCCGACGGCGTGGTGACGATTGATTCGTCGGATTTGGATTTCGATCAGACCGTGGCTGCCGTGCTGCGTCTGGTGCACGAAACGGTGGGGGGATGAAATGACCGCAAGCGCTCCGGATGGAAGTACCCGGAAACGAAATGCGCCCGCGGCCTGGCGCACCTGGTGGTCCCGGCCGTTGGGTCGGATCCTGGACCACGTGACCTACCGGACCGCGGTGTACGGGAAGCCGGGGATCCCGCGCGAGGGCGCGGTGATTTTCGCCGCGAACCACCTGAGCTATCTGGATGGCCCGGTGATGGTCGGCGCCAGTCCGCGCTATATGCACGTGCTGGTGCGGGACACCATGTTCAAAGGGTTCCTCGGCTGGGTGCTGCATGCCTCGGGCCAGATCCCGATCGACCGGGCCGGGGACCGCGCGGCGCTGCAAGCAGCCAAAGCGGTGTTGGAACGCGGCGAGTGCATCGGAATCCTGCCCGAAGGGACCCGGGGCAGCGGCGACGCCGCCTCGGTTAACAGCGGGGTGGCTTGGCTGGCGCTGAACTCGGGCGCCGTGGTCGTGCCGGTTGCGGTGTTGGGCACCCGGGTGACCGGCGAGCACAAAGACAATATCCCGCCGCTGCGCCGGAAGTTCTCGGTGACTTTCGGCGATCCGCTGCGGATCGAACGGGTGCCCGGCCTTTCCGGGCGTGCTTCAATGGATGCGGCGGCGGAGCAGATCCGTGCGGCGCTCGCGCGCAATGTGCGCGAAGCGATCGAACAGACCGGGCAAGAGCTGCCGGCAGACGACAAGGTTGACAATGACTGACGAAGAATACGTACCCACCGGCGACGACCAGATTCTGGAAAAGCTCGCCGCCCTGGACGAGGACGATGCCGAGCAACGCGCCGAATCGCTGCGCGCCGGGCTGGCCGACTATGAGCTGGACGAAGACGATGCGGCCTTGCTGGCGGGCCTCGATTCCGGCGATTTCGACGACGCCGACGGCGGCTTGGCCCCGGTGCTGGCCATTGTGGGCCGGCCGAACGTGGGCAAATCCACGCTGGTGACCCGGATCCTGGGCCGCCGCGAAGCCGTGGTCGAAGACACCCCCGGGGTGACCCGTGACCGGGTGATGTATTCGGCGGAATGGAACGGCCGGCCGTTCACCGTGGTGGACACCGGCGGCTGGGAATTCGATGCCAAAGGGATCCACCAGCGGGTGGCCGAGCAGGCTGAAATGGCGATCGAGCTGGCCGATGCGGTGCTCTTCGTGGTTGACGCGACGGTGGGCGCCACCGCGATGGACGAGTCCATGATGAAAATGCTGCGCCGGACCAAGAAGCCGATCATCCTGGTCGGCAACAAAGCCGATGACCCGCGTACCGATTCGGACGTCGCGACGTTGTGGGGTTTGGGCCTGGGCGAGCCGTGGGCGGTTTCCGCGCAGCACGGCCGTGGGGTCGCGGATCTGCTGGACAAGATCATGGAGGTCCTGCCGGAGTTCTCCGAAGTGGAGACCACCGACCGCCGGGGCGGCCCGCGCCGGATCGCGCTGATCGGCCGGCCGAACGTGGGCAAGTCGTCGCTGTTGAACAAACTGGCCGGGTCCGACCGGGTGGTCGTGGACCCGATGGCAGGCACCACCCGGGACCCGGTGGACGAGTTCATCGAACTCGGCGGCCGGACTTGGCGTTTCGTGGACACCGCGGGAATCCGCCGTCGTCAGCATATGGCGCAGGGCGCGGACTTCTACGCTTCGCTGCGGACCCAATCCGCGCTGGAAAAGGCGGAAGTCGCCGTCGTGCTTCTGGCGGTCGACGAGGTGCTTTCCGAACAGGACGTGCGGATTTTGCAGCTGGCGATCGAATCCGGTCGGGCGCTCGTGCTCGCCTTCAACAAGTGGGATCTGCTGGACGATGAGCGCCGCCGGTACTTGGAACGCGAAATCGAGCAGGACCTGGCGCACGTCGACTGGGCGCCGCGGGTGAACATCTCCGCGAAGACCGGTTGGCACAAGGACCGGCTGGTGCCCGCCTTGGACACCGCCTTGGAATCCTGGGACAAGCGGATCGCCACCGGACGGTTGAATGCCTTCCTGGGCGAATTGGTTGCCGCGCACCCGCACCCGGTCCGCGGCGGCAAGCAGCCGCGGATCCTCTTCGGCACCCAGGCGTCCTCCCGGCCGCCGAAGTTCGTGCTCTTCACTACCGGCTTCCTGGATCCGGGTTACCGCCGCTTCATCACCCGGCGGCTGCGCGAGACCTTCGGTTTCGAAGGCACGCCGATCGAGGTCTCGATGCGAGTGCGCGAAAAGCGCAAGCGGACCCGCTAGTTCGCTACGGTTGCATCCCACTGAGTTCGGCTGCTCAGTGGGAAGCACTGTTTTATCGCACTGAGTAGGTCGACTGGATGGGACCTGATCCGGCGTGTTCGGCTGGCGCCGGCAGACCGGCTAGTCTCAGCGGGAACTTAGTGTTTTCTGGGCGAGGCAGCCGTATTCTGATGCCATGGAGCAAAACCCGGTAAGCCCAGAAGAGCCCGCTCCGGCGAACAAGTTCGCTGCATTGCCGGAGCGGACCCCGCCGGAACAGTACATCCAAGCGGTCGAAGTCGACGACGTCGACTATGCCGACCTGGACCCGGACGCCTGGCTCAAAAAGGCCGGCGGCTGAGTCAGCCCACCAGGCTCTGCGTGCCCAGCACCGCGATCAAGGCCAGCTTCTCCGCATCCTCGGTGCCCGGTTCGGCGGTGTAGACCATGATGGTCAGATCGCTGCCGGCGACCTTGAGCAGATCGCAGTCCAGGGTCAGGGCGCCCACCTGCGGGTGATCGATGGTCTTGCTGCCGACCGGGCGCGGGCCGACGTCGGCGGAATCCCACAGCTGCGCGAACAGACTGCTTTTCGTGCGGAGTTCCGCAATCAGATTGCGCAGCGGCGCATCGGCCGGGTAGCGCGCGGCGCAGGCGCGGAGGTCATTGGCCTGCGCAGTCTGCAGCTCGCGCAGCGACTGCGGAGTATGCCGGACCCGATTGCCGGAGCCCAGGAAATTCCGCCAGACGGCATTGCGTTCTTTGCCGATTGGTTCGCCCAGCAGCGCGGTGTACTGCGGATTGGCGAGCAGCAAGTTCAGCGCCGCGTCGAAGACTGCGACCGGGGTGCCGATCAGTCGGTCCAGCATCCGTTGCACACTCGGTGTGATGAATGCCGGCACGGTGCCCTGACCCGGAGGAGCCAGGCCGGCCGCGTGGAACAGATGTTCCCGCTCGGCTGCGGACAGCCGCAGCGCGCGGCCGAGCGCTTCGACGATCTGGCCGGAAGGATTGCTGGCCCTGCCCTGTTCGAGCCGGGTGAGGTAGTCGACCGAGATGCCGGAGAGGAAAGCGAGTTCTTCGCGGCGCAACCCGGCGGTGCGCCGGCGGCCGCCGACCGGCAGGCCTGCGGCTTCCGGCGGCACCCGATCCCGCCAGCGGCGCACCGCTGTGCCAAAGTCCGAGGTGCTCATGCCGACCAGCGTACTCCGCCGGCCGCCGTGCTGCCTGGCCCTGGCAGTCCCAGGATGCACGGGGTGGTGGTTGCTCCGGCCGGTCAGGAGCATGCTGGAGGCATGAAAAAGATTTTGGTCACTGGAGCAAACAAAGGCATCGGATTCGAAACCGCGCGGCAGCTGATCGCCGCCGGGCACACTGTGTACCTGGGCAGCCGGGACGCCGAGCGCGGTCGGCTTGCTGCGGCCGAACTCGGTGCGCGGCTGGTCCAGTTGGACATCACCGACGACGCTTCGGTGAGCGCTGCGGCGCAAGCGATCGCGGCCGACGGCGGTTTGGACGTGCTGGTCAACAACGCCGGGATCGAGGCGCGGACCGAAGGCAATGCGGTCGTCGGCGCCCGGGAGGTGACCGCGGACCTGATGCGGGAGACGTTCGAAACGAATGTCTTCGGAACCGTGCGGGTGCTGCATGCCTTCCTTCCGTTGCTGGAGCGCTCGGACTCGCCCGTGGTGGTGAATGTCAGCAGCGGGCTCGCCTCACTGACCGCTTTGAGTGACCCGGAATTCCTCGGCTTCGGCTACCCCGGGGTGGCCTACCCGGCGTCGAAAACCGCACTCAACATGGTCACCGTGCAATTCGCCAAAGCCTTCCCAGCGATCCGGATCAACTCGGTGGAACCCGGGTTCACGAAGACCGACCTGAACGGCAACACCGGGGTGCAGACCGTGGAACAAGGGGCCTCGATCATCGTCGGGATGGCCCAGCTGGGCACAGACGGCCCCACCGGCGGATTCTTCCACGCCGGCGGCGAGCTGCCCTGGTAGCCCGGCCTCGGCGGTGAGCCTGCCGACGGCGGCAGGCTAAAGTAAACGGAATGACGACGCCCCAGCCGAGAGCGCCAGTTGCGGCCCCCGGAGTATTCGCTGCTGCGCGGATTCCGCTCGTGGCCGGAGTGCTGGCGGCTTTCCTGCTGGTGCTCGGTTCGCTGGGCGTCGGCTGGGTCGGCACCTCTTCGGTGTTGTGGCGGAACCCGGTCTTCACCTGGATCCGCACCGAGCCGGTCGGCGTGACCTTGGCGCTCTGCAGCCTGGCGGTGGGCGGCCTGCTATTGTTCTGGGCCTGGCTCCGGTTGGGTCAATGCGCCAAGGACTGGCCACCGGCTTCCGGCCGTCTGGTCCGCTGGGCGATGCTGCTCTGGGGTTTGCCGATGATGTTCGCGATCCCGCTTTCCAGCCGCGATGTCTATGCGTACATCGCGCAGGGCCGCCTGGTGGGAGCCGGGATTAACCCGTACACCAATGGCATATCCTCCGGCGCGAACTGGTTCGGACTGGGTGCGGACAAGTTCTGGGCGGAGGCGCCCACGCCCTACGGGCCGGTGTTCTTGTGGGTGGAGCAGGCGGTGGTCTGGCTCAGCGGAGGCAGCCCCGAACTCGCGGTATTCCTCTTCCGTTTGGGTTCCGTGGCCGGCATCGTGCTCTGCGCGTACTATGTGGTCCGGCTGGCCGAACTGCACGGGGTCAACCCGCACCGGGCGCTCTGGCTCGGCGTGGCGAATCCGCTGCTGCTGATCAACTTCATCGCGGCAGTGCACAACGACGGACTGATGATCGGGCTGGCGCTCGCCGGACTGTACTACTGCGCCACCAAGCGCGGACTGCTGGGCGTAGTCCTGATCACGCTCTCCATTGCGGTCAAGCCGATCACCGCGATCCTGTTGCCGTTCGCCGGACTGCTCTGGGCTGGAAAGCAGGCGGGTTGGCCCAGGAAGTTCGGCTTCTGGGCGATCACCGCCCTGGTCGCGGTGGGTCTCTTGGCGCTCATGGGCTGGATCAACGGCTTCGGCTTCGGCTGGATCAACGGGCTCGCCGCGCCGGGCAGCGCCTGGCTCTGGTATGCGCCGATCGGGGCGCTCGGCTTCATGACGATGACCATTGCGGCGTTCCTCGGAACCGATGGCTGGGCGGCCGGCTACGCGGTCTGGAATCTGGCCAAGGTCTCCGCCGTGCTGCTCGCGCTCTGGTTGGTGTTCCGGGGCAGCTACCAGCAGATCGTCAGGCGGTTGGCCTTGGCTTTCGCCGGGGTGGTGCTGCTCGCGCCGATCATCCAGTCCTGGTATCTGGCCTGGCTCATTCCGTTGTTCGCCGTGACCGGGATCCGCGACGGCTGGCAGACCAAGGCGCTGTACTTCACGCTGGCGTTCTTCTCGGTCTACATGGTCTCGGACCAATTGAGCATCTACCCGTACCTCAGTGAGCGCGGCGGTACGCTGACCACGGACAACGCCTGGATGCTGGCCGGCGGGATCGGCCTGGTGCTGGCGGTGTACATCATGGTGTTTGACCGGAATACCCGGCGGCTTTTCCTGCCGCAACGGTGGCTCAAAGACCGGGATTGACCCGGAAAGCCAGGCACTTGGGCGCAGTTGTGCAGGGTTGCGCTTCGATCTACCCTGCTCAACTGCGCCCAAGTCGCTCGTGGGTTCCTCGGCTAGGTCTTTGTCTCGGAGCTAGCCCTGCGGATCGTGCAGGTGGGCGCGTTCGCCGTCGTGGTCGAGGATCGAAATGATCTCCACCGGGCCGCCATGAGCGCCGATCACGTGCGGCACCATGGTGGAGAACTCGGCGGCCTCGCCGGCGCGCACCAGGAGCGTCCGATCGCCGAGTTGCAGCCGGGCGGTGCCGGAGAGCACCGCGAACCAATCCCGGCCCGGATGCACTTTCCGGTGTTCCGGCTGGGCCGGCCGTTCCGCGGTGATCCGCATTTTCGCCACTGTGGCGCCGCGCAGGGTTTCCCGGGACAGGATCCAGGTGGTCAGCCCCGGGGTGTGCTCGGGTTCGGGTCGGATCACCACGTCTGGTTCGTCGGAAGATTCGACCAGCTCGTCCAAGCTCATGCCGAGCGCTTTGGCGATCGGCACCAGTTGGTCCAAGGCGATCCGGCGGTTCCCGGTTTCGATCCGGCTCAGCGTCGAGGTGCTGAGCCCGCACTTGGCCGCGAGCGAGTCGAGCGACCAGCCGGCGGACAAGCGGGATGCGCGGATGCGCTGCCGGATTACGGTGTCCAATTCTTGCGTCATACGCAAAATTCTATGCCAAAAAGGCAAAGTGCGATTAGCCTGGCTGATATGACACACGCACCCGGAGGGCACTCGCCGCACGACCATCAGCAGAACAACGACCACCAGCACAACGACGCGTGGCTGCTCGAGGTTTTGGAACTCGACGCGAGCCTGCTCGGTCCGCAGCTGGCCGCCATGACCGCCTGGGTCCAGGAGCACTCCGGGGGCGGTGTGCGCTCGATCGTCGACGTCGGGGCCGGCCTGGGCAGCGGCACCCTGGCACTGGCCGAGCAGTTTCCGGCGGCCGAAGTGCAGGCCGTCGACCGCTCCGCAGCGATGCTGGCCCGGGTGCGGGACGCGGCTGCCGAACGGGGCCTCGGCGAACGGGTGGCCACGGTGCAGGCCGACCTGGACCTGGGCTGGCCGCCGCTGAGCGGCGTGGATCTGGTCTGGGCGGCCTCGTCGTTGCACGAAGTGGCCGACCCGGCACGGGCCTTCGGGGAAATCTTCGCGGCGCTCCGCCCCGGCGGCTTGCTCGCCGTCGTCGAACTGGCCGATCTGCCCTGGTTCCTGCCCGATGACGTGGGCCTGGGAGATCCGGGCCTGGAGCAGCGGGCGCACCGGGTGCTCGGCGAGCTGGGCTGGAACCGGCAACTGGAGTGGGAGCGGTTGTTGGTGCAATCCGGCTTCGAGCTGGAGCAAAAGGCTGCCTTCAGCGCCGGTGCCCAGCACGATGCCGGGGCCGCCCGGCACTACGCGGCGACGTACCTGCGGCGGATCCGACCGGTGTTGCAGCAGGGACTGTCCGCAGCCGACCTGGGCGCTCTGGATGCGATCCTGGCCGGTGCGGACCCGGGAAGGCTGCTGCACGACGGCGACCTGGAAGTGCGGGTGGACCGGGTAGCTTGGGCGGCGCGCCGGCCCTGAGCCGGGCGGCTGGTCAGTCTGCCGCGACCGGTCGGGGCATCACAGCATCCCAGAGCGGACTTGCCTGCGCGCGATTGCGGGCGCTGAGCTCTTCGAGATACCAGTCCTGACCGAGCAGTTGCTTCACGCGCGGGATCGCCTCGCCGTCCGGTCCGCTGTAATAGTGGACCTTCTTCCGGTCACCGTCGGTGACCATGCGGAGCATCACCTCGGCGGTGCCGGCCGGGTCGGAGCGCACCGTGTTCAAGGTGTTGAACAGGCTCATCGAAGGCAAATAATCTGCGGGGATGTCTTGGGCGACATCGATCTTGCTGAAGATCTTAGTCATGTGGTTTCCGGGGTGCAGGGCTTTGACCTGGACGCCGAATTCGGCGAGTTCGGCGTGCAGCCCCTCGGTCAGCGATGCCACCGCGGCTTTCGAGGCCTGGTAGTTGGCGGTGTAGGGGAATCCGCCGTCGGCGCTGATTGAGCTGACATTGACGATGACCCCGGAGCGCTGTTCCCGGAAGATCGGAATGAATGCTTTGTTCAGCGCGATCAGACCGAAGACATTGGTTTGGAACTGCCGGTGCACCTGTTCCATGGTGGTCGCTTCCAGTGGGCCCGCTTGGTAATACCCGGCGTTGTTGATCACCGCGTCGACCCGGCCGAATTGGGCTTTAGCGACGTCGCCGAACCCGAGGTCTGCGGCCTCGTCATCGACATCCAACAGCAAGGTTTTCACTTGGCGGAGGGCTGCATGGCTGGCCAGATCGGCTTCTTTGCGAACCGTCGCGACGACGTTCCAGCCGGCTTCGGCGAACTTCGCGACCGCGAGCTTGCCGAAGCCGCTCGCGGTCCCGGTGATGACGATGGTCGGTGCGCTCATGCTGGTTTCTCCTTCTCCGGGTGTGAAGCTTCCATCATTAGTACAACATCGTTTTGTTAATAGTGCAACCTGGTTGCACTATTATGGTCAACATGGAAGTTTCTTCTTTCGAACGAGCGCGTTCGACCTCTGCCAAGCAAGAACGGATCGACGCGATCTTACGTTCTGCGGCGGAGCAGGCCCTGGTGCACGGAATCCGTGGCGTGACGCTCACCGACGTGGCGGCCGGCGTGGGCATGCACAAATCCGCAATGCTCAGATATTTCGAAACCAGGGAAGAGATCTTTTTGCGCTTGGCTGAGCTCCAGTGGCCGGCCTGGGCGGAGGCTTCGAGCATCCGGCTTGAGGCTTTGGGCGAAGCCGGCCCGGCCAGTTCCAGTGACCGGGCCGCCATCGTGAGCGGCGTGCTGGCTTCGACCCTGGTTGCCAGGCCGCTGTTTTGCGATCTGCTCGCCCAAGTACCGCTCAACTTGGAACGGGGCGTGTCGCTGGGGGCGGTGAAGCGATTCAAAGTCGTGGCGCTTGCTGCTGCCGCCCGAGCCGCCGGCGCGGTGCAGAACGCCTGTGGGGTCGATGCTGCCGCCGCCGGGAGCATCATTGCCGCGGCGACCTCGCTGGCGGGAGCATTCTGGCAGATGGCCGCACCTGGGACGGCGTTGCGCGACCTTTACCAGAGCGGCCCGGAACTCGGCCACGCAATAGTCGATGTGGAGCCAAGGTTGGCGGGGATCTTGACCGCGCTGATTCGGGGCTATTCGATCGGGTAGCCGGGGACGCTACTCTGGGCGATCGGCCTGCAGTCTGGCTAGCGTGGTCTTTAACCAGATGCCGATGGTGGCCATCGCCTCGGGGAGTTTGGAGGTGGCGCAATGCCCGGTGTCCGGAATGAGTTCGACCACGGTGTCGCGACGTCCCTGGAAGACCAGGGTGTCATGCTGTGGCACGTGTACGTCGTCGGCTCCGTTGATGACCAGCATCGGGGCATTGCGATCCTGATCGAGGAGCGGACGCAAGGAGAACCCGGCAAAGCGGCTCGTCAGCTCGGTTTGCGTGGGTTCGGCGTCAAAACCCAGAGCGTTCCCGACGATGCCGGCCATCCCGAAGTGGGTTGGCCCGTCACCGGTGACCGCTGCTTCGACCGGTCCACCGAGCACGACGGCGGCATCGACCTCGCCGGCCAAGCCGGAACGAGCCGAGTAGTGCCCGCCCATCGAGATTCCGAAGTGCGCCACGATGCCATGGTTGATTGCGCGGGCATATGCAACCAGCCCGCGGATGACCTCCGCGCCGCCTTCGGCCGTCATCGGTACCGCGGATTCACCGGTGCCAGGGATGTCGAAGGCCAATACCCGGACGCCGAGCTGGGTTGCGATGCCGGCGCACACGCCGTGGACATCCATTTTCCAGCTGTCCACCCCGCCGCTGAGGATGACTATCGGTGCTTCGCTTGCCAAATCGTGCGGCGCGAAAAGGTGAATGGGGACCGGTGTGGTGCTGCCTCGGTAAGGCAGATCCAGGACTTCGCGCCGGAAATCCAGACCAAAATCGGGTGCCGCGAGTCGATACTGCTCGAGTTGGTTGGTTAAGGCGGAGCGTTTTGCCGGATCGGCCAGGGTGGGGAACTTGGCCCATCCGTAGGCCAATGAACTTTGCCGATGGGCTCCCGCCTGAGCATAGGCATCGGCCAATTTGGACCACTCGTAAACCCAGCCGCCGGGAGCGTCGGGCCACATTTCGGTGATCGCAAGCCGAACTGAATCGACGTCTGCCGCGGGCAGGCCGGTATTGATCATCTGCGGGTAACGCTCGCCGAAGAGCTCTTGCGCGTCCAGCTGCCATTGATATGCCACGGTGACTCCTTCTACATCCGAATTAATGCATTTATTGTGCGTTAATAAAACGGTATCGGCGATCCGGAGTTAATGCAAGAAGTATGCGTTAAAATAGCCTGGTGAATCAGAATCGGGAAGAGCCACGTCGGCGCACGGGTGGGCGATCGGCCCGGGTGCGTGAGGCGGTGCTCCAGGCAGCCTTGGATTCCTTGGCCGAAAACGGTGCGAGCGGTGTCACCATGAATGATGTCGCCCGGCGCTCAGGTGTGCACGCGACGTCGGTGCAGCGGCGCTGGGGGAGCAGGGACAAGCTGATACTCGATGCTTTGCTGAGCTACAGCCGGTCTGAGTTGACGGTGCCGGACGCCGGATCAGTGCGCGAGGACTTGATACTTTTCGGGAATTCGGTCCTCGGCTATTTGGCAAGTCCGCTCGGCGAGGCGTTGGTTCGTGCGATGGCTGCCGCCGAGGACGATGCCGAAACTGATGCATGGCGTGCCGAGTTCTGGCAGGCCCGTTATGAATCGGCGCGGGTGATGATTGCGCGCGGAGTTGCCCGCGGTGAGCTGTCCGAGCGTGCGGATGCGTTGACGATTCTGGAGTTGCTGGTTGCGCCACTGCATTTTCGTGCGCTGCTGGCCCGACGCGTCGGGCCGGACCGCAGCGTCGAACAACTGGTCGATGCGATCCTGCACGAGGTCGACTAGGCCTGGTTGTTCCAGGACGGCTGGCTTGGGCGGCGCGCCGGCCCTGAATCGGGCGGATCATTCCAGCACAGATGCTGTTGTGGCAGTTGTCCGTGCGGAAGCGTTTGGGTGAGGGTCAGTTCCGCCCGGACATCATCCGGCCGACCATTGGGATGACCACTTTGCGCGGGCTGACCCGGCCGAAGAAGGCCAGTACGCCGTTCGCGGTGCCATCGACCACGGTGTGCGAGTTGTTCGCCAAGCCTTTGAAGGTGGTTTTGACCACGTCGTCCACATTGCGCATGGATCCGGCGGCGGCGTCGGCGCCGGCCACGTCGAAGAACTTGGTGGCGGTTGCGCCGGGGCAGACCGCGAGTGCGCGCACGCCGGTGCCTTGCAGCTCGCCCCAGAGTGCTTGGGTGAAGGAGAGCACGAAGGCTTTGGTGGCGCCGTAGACGGCCATTTTGGGAATCGGCTGGAACGCTGCGGTGGAGGCGATGTTGATGATGAAGCCGCGTTTGTCGGCCAGCATGCCGGGCAGATAGGTCTGGGTGAGATCCACCAGTGCGCCGCAGTTGAGCTGGACCTCCTGGTTGACGCGATCTGGGTTCTGGTCCTGCAGGAATCCGTGGGTGCCGAAGCCGGCATTGTTGATCAGGCCGTCGATTTTCGGATGCTTGTCCTTGAGCTTTTGCGCTGCGCCGGGCTCGGCGAGGTCGAGTTCGACGACGTCGGCCTTGATTCCGTGCAGGTTCTCCAGTTTGGTGGCGATCTGCCGGAGCACTGCGCCGCTGCGGGCGACCAGGATGAGGTTGGCTTTTCGCGCCGCGAAGGCTTCGGCGTAAGCGGTGCCGATGCCGGAGGACGCGCCGGTGATCAGGACGGTTTGATTGCTGAAATCAAGTGCCTTGGCCATGAGTGGTCCTTTAGCTCGTCGATGCTTTTGATGTACACCGTATAGCAATCACTATACATGGTAAAGTCGGGCTGTGAAGAAGCCCGTATTGAGCCGAGAAGCCGTCCTGGGAAAGGCGCTGGAAATCGCCGACGCCGAGGGGTTGGCAGCGGTGACCATCCGGCGGATCGCGGGGGAGTTCGGCGTCACCCCGATGGCGATGTACTGGCATTTCGCGAACAAAGAGGAGCTGCTGGCGGCGCTGGGGCAGAGCCTGTGGAATTCGGTCCAGGTGCCTTCCGAAGCCTCTTTGCGCGAGTTGCTGGCGATTTTGGTGGCTGCGTTGCGTTCGCATCCGGCGGTTGCCGGCTTGGCGGATACCCAAATGCTGTCCTCGGAATGCGGGCTGGCGATCACCGAGCGGTCGTTGGAGATTTTGGCCGGGCTGGGCTTCACCGTGGCGGAGTCGGCGGCGATCGCCCGGAACGGGATGCAGCTTGCCGCGACCATGGTGATCGGCGAGCCGGGTGCCGACGTCGGCGTTTCCGCTGCCGAGCGCGAGGCGTTGTTGGCGATGAAACGGCAGCGGATCGGCGAACTGCCGCCGGCGCGATATCCCCGAATCGTTGCTGCGGCGAGTGCGCTCACCGAGGTCGACGACGTCGAGGAGTACTACCGGGTCTCGATCGAATTGTTCGTGGCCGGGGTGGAGACGATGGCCCGGGCGCGGAGGGTTAGCTGACTTTGATGCCTCAGCTGACCTTGATATCTGTGCTGCCTTCGGCGCCGTTGTAGCGGATGCGCAGCGTGAACCCGTTTTTCGGGGCGTCATCGGGGAGCTTGAGAGTGTGACTGGTTGGTGCCAAGTCTGCTGTGCAGACGTTGTTTTTGCTCGGCGTGAACGTGATTTCGACGATGTTGTCTGAATTGGTTTTGATGGATTCGGCCGTGGGCGGGCAGCTAGAGCTACCCCAGGTAACTATGCCGATTCGGTTCTCTGGCAATCTGGCGGCTAAGGGGCCATCTTGCCCGATGATTCCAGGAGTCGGCGAGGTTGTAGGTGTGGGGAGGGCGCTGGCGAGTTGAGTTGGGATTCCGGGTTGGCGGTCTTCTGCGACTCCGTTGGGAGAGCAGGCGCTGAGCGGAAGCAACACGAAGGCAGTTGCGGCTGTCAGGCCCATCCGCCAACGGAGTCTGCTGCATTGCATGCCCCGAGTGTAGGCCAGGACGGTCCTCGGTTGTCGAGTCTGCTGGAACTGCGACTGAATCGTTAGCTGTATCGCCCGGTCGTGGCGCCGGCCTGTCCGGGTTACGGGGCCGGGCCGGTCGTACTGTATGATTTTCAAGTTGGCTTTGGCCGGGGTTTCCCGGTCCGAAACCGACGTTCGGGCTGTAGCGCAGCTTGGTAGCGCACCTGA
>SXGS01540545.1_pt1 | contig 63313 bp, 55 predicted proteins | sample 3174681 | NCBI WGS metagenome assembly SXGS01 (sample SAMN11356861, study PRJNA531348) | freshwater metagenome | isolation source: freshwater sample F1-80 | place: China: Fuxian Lake, Yuxi | collected 2017-12-25
GGTTCGCGACCCGCCCCTATAAGAAGCGCCCACAATAGAACAATCACACAATTGCCCTTTTTCTTTGTCACATGCGCCCAATTCGTGCGATTGCACATCATCAATATGCATGATGAGGGGACAGCGTGGCACAAAAATCTGAATTGATCGTGGGTCTTGATATTGGCACCACAAAAATCTGCACCATTGTCGGCGAGGCCAAACCCCATGGAGCTATCGACATCGTGGGGATTGGCATTGCGCCATCGCGCGGTATGCGCAAGGGTGTTGTGGTCAATATTGAATCAACGGTTGCCTCTATTAAGCACGCGGTTGCGGAAGCCGAAAAAATGGCAGGTTGTGAAATCAGCCAAGTATACGCAGGCATTGCGGGTGGTCATATCAAGGGCATCAACAGCCACGGCATTGTGGCCGTAAAAAACAAAGAAGTGAGTCAAGCGGATGTCGCGCGGGTCATCGACGCAGCGCGGGCGCTTGCGATCCCGCTTGATCGCGAAGTGATCCACATTTTGCCTCAAGAATTTATTATCGACGATCAAGATGGGATCCGAGAACCGGTCGGCATGAGTGGCGTGCGTTTGGAAGCGCGGGTTCATATCGTGACCGGCGCGGTGACCAGTGCACAAAATATTGTGAAGTGTTGCCAGCGGTGTGGTTTGGCGGTTTCGGATATTGTGCTTGAGCAGTTGGCATCGTCGGAATCGGTGCTGTCCCAGGATGAAAAAGATCTCGGTGTGGCCTTGATCGATATCGGCGGCGGCACCACAGATATCGCCATTTGGAGCGATGGAAGCATTGTGCACACGTCGGTGGTATCCATCGGTGGCGATCATATCACCAATGACATTGCGGTTGGATTGCGTACACCTTTGCAGGAAGCTGAACGCATTAAACAAGCCTATGGATGTGCATTGCAATCCATGGTGGGGAAAGATGAAACCATCGAAGTACCGAGTGTGGGCGATCGCGGAATGCGTACGCTGTCCAAGCAGCTTCTTACGGAGATCATCGAGCCTCGTGTGGAAGAAATGTTTGCGTTGGTTCAGCAAGAAATACACAAAACAGGATATGCCGATTTACTCGCGAGTGGTGTGGTGATCACCGGAGGTGCAACACAACTTCAAGGCATGGCAGAGCTTGCGGAAGATGTTTTGGGTTTGCCGGTGCGTCGTGGCGCACCGCGCGGCTTTGGTGGATTATCGGACGCGATACAAAATCCCATTTACGCAACAGGTGTTGGTCTTGTGGTCTATGGTCGCGAGCATCAAGGTGCGCGATATTTTAAATTGCGCGAAGCCAATGTGTACAGCAAAGTGAAAAGTCGCATGCGCAGTTGGTTGGGTGATATATTTTAATTCACGAAAGTGTGTGCATGTGCTACACCGCAGGGACTTGATGTGGAGGAGTGTGACCCATGATTGAACTCGATGATGCTGGAAGCCAAGATGCCGTGATCAAAGTCATAGGCGTCGGTGGTGGCGGTGGCAATGCAATCAATACGATGATCGAATCCGGCATTCAGGGCGTCGAGTTTTTGGTATGCAATACCGATCGTCAGGCGTTGATGAACAATCTCGCACCTATCAAGATCCAACTTGGTCAAACGCTGACCAAGGGACTTGGTGCGGGTGCCAATCCTGAAGTGGGCCGCGAGTCGGCGCTTGAAGACAGAGAGCATCTTGCCGAAGCCCTTGCGGGTGCCGATATGGTGTTTATCACCGCAGGGATGGGCGGTGGCACAGGAACGGGCGCTGCACCGATTATTGCAGAAATCGCACGAAGTTTGGGCGCGCTAACGGTGGGGGTGGTCACCAAGCCGTTTTTCTTTGAAGGCAATCGTCGTCGTCGTCAGGCCGAGAGCGGCATTATGTTGCTGCGTGACAATATCGATACCTTGATCACCATTCCCAATCAGCGGTTGCTTTCGATCACGGATCAAGCGACGTCGATGATGGAAGCGTTTAAAAAAGTCGACGGTGTATTGCTCAATGCGGTGCAGGGGATCAGCGATTTGATCACCACCCATGGTATCGTGAACGTCGATTTTGCCGACGTGCGCACGATTATGACGTCGCAGGGCATGGCGTTGATGGGCAGCGGTCGTGCATCGGGTGAACGCAAAGCAGTAGAAGCGGCAACCCAAGCTGTTTCATCGCCATTGCTCGAAGATGTGAGCATTGATGGTGCAACAGGGATTTTGATCAACGTGACCGGTGGTCCGGGCATGACGTTGTATGAGATCCATGAGGCGTCAACATTGATCCAAGAAGCGGCCGATGAAGAGGCCAATATTATTTTTGGTTCGGTGATTGATCCGACGATGATCGACGAAGTCAAAGTGACGGTGATTGCCACAGGATTTGAGCGTGCCGCCCAGCGCAATGCACAGCGTGCAGCGTCTGCCAATGTGCCGCATATTTCAAGCCGTGCTGATCACGATATCCCAACAGTGATCCGTAATCGTTGGGAACAAGATCGTCGTACTCCGGTTCGTCCGCCAGCACCGCCCGTGGTGGCCGACAACGAGGATAACGACTCCTATGATATTCCTGCGTTTTTACGCCGTCGGGTTGAATAGTACCTACGTTTAACCACACCATGGCGCACCGCGCGTTGATTCTTCCCGTGGTTTATGACTACTATGTCCTCCTTATGTCTATTATTTATATGGAAACTTATCGTTGCCAGCACGGTTTTGCCCAAGCGTCATGTTACGCCGGCGCTACAGGGCCAGAGCTTCGGGAAGCCGAAGACAAGGCCCTAAAAAGTCGCGTTGACTATGCAGCCGATTGGATGGTGCGACCTGGCAAAATGCCGATCGCTGCACGGCATGTGGATTATACCTGTACATCCGGCAATGATGTGAAGCTCCAGGACAGCTTTGAAGCACGAAGGTCCATCAGGGACGCGATCAGTACGTCAAAACCAGGTGACGTCGTGAGCATCGTTCTGCACGACTGGCAAATCAGCGAAAGCGGTGGCCTATCGACCGATATTTTAAACGCGGTATGCGATGCCCAAGGACGTGGGGTTGAAACCCACGTACGTTTGTGTGCCTGGGGCACCCATGCCAATGCGTGGGGAGGCAGTATCCCATCGCTGATCATGTGGGGTATGCCCGGCTGGAATGCATTCAAACATGTTCCCGCAGCCGTGAAGCTTAGCGCGGCCGGTTGCGATGTGTCTGTGATCCGCGGTGGCTACACATTGGCCAAGGGTTTTCCATGGATCCCGCTCCCCACCGCAGAGCATTGTAAAATGTTCAGTATTTTTTCGGAAAGCGATCAGACACTGCATGCCTGGGCGGGCGGCATGAATCTTAGTGATGGTGAGGAATACAATATCGATACGATGGTCAAACTCCATGGACCTGCGGCCGTTGATACGCATGTTCAAGTACTCTTGGCGTTGCGTCACGGCAGCAGATCCAATGCCTTGACCAAATTGCCCAAAGATGCAGCCTTGGAACATTACTTTCCAAGGGATTTGACATTTCGCCCTGGTGAATATGCCGCGCGTGCGCATCTTACCATTCCAGGGGCGCGTCATCCCACCGATCTTTACAATTCGTACTTTCGTGAAGCGCAACTTCTAAAACCAGATGAACGTTGTTGGATCACCACACCCTATGCGTCTCTTCGCAGATTGGTGGCATTGGCGCATTTGGCAGTGACGAAGGATGCCGATTTTCGTTTTGCTTCGACGCATCTTCATGCCCAGGATCATGCTTCGGCATTTTTTGCCATGCTACAGCTTGTTCAACAATTTCCGAAAGAAGCCAAAGCGGTATTAAGCAACAGATACAGCCATCGCAAGGCTGTTATCATCGGTGACACCTGGTATGTCACAAGTCACAATGCCGATGGATTGTCATTGAAAGCATCCTGCGAATTTGGATTCATGTTCCAGAAGATGGGCGAAGAACGGGACTTGGAACTCGAAAGTTTGGTGGAACTCTTTATTCAGGATTATTGGCACAAAGAGAGAGATGTGCATGTGCATCCACATACAAGCAATGCACATGAAACCTTTGTGCAACATCACGCAACATGGTTTAGCTGGGTCAAAAGATGTTTTTGGGGTCTCATGATGCGGCATGTGGTGTGAAGTTGTTTTGTGCTACCACGTGATCGACGCAATTTTTTTCCCACCGAGCAAATGATATTTCTTATCGAATTGTTCGAGGGTGAGTTTTTTAATATCGCTGTGTTCGAGGGGTTCGAAGCATGGTGCGATTTTAAAGAAAACACCCGTTTGTGCTTTGGCATATATCCAACGCCCAAAGTGCGGTAAAACAAGCCCCACAGCGTTTCCTATAAATTGCAATCCGATCAGCACGGGTTGACCCAGCGTGAGTGCCATATGTTCCAAGCGATGCTTGGCTGTTGCACCGTCTTCAAAGATCGCACAGAAAAGATTGTAACCCATACCACCTACAAGATTGACAACTGCCATGCATGCGCCGTTGAGCAGGATCAATCCGAGATGCTTGAACCACAATGCCACGCTGTGTTCTGCGGTAAATACGGAACCGTCGAGTAGGTGGACTTCGTGTGCGTTGTAGTTTTTCGATTTGTCTTGGACAAAGCCGAAATACCCATGTTCGCGGTGCAAGGCCTGAAGTGGGGTGAGTGCTTTGGGGATTTGTTCCGGTGGCGCGATCGGACGGGGCGGATGTGCCTTATCGTATGTATCTTGGGTGATCGCGATCAACGCACCTGTTTTTGCATCGTGCTGAAAAAATTGCACAGACATATCGGGCTTGGTTGCGTCAATAACATATCCGTATCTAGACGGGGCTGTGACTTGTTGTCCGTGAGCCATCTCTGTCTATAGGATTTTATTTTGAAAAATATCAATGAGAGAGCAGAGGCCTATGCGTTTTTTTTCCATGGCGAGATCGCGTTGTATGGCTCAATGGCGTTGTAACACATCGTCCCAATTCATTCTGGAACGTTCTTTAAGCATCGCCTCGTCCGAAGAAAAGAGTAGGCCACGCAATTCCGTGGTGTCGCATCGGCTTGGTTGATCTGCGGAAAGGGTTCTTGTGAGAACAGCCTTCCATGTGGCTTTCTCAGCATCCGAAAGACCTGCCAGCATTGAGCCCGGAGGTGGAGTGGCGAATGCAGCGTCGATGTTGCTTTGTACCAACCCAGCATAGGTGCCTGCCGCGGCCATGGCTTGTTTTTCGGCCAAAGGCTTTGATGCAAATTGGGGCAATTCACCCACAAGTGCTTCAAACGCCATGACGCCCGTACGCCAGACATCCGCTTTTTCACCGGAGGGTTTTCCATCAAAAGCTTGAGGAAGCAAAAGTTCGGGTGGTCTGTAATCGTTGTCTACAAGTAAATCGCCACCACCTACTTGGGTTACTGAGCCCGGATCGCCCAGTACAGCGTGAATTTGGCCGTTAATATTTTGGAGCAAAACATTGTCGAGTTTGACATCGTTGTGGGCAATGTCATCTCGGGTTTTGCTGCCTATTTGCGACGCAACGTCATCTATGACGAATTTTAGGCGCAAAGAAGCACGTTCGGCATCTCCTGTTGTTCTGTAATCCTTTGCTGGTTTTCCTGACTCCACTGTTGGGAACAGCGTGTGCCCATCACCCACGTGGAGGTCACTGACCAAATACGCTTCTGTCACACCATAGGCATTTTTCACAAAATACAGTTGTGTGTTCTCTGATCCGGGTGATTGGCGCATTTGTGCGGCTTCGAGATAGGCGGCATCTTTAAAGGCTTTTTCGCTTTGTGTCGGTTTGGGCGTAAGTTGTTTTACAGCCACTTCTACAGGGGCAATGGGCCTACTTTTTTTGTTGACCCTCATCGTGCCGCCTGTGGTGCCAGGAAAAACCGTACCGTTGGCACCTGCACCCAAGGGGTCACTTAATCTTATCCACGCGTCTTTGCCTTGTTTTTTGCCTGGGACCTCCACATGGATAAATCCATTGACACTGTAGCTACTCGGCATCCTGTCCGTAAACGAAACAGTCGCTTCCCGTCCCTTGTGGTCCAATGTGGTTTCATGGACCCATTTAGTCTCAGCGGCGTCCTGTTTGATGAGTTTGATATCAAGGCTTGGGGGAAGGGGCGGTGGTGCTGCTTGAGGCGGAGCAACAACCGCTTGTTCGTATCCAGTGGGCTTAGAAGGCGCCAATTGGGCTTGGGGTTGCTGCGGCGCCATGGTGGGATTGCTGCCAGGCTGACTTGGGTCATAGCCAGAATCCGCTGCAGGAGGAGTTCCGGGAACCTGCAGCGAAGTGTTCGTACCTGTTGGGCTTGCTTCAGGGGTGGCACCCGGAGGCTTCACGTACGGAGGGGGAGTTTTCTGTCTCAGATCTGGAGGAAACGCCATAAGAAAATGATACCCTCAAACAATCCCCCATCAAGATCTTTCTTATGGCTTTTCGTTAAATTGATCGCCGAAATGTTTCGGCCGCATCAAAGCTGGTATCCCGCGGATTTGCCTGCAAAATGCCGATAATGTCGTTGTAAACGCCCATGATGAATTGAATATCGGAGGTATGGAACTCTTTCAGATCTTTATTGCCATATATAGTCTTTACCTGTTGCTCGATGACTTCTTTGAGCACCAGACTTAACTGCGAGACGGGTTCTGCAAGAAGACGTTCCAGTTCGATGGGAGGCATGAAGGTTTGGAACAACGCCCGAACGGTAGCATTTTGTGTTTCGTTGAGATTGAGTTGTTGTTGGAACCCAAGCCAATCTTTTAAAAACATCTGAAGAAATTTGACGTGATCTGTGTAGTCATTGGATGGATTGAATGATTTCATGTGCGCAATAAGACGCTCAAGTGAAGAACCACCGATTTCTCGTTGAAGCGTGATAAGTGTTTTTGTAATCCTTCCAACAACTTTTGTGGCCTCATCTTTCGGATCAGCAGGACCATGCGGAATGCTGTCGGCAAACGTTGCGAGTGTCAGATCAATGCCAGGCGTCGTTGTGCTGTGTGATTCAAATTCGCTGAGACATGCAGTGCCTAAAAGCAGCGTGGCATTTTTGAGTGGGGATCCATTGATATCACCCTTGCCCAGGATATGGCAGATCGCCATTTTATCGATTAAATCCTGCAATTCTTTGAGCGATATGCGTCGCAACATCATCATGGAGGCCATTTTATCAGCAGGGGAAGCTTTGGTATCCAAGAGACACAGAATTTTTTCTTCGTTCTCGTCGAAGATGAGATCTTCGGTCTTTTCGGAAGAACATTGCGCAGGAAAATTCGTTTTTAGATATTGGATCTTGGTGGCTTGATCGCTTTCTGCCAGGTCCTGAAGCGCACGAATTTTATCTTGAAATTGAATTTTTCGCTCTTGGGGTGTTGAACTTTCTGCAGAGGAATTGCTGTGTTTGCTTGGACTCCTCCATGCATGTTTTCGTGTGTAAAGTGGTCCTAATTCCCGCAAAATATTTTTTAGATTGCGAAGCAAGGCATCTGCTTGGCCATCCGTTCTTCTTGTTGATGCCCTCTGCAAAAAATGTTGGGCATGCTGACAAACGCACCGCCCATCGTCCCGATTGCCATAGATGAGGGTATTGCTCAAAGCGTGGCACGTCATTGCAATATCACGATCTGTGATGTCCTTCAGCGTGGCTGGCCATCGTGTGACGTGCCCATCTTTGACGAGCACAACAAACGAAGCATCAAATTCTGAACACATTGTTTTTAGATGATCGGACGTTGTCGGAAGGGAGGGGAGCGATGGACTGCGCACAGAACGCGTTGGAGAAGGCTTCAGTGGCATACTGGGGCTCTGTGGGGGTGATGTAAGTGAGGGGTCGCTACCATAGGCAGAATCTTGAGGAGATGGAGGGCGACACATGTCGGTTTCGTGGCTGCTTTTGCCTGCATTGGCACGCAATATAGTATGATCAAAGAGGATCGGCTCTATTCTAGGCATATCATCAGTGTAACAACAGAATAAATCATTTGTTGTTCTTATTGGTCTTTTCTCTACACCATATCTCTCAATTGCTGAATAATTACTTGGCTTACGTATTGCTCAGTATGCTTCAGCATCGCCTCGACTGTTGGCGGTGTCGCGGTTTTTGTAAGTGCAAGAAAACGCTCATGGCTTAGAAGGACAGATTCGAGATTTTTAAGGATATCTGCTTCCGCAGGCATTGGCTTGCCTTGACTACCTGTGAATACCCCACAAAACGAATCTTTACCTTTTGGCAGGCGCATTAATGCCTTGCAAAGTTCGAGTGTAGCCTGTTGCAGTAAGTGTGGTTTTTCAGGGGTTCTCATGGCCGCAAGCAATGCATTGAGTTGAGGGGTAATTTTGGGCTTTTCCTTCACATTAAGACGATCGACTGAAGCGATAAGATCGCTCAAGGGTGGGATTGTACGGTTGTAGTCCTTGAGACGACTATCCAGCGACGGGGTGGGCTGTTCTTTTTGGGCATGTTTGAAGATGGCCTTTGCGCAATCGCACAGCTGCGCTGCTGCCTGTGAATACAGCATATCGAGGTCACTGACGGCGTTACCGGGGGTATCCTTGAATGATTGTTCGAGTGCTTTTTTCGTATCTAAGGGGGCTTGCAAGATGAGCAGTTGCAAATGAAGCATGGTATCGAGAAATTCTTTGTAATGCTGGCCAATGGCCGCTGGCTCAGAACCCGCCGTGGAGAGATCGGTCATTGTTGTTTTCAATTTTGCCACGACAGCGCTAAGTTCTGGACTGAGATTTGCAGTTTTGCCCAAGGCTTCAAATATCTCTCCGTATTTTTTGAGCTTTGCCCCGAATTCTGCCGTCGCGTGTTCTAATTTGCTCGATGGAGCAGGGCTCGGCTGAAACTCGGGGATGCTGCCAGAGGTGGGTGAAGATACCGAAGAAGAGGGGGAAGGGGGGGGCGTAGGTGTATAAAGGCCAGAATCCCCTCCCGGTGAAGAGGCTGATTTATTTCCGATTTGGGGCAGTGGCGGGAACGTGAATTGAGGCTGTAGGATTGCCTTTGTTGGTGGCTCTATACGTTCCTCCAATTCAGGTAATTTGATGAGCCCTTCACGGCGAGTTGGTGTTGTCATATGATATATATTACACCAGCCTCCCTGACTGGCTCGGACTTTATTTGTTCTTATGTTATTTGTTCTCCTTTTTCTCCCACGCATCGCCCTCTGCCACATGATGTGCTACAAGGTCTCTTAATGCTCGATGGGATTATCCGACGTCGCTTGGCCCTGGAAACGGGGACCTTGTATGGTTCTGGCCATCGCCAGGTGGCCTTGGTCTATCCAAGCCCCTATCCCGTGGGAATGTCGTCTCTGGGTTTTCAGGTCGTGTACCGGATGCTGAACAACCTCCCTGACACGGTCGCAGAGCGCGCATTTCTTCCTGCCGACGATGAACCCCAGGACATGCTTCTCACCTATGAGAGCGAACGGCCCGTGGGTAATTTTGGCGTGCTCGCATTTTCCGTGGCCTATGAGCTCGAACTTGCGGGCATGCTTACGTGTTTAAAACTTGCAGGGCTCCCCGTGCTTGCAAGCGAGCGCAAGGAAGACGATCCATGGGTGATTGCCGGTGGACCGCTTACATTTTCCAATCCCTTGCCTTTGGGACCCTTCGTTGATGTGATTGTAATGGGCGAAGCGGAAGATCTTCTCGTCGAATTGCTCGATACGATTTATGGCGCCGAAAGCCGCCAAGCCGCGCTGAAACATCTTGCAGGTAGACCTGGGTTTTACGTTCCAAGCGAGCACGGTGAATTGTTAAGCCCCGTGGCAGCAGCATCGCAGCAGCATTTACCTGCCTACTCGAGCATCATCACGCCGGACATGGCTTTGTCCAACATGCATCTTGTGGAAGCCGAGCGTGGCTGTTCGCGTGGTTGTAGTTTTTGCGTCATGCGCCGTAGCACCAACGGGGGCATGCGCTTGGCCGATGTGGATCGTGTGGTGGATACGGTACCTGAACATGCACGTCGCGTAGGTCTTGTCGGCGCAGCGGTCAGCGATCATCCGCGTATTACCGATATTTTGCGTGCTCTGATCGATCGCGGTCTTGAAGTGAGTTTGTCCAGTTTACGCGCTGATCGCATGACACCCGAATTTGTCGATCTCTTACGCCAAGCAGGCTACCGTACACTCACGGTGGCATCGGATGGTGCCTCAGAACGTTTGCGCACGGTGCTCATGAAACGTATTCGCGAGAAGCATTTGCTGCGCACAGCAGAACTTACGGGCGAAGCGGGTATCGCCAAGCTCAAAGTGTACATGATGGCCGGTGTGCCTGGTGAAACCATGGAAGATCTCGATGAGCTGATTGCATTTACACGCAAGCAAGCGGCCGTTGCGGGAAAGCGCACCCAAGTGTCGCTGGGTCTCGCGACATTTGTGGCCAAACGCAATACGCCTCTTGATCAGCAGCGCTTTATTGGTATTCGTGAGAGTGAACGTCGTATTGAGTATGTTCGCAAAGGTCTTGCGCCTGACATCGAAGTGCGTCCCATCTCAAGCCGTTGGGCGTGGGTGGAGTATGTGCTTGCGCAGGGGGGTGCACGTGAAGGCTTGTTGGTTCGCGATGCTTGGGAAGCGGGCGGGAAATTCAGCGATTATCGGCGTGCGTTTAAATCGGCGGGTATTGTGGATGGTGAAGTGGCACCCAAAAAGGCATGGAAAACAGCGGGTGCGCCCTTGGTCGTATTGTAGGGGCGGTTCGTGAACCGCCCGCTTATTTTTAGGTTGAAACGATGAAAAAAAATCTAAGCCTTATGATTGCAACATGGTTTGGGATCGGTTTGATCCCTTTTGCACCCGGAACTTTCGGGGCTCTTCTGGCATTGCCGCTTTGGTATTTGCTGACGCTTACGTACGTCGAAGTTCAAATAGCGATACTCGTGGTGGGTTCTCTTCTTTTAATTCCCATATGTTCTATCGCGGGCGATGCACTTAAAGAACCCGATAGCTCTCGCATTGTGGTCGATGAAGTGGCAGGCATGCTTATATCGCTTATTGCTGTACCTTTTTCGTTATACAACGGCGTGCTTGCGTTTGTTGTTTTCCGATTGCTCGATATTGCCAAACCAGGTCCCATCGGATGGCTTGATAAAAATCTTGACCGGGGTTTGGGCGTGATGCTTGATGATATTCTTGCGGGCGTGGTTACCTGCGGTATCATGCATCTTGTGCATGCAGTGTGGGGCGCATGGCTCTAAAAATTGACATGGACGTGTGGCATGGCCGCGTCGATCACGATGAAGGCTTGAACGCAAAACGCTGGCATCAAATTGTTCATCCCTTACCTAATAATACGACACATAAACCAGGTATTCTTTTGCTCGGTTTTGCAAGCGATGAAGGCGTTCGTCGCAATCAAGGCAGAATAGGGGCGGCTGAAGGCCCTTCAGCGATCCGTCGTGCTTTGGCCAATCTAGCGTGGCATGGAACCCATCCTGTCTACGATGCGGGCGATGTGCTGTGCCAAGACGGTGATTTAGAAAACGCACAACAACAGCTTGCCAATACCGTTGGGCATGGCATCGCATTGGGACATCTCCCTGTTGTTTTGGGCGGGGGCCATGAAACTGCCTATGGGCATTGGCTTGGTATGATTCAAGCACATCCAAGTGCAACCATCGGTATCATTAATTTTGATGCGCACTTTGATTTGCGCCAAGCCGAAGAACCGAGCAGCGGCACACCCTTTGCACAAATTGCACGTGCATGTGCTCAGAAAAATATCGAATTTCATTATTTGTGCATGGGCATTGCGGAGCCCTCAAACACCCATGCATTGTTTGAACACGCACAACGTTTGGGTGCACAGTGGCGACTCGATCGCGACATGACACCCTGGAAAATAAAAGAAGCGCAAAAGCAACTCGCAGCGTTTGTGGCCAAAGTGGATGCTATTTATCTTACGATTGATCTCGATGTTTTGCCTGCTTCGCAAATGCCCGCTGTATCGGCCCCTGCGGCCTTTGGGGTTGATTTTCATGTGATTGAAACATTGGTGCGCGATGTGAAATCAAGCGGCAAAATGATCGGTGCCGATGTGGTAGAATGCAATCCACGCTTTGATATCGATGCCCATGGTGCAAAAATTGCTGCGCGTCTGGTGAGTGTGCTTGCGGTTTAGGGCGAATAGGATTACGTACGCACCAAAAGTGGCGCAACAATTTCATCAAAAATCTCTTTTTGTAGTGCGGCCGGATACGTCTCTGCCTGCGCGACAATGATGTTGATGAGCCTGCCGATGATCTGGCCTATTTCAGGATCTTTGTGTTCTTGTTTTTTGAGGTGCGACGCCATGAGAGTTGCGATGGCCAAGCGCTTTTCTCTGGGCTGTTCTGGATGTGCTTCAATCCATGCAAAGGCGCGAAGCATCGTTTCCACACTTTCTTCATGGACAAAGTAAAAATCCGTGGTCATGGGCTCGGGATGAATTTCAGATTGAAAAACACTGGCATTCGTTCCGTGATGGGGAATGCTTTCCCGCATGCGCCGTAAAGCGGCTTGCCAATCGCAGGCGTTTAAAATTTCTTCCATATCAAGAGGGTTTGCCGCTCGGATAACTTCATCAATACGTTCGTGAGCATCCTGTGCTTGCTCTGTGGTGAGCGCATAGGGTGGATGCGCGGCGCTTAAGGTTGGCGCTTGATAGGCAAGGACCTGATAGACATGCATCTCATCGACCGCAATGAAGCGTTGGAGCAACATGATTTTGCATGGCGTGCTGTGGGGCAAGGCATCATGGGCAGGTCTGAACACGAAATCCAGAAGTGATTGATGAGGAGACCACGCGGGATCCGATTCAGCATGGGCCATGACACGCATATGAAGATGTTCGATGCGATTGTCCCATGGCGTAGGAGCCCGAAAAAGCGATTCTAACAAAGAATCGGGTTTTGTGATGTCGGCCGGTTGTTCTTCGATGCCTGCCGATGATTTGAGAGCTTGGACCAATCTTCCGCTGGTTGTACAGCTTTGATCATCGACAACGTATGGAATACAATCGTTGGCGAATTGTTCGTGAAATGGCACGTGGAGAGAAGTTGGGTCGATACAGGTGCTGACTTTTTTGGTCCATGCCAAAATGTGATCAAAAGAGGTATTGATCTGTTCTAAAAACGGAATGCTTTGTGCCAAAAATGCGACCAATTTTTGGGAAAAATGTATTTTTTGATAGCCGCCCGTTTGTTCCAATAAATCCATCGCGATTTTTAAAATGCTTTCAATGTTTTCTCGCATGACATGGTCTTGGTCGACTGCATCAAATTGTGCCCGATGTTTTAGCCATGGGGTTATTTTATTTAAAATGATGGAAGCCGAATGCATGGGTGGGCAAGGTTCGTCGACTTCCGGGAGATCGAAGATCATCCACGGCAAATGGTCGGTGCTTAACAATCCAGCCATCATATGCCCAACAAGTGTGGCCGTGGCCGCTTTGGAAAGTTCAAAGTGTGGATTGTCGTTAATGATGTTTTCAGGGTTTTGTAGCAATCTCACGACCGCGGTGTGCAGGTCTGAACCTTGGGGTACAACGCGCAGAAATGCGCCAATGAGTGTGCCTAAATTTAACGCAACGAGCGGTGTATTGATGACCAATTGGCGTTCTGCTTCAGGAGAAATGCCGGGGATGCTTTCACCGCATTGGCGCCGGATTTCTGAAAAGTAGGTGTGATTGAGTATCCAGAGTGTGGCATCGCTGGGATCCATGCTGAGAAGACGAACGTAGACGTGGTTGAACCCGAACTCATCAAACTTCTCAAGAGGTTGTTTTATGTGCTCATAGGCTTCAACCCATGCTTTGCCCAAGGGCGTTAGGATCCTGTCCATGACAGCCCTGGGTTGCAAATGCGCTGTTTTGGGATGTGCAGTGCTGACGCCAATGATCAATGTGTTCAAAGCGTGACGCAATAGTTCTGATGGAGGCAATGCTTTTAATGCATCCGAAAGATGGATGTTGCTGATGATAATAACCACTTGTGGCAATGAAAGCGATGAATTCTTCACGCAATCCGTAAGGGAACCTATCGCTTTGCATAGAATAATTTCACAGACGGCGATGGCACTTTTATCTTTTGCTTTCGACCTTGCAATGGCCACGCACAAACGCGTGATGGCTTTTTCTTTAAATGGAAATCGTAGAAGTTGTTGTTCTTCTTTTGTGATGATGCTGACGATATCGCGCACTATTTCGGGGGCAACCATGATTTTTCCTGGCTCGGGGATGCAGCTTTCAAGCAATGCCAGGGCTTTTTGGTATACCAGTTCGGGACTTGTCTCTTGATGTGCACGTAAAAGAGCCACTGCATGAGGGGCTTCCTCACGTGTGGCTTTTAAAAATTGGCTTTCATCTATCTTGCTAATATCTTTGCGCCATTTGGCTTCAAGCATACGTGCGTTGTCTGCGATGGCTTTCGCAAGGATGGCCTCATCACGTGCAGAAATTGAGGGCGGTTTTGTTGTTGAACTTTGTGTCGTCTTCTCTTTATCCTTTTTCAAATTTTTCGCAGCAGGTGCAGGGTTGTCTGCTTTGGCTTTTCCTGGCTTGGGTACTTCTACCGTGACAGGGTTTATTGGCTTCCATGTGGGATGTGCGCGTCGCCAGCAGATTGCTAGCACGCGCTCAAGCGAAGAGGGAAGTTCAGCGTGAACCTCCGGATGCGTTAAAAATGCTTTGGGTACACTCACGCAATCACGGGGTGGTTTGTCTGCAGGAATGGCATCAACCGAAAGGAGTTTGGCGAATGCATCCCATACACTTTTGGGCGCTTTGTTTGTTCTGAAATCATCGGGGGTTATGATGTGCGTGAAGTGGCGGGCTGTCTCTGAAAGCAAAGGATTGCCTTGGGCTTCCCAAAGAAGTCGAGCACAGTGTTGTGGCCAAGAATCACCACGGGCTCTCGAAACGAGAATTTTACAAAGAGGTTGAAAATATGTTTGATGATACGCGTCTGACTGTGACACGATTTTTAAAAACCACAGACATGCGTTTTCAGGGGTGACCGATTTTTGTGATACGAGCACGAGAGGTGCAGCAATATCGGGTCTGTTTTCTCCCATGAATTTTTCAATGAGTGGGCCGACCATGGTTCGTGCAGCGCCGTGATCTGCTTCGCCTCTTTTTGCAAGGGCTTGCGCGATAAAAACAGAACCCTCATCGTATGCACGTTGCTGGATAAGTTTTCCAAGCAATAGGGGCGCGATGATATATCTCTTTTGGGTGAGTGTCTGTTGAAGCTGCGGGGGTGCGCAATGACTTAGGTGATCGATGATCACATCTTTGAGTCGCTCATCGTTGCTTTGTGTGAGCAGGTGGACCAAGAAATGTGGAAGATCCTGTGGGCGCTCGATATTTAATTGTGCAATGACATCGCGCAGTGCATCAGGCCCCCACGAGGGCTGTAACAAAACACCTCGGGCCAAGGGTGCGTCGGTGGGCAGTATGCCAAAAGCGACTTCGCTTGGCGTTGTTTCATGCATGAACAGCGCCATGAGCGTTTCTATGGGCAATTGCGTGATGGGTTTGTCGGCATGGTGGTATCGCGTGAGATCGCTGGATTGTTTATTTTCGGGATTCCATTGAGTCAGTGGAATGAAAATGTCGAGATCATTTTGGCATCGACGATGGCATCGTTCCCATAGGGCTTTCAATGTTGGATCTTCTGCGTGACGTCGGCCCCAATCGATGAAGGCTTCAACAAACAAAAGTCGAAGGCCCGGGACATGATGCTTGCCTTCTTGTTTTTTAAGAAAATCACCCCATTGTATGTCGTCGGGCATGCCTGATTCGGGCATGGGGATGGCAGCGGTATCGCGGATCCAAGCTTCCATGAATGCATCGCGTGTTTCATGGGGAATTTCATGACCACGTCCCATGGCGATGAGCACTTTTCCCATTTTTAATCGATCGATGCCTGCTGCTGTTGCTGTGTATGCACGATGGTATCGCAGATCTTCTTTGATTGCTTTGTACATGCTTTGCTTGTCATCGCTGGGCTTTTCGCTGTTTGGGAAATAGATCCCATCGGGCCTTACGCGTTGCATGCTCCCATCGGCCAGGATCACCGCAAAAGGCACAAGGCCTGCATGGTGGCGAAATACCCAAAAACGTTCTTTGTGCTCGTTGTTCGCACGGATGCGAATATCGAAGGGAATATCATCAGGCGTGGGGGCTTCTTGGCCATAGGCAAGGCGTTCACGAAAAAGGCCGGCATTTGGGCTTAGGGGGGTGAAACGATGGGGCGATTGTCCTCTTGCGGGTCCTGCATGTTGCGCTGCTTTGATGAGATCCACACCGCCTAGAGGAACGAGATCAAAATCGATGTCTTTCTCAGGGGTAAAATTAAGTTCTTCGTGGGCTTGTATGGCATCGCGTACGGTGCCCCCACCGATCCAAAGGATCCCGAGAGGTTGTTCGGCACAAAGTGGAGGATGAACAGACTTCGCAAGCGCAGTGAGGGCTGTTTGAACACGTGTGAGCAATTTATGATTTGCTTGCACGGCGTTGCATACGCTTTGTGCTGCTTTTTCAGGCTCGGTGACGGGGCTGTAACTTTCAAGTCTGTGGGTATGATCAAGAGGTGCTGCAGGCGGTGTTAGGACACGCGTGCTTTCATGGCCACCTGATGCGGGAAGGCTTGGGGGTAGGACAGTCTTTGTGCTGTGGACGGTTTGGGTTGTGGGGCGTGCTGGTTGTTGTGCATCGAAAGCGACGCCTTGCTGCGAGACCACCAGGGGCTGTTGTTTTGGGCCAAATATCACCGTGTCATGGCGTTGCGTCGTGGGTGTTGCTTTCTGTGCCATTCTATTGCTCCTGGTGAGGTTCTTATGCTTACCAAGATGCGTTTGATTTGTCATGTCCTGGAATAAACGGGGACATGCTACTTTAACGCGTCATTTTTAGGTGTGATAAATCACGACATACCTTGATCTACGCCACCGAAAGCGCTCTTTCTCCTCCATGCGCATCGAAGTTTTGGCCATTGGTGATGAACTTCTCGACGGCCGTGTGGCCGATACCAACACATTGCGGCTTGCTCAGTTTTTGGAGCCTTGGTCTGCACGCATTGTACAGCGAACCACCATCACCGACGATGTCGATGTGATTGTGCGCGAAGCACGCGCAATCGCCGCACGTGGAACATCGCTTTGTTTTGTGAGCGGCGGCTTAGGCCCTACGACGGACGATGTGACAGCAGAAGGTTTTGCAGCACTGTGTGGTACAACGCTATGGCGTGTGCCCGAACAGGTGGCGCGTATTGAAGAGCGTTTGCGAGATCGTGGAAAACCGGTTTCGGAAAGTCATTTGCGCCAGGCTGAAATACCAAAGGGGAGTGCATCGATTAACAATCGTGTGGGATCGGCATTGGGATTTATTTGTCAGTTTGAAAATACGCGCTTTATCAGTTTGCCTGGTGTGCCTTCCGAATTTGATGCCATGGTACACGATGTGCTGCCTACTTTATTGGGCGATCCCCATGGTGAGCGCATCATACAAAAATTGCGATGCTTTGGTTTGATGGAAGCGGAAATGGATGTTCGTTTGGCAGAACACACACAACGTTATCCCGAAGTGCGCGTTGGATTCCGTGTAAAATTTCCTGAAATTCAAGTGACCCTCAAAGGCACGCCAGAAGACGTAGCAAATGCAACCGCATGGGCACGTGAACAACTTGCACCGCACATTTTCAGCGATGATGAAGACATGGCGCAAGTGGTGATCCGTATGTTGCGTGCTCGTGGTGAAACGGTGGCCATTGCCGAATCGTGCACCGGAGGCCAGGTGGCCGATTTATTGGTGAGCGTTCCTGGCGCAAGTGACGTATTTAAAGCAAGCGTTGTCGCTTATGCAAACACCGCCAAAATGGCATTTCTGGGTGTTTCTGCGACGATCTTAGAAACTGATGGTGCTGTAAGTGAAGCCTGCGTGCGCGCCATGGCCGAAGGCGTGCGTGTGCGCGCGGAGAGCACGTGGGGTTTGGCCATATCAGGCATTGCGGGTCCAAGCGGTGGGAGTGCTGAAAAACCGGTGGGCACCGTGTGGTATGCTATAGCGAGTATTAACAGATGTCATGCTGTCAAGCAGCACATCCCCTACGGTCGTGCGATGTTGCGTACGATTGCAGCATATGGGGCACTTAATATGCTGCGTCTCTATGAGGAAAATTGAAAGGATTTTTTATGGTGGAAATGAAAGCAATCGAGATCTTGCTGGTTGATGACAGTCCTAGTGATGTTTTTTTAACCCAGCATGCATTGAACTCCATGCGTATGCTGAACAAAGTGCATGTCGCAAGCGACGGTGTTGAAGCGCTGGCATTTTTACGACGTGAGGGCCAGTACAGCCATGCGAATATCCCAGACTTGATTCTTCTCGACCTTAATTTGCCACGCAAAAGTGGCCTTGAAGTCCTTGCCGAAATCAAAGCCGATCCCGTACTCCGTATGATCCCTGTGGTGGTCCTTACAACATCATCTTTGGATGAGGATGCATTGAAGGCGTATGCTTTGCATGTCAATTGTTTCATTACAAAACCGTTTGATTTTGAACAATTCAAAAAAGTGGTGAGTCTCATGGGCGAATTTTGGTTTGCAGTGGTCAAGTTGCCGCCCAAAAGTTGATCTTTCTCTTCAAAAGTTGTGCAAGCAATTGGCGAATTTTGGTTTACAGTGGTCAAATTACCCCCAAAAGGGGGTGTGATGCATGGCGGGTGTGGCTTTTAGTCAGTGTCTGCTGATCGATTCGGATCCCAATACCAAAGTTCAATTTGGTTCAGTCTTGAACGATATTTGTCCGTCGTCTGTTGTGGCGGATTCTGCGGGTGCGGCTTTGGACTTGGCAAAGATCCATCCGTATTCTGTGGTCATTATTGATCTTTACTTGGAGGGTATGGATGCAGGAACGGCCATGGATGCTTTCCGTGCTATCCATGAAGACACGGTGTTCATTCTCACTGGGGCCAGTGCTTCAGGATTATTTACGGGACGTTTTGAAAACAATGCGTCCATTGCAGGATTCATCGCCAAGCCCTGGGATCTTCACGATCTTGCCAGTAAAATTTCGCTTGCAAAAGATTTGTATGAAAAACGCGTTGCACGTCATGCGGCATTGCAGCAGGGCGGGGAGCGTTCTGTACTTGTGGTCGAAGACAACCCTGCGGATAGGATGCTGCTGCAAAGGGCTTTGCTGCTTGGCGATCCCCATCTTCACATAGGGATGGCAGGGACATTGGCCGATGCCTGCGCCGCTTTGCATGACTTCGCCTACGATGTGATTATTACCGATCTTTCTCTTCCCGATGCATGCGGAAGCGATACAGTGCTGCGCTTGCGTGCAACAAGTCCCAATGCAGTACTTATTGTAAGCAGTTCGATTGAAGATGAGGCGCTATCGTTACAGTTAATTCAAATGGGGGCCCAAGATTGCATTCCTAAAAATGCCATCACTGCCGAGCATTTGGTACGGGCGTTGGCATTTGCATGTGAACGAAAACGATTTGAAGCGCGTTTGATTAATATGGCATATCACGATCCATTAACCGGTCTTGCCAATCGTGCGGGTTGGAATGTCCATGCCGCAGATGCGCTTGAACGTGGTGTACGACGGGGCGAACGTGCTGCTGCGATCATGATCGATATCGATGAGTTTAAATCGATCAATGACAAATATGGGCATCACGTGGGCGATGAAGTGTTGCAAGAAGTGGCGCGTCGTCTGATGCGTGCTTTTAGGCCCTACGATATCGTTGCACGTTTTGGCGGGGATGAGTTTACAGCGTTGGTGACTGATTTAGGACACGATGCTGATGCCTCAGTGATAGCCGCGCGTGCACGCGAATTACTCGGCAGCATCTTTGTGCTAAGAGATGGCAGGACCCTTCAACTGAGTGCTAGTTTTGGCATTGCCATATTTCCCGATCATGGTGACACGCTTTTGCATCTTTTGGATGCGGCAGACGATGCCATGTATCGGTCGAAACATATGGGGAAAAATTGTGTGATGACTGCAACGCACGATAAGTTAAAAGCACCTCATACCTACGCCTGAAGTCCCGCTTCGGGGGAAAACCTTCGCATGACTGAGAAGATAGCGAGCACGAACGACGCCAAGGCCGCAATGAGTCCTGAGCAGCTCTTGCAGGTCAGAGCGATCATGGAGATCGCATCCAATGGCATTGTGATGGTCGATCGATCGGGCATAATTGTCCTTGTTAACAGTCATACCGAGCGGATTTTTGGTTATACAAGCGGCGAACTATTGGGCCAACGTGGTGATTTTTTGGTACCCGAATTATTCCGCAATGGTTTTTTCGCCAAACTGAAACCCAGCACGACGGGAGCGGGATGCAATCTTTTCGGTCGCCGCAAGGACGGCAGTGAGTTTCCTATTGAACTCGATTTCAATCCGTTTACGATGCCCACGGTGAACTTCGTTATCATTTCGATTACAGATATTAGCGAACGCAAGTGGCTGGAGGCATCCCTTGCGAGTAAAGAGCATATCGCGCTGGGGGCTCGCAGCGATCGCATCAGTGCGCGGGTCATGTTTGCTATTAATCAACAGGACACAGTGAATGCGGCTGCTGCCGAAGTTTTGCGTGTCTTGGCGGATGACGCGGGCTATTGTCCGCTGGCATACTATGAATACGACGAGTGGAAGGGCGGGCTTGTCCTGTTTGCTGGGATTAGCCTCGCGCCTGGCGATGAACAGAAGTCATTCAAGGTCGGTGAGGGTCTTGTCGGCGAGGCTGCCTCACAGAAAAAACCGATGTTTGTTGATGCGGCAGAGCATCGGATGTTCGCACTGCACACGGGGGTTGGCATCCTTGAGCAGGCGACGTTGTTTGTGCTGCCTCTTGTTCACCAGGACAAACTGATTGGTGTCATTGCAGGGGCGTCCCATACCCATCTTGAAGAGGATGATTGTTCGTGGCTCTTGGTGATGATCGAACAGATCAGTGTTCGTCTGTATGCCTTGCGCCAATTCCAGGAGCTTAAGGCCCTCTCTGCGTTGCTCAACGAACGTTCGCGCAAAATCGAGGCACAAAACAGAGAACTCGCCCATGCGAGTCGGCAAAAATCAGAATTTTTAGCGAGTATGTCGCACGAGCTTCGCACGCCACTCAACGCAATTATTGGTTTTTCTGAAGTATTGAAGAATGGCATGGTTGGCGCATTGGCACCGAAGCAGCTTGATTATGTCAACGAAATTTTTCAAAGTGGTAGGCATCTGCTCTCACTGATCAATGACATCCTCGATCTCTCCAAGATCGAGGCGGGAAAAATGGAACTGACGATTACTCAGCTCAAGGTCGCATCGCTGATTAAAAACGCGGTGACGACTGTGAGAGAAATGGCAGCCAAGACTGGCGTTACACTGATCCCGCCAGTGTTCTCTGACCATCTTGTGCTGGAGGCCGATGAACGCAAACTTCTTCAGATCGTCTACAATCTTCTGTCCAATGCGGTGAAATTTACGCCCAAAGGCGGGACTGTGGGTGTGTATGTGGCGGATCGCGGTCCCTATGTGGAAATCGCCGTGACCGATTCGGGGATAGGTATTTCTCCCGAGGATCAGAAGCGATTGTTCCGCGCTTTTGAACAGATCGATACCGGACTCAATCGGAAGTTTGATGGTTCAGGGCTTGGTCTTGCAATGGTCAAGCGTTTGGTTAATTTGCATGGTGGGACGCTGGGCGTCGAGAGTGAAGTGGGCAAGGGCAGTCGTTTTTGGGTCCGGTTGCCACGCGCAAAGATATCTCCACCGATAGAGGTGTCTCCCTTGGCTCCGGTGAGTGGCGCTCCGATGCCACCCCCTGCTTACCCGTGCTCAAAAATAACGAAGCGCATTTCGCCGCCTACGAAAAGAAAGCAATATATCCTCGTCATCGACGACGAAGCGGTAGCACGTGATCTCCTGCGTATTTATTTCGAAGATGCAGGGTTTGTGGTGATCACTGCTGCAAGCGGCGAAGAGGCCATCGTCAAACTTGAGGGAGTAAGACCAGACCTCGTGACACTCGATCTCAAAATGTCGGGGATGGACGGATTCGCGGTTCTCAAGGCTATGAGAGATAGCATTGCATGTAACACCCCGGTGTTGAGTATCTCCGGCAGTGAAAATCCCGAGAAGGCCATCGCGCTTGGGGGTCAGGCAGTGCTGAGTAAACCCGTTCAGAAGAAAGAACTTTTGGATGCTGTGACGGACTTGCTGAGCAAACATGGGAATGATCGTGAATATGTCTTGATTGTTGACGATGATCCGAAGGCCGTCAAAATCATCACGTCGTATTTGTCGGAGGAGCCCATCGAAGTGGGCTTTGCCTACGGAGGGCGGGAGGGACTTGCATGCATTGAGGCACGCTGTCCCGATCTTTTGATTCTTGATCTGGTTATGCCGGAAATCACCGGTTTCGTAGTATTGTCAGAGTTGCGCAGCGACCCGAAGACCCTTGATTTGCCTGTGATCATTCTGACCGCGAAGGATCTTACCCATGCGGATCGACTTGAGATAGCACGCAGTGCACAGGCACTGCACGAGAAGGCGTCGACGACGCGTGTGGATCTGGTCACGGAGGTACGTCGGATGATTGCTAACCGTGCGCGAGGGGAGGGTGCAGGTGATGCGAAAGGTTCTCTTGGTTGAAGACAATGCCACCAATCGTAAACTTTTAGGTGATATTCTTAGAAGTGTGGGGCACGAGGTTCGCGAGGTTGAGACTGCAGACGAAGGGATTGCCTTGGCGCTCGCAGAAAAATTCGATCTGGTGATTATGGACATTCAACTTCCTGGTACCGATGGGCTGACCGCGACCCGATTTCTTCGTGCCAATAAAAGCACCCAGTCACTTCCTGTGCTTGCAGTGACGGCTTACGCGATGCAAGGTGATGAACAACGGATTTTGGCCGCGGGTTGCAACGATTATTTACCGAAGCCCATTGCTTACAAAGATTTTCTTATGCGCGTTGCGCGTTTGCTGGGGACGGAGAAGTGAGCGTTGTTTCAATTCATTCAAGATCGTAGGGGCGGACCCCCGTGTCCGCCCTTGTTCGTGATTAGGGCAGACACGGGGGTCTGCCCCTACAATAAAATCTGTATTCGTTACTCCAACGCCTTCCCAAAATTTTTATAATCCGTCGTGTTGCCTTCGCCCATCACGTTGGGTGCTTGGATGGTACGCGTGATGCGTCCTTGGGTAAATTCAAATTCGCCGGATTTGGTGCCGTTTTCAAAGTAGTGGGTCCAGATGCCTTCTTTAAGGCCATGGTCGTATGCGCCCGTGGTTTGCGGAAGGCCCGATTCATACCACGTGTTCCATAGGCCCACTTGTTTTCCCATGATCACTTTCCCATGTTCTTTGCGGATCCCTGTTTCGTGCCACACGGTGCGTTGGCCGTTTTCCTTGCCTTTGACAAACGTGGTGGTGGTTTCGGGTTTGCCGCTTTCGTACCATGTTTTCCATGGGCCATCGGGTTGCCCATTTAAAAATCGTCCTTCTTCGGCCTTGTTTCCGTTTTCATGCCATTGCGTATACGGGCCGCTGCGGATCCCATTGACGAATGTTGTTCGGGATTGAAACTTTTTGCTGGGGTACCATGCTTCCCAAACCCCATGGGCTTTTCCTAGACGATAAAGGCCACGTTCTGCCAATGACTTGCTGCTTAGATTATAGCGTTCGGTAGGTCCATCACGAACCACCTCGCTGTTGACGACGCGCTCGCACCACTCGGTACGAATGTCGTCAAACGTAGATTGTTGTGGAAGTGACCCGCTGGGGCAGGCAATACCTAAGAACAATTGGGCGATGAGGATAATCACCTGGGAAGTATATCACTTTTTTCAAAAAAAATCACGCATCGCTCTCACCAACCACTTCAACATTGCGTTTCTTTTCTTTGGCCCAGTGTCGTTCCAATAAAAGTACCACATGCTTTTCTGCTTTTTCCATGACATCTTTTCGGCGTGCAGGGGGAATCGAATAGAGCCCATTGCGGTGTACCACATCCACATCGATATCCAGCCCAAGTGCTTCAATAATATGCCTCTGCGCTGCAGCACTTTGCAGACCGGGTTGGGTGATGAGACCGATGATCCCTAGAGGTGATTTTTTAAGTGCCTCTTGGCTTAAGGTATACGCTTGGATGGGCTGCCCTTCGGTAAAAAAATCATGCATGTTACGGACTGCTCCTAAATTCCAATCCCAGGGCTGCTTGCAGGAGGGGCATCCACCCGCCACCGTGGAGCATGCCGGACTTTTCTCATCGGCATGGGCACATGTTGGACATTCACGTGTGATGTCTCCCCCATTGCGACTGCCGCCCAATAATCCAACAACGCGCTTTTGTACTTGCAATGAAAACTCAGCACGTCGTTTTTCTTCGCTGGTCCTTACGGCCATGGGACTGCTGCAAACGCAACACAATGTTTCTTGACGCGCTTGTTCCAAAAGAAGTTCGCGATGCGCCTCTGTGGTTTCAGGGCGTGAAGCCTCAACATGGGTGATCACAGCGCCGCCTTTGCAGCCCAAATCGAGGCAGTGTTCAAACGATTTCCCTTGCATCATGGTATCGATGAGAAAGCGGCCCCGAAGCCCTGCAAGTTGAATCAAACGTGGAATGGGTATGGCGTGTTCTGCATAATCGACCATCGACATCTCTTGGCCTGTTTGATGATTGACCATCCAGACAATGTCTTCTCCGTCTTTTCCGATACTCTCCCAAGCACATGCTTCACAGCATAGAATATTCTTGCCTTTGGCCGTGTAATCGCAATCAAATTGAATCGTGTCGGGCGTTTTATCTTCAAAACATATCTCGCATTCCCATGCTTCAACGGGCCCTGCAGCTTTCATGGCTTTTGGAGAACGAAAATCGGTGGCATCAATGATGCAACCGAACAACATATTGCGTTCGTCGTGATGGTGTTCACCTGGCCATGCTTGCACATTATTGAGTAGGAATGGATAAAATACATCAATCGATGGTGCGCTATTTCGAGAGGCTTGCGCTGATTGAATGATATCCTTTGCCATTGCAGGAATATCTCGTGCAATAGCGTTCCAGCACGCTTTGCGAAAATGCTTAAATTCAGGTTCTGGCATGGCACGGCACACAAAGCGTATGTCAGCCAGAGGTTTTGGGGACTCACCCACCTTCAACCAGGGTCTCGATATTGTGAGATTGAGTCGAGCATCATCATGCTGCGTATTTTGCAGTAGGGGTTTCAATTCTCCCATGATGGCATTGAGTTCATCGCGTCCCCACGTTTTGTTGGATGCGTGCAATGCCGATTGCACGTCACGATAGAAAATGTGCCCATGAAAAAATAGATCGAGCACAGAAATGTTGCCTGCGCGCAAGGCTTCTTTTTGTTGTTCAGACCAAAGATGTAGGGTTCTTGAAATCGTTTGTTCCAATGTCTTTTTGTACTTTTCATAGTCGTTGATAATACTTTTCGAATCAAGAACATACCGGACGAATTCAACTGTTTCATTTCTTGCTGTTTCGGGATCATTGGATGCTGACACATAGGGCTGCATGTCTGCGTAAAATGTTTCGATAAGTTGATGATAAAGCGGGGTGTTATCAAAGCAATTTTGGCACCATTTGAAATACTGTTTTTCAAAATGGATTCTGTCATGCAGCGTGGCTTGACCTAACGAATGAACAAAATGATGTGCTCTGTTGATGATGGCATCGGGCATGCTTTGGTGTTGACCCTCGATATGAAGACGATTTTGAACACTGCTGGCCAGCCCTAGACTTTGCAACGTGTTGTACCAAAATCCCATAAAATTGAGTTTTCCTCGCTCTTGCTCTGCGGTTTCCTCTGGGTTTTGTACCTCGAAAATGCGTTCGGTCACTTCCACGAAAATATGGAGAAGATCGTTTTTCGTTTTCTCAAACGTTTTGCCAGGGAAATGGCAAGAAATCATATCGATCAAGGATTTTAGAATACTTAGTGTATGCGTTTTCCCTTCTTTGTCTTGGTGTGTTGCCACGAAATCCGAAATAGCAACCATCAGTTGATGGCGCGCAGAACGAAAAATGTCTTCCGAAATTTCTTTTCCTTGAAAATGATAATCCGCGATGGTTTGGCAGCGTAGGAATGCTTTGCGTATGCCTTCATCAGTGAGTGCATCCACGTTATCTTGGATTCGCATGGATGATAAAATATGACTTCTATAAACCATACTTAGATCGGGATGCTCCAATAAAAAAAGATTGACCAGAGCCCAATCATTCGTGCGTTTATAAAGAGACAATGCATCAAGGCATAGTGTCACATGTTGATGGGACAAGGGTTTGGGCAATGGGAGATTTTCGAACCAGTCGCGCATCAACGATTCTAAATGGTCGTCCATCTGTTGTTTGTCATTGGCAGGCGCGGCAAACAACGTGTCAGGGATATTCAGAGCCCGATAGTCGTCACACTTTTGTCGGGTGAGGTGCCATCCGCGAAGTGCGGTCGTCTGTTCTGGTGCATAGTATTCGATGGAACCATCATCGTACGTCAGAAAGTTCCCTATTTCGGCTTTCGATGATCCAGGTAGTTTTTGAGAGCGCACCCACGCGGCATTTTCTTTGTATGTCCAGACTTGCACGCGATGCCGTTCAGGCCATGCACGCTGTTTTGTTTTTCCGGGCAATGACGTGGGTGCGTGATGTGAAGCAGGTCTCACCAATATCCGTCCATCGCAAAGCAGGCGATGTTCCGCCATCGCAGGAACAGCATACTCGGAAACCTTGTTCCATCGGTTGTTTTCTAAATGGAAAACACCATACGTGGTAACCGCTGGATCTGCGCCCATAGGCTGTTGCAGTGGGACGACCAGATCGAACGCTCTCGTGATGCCGATACTTCTGTTTTTGATACGTGGAAGATCGATGCCATTGGGAAGACGGAGTGATGTTTTTGTGCTGTACACAGAGTTAGGCCGGTCAGGCCACTCGATGCGGATTTCTTCGCTGTTTTCGTTCGTGGCCGCAGGCTTCAGGGTGAGCGCGAACTGGTCTCGTATATGGATCGTCCGAGATGTCATGTCCCATATGATAACATTCCCATCCGTATGGTTCGCGTGTCTTCTATGTGCGTCATTGTAGGTCTTTTGTTGATAGTTTGATTGTCACACATAATAATCAGTTTTATTCACAAAATGTGGGTATAGCTTCTACGCACGTGCATTGAATTCGCATCGCAAGGAATAAAATATGAGTCATCATGTACGGTTTCCTATGTCATCCAATCCGTCTTATGCTGCTGCAGCAAATTTACAGAGTTCATCCAATCCGTCTTATGCTGCTCCAGCAAACTTACAGGGTTCATCCAATCCGTCTTATACTGCTCCTGCAAACTTACAGGGTTCATTGTCTTCTGCTGCTCATGCAGCTCCAGAGGACTTCTTGTCTGATTTTATTTTTTCCCCTACGTTTTTGGATGCACCGGATCTCTCAACTTTGCCTCCTGTGCCCAATTTTGGGGATATAAACCCCTCTGTTTATACTCCATCTGTTTTTAGCCTATCTGGAGGGAGTCCAATTCTTCCTGACGCAGCGATATCGGCTCCCTACGCACAAAATCCTGCGCCAGGTCCGACACGACGCGCGAAAAAAGATCTGACCAAATTTGAAACCAATCTCAACGCAATAATCTCGGAAGCTGTTGTTGCTGGGACTGCAATTTGGATTGCGCCAACCGGCGCTAACAAGGCTTGGGAATTGAAATGGTCTGAGTCTGATTTTCGCACACGTTCCGTAAAGACTCTTAATGCCAAAATTGCAAATTATGAGTCTTTCATTCGACAAGTTGCATCTTATCAACTCAGTCGTCGTGTGACTCTTGATGAATTCAATAATAAAATGATTTCATTGAAACTTTCTGACGATGCTCTTGCGCAGGGATACAGGTTCCAGCCTGGTGCAATCAACTTGGAACGTATGGTTCCAAAGACTGCACCGCAGCGTTTGACACCTGCAATCAGCGAAGAACCCGCGCATGTTCTGCGTGATCGTGTTGTTACACTTGAAGCGCAAGTTTCAATGCTCGATACACAATTGCATGAAACCCGTATGCAATTGCAGCAAGCGAATGCTGGCTGGGCAGAACAAAAAGAAAGAATGGAAGCATTGGAATTACGCTTCTGGCAATTGGCCAAGAAAGTGCATGGTCTGGAGAATGGAAAGTCTTCCGGCTAAACGTTAAATCGAAAGTGCATCACATCACCATCTTTGACTTCATAGGTTTTGCCTTCAACGCGCATTTTTCCTGCTTGTTTCACGGCAGCTTCGGATTTTAGCGTTACGAGATCTTCCCAGTTCATGACTTCGGCTCGAATGAAACCGCGTTCAAAATCGGTATGGATCACGCCCGCGGCGCCCGGTGCCAAGGTTCCGCGTGTGATCGTCCATGCACGCGTTTCTTTGGGACCTGCGGTGAGGTAGGTTATCAAATCAAGCGTATGATAGGCTGCACGCACGACGCGATTTAAGCCTGGTTCAGAAAGTCCGACGGTTGCTAAAAAGTCGGTGCGGTCTGCCTCGGGCAATTCACTGATTTCCGCTTCGATGGATGCGCAAATGTGAACGACGTCAGCGCCGCGGGTTTCTGCAATTTTTACCAATTCTTTGTAGAAATTATTACTGGATGGATCGGCGGCGTGGGATTCACCTACGTTGGCCACGAACAGCACCCGTTTGGCCGTAAGCAAGCACAATTCACGCATTTCCGGGGTATCTATACCCGCGAACGTTCGCGCCATTTTCCCGCTTTCCAAATGGGCTTTGAGTTGCTCAAGGGTTGCGGCCATGGCGCGTGCATCGTCGCCTTGTTTGCCCGTTGATTTTGTAAATTTGACAATGCCTGTGAGGCGTTTTTCAAGTGTATCAAGATCTTTAAAGATAAGTTCAGTTTCGATGGTTTCCACATCGCGGGTGGGATTGACGCTTCCTTCGACGTGGATCACTTGGCCGTCTTCAAAACAGCGTACCACGTGCAATACGGCGTCTACCGCGCGAATGTTGCCAAGAAATTGATTGCCCAAACCTTCGCCTTTGGCTGCACCGCGCACAAGACCTGCAATGTCCACCACTTCAATGCTTGTGGGGAGAATTGCTTGGGATCCATAAATAAGCGCCAAAGCCTTCAAACGTGGATCAGGAACGGGCACGATCCCTACGTTGGGTTCAATGGTGCAAAAAGGAAAATTCGCGCTTTCTGCGCCCGCAGACGATAAGGCGTTAAAAAGAGTGCTTTTGCCTACGTTGGGCAAACCGACGATACCGATGTTGATGGCCATGGTTGGCGTATCTACCCTATGCCGGATGGGTGGAGAAGGGCATTTTGGCATTGAATGGACATAAGTAGGAAAATTGTCGGGGCCGTATGCTAACTGTAGAAAGTACGAATTTCCGCTTAAAATGTGTTAAAAGCTGGCGGGAATTTGTTTGTGGCGTCTTTGGGCGCTACATCATAGGGCACGGGATTTTAAATCCCACTTGAGGAGAATTCATCATGGCGAAGAAAAAAGCAGCAGCGAAAAAGGGCAAGACCAGCCGTAAAACCAGCAAAAGCGCAAGCAGCGCTGAAATGTTGCTGGTAGGCAGCAAGACCAAAGAAGCACTCAAAGCTTCGGGCCACAATGTGGCAAGCGATGCACTTGAGGGTCTCAATGGTTGGGTGCATTGGCTCATCCAACAAGCTGCTGCACGTGCTTCGGCAAACGGCCGTAAAACCGTTCGCGCCTATGATTTCATGGCGTAAATGTAAATTGGCATCACGTAGGGGCGTAGCTTGCTGCGCCCTTGCGTTGCCTTTTTTTAGGCTGACTTAGAAAACGGACGCAGAACGAAACGCTTGGCTACATCTTCGGCAAGTGTTTCGAGCGTAATGGGACTTAGGCCTGATTTTGGTGCTTTGTTGTCTGCCCAATCCACTAAGAAATCGCGCAATGCTTCGATATCTTGCGATGAATTGACGGGCGCTGCGACGTGTGGCGTCATGGTCAACAGCGATTCAGCTTCCCATGGCGGATCGTTGAGAGGCGTGATGCCTTGTTCGAGGATCCAATCCATCACACGCTCACGCATGCGCTCATCACGGAACTCAAACCAGCGTTTTCGCTCTTCAGGATAACGCAGCAGAATGTCCTTGAAGCGTCTAAAGGCACCTTTGCCGTTGATGGCAGTACGGGCCTCTTCTTGCGTTTCAGGTTCTGGAATACCGATAATAAAATCGTCCACCCATTGGTATTGGATGATCGATGGGACCGGTGGAATTTGCAAATGAGCTTGTGGTTCTGCACGAACCACAGCGAGCATACGATCGCCGGGCCGCAATTTCAAAACATGGCCATCATGAACGCAGAGGTAGCATTGCACCTCAGGCATATTCATTTGAAATGCACCAACCAAAGCAAGCCAATCAATATTTAATTGTCGCACGATTTTTCCTAATCTTTCTGATGTGCTTATCTTGCGCTCAGAGTCATCGCTATTGCGTCGAAATGTATATTGAGAAGCGCCATCTACCCGGCGCAACCCCTCCGCGTTGCTTACCATTTCTTACGTTGGCTGGAAAGAGAAGAGATGTAGGTAAATGGAGGATTTTGTGTTTTTTTATTTTTCTAAGTCGATATGGCACGCAACATTTTTTGATGTTTTGCCGACATTAAGGGTGTGCATACCTATACAATAATGACTTTGTTTGTTGCAATCTTGAGTGTGCCCAGCGCATTTGCAGGAAGCTTTCAGGCTGCGTCCTCCGGGGTTTCGGTGGGGCGTGCGCAAAATCGCTTTGGGGCCTGTATGATGGCCAAAACCGATGCCCACCGCGATCGATGTCCTACTTTAAGCAAAACCAAAACGGTGTCTGCCTGCAAATGTGAGCCCAATGCCAGTGGTGTTCAATGCGAAGTGGCCTATGAAGCCACATGTCGTACCTTGAGCCCCTTTTCACCGGCCTATGCCATGACTGGAACCGCAGAAGGTATTTCGATTGTAAGCCGTGCCATGGCCTGCGATGCAGCAGAACGCAATGCCGATGTCTACGTGTGTCTGCGCGATCGTCTCGATTGGGAGCACAAATCCTGCGAATGCGACCGTTTAAGTGATGGCTGGCACTGCGGTGTCGAATTTCGCATGTGGTGTATGTAAACTTCGTACTCGCATTTTGACGCGTCGAACCGATCAATGCGAGTCATAATGGAAGTATGGCCAGAGATGGTGTTCTACTTCCTTCCGCTTCCGCTCCATATGCGGCGCCTCGCCAGGCCGCTGATAATGCCCTTGCGAAAAAAGGAACGGGAGCAGTGCGTACGCCTCGCTCGACGGCTGACGACGGCTATGGGAGCATGCCGGAACCACCTACGCAGGATCCATCACGCCCCGCTGTTTTGCCGGAACAGGCGACGTTTCTCGTTTCTGGTTCGAGTGGGGTCGACCGTTCTTCATTGCCACCTATACCCGCAAGCCTTGTTGCAAGGGATGCTAAAGTTGCAGCAACACAGCTTGCAGCATTGCGTTTGGCCGGCGACCCATACCCTTTGGAAGGGGTATGGAAGGGTTCTGGTTTATCTGTACAATCGTTGGATATGTCGCGTGGTGAGGTGCGGGATATTTACCCTGTGCCGATGGACATGAGCCGAGTTACGTCAGATCCAAATAGCATTCCTTTGGGCAAGGGCCCTGCATTTAAAGAAACACTTGCGTATTTCGAAGGCCTCAATGCGTCGGCGCCTCTTGTTGAAAGTGATGTCCATCACAAGGGGTACACGATATCGGGCTATCGCTCAGAGAAGAAACTTCAGGTGGCTTTTGATTCCCAACGTCCTGGGACCGATAAGTTTATCAATCCACTATCATTGCGAACATTGTATCACCACCGCGGTGTTGTGAATGGCACGCAAGAAGTGAATTGGGGTGTGGTGGTGCCTGGACATGAGAAACGCTATTTTAGAACCGAAGCGCCTCAGAGCCCGGCTCTCTTTTTTGAGATGTTACAGCATACAGGGGCCACATCTTTTGTGACGCTGACCAATCCTGAGGAGGAAAATCATTCGCCGCGCTATGGAAGCCGTGGGGTCGTCTATCCGCGTAAGAACACGGGCAATGTTGAATCCCGAGATGGATCGCCTGTGGGGCCAAACTTTCATGCTGTTAACTTGACCAGCGTTGATATCGAAGCACGGACTCTACTGCGTCATGACTTCACAGAAGGGAGCGGAAAATCTCGGGAGAAACCGGTGAAGCTTGTTCTGAAGGACGGCCGCGAGGTGACGTGCCGTATTGATTTGGCCTCCCACGAAACCGCAGCGGATGTTTTGGCAGGGCGCGCGGATGTTGATTTGGCGTTTGCAAAAAACATTGTTGTGAAGCATCTCGTATACCATGTGCAGGGCACCGAACCACCTGAAGTTGTGCACCGGGCAAGTCATGTTGAATATACGGGATGGGTCGATAATGGATCCATGACTGCGAAACAATTGTATACGTTGGTTGAAGCGGTGCGTGCGGTGGACGGAAAAACGAACGCAGGAAAAAATCCATTGTTTGTGAATTGTATTTTTGGTCATGGCCGCACAGGCACGTTGAATATGTGTCTTTTTCTTGCGGATTTGATAGACCAAAAATTGGCGACCGCGACATCGACCGAAGAACGTGTTGCGATGAGAGCGGCCGTTCTTGATGCTGATGCGGAAAGTGGCCTTACCGATGCAACATGCCAAGAAATCAATAAACTGATTGGATTGTATCGAGGACAAACCATGGCAGGTGCTGTGGCTTGCAATCCTACGTGCAATCAACCTTTGGCCGTGTATCAGTTTTTTGCCGAATATTTTCGAGCCGCAGTGGCATAGGAACATTGAATCAATATCTTATGTTATTATCTATTCATGCTTCGCAATATCCATGTCGGTGCGGTCTTTCTCTCATGTTTGATCATTTCTGATAAAGCATTGGCCGATATCGCAGTATCCTGCGCTGCCATCAAAACAGCCGATCCCCAGTCGCAAACAGGGGTGTACACCATCGATCCTGATGGTAACGGGACCTTGCTGCCGTTCCCCGTTTTTTGCGATATGGACGATCACGATGGCTCATCGGGTTGGACCCTGATCATGGACTCCAATGGCCAAGGTATTCAATCGCAAATCAACGATCCCAAATTGCTTGCGCAACCTGCTGGGAGTCGTGATGCGTCCATGCAAGGTGCCAACTTGGGTGTTTTGCGTATTCAAGCCTTGGCTGCGGTCTCGAAGCGTGTACATCTGTGCAATCGGAGAATGCGCGTGCCCCCGCAAGTGAATTTACCCGAAGGGCAAATTGATATTTCCATCACAAGCATCACATCACTACCGCTTGATAATTTGAGACACATGCGTGCGCTCAATGCGTTTGATTCCAATGAACCTTTTGCCTCCGATGACGATCGTTTTCATGCAAGCGTAAATAGTATTCGGACACATTGGATTGGACATGGGCTGCTTGCGAGCAATCTTGTGCATGTCTGCGATATTGAGCCTTTCGGATCGGGATACCGCACGGGTGGATTTCCTTCATGGGTTTCGTGTGGCAATCTGTACGGTCCCCATTTGGCTGCAGGGGGTTATATGGGGGGCTCTGCATGGATCCCTTACAGTGAATTATACAGCGATGTCGCCGATCTCGAAGTTTCACTACACTGAAATGCGCAACCACCCTCAGACTTAGGCGAGAACTAAAGGTGGGGGTGCACATGTCATCATTAAAAAGAGCAGAGCAGTGGGCGGCGATCATGGCGATTGTCAAAAGAGATGAGCCTGTTGTTGAACGGCCTCGTTCGGCGTCGGCCGCGTCATCGTTGGATTGTTACCGCTCCGACGTGGTGTCCGATTTGGACGGCTGGATCGAAATTGATGCCGATAAGCCTCGTTTGTTGCCATCGCCGGTGGTGTTTGTCAGGAATGTGGGCACGCAAACGGCTGTGGACCACGAATGCTCACGTCAGATAGTGATCCCAAATGAGCCGCCCCAGGCAATCCCACCCAAACCTACATGGCTTGACATTGTTTGGAACGTTTTGGGAATAAACGGCAAGTAATCCGCTCGGAGGTGTCCGCTTTTTAGCGCGGCGCGTGTCTCTCCCTAAGAACACATCTTAGGGAGTTCATGATGGCGTCGGTACAAATAGAATTAAAACTTACAGATAAGAAAATATCGGTTGATGCGTCTGGGGATCCTAGCCAAGGAACAGAAGGGCCGAGACTGCTTGCGCCAGCACGAGTGCAAGCCGATGCCTTTACGCTTGCAGCATCGGCGCGCCGCCATTCATTTGCTGGCGTCTGGCCTGGGGCTGCTTTATTGGTTGCACCCCTGGAACTAGCGCGTCCTGATGTGCAACGTATTTATGGCGGCGTTCCCGTTGATTTCAGAGGCCTCACCGAACATCCATTCAGCATTCCATTTGCAAAAGGCCCGACAGAAGAATCAACCAAAGCCCAGTACCGTCGTATGAATGAAGGTGCGCCGTCATTGGGTGTGCCTGTGTACCCCAAGAGCTATACGCCGTCGGCCTATCGCGGCGCAGACGGCAGGCTTGCTGAGGCGTTTGATACCAAGCGTCCCGAAACCGACAGCCGCGTCAATGCCATCGCATTGCGTACACTGCATTCGCATCGTGATACGGTGGATGGCACCCAAGAGGTGAATTGGGGCGTGGTCATGCCCGGATACGAGAAACGCTATTTTAGAACCGAAGCACCGCAAAGTCCTGGGCGATTTTTTGAGATGCTGCAGCATACGGGTGCCACAACCTATGTGACGCTGACCAATCCACGTGAAGAAAATCAATCGGAAAACTATTCAAGCCGAGCCATGCATCCACGTAAAAATACCCAGGGCCTTACAGCACGCACCATGGACGGGATTTCCGCTCCGGAAGTGTTCAAGGGAGGCAAACAGTCTGGCATAAATTTTTATCCCGTCAATTTGCATCATGTGAGCTTAGAACATCGAACTCTGACGCGCCCTGAAGTGAAAGATGAGCAAAAAACACTTGAAAAACCTGTGAAGCTTGTTCTTAAGGACGGCCGAGAAGTGACATGTCGCATTGATTTGGCCTCCCATGAAACAGGAGCCGCTGTTTTGGCGGGTCGTTCGGATGTTGATTTGGAATTTGCCCAACAAATTATTGTGCGTCACCTCGCGTATCGTGTGAAGGGAACCGATGAAGTGGTACATCGGGCAAGCCATGTGGAATATACGGGTTGGGTGGATAATGGTTCTATGACTGCCAAACAATTGATGACCTTGGTTGAGACCGTGCGCACCGTGGATGGGAGAACAGACGCAGGAAAAAATCCGTTGTTTGTGAATTGCATTTTTGGTCATGGCCGCACAGGCACATTGAACATGTGTCTTTTTCTTGCGGACTTGGCGGATGCTAAAATCGCGTCTGTAACTTCGCCTGAGGGGCTTCATGCCATGGAAGCAGCCATCCTCGCGGGTGGAGAAAGTGGCCTCAGCGATGCGACCCGTGTAGAAATCAATAAGCTGATTGGCTTGTACCGAGGGCAAACCATTGCAGGGGCAGTTGCATGCAATAATTCATGCAATCAACCTTTGGCCGTGTACCAATTTTTTGCTGAATATTTCAAAGCAGCGATTGCGAAAAAATTGAGCACATGAAAGTAAGGCGATGTTCATGAGAACTCTTTGGCTCATTGTGAGTCTCCTTCTCACCGGGTGCGACAGTGTGGATGGCAATGGGGTTCGTGGGGAACCTATTTTCTCGTCACCCATTGTTCTCGATCGATTGATTGGTGCGGGTGATGTGCAGGGGACACTGCGCGTTGGGACACGTTGGCAGCGTTATCCTATTGCGTTGTGCATTAAAAACGGATTGCCCGATCTTGTGTGCCCCCAGGCTTTTTCTGATTTCCCTGCGACGGTTACATTCAGCTTATTTACGTTGCAGGGTGATATCCGCGGCTTTACCACGGAGGCGTATGTTTACCCTGGGCATGACGAGGGTCAGTTTGTGACGGGCGAGTTGTTTTTGCTGGATGATCGGAATGACGATGGCAAAGCCAATCTTGTCAACAATCAAGCAGTGGCATCGGTGGACCGTATTTTGGCGACACGCAAGGTGACGAATACAGGCACAACGCGTACAACCGATTATCTCCTTTTTTCGCCACAAGAAACGCTGGGGCAGCTTTCTAACGCAGGTGGATTCACTATTTTACATGTTGTGCAGCAATGCGCACAAACCCCATGTAATACCACGGCGGCAGATCTTAACGGCACCTGGGATGTTGAAGTTGCAGATGACGTTGAAGTGACTTCTCGCAATTTTTTATGTTTTGAAGGAAGTGAACACGCCACGGTGGAAGATGTTGCACAATGGAAAACTGACGGTGTGCTGAGTGCCTGTGTGAATGGTGCAAACAGTTCAAAAATTATCACCCGTACCGATCGTTTTTGTACCCAAAACTGGCAAGTAACTCTCACCGGGAGCGACATTGATACGTTTTGTACACAATGAAGCTTGGGTGGGGTGAGTGGGTGGATCCTAAAAAACAGGTTGATGTATGGTATCGGAAATACGGTGAACAAGTTTGGCGACGATGTCGCTACTATCTGCGTGATGGACACGCCGCATGGGATGCAACACAGGATACGTTTATGAAGGCATTTACAGCAATCGACACTTTGCGCGAAAATGCTTCGGTTTTGGCGTGGTTGCTGACCATCGCCGATAGGACGTGTCTGAATAAAATCCGATCATCGCGGGGTGTCAAAGGCCGCATGGAAGTGCTGGATCACGAGGATGGGGACACAGGCGGCGTAAGTTTGAGCTTTGAGGGTCAGGTGATTGCACGTCATGTGGCCATCCGCGTGCTTTCAGAGATGCCTGATGAATTGCGCGACGTTGGCGTTATGCGACACATGGACGGCATGCGTGTGAATGAAATTGCCGAGGCGCTGGGCATTGCCGAAAAAACAGTCGCGCGAAGGCTTGCACGTTTTATGGAAATTGCCATGCAACGCTTGCAACTGCAAGGAAGCGAGATGTGATATGGAAATATCTTGGGATCATAAACCCGTGTCGCGGTTTTCGATTGAACGGTATCTCTCGGGCGAACTTGAAGGCACCATGCACGAACAGGTCCGTGTTGCCATTGAACAAGACGACCAGATCCGTGCCTATGTTCATGCCAGAACCATGGACCAAAATGCATTTCGCGCAACCTATCCCGTGTCGTCGTTGCAAGCGCGTTTGGATGAACATCTTCAAAAACGTTCTTGGTGGGCATGGATGGTCGTGCCTCGCTATGCAAGCATGATGATTGCCGCATGCGCTGTGCTTCTTTTAGTTCCTATGATGTTGCGCCAATCGTTGGATACGCAAGATACCATTCGCGTGCGTGGTGGACTTCAAACGGCTGTATTTGTCAAACGTGGCGAGCAGGTGTTGGAATACGATGCGAACATGATTCTGAAAGAAGGCGATGCGCTTCAGATCCGTGTGGATGATCCCACCGGTGGTTTTTTGGTGGTCATGGGCGCGAGTGAAAAAGGGCGTGTCGATGTTTATCGTATGCCTGAAATGATGAAAGCGGGGACGGGTTTTGTGTCAGGGAGTTTGGTGCTTGATGCAAGTACAGAGGCAGAATCGCTGTACGTGATCATGACCGAGAATGCGCCTGATCTTGATGTTTTACGCAATCAATTGCAATCAGCCATCCGCGTTTCGTTTCCACCTGTTTTGGATGTGGACAACGCACGTGTGGCGCGTATTGATTTGCGGAAAGAAAAATAATGCAACGCATTTTTCTAATGGCCATCGGTGTTCTTTTTCCTGCGATGGCCATGGCCGAAGTTCGTTTTTCCATCGCCATCGGCAACGATTTGGGCTTATCCGGTGATGAACCGCTGCGCTGGGCCCAACGTGATGCCATCCGTTTTGATGAAATTTCACACGCGTTGGGAGAGGTGCAGTCAGATCGACATCGTATCGTTTTGGGTGAACGCCCAGAACGCGTCAAAGAACTCTTTCTCGTCGTTAAACATATGATCCAGCGTCAACATGCCCAAGGTCAAAAAGTGATGCTGACACTTTTTTACTCAGGTCACGGCGATGACAAAGCCTTGCGTATGCGTGGCGAACGATGGCCTATCCAAGATTTTAGTGCGGCGATTACCGATCTGGGTGCAGATACCACCGTTGCCGTGATTGATGCGTGTCACAGCGGTGCACTGATCCGTGGACGCAGCAAAGGCTTGTCCACGGGTCCATCATTTCATGTGGCGTTGCTTCGTGATCGCATGCCAAAAGGCGAAGTATGGATCACGTCCTCAGGTGCCGATGAAGTGGCCCAGGAATCCGATTTACTCCAAAGCTCGTATTTTGCGCACAATTGGTTAACAGGTTTGCGGGGTGCTGCGGATGCCGACGGTGATGGACAGATCACGTTGGGCGAAGCCTACCAGCACGTGTACCATACCACGACGATTTTATCGCAGCAGAAAAGCGGTGCGGCCCAGCATCCGGGTGTGAAACAATCGACTTTTGGCGAAGGTGAAATTGTTTTGGCGCAGCTCCATCAAGGCGTCTCGACCCTCACGCTAGATGGTCTCGTGGGACAGATCTTGGTGGTGGATGATGTGACCGAACGCGTGATGGCTGAAATGCGTGTTACCACTCCGCGCAGCATGAAGATCGCGCTGGCGCCCGGTCGCTATCGAATCAACGTGCGCAACGAAGGAACATCGCGTGCTGGAAAAATTATTCTTCCGGTGGGTGGTCAAATTCACGTCAGTCGAAATCAACTGAAGTCCCAACCGCTTTGGGCAAGCCTTGCCAAAGGGGCAGGGGCCGATCCTTCACCCTGGACTGCTGGGATCGGCGGTGGGGTTGGTATGAGTGCTTTGGACGCCAACGCAATCGTTTACTACGGGAGCACCCATCTTTCCTATGCATTGCGCGGGCGCTTGCGTGTGGGCGGTCGTTTGAATTTACAATATGGGAAAAATGAAAACCAAACGTTTTCCATGACCGATTGGCAAATAGATGCAGCGGGAGGCGTGGGTTACGCATGGTCGTGGGGACGCTTTGGTCTTGAGCCCTGGGCAGATCTTGGTGTGGGGTACATGTGGCGCAAAGCGGTTCGTCACGATGCGGATACCTTAAGCTTTTTGCAAGGTATTTCACGGGATCGCAATTCGGGTGCTTTGCAGGGCAGTGTCGGTGCCCACGTGGTGATCAGCATGGCGCTAACAAGTCGATGGACGTTGTTGTTTGTTCCTGAGGTTCGCGGCGTTTTTTTTAAAGAAGATGATGCGGTGGTGATACGTCCTCAGGTTCGTGCTGTTTTGGGTGCGGGTGCGAGCTTCTAAATGACACAACGATGACGCATCTTGCGTCAATCACGATGTCCCATGCACGTGTCTCCGCCGTTTTCAATCTCTCGCCTTGTTTTCGTTGATCCCCCCCCCTATTTTTCCTATACATTCAAAAAAGAACGGCCGCCTTTGTAAGGATAAACCATGACGACCGTTGTGCTTACGCCTCGCCAACAGGAAATTTCAGTATCCATTCAAAACCAGAGATTGCCCAACTCATTTCGCAACGACACCAACGGATCTGTACCCTCTACATCGCAATGGTGGTCTGTTGGAAAATACACAATTCCCCCCGCGCAGGCAGGCGGCGAAACCACGCACTGCCTGGTGGCGTACGATAAAACCACTCAAAAAGTGCACGGTGTGTTCCCTATCGCAGAGATCGGCCGCAGCGTTCCCGTTAAAATTCCCAGCATTGAAGATGGAACGGATTTTGAAACAGCACTCAGATATTGCCTGGGCACATCATGGTCGGTGCAACACATTGCGTGGGATCGGTACAGCGCGGTTGCTTCATTCCCCACAGACATGCAAGGCCTGTACGTAAGTTTGGAAAGGCAATTTGAAGGCATGCCTTCAAGCGCAAAATCAGTGCCTTATGCATGGGCCTGGCATCAAGACTCTTACGAACATCAGCATGGTGATGGTCTTAGCAGAAGCGATTTCGATATCGTGAAAATGCCTCCCCAAGGCGCCATCGCCGCCATAGAAAAACGCATTGGTATTTCCACGGTTGCAAGAATGGACATCAACCTTACCATCCAAGGTATGGAAGCAAAGAAAGAAACCGGAAAAGGCGTCAAAATTTCGCCCAATACACAAGGCGACAACTGCAGCTGTATCCTGTGGAGTATTTTGCTTTATACACTGGGTATCCTACCGGGAGTCATCTACTCCCTCTATCGCAACATTCCCACAATCCAGACCGAACGTACCATCCACAAAGGAAATGGCTTGCAGGTGCTTGTGAACGACCCGGTCAATCAAAACATTATCTATACAACCACAGCGTCTGCACAACTCTCACAAAGCGCCTCGTGGCTGATGGCGGAAGCCTCTTTTGTGAATCAGGCCTATACTAACCGAGGCAATCGCACCCCCTGCTGGACACTCCCCCACGCAGCGCCTTGAACGATCTGATTCCTTGTTTTCTTTCTGAGCGCGTGGTGCAGGCCGTTAAAAATTTTTTCAACGCAGAATAAAATTGTTTCTAAATGACACAACGATGACGCATCTTGCGTCAATCACGATCGCGATGCCCGCATCGATTTTTGCATGCTGCCTGCTACAAGGAGAACAGCATGGCAGAAACAGTCCATTTATTATTGAAGATCAACGGTGCTCAAGTGCAAGGCGACAGCGGTCAACGCAGTGTGGGGCGCGACGGGTCCATCGAATGTTTAAGTTTTGAACACGGGGTGGTTTCACCCAGAGAAGCGGGCAGCGGCATTGCGGTAGGACGCAGACAATACCGACCCATTCGTCTTCGCAAGCGCATCGACCGCGCATCGCCTGTTTTGATGCAAGCCCTGTGCAACAACGAAGTGCTCAGTGGTGAGTTTCGTTTTTATCGACCCGATCCGGCAGGCAACGGAAAAACCGAACAATTCTATACCGTGACCATCGACGGCGCCTATGTGGAAAGTATTCAGCAAATGAGTGAGGATACCTTAGTACCTGGAACTTCCAACAAACCACCGCTTGAAGAAGTGGCCATCGTTTTCCGCAGCATTCGTTGGCAGCATCTTGCCGCTGGAACCGAAGCCGAAGATTCGTGGGACAACAATTTGTGATGGGTTTGTTCTGTTGTAGGGGCGGTTCGTGAACCGCCCGATAAAACTTTGATTCAAAGGCCGCAAGGGCGCTTCGCGAAGCGCCCCTACACGAGGAAGGAATAAACCTATGAACGTACAATCAGCGATGGTGTCGCGAGGTCCATGGCATGCTCTGGGCTTGGACGCCGCACGCGATCTGATTCAATTGCTTGATCCAGGAACTCCCCATGCGGTGCCTGCACGGGCGGTTTTGGCGCCATGTGAAGGGTCGCGATTGCCAGAAGAGGTAAGAACTGCAGGTGATCGTATTGCTGTTTCCATGCGAGGAACAGAAGAGATCCCATGGTCGCTCGATCATGATATGGCATGGTGTCATGGTGTGATCACGGACGTTGTGATCTCGCATGAAAAACGTGTGTTGCAGATAACACTGCATGGTACACCCACCATGCTTCAGCAATTGCAGCAGGACGACATGCTGACCCTCGGGGTGTCGCCGTTGTTCGCTGTGATGAACGGTTCAGCGCGATGTCGTGGTGGCATGGATGGGGTGCTTGACGTCTGTCATGCATCGCATTTGGGATCATCTACGCCCATTGCAAGTCAAGTAGGGTCGGCGATGCGTTTTATGCGCGATGTGGCCTGTGATGTTGCTGCATGGCAGGTGTGGCTCCTGCGCGGTTTTTCGCAAGCAGTACGTGATGTGCATCATGACAAACCATTGACGCTTGAGATCCCTTTGGTGGCTTTTCCTGCAAAGCCAATCAACCGTGATGTTGTTAGGCTCAATGCAATGCTTGTCAGTAACATGATCATGTGTCCCATGGAGCCGGTGCGGGTTTCTGCAGGCAATGAAGAACAGCCGGCAGTCCCACGTCATCATACGCTCAATCAAGCACCCTCGGTTGTTTTGGCCGCTGTCCATGTGGTGCTGCAAGCGGGCGTGCCTTTGCCTTGTGAGCCTCTACGCATGGGTGTGATCAGGGATGCACCCGGCGGAACGTATCAATTGCGTCACGCCGATCGGGGCGCAGCACGGAGTTGGTTGCGATGGTTTCCCGCACACGAAGGACCGCGGCATGGCGTATTATCGGGTGATGTAGTGTGTATGTCTCAGGATCTCGATCGGCACGCGGGCAATCATCTGGCGTGGGTTGATGAATACGATAAACCGCTTGATCTTTTAGGTTCTTGGCATCTTGCATGGGGACATGTGGATGATCCCCATCATGCATGGGATCTAGCGACCTTTGCTGCCCGTGGTTTTGCAGAGCCTGAACAGGTGCTTGCATGCATGAGCCTGATCGCCTCCAAAGCGATGTTGTCTCCAGAAGAGGTACTTCGTGTACGTGATATCGAAACAACGTCACGGCGCATCTTTTTTCGAGGCATTCCTCGTTGCGAAAATCAAATAACCGTGCACCTTGAAAACGATTGGCGTGACGGGGCACGCCTTGCGCGTTTGGCCATGGGTATTGAACATGTGCTGCGATGGTATGGTGATCCGACCACGTTATTGCGCGTGCGTGTGGTGGCTAGCTGCGGTGTTACTGCAGGGTTTTACGATGCATACGGGGATTAAAAATCTTGCGTGGTTGCATCACGCGCTTGCGATACTTTGCCCAGGAATTGAAATATTTGTAGGGGTGGACCCCCGTGTCCACCCTTGTGTTGCCGCGATGCATTCGCGAACCGCCCCTACGATTGGCACAACATGCCTCGGCGGCCATACCACACCGGCAGGCCCTCAGATTATTCTGACGCTCAGGGCCTTACTGGAAGAAAACCAAATGGTCGCGGTTCGACAGATCTGCAATGATTGGATTGCAGAATGCCTGGGATGCACCGTAGCACTCAGAATTACCGTTATCGCCCGTCATGGACGCCTTGGGAGTCATCTATTGGGTTCGATGAAATCGAAAAATATTGAGATCACACTTCAAGGACCCCACATCAAGAAAAGACAAAACACATCCTTTCATGGTATGATTGACAACAATGAGCGCTATTCCTGAAATTCTTGAAGTTGAAACCTCCCATCAAGTGGGAAGCCTTGCTTCGGTTCTCACCACGTTTTGTCAGGCAGGATTTTCCGTCGACGATGTACGCGCCAAATCACGCAATCCCATGACCACATGTTGGGAACTCACCGTGACGGCAAAATCGGAGGTCACGCTCGCAGAAGTGGCGGCCCGTGTTGAAAAACTGCCCATTGCCCATGTGGTGGGGTTGTCCAATCGTATTTTAAAGCGACACCGTGGCGGGAAAATCGTCATGCGTTCCACAGAAGAGATCACAAGTCTTGAAGTGCTGCGCGATGTATATACCCCGGGTGTTGCGCAGGTGTGTCGTGCGATACAACAGAACCCCGAAGCGGCACGGGAATACACTTATATCAGCAACACGGTGGCGGTGATCACCAACGGCACAGCAATATTAGGACTCGGTGATATTGGGCCTGTTGCCGGCATGCCCGTGATGGAAGGCAAGGCTGCGTTGTTTCAACAGCTTGCGGGTATCAATGGCATTCCCATTTTGATGAAATGCAAAGATGTGGCCACGGTCGTTGCGACGATTGAAGCCATCGCGCCATCTTTTGGTGCCATCCAATTGGAAGATTTTGCAGCACCCGAATGTTTTGATATCGAAATCGAACTCAAGAAGCGTTTGAATATCCCTGTGATGCATGACGATCAACACGGCACTGCGGTGGTGGTGCTTGCCGCACTTTTGTCGGCTACGAAGCGCTATGACATTGATTTGCACCACAGTGTGATTGGTCAGATAGGTCTTGGTGCTGCAGGCATTGGCATTTGTTCGTTGTTGATTGATTACGGTGTAAAGCATGTGCTTGGCACCGATCTCAGTGAAATGGCGCTTCAACGTCTTGAGAGTTTGGGCGGGCGTCGAAGTACCTTGCAAGGTGTGATGGCCGAGGCGGATATCGTGATTGCAACCACAGGGGCCAAGGGTTTGATTAAACCTGAAATGGTGCGCAAAGGTCAGATTATTCTTGCACTGTCTAATCCTGAACCTGAAATTGAACCGCAGGTGGCGCTTGCGCGCGGTGCGTGGTGTGCCCTTGATGGCAAAGTGGCCAACAATGTGCTTGGTTTTCCCGGTATTTTTCGGGGTGCGCTTGATGCGCGTGCCACCCATATTTCTCGTGAAATGTTGCTTGCGGCGGCCTATGCGCTTTCGGAAATGGGCGGACGCGACGAACTCTTGCCCGATTGTTTGGATCGAACCGTTCATGCACGTGTGGCCGATGCGGTCCATGCTGTGGCGCGGTGAAAATTCTTGAAAAACGACACATAAGGCGTATGCTTTCCGGATGCCATTGACGATCGCAGACGCGCAACGACGAGTGCAACAGGCGACACAAGAGATACCACCCGCAAATGCAGCAAAACAAAGTTCACAATCGCATGCTTCTCGGGGCGATGTTTGCGATATGTATATACCCAAAACGTCATTTTTGGGGAAAATGTTCCATATGGGTGTTCACGTTTGTTGCCCACGGAATGCGCTGTTGCCAAACACCGTGCGCGAGTCAAATGCACCACCGAACAGAGCTCGACTGGTCGAAATGTTGGGCTCCGAATTCTACAAACCGCGATCCGGTGTTTCCCCTACAGCATGTTCAGATATTGCGAACTTGGGAATTGGTAAGCCTGGTCAAGAAAAAACAGGCGATGAGAAGGCATTGCAAACATTCGTAGACAAAAAACCATCCTCCCGTTAAGAGAATCGACCGTGCACTACTATCCGATATGTTTGAATGGGGATGATCCTGCTTGCAGGACTGATGCTGTGCACATATTTTTCGACAAGATGAAAGCGAACCCACCCCTCGACGGCGAGATACATATCATGGAGGGGGTGAAGATATATGGTGATTATGGCCAAAGCAGCAATGTAACAATGTCATACCAACGCCATGGCAGCTATATCTTTGGAACCCTTCATCAAGATGGAGATGAGATTTTTCTCGTGACGATCCCGTGCGCATTGCTGGAGACATCAAAAACTCAAAAATAATCATTTCTACTTGCCACCCTGGCTCCATGTATGAACAAGTGGGTTTATGCGGATCCGCGAAGCCCACCACGAAGATGCCAAAACCATCGTCGATTTCCAAATCCGATTGGCCTTTGAAACAGAGGGTTTGCAACTCACCCACGATACCGTTCAAAAAGGTGTGGCCGCCGTGTTCGATGACAGCACCAAGGGTTATTACTTGGTGGCAGAAGAGAATGGGTTGATAGCCGCATGTCTTCTTGTGGTGCCGGAATGGAGCGATTGGCGCAATAGTACAGTTTTGTGGATCCATTCGTTGTATGTGGTTGCAGAACACCGTCACGTGGGGGTGTTTCGTGCGATGTATCAGCATCTTCGTAACAAAGTAGAAAATCGTCGTGGTTATGCAGGCATTCGATTGTACGTGGATAAACGCAATACCGTGGCCATCAAAGCCTACGAAAATATGGGCATGAGCAGCGAACATTACGCCATGTTTGAGTGGGTTCCGTATGATGCTCGAACACCCACCCGGCGCAGACGCGACGACCTCCCCCGCAAGCGGGAGAGGTAAATAAAAATTTGGAGAATAATACAATGGCCTCTTTGGAATCTGTTGCCCAGTCGCGTCAATTTATCGCACGATTTCATGCTGAAAAAGCATTGCCAGTGTTGGATGCGACCACCGCGTTAGAGGCACATTGGAAAAAAAGCCAGCCGGTGAGCAAGGGTCTTCTTGATTGTCCTTCTCATGTGAGCGCATTTCGAAAACTTTGCGCATTGCTTGGTAATAAAAATAAAAAATCCGAAGGAAAGTCAGTCGCAGCACAAACCAGACAATTGTTCTTTTCGTCCATCGCAGCGTGTCTAGAGCATGATCCTGTGATGTTGACGCACGTCGCATTGCGTGAAGAACGCGCGTTGTTATTTCCGGCTGTTCAGACGTCAAAATCCAATCGCAAACCACCGACAACCATCGAAATTCAATCCGGTATGCGCGACGTGCAATCGATTGAAGCCACAAGCCGCGCCATGGCCATTAAAACCGTGATAGGTCTTGCACGGCGTGTGGCCGATTTGGCGGGCAGTGTGTTGTGCTCCGATGTGATGGGTTCGTTGAGTGCACCACGCGATCGCGGTGAAGCCCCAGCAATGCTTTCCGAAGCAGTGCGTGCATTGGCGTCTCGGGGTGTGTCGTACGAAGATGCCAAGAAATTTTGTGCATTGATTGCCGTACAAACATCCCATCCGTGCCAGCCCATCAGCGAAGCCAGTTGGCGTGTTTTAAGCGACATCACCGGCGCGTTGTTGGCGGGTGTTACGGGTGCATCATCCCAAGAAAAATCGTTAGAAACCATTCAGACGGGCTTTGCACGCCTTTTGTCCATGTCGGCCGACGAACATGGTCATGATTTAGGTCCATCGCTGTCGACCACGGAAGATGGTTTTTACGGCCATCGTCTGCGATTGCAGAGCTCACTTCTGTACAACGATCTCCAAGGAAAAATCACAGCCCATATGTGGGCCGAACAAACATTGCGTGAAGTGCTTGGCGATGTGTATGGCGACGTTGCTTATAACGATCCCCATATTCTCGCACTTGAGGATGAATTTTGGGATTATGATTTTGACGGTCGAAAACCTGCACCGTCGGATGTCATGCCGGATGTGATCCGTGATCATGGTGTGCGAAACGCTGCGGCCTATGGTGCGATGTTGGATGGATTGCTCGCGTTTTTCCCAAAAGGGCCTGTGGGTGATGTTTTAAAAGCCAAGCAAACGCTTGAAGCGGCAAAGAAAGATCATCAAAAAATTGATGAGGCACTTGTTCTTTTGCGTAATCTGAATCGTGTGCACGGACGCTGGATTCATCCCATCTCCCATGAACCGGTTTTTGCTTCAACGCTTGTGTCGCTCCTTGCATCACTTCGTGATGCAACGGTTCGACACGGTTTGACCCACGGTAGTCAAATACGCGAAGAATCGGAAATATCGTTGGCAGCAACCCGTGCAGCAGTTCGCCAAGTGGGTGATCTTGCAGTGCACGATGATGCCCAAGCGGCCCATCGGTGGTTGTGTGGGTTTGAGCTTTCGCCCTTACCTGGAAGTGAAGAAGAAAAGCAGGTTGTTCTTTTTTTGCGGCGTGAGATTGAACAGCTTGTGCAACAGGGCGGCTTGACTTTAGGCCATCGGGGTCAGATGGATGCATGGTTGCATCGTATCGAAAGTATGCAACCGAGTCCGTCGGGGGCAACAGGCGATCGTCGTGCGAAAATGATTTCGTTGATACAATGGCTGCAAGCGCAGCGTTTGGAAGGTGCAGATCCGCAAACCATCGCGCAAGTGGTCATGTCTGAATTTGGCAATGCCAATGGTCCTGTGGAGTTTATGGCGGGTGCGTATGTTCTTGCTGCGTGCGGTATGAAGCCTGAACTTGTTTGCCCGCTCAACGAAGATATTAAAAACATCGATGATTTTGTGATCACCATCAAACGTATTCGCGATATATGTGGCCAATGGCCATTTTCTGAATTGAGGGTGATGTTTGCACTTAGCGATACGGCCAAGCGTTCGGGGGCTCTTGCGTGTCGCGCGGCATTGCGGCGCGTGTCCCATGACTTGGCCGAATTTGCAGAACAAAATCCGTCGCTCAAATTAAACGTGTTTTTTGGCGGTGGTGTTTGCGCAGGCCGCACTGTGCGCGACAGCCACGATGAAAGTGGCATGGCCGCCATCAAAATGGGGCTCGACTCAAGGCTTCTCGCAACGCAGATCCGCGAGACGGTGCAGGGATTTAAAGAATTCTTGTTGCGATTGGCACCGCCGGTGCGGGCGCAATTTGTGCTCATGAATATTGCTGCACGGATGAGTACCGTCGATGCTAAAAACGAATCTAAGATCGCTCTCGATGTTATTTGGAACGATATTGCCGCCGTACAAGAAGAAGCGCATAAAGCATTGTTGGCAGGGGCATGGGTTCCCGGCTTGCAGGAACTCCCTCCAGGTTGGAATGCCGAAAAATTTGCCCGATTTCATGATTTGATCAATTTGGGCACAATGCCTGGCGTGGGCAGTGATCGTTACACCACCCGTTGGAATCGCGCCAAAGCGGCTTCAGGCAAACCGACACCGATGGATGATCGCCGCGCCATTGGCGTACAAATGGCCCAACGGTTGCTTGGACCCCAGTATACAGTCATTTTGGGTATCAATGCTGGCTTGCGTGAGGTCATTGCCAAAGATGGGCTTGCGGCGATACGCGCGCTGCTCAATCCACAGAGCCCATCGTTTGATTATGCCATGGCCGATCAGCTTCGTATTGTTGCCAGAGCACTCATGGACATGGATTGGAATGTGTCCGATGAAGCCATGCGCGTGCTTGGCGATTCCGATGCGGGTTTGCCCCGTGCCATGGCCCAGACCGTATACTATGGATTTAAACGCGATGCTGACGATTTATTGAAAACACTTGTGACATTGTTTGAAATTGAACCACAACCGGGGACAGACAAACAACGTCTCAACACCGCGCTTGGTGCAAGTTTTGTTCGAAGTTACAAAACGGACAAAGCATCCAGCGCATGTATTCGTACGGAATTGGTGCTGTGGGAAGGCTGGCGGCGTGTGCAAACCAATATTGCACTGGCATCTCAGGCCCTTGGCAAGCCACGTGATGTGCCCAAACGTGCGGATGTTATTAAATATCTTGTAGCGGCGGTCAAAACCGTTGCAGCACTTTGTCCTTCAGCACAGCACCGTATGGAAAATTTGTGTTCAAATATTGAGCACATGTCTGTGCATGATTCAGGAGAAGAGGGCGATGCTTCTGGATTTCGGACCAAGACTGAAAGAATCATCGATGTGCTAAATATTGAAGGGCCCTACCGGCAGAATGCTCATTTTGCGAATGACGAAGCCGCGAGGGAAGATCTTGCTGTGTATGCTCATGTTGAATCCAGCGATCTAATGAAAGAACTTCCTCGCCTGATGATCTCCCGTTTGCTCACCGCCTTCGCAGGCGTCGTCGGCCCCGGGTAATTTAAAATCGTAATCTTATTTTTCATATCTAGGGGCGCTTCGCGAAGCGCCCGTGCGGCCTTTAATTCAAAAATTTATCGGGCGGTTCACGAACCGCCCTTACAAAAGACGCCTGCTCGATTGGCTGTTTTTTTGGTTTTTTGAACGAGTTAAATGGGGACATTCCAGAATTACGCGTCAAAAGTTCTTTTTCTGGCACTATTCTTGCACTCATTAATATTTTGGAAACAGGAAGTACTTAGCAATAATAATGCCAGAAAAAGAACTTTTGACGCGTAATTCTGGAATGTCCCCATTTATTCGCGTACGAAATCACCATGCGCGTGTGTGTGGTTGGAACTGGATATGTGGGCCTTGTGACGGGGACGTGTTTGGCTGATTTGGGGCATCACGTATGCTGTTATGATGTTGATGCTGCCAAGCTTGCAAAGCTCCGGGCGGGGCACATTCCGTTGTATGAGCCGGGTCTTGAGGATGTGCTTGCCCGCGCAACCCGCAGTGAGCATTTAAAATTTAGTACCGATCTTAGAGAAGCCCTTCACGATTGTGAAGTTTGTTTTATTGCCGTGGGTACACCACCTGGTGAAGATGGTTCAGCGGATCTCACCCATGTGCTTGCCGTGTGCAAAGACATTGCTGCGACGATGACTGCGCGACTTACCGTGGTGGTGAAGTCAACCGTTCCCGTGGGGACATGCGATCTGGTGCGCGAAACACTGCGCAGTTACTTAAAAGCACGCGGTGCGGTGATCCCTTTTTCTGTGTGTTCCAATCCGGAATTTTTAAAAGAAGGTTCGGCGGTGGATGATTTCATGCACCCCGATCGTATTGTGGTTGGATGCGACGACGCCGAAGGTGAAGCGGTGATGCGTGAGTTGTATCAACCGTTTGTGCGTATGGGACGTCGTTTGTTCGTGCTGGATATTCGTTCATCGGAAATGACCAAATACGCCGCCAATGTGATTTTGGCGGCACGTATTTCGATGATCAATGAAATAGCCGGGATCTGCGAGTGGGTAGGGGCCGATGTGATGGCGGTGAGACAAGCCGCAGGCGCTGATCGCCGCATTGGAACTGCATTTTTGTATCCTGGTGTTGGCTATGGCGGATCGTGTTTTCCCAAAGATGTGCCTGCGTTGATCCGTCTTGCCGAAGATCATGGCGTAGAAGCGCGTATGCTGCGTGCAACCCAAGAAACCAATCTGGCACAGCGAGAAGTCATTGCTGATGCCGTACTGCGCCGTTTTGGACCCGATCTCTCCGAGAGACGGGTGGGTGTTTGGGGTCTTGCTTTTAAATCGATGACCGACGACATCCGTGAATCGGCCGCGATTGTTGTGATCGAACGATTGTTGCATGCAGGTGCAACGATTGTGGCCCATGATCCGGAAGCTGCCGAAAATACCCGGCGCTACTTTGCGGATAACAACAAGATCTCATTTGTGACTGCACACGAAGATGCCGTCAAAAATGGTGATGCCTTGCTTGTGATGACCGAATGGCCTTGTTATCGCTCTCCCGATCTTGCAGAACTTGTGGCATCTATGCGAACACCCGTGGTTTTTGATGGGCGCAATATTTACGAACCCGATGCCATGATTGATGCTGGATTTGAATACCGTTGTATTGGTCGTGGTATTTATGGTTGCAACGCGCCGATGAAAGCGTCGTGGGCGGCGTAAGGTATTGTTCAGGTGTCCTATTGTAGGGGCGGTTCGTGAACCGCCCTATTGGAGTTTGATTCAAAGGCCGCATGGGCGCTTCGCGAAGCGCCCCTACCTCTGAAAAATAAATGACACCGTAGCAAGGCTTGGTACTTTTTCAGACGTTGGCGAAGGATGTTAAAAAATGGGAGATTGTGATTTAAAATTCGGTTTATCACATGACATCATGAATGACTTTTGCAACGTGTTTTCTGCTTATCAAGAAATCGATCATGTTGTTGTTTTTGGGTCACGTGCAAAAAATACGTTTCAAGATGGATCGGACATTGATCTTGCCGTCTTTGCGCCCACCATGTCACACGACCGTTTTTCGCAGCTTTGGAATCAACTGGACGAATTGCCATTGATTTTTAAATTGGATGTTTTGCACTGGGACTCTCTTGGCAATCAGCCACTGAAAGAAAAAATCCTGCGTGATGGTCGGAAAATCTATCCGATTTCGGCAGATCAATGAAATGGACCCGCACCTGATAACCTGATGCCGATCAATGCGGGGCGATAGATCTTCTCGTTTGGAGTCGTTTGTAAAGCTTTTTTTGAGAAATCTTTTTAGGCCATGAACCTTGCTGCGTTTCGTAGCTCGCAAACAATTCCTGACCTTTTTCAATCATGCATGTGGTGACCAACATGGGCCATTTGGATTGTGACGCGTCGAGCACAAATTCACAATTGTTGGACTGGGTTTCGTGCATGGCTGTGTTGACGCATGCCGCAAGAGACTTGATACGCACGGAATCGTCGGCAGGGGAGTGAACCCATGCATCGATGTACGTGTCTTCGCCTACTTTGAGTGTCCACTGGGCATTGGCATAAGGCAATACGCGAACTCGTAGCGTTCCGTCGGCGTTAGGTTTTGATGAAAGGATTTCAAGCGCGAGGCCGTTGTAGTCACGCCATTTGGGATCTGAAGCATCGTTGACACAATACATGGTTTCGCCTGGGTTTTCGGGATCGGGCATGGGAAGGACCCATTGCTCTGGGATCCGTTTGATTTCCTTTTCTTCGACCCTGTAGTGTTTTTCAAATTGCTTCTGATTAAGAAATTCTCCAAAATAGGGTGCAATCAGGGTATTTTTTCTGATTCTTTCCCGCGCAAAAAGTCCCCATCCCTTTTTTTGTTCCCACCGGAGTTCGCAGAGTTTCAATGTATCTTCGAATGAAGGGATACCGTTCTCCATTTCTGTACGTGAAATGTGGATCTTTGCCGATTTACAGTCTTCACGCAGTGTTTGAGCAACAAGGGGAATGTCTTCATCGGAATAGGGAAATGCAGAAACCCAAGCCCCATTGTAGGGGCGTGTCATGATTTCTCGTGTGAGCGCGTCGAGGGGTTTCGATGCATCCGGGGGTGTTGAATAGAGGGGATGCAAGGGTTCTTCGAGAACAATCGATGGATTGCGTGCGCGAGAGAGGCGCGTGGTTGGTGTGGAAGATGAAGCCATAAGAAAATCATATACGATATTATGTTGTCCCCGTGTAGGGGTCACGTGTTTACTGTTAACACTGCACTGCGTCTTTAATTTTCCGTCTTTAATTCTCAACGGTAAACACGTGACCCCATGCATTGAAACCGGTACAAGGGCCCATGCGCTACCAGCCCGAACAATTTGAAGCCCATTGGCAAAACGTGTGGGAAGAGAAGGGTGCATTTCGTACGCCCCAAGATCTGGCCACGCTTCAAAAGAAACCCAAATATTACGTTCTCGATATGTTTCCTTACCCGTCGGGTTCTGGGCTTCACGTAGGGCACCCCGAAGGCTACACCGCAACCGATGTGGTGGCGCGCCACAAACGTGCCCAGGGCTTTCATGTGATGCATCCCATGGGATGGGACGCTTTTGGTTTGCCCGCCGAGCGTGCGGCGGAGCGCGAGAATATTCATCCAGCAATTATTACAAAACGCAATATCGATAATTTCCGTCGCCAAATCAAACGCCTTGGATTCAGTTACGATTGGCAGCGTGAAGTAAGCACCACCGATGAAACGTACTATCGTTGGACTCAGTGGATCTTTTTAAAGCTCTACGAAAAAGATCTGGCATATCTTGCCGAAGTGCCTGTGAATTGGTGCCCTGCGCTTGGCACGGTGCTTTCCAACGAAGAAGTCAAAGACGGTGTTTATGTTGAAACCGGCGATCCTGTAGAACGCCGCAACATGCGTCAATGGATGCTTAAGATCACCGCCTATGCCGAACGTTTGCTGGATGATTTGGATCTGCTCGATTGGCCCGAAAGTGTCAAAGATATGCAACGCCATTGGATTGGAAAATCCCATGGAGCCCATGTGTATTTTGCAATCGCGGGTTATCAAGGTCGCCTTGATGTGTTTACCACACGGCCCGATACCTTGTTTGGTGCCACCTATTGTGTGCTCGCGCCTGAACATCCGTTGGTGCAAAACATCACCACGGAAGCCCAGCGCGAGGCTGTCAATACATACATTCGCGAGACCAACAGCAAAAGCGATCTTGCGCGTACCGACTTGGCGAAATCCAAAAGTGGTGTTTTTACAGGGGCGTATGCACTCAATCCTGTGAACGATACACCGATCCCTATTTGGGTCGCCGATTATGTGTTGATGGGCTACGGCACCGGTGCCATCATGGCGGTTCCTTCCCATGACGAGCGCGATAACGAATTTGCAAAACAGTATGATTTGCCAATTGTGCGTGTTGTGGATGATTTAGGTTTTCTCGAACATTCAGACTTTTTAGATGGTCTCGGTGTTGAAGAAGCAAAAATAAAAATTATCGAATGGCTTGAGTTTAACAAACAGGGCAAAGGCACGGTGCAATATCGTTTGCGCGATTGGTTGTTTTCACGTCAGCGATATTGGGGCGAGCCATTTCCCATTGTTCTTTTGGACGACGGTACCCACGTGGCACTTCCCGAAAGTGCATTGCCCGTCACATTGCCACCGATTGATGCCTACAAGCCGACCGAAACAGGTGAACCGCCGCTCGCTCGCGCGGGTGATGCATGGCTGATGGTTGAACTTCCCGATGGACGGCGTGGCATTCGCGAAACCAATACGATGCCGCAATGGGCAGGATCATGTTGGTATTATTTGCGCTATCTGGATCCACACAACACCAAAGCTGCTGTAGCCCGCGATTTGGAACAATATTGGATGCCGGTCGATCTCTACATCGGCGGTGTTGAACATGCGGTCTTGCATTTGTTGTATTCGCGTTTTTGGCACAAGGTGTTGTTTGATTGCGGTGTGGTGAGCACCCGTGAACCGTTTCAGAAATTATTCAATCAGGGCATGATTTTGGCGTACAGCTATCGCGATGCCCGCGGTAAATATTACGGCCCCGACGAAGTGATTGAAAAAGACGGTTTGTGGTTTACACACGCAGGCGAACCTGTGGCCACGCAGTCCGAAAAAATGAGCAAGTCCAAGCTTAATGTGGTGAACCCTGACGACGTCATCGATCGCTACGGTGCCGATGCCATGCGCTTGTATGAATTGTTCATGGGGCCTTTGGATCAAGTCAAACCTTGGCAAATGACCGGTGTTGAAGGTGTGTATCGCTTTTTGCAACGCGTCTGGCGTTTGGTGGTGAATGAGCTTACCGGCGAAATCGTTGTAGGGGCGGGGCTTGCCCCGCCTCTGCTTGAAAAACTCCTCCACCGCACTATCAAAAAAGTTCACGAAGACACCGAGCTTCTTCGTTTCAACACCGCCATCAGTCAGATGATGATTTTTGTGAATGAAGCGACGGCTCATACACCGTTACCACGTTCAATCTTAGATGTGTTTTTGCGTTTGCTTTCACCCTATGCGCCGCACATTGCCGAAGAGCTTTGGTCGCGTCTTGGTTTTGAGGGATTGTGTTGTGCCCAAGATGCGCCCAAGTTTATTACATCCATGTGTGAAGACGACACCATCACCATCGTCTTTCAAGTCAACGGCAAGCGGCGTGCGGATTTGGTTGTTGAAAAAGGCCTCGACAAAGCAGCCCTTGAACAATTGGCGTTGAGCGATCCCAAAGTAATCAAGCACCTAGAGGGCAAGCCCCCCAAACGTGTGATTGTGGTGCCAGGGAAGCTTGTGAATATCGTGTGTTGAGTTGCTGCCCGGGGGGGCATCTGAAACGTCATTCCGGCGAACCCATTATTTTTCTGATGTAGGGGCGCTTCGCGAAGCGCCCGTGCGGCCTTTGATTCAAAATTTTATCGGGCGGTTCACGAACCGCCCCTACAGAAGAAAAAGGTGTGACATCGTTACGTCAGTGTGAGTGTGTTGAGTTTTATAAAATATATGTTATGACAAACACGTGAAGATCGCCCAAACATCCGTTGAATTTGAAGCCTATTGTAAACGTATTTCAGGCCTTGTTTGTCCTGCTGTCCCTGTGTCGGTAGAACAGGGAGAAAGACCTACCTGTGGCCTTGAGGCCCTTGCCATGGTCATGCGGGTGGAGGCGCCCAAATATCACCCCAAGCCGCCTGTTCCTTTGGCGCGTTTTGGCGATCGATTTGGTGCTCGCTTTCCAGGGCATGCTCCGGTGGGCGAACCCAAAAAAGATTTCTGGCCCAGTCTTCGATTTATAGCGAAGCATATGGTGAAACCGGCATCGCGCGAAGGCGAAATGTTCGATGCCAAAGCGATGGTGGATGTTGCCGCCACCGCAGGCTGGTCGGCCCATGTTGAAATCACCACGCGTGAGTCCTTTGTTGCCGATGCAAAAACGCTTCTTGATGCCGGGAAAACACCCTTGGTTGCATTGTTTATGAATTTTAGTGAGCGCGTTTGTCGGCCTGTCTACGACGACAAACATGAAGAATCAGAAGCCCATTGGATGATTTTAATCGGTTACGGGCGCGATAAAGGACGTGATGTTTTTTTGTTCACCGATTCGAGCTGTAGCTATTACCAGTGCGAAGCGGACGCCATGGCGAAATCTTCCGATGCCATGCAAAAAACAGGTGCCCATAAAGACAAAGGCATGTGCTTGATTTCACTCGCGCGCATCAAAAATCGTTTTGTTGTCCTTGATGAACCCCTGCATGGTTTTGATCTTGCGTTGCTTCAAGAAAAAGCGGTGGCCCTCGATCTTAAACTTGCACGCAAGCAGGTGCTCCGAAAATCCATGTTGCACCGTGCAGTCGTGAATGAAGCGACGAGTGCAAACGAGCCGGCGACGGTGAAGCAACTTTTGCGCCGAGGTCATGATCCTGATTCTAGGACGCCTTCAGGCGAAACGGTGCGATCCGAAACCCTTGAGATGGGAAAAAATGGTGCGGATATCGCGTTGCTATTGAGTGAGAAAAAACATCATCCTGTGGAGAAACGCAAGGCTGAGAATGATGACCCTGTTCGGCGGAGTAGACGTAAAAGGCGTGAATCCAGTCGCTTGATGTAGTTCCCACGTCATGCGTGCAACGCAGCAAGACGTAAACGTCAACATTCAACACGTGACACCATCCGACGACACCATTCGACCATCCGAGTTTTACCAAACATAGGAAAGCCCAAGTGTCGTCAGCAGTAATTCATTGATGTGTATATCGGTGACGGCAAAAAATCCGGCTGTCGTAACCCCCTCTCCCGTGAAATAGAGGCGATAGCCAATGCCTGCGACGGCAAATAAACCAGCCGATGGATGATTCGATGGCCGCCAAAGGGCGACGCCCAGATGGAGCATATTGCCGAACGATACGCGTTCAATTTTCTGTTCGAGGTACGTATAACCGACTTCGGTTCGGATCCCGATGCTCATAGGAACACGCCATTTGCTCGTCAACACAACGCCCCCAAAACCGTATCCGCCCATAAAATTCATGCTGTGGGTGGGGAGATCAGTATGCCATGTGTGTTGCCCTAATTCAGTGCCGACACCCACATGCAGGCGAATGGCATCGGCTCTGCTGAGACGAAAGGTTGCTGCAAGTTCAAGACGCGAGCCCAAAGAATCTTGGGTCGGTACGCCATAGGAGACGGCTTCTGTGTGAATCGCAAAACCTACGCGCCTAAGTTTAAGGGGCTTGGAAGAGACCACGCTAGGGGGTGTAATTTCCGAGTCCCTAAGCGTCTCCGCGTGGGCCGATGGGCTGTATAGGGCTAGAAGAGAAAGAGCGAGCAAAGCAATTCTAGTGAACATCGCGCCATTCCTCCGTGTGTTGATTTTAGACTAATGTCTTTATGACGCTAATGTCTAGGTCGCCCATACTCTCACTGAATTTGGGGGGTAGGGCCTGGTGGGCGGAGCCGTGATGTGCCTGTCGCCTACTGTGGGTGTATCACCATAGATGTTGATTGTTTGTTTCAGCCAAGTCGCGTGGTGCGTGAATGCGCCGCTTGACTCGGAGCTAAAGCACCCGAGATTGCGCGGCGATCTGTTCAAACGTGACACCATCCGCCTGTTACCGATACGCCTCACGCCTATGCGCCACACGGACAATCTCGATGCGCAGTACATTGCCATCGACTTCATACAGAACGCGGTAGAGCCCCACACGGATGCGATAGGCATCGCGTCCAGAAAGTCGGCTTGACCCGGTGGGATACGGGTTATCTCGCAGGGCTTCGATGGCTGTGACAACACGACGTCTTACTCCGATGGGCAACCGTAAAATATCCTTTTCCACCGATTTTCGGAGTTCGATACTATAGGTCACCGTTGGCTCTCAATTCGGCGACGAATGCTTCAAAGGGGCGGGTAGGCTCGTTTTTACGGTCTTCTAGGGCATCAATATCGTCGGCGTCTTCGGCAAGAAGCAATGTGACAGCTTCGTTGACCAACTGGGAAATATTGTGACCTGTCTCTGCTGCTTTAAGACGAAGGCCTTTGCGCAAGTGGGGCATAATATAGACAGTCGTACGTTCTGGTTCGGTCATAGGGGAAAGTGTAACGCGATAACGTTAAAACGTCAATGTGTCTTTTTGCTTATGATTCTTCACATTCGTCATTGCGAGCCCACGTCTCGTGGGCAAAGCAACCCAGGTTCTATCCGGTCTTCTGGTGTCTTTGTGCCAGGAAGTAAAAGAAACCATAAGAGTCTATGTTGCTTCGCCTACGAGACGTGGGCTCGCAATGACGAATCATTTTTTAGCCCTTGTGACCGTGTAAGGTCAGTGACGCTCCAAGACAGAAACCGCAACAATGCAACCTATGACCCCATCCGCTTTATTGGCTTTGACGTAGAACGATGTATTGACATCGTCAATACATCGTGTACCCTTAAGAATATGAAGCCCCATCAATTGCAACTGCGTGTAAGCATTGAAGAAAAGCGATTTATTGCGCGGGCGGCGAAGCGTGCGGGGCTTGGTATGTCTGCTTGGGTTTTGCAATGTATTATGCCCAAACCCCAGCGGGTTTTTGCTGAGCTCATGGGGCAATTGCAACGCGCGGATAAGATCAGTGCGCGCTATATCTTGGCATCGTTACATGATTTTTTAGTGCGCAGTTCACCTGGGGAGCTTCGCTTGGCGATCGAGACGTGGCCGGAGGGAATCGAGTTATCGCCTTATTTACACAACTACGTTGCAGCCATGGCGGAAACAGCGTGTGTGAATCATGCCATGCCCAATCCTTTGTGGGGCATGGAAGTTCCGCGTTTGGAAGATCCTGTCTTTGCCTCTGAGCTTCAAAGCATTCGCTTGCATTTGTTGTTGAACGCCCCCCTGGCATTTCGTAGGCGAAATATCTTTATCGATGCGACCTTGGGAGATCGTGTATGAGCAAAGCAGCACTGACATCCCAAGAGATCATGCGCCTGTTTGATTTGCTCCATGCGCAATTGGCAGAACGCGGTGTACGTGCAGAACTTTACCTCGTGGGTGGTGCGGTAATGTGCCTGTCGCTTAATGCGCGTGTATCAACGATGGATGTTGATTGTTTGTTCCAACCGAGTCGTGTTGTACGTGAATGCGCTGCGGCTGTGGCACTTGAAGCGGGCGTTTCGGAGCATTGGCTCAATGATGGTGTGAAGGGCTATCTTAGTGCCCACGGTACGTTTACACCGTATATCGACATGGAATTCCTCCATGTATACATGGCACAACCCGATTATATTTTTGCGATGAAATGTCTTGCTATGCGCCTCGGCGAAGAATTTTATGATTTAGACGATGTGCGGTTTTTGATCCGAAATCTCAATATCGAAAGCTACGATTCAGCATGCGAGGTTCTTGCGAAATTTTATCCCATCGAACGATTTCCGCAAAAGACGTTGTACGTGTTGCAGGAATTGCTGGGGTGATTATTTAAGATACATCAGAATTGACGCAGTAAGATACAAACCGCTACATGCAACATATGACCCCATGCGTCTATGACCCCATGCGTCCCGCCTATCTCGCTACCCCTGCGCGCAAACGATCATGCCCCGCACGTGATTTTGAAGCCTGTATCAATTTTGGATCACGCTTGATGCTCAGGTGCATATTCAAACCAAGCGCATAGGCAATATCAATCAGTTTATCCGTCGAAATTTTCTCTATATTGGCATTGACGATGGCTGTAATTACGGTTCGACCCACATGGGCAATTTGAGCCGCCGCTGCATGCGTCAATACACGTTTTTCAAGCGTTTTACGTATCGCAATCACAAGATCACGTCGCATCTCCACCTTGGGCGCTTGAGATGCAGGCAAGCCAAGTAGTACACACAGCTCTTGTATGTTTTTTGCTTCGAAATACTCAGCGCTCATTGCATGTCCTCCAGTCTTTTTCGGGCAATTTCGATTTCACGCTTTGGCGTTGCCTGCGTTTTCTTTTTAAACATGTGGAACACAAGAATAGCATCCTTGTGTTTCGTAAAATAAAATACACGGTACTGGCCCGTGTGATCCTTGATGCGAATTTCATGAGCTCCCGATGCAATAGATACCATCGGTCGACTTGCTGGCATCCCAATCGATTCCCCTGCAGCCAATAACGCCAACTGGTCGGCTATTTTTAAACGCAGAGACTCATCCACTGCCTGCATTTCTCTCAATACGCCGACATGAAACCGGATCGTTTTCATCAAACAGCACAATGTCATATTTTCATGACATTGTCAAACATTGATGACGTCATTGATAGAGGACTATCAAATCTTAATCGACCGCTCGTTAATGCTCTTGTTCAACAACAAATCTTTGGCATTGAATGTTTTGGCGCCTGCACGGTTTGTTGTTTTCCGATTGGCTGCGGCATCTTTGTGGGTGGCTTGATACGAGGCATAAATCGCATCAATCGATTCTGCGGTGGGCTTGTTGTCCGCATCCATCTTCACAGACAAAGCGGGTTGGATCATCGTCATCAGATCCGATTGGGTGTAATCCAAGGGGACCTCAAAAATACGATCGTCAACTTTGCCGGGTTCGACCAAAAGCGTTTCTTCGGTCATATCTTTGCTCGTCAATTGAAGAGGGATACCGTGGTCTTTGCTCACCACAATGGATGTACCATCCTCGGTGGTCATTTGCAGTGTGGCAAGACCATGGATCGTAGGACCGGGTTGAAATGGATACGGGGCGTCTTTCATTTTTAATACCATTTGCTCGAGACTACTCATATCCAACGCTTGCTTGATGCGCATTTTAAGTTCTGGAAACAGAAGCCATGCTTGTTTTTCGGCCTGAAAAACAAGCATACGGCTTGGAGGCGCATTGGGATTGCTGGGCATGGTGATATCGGTGCGAATGCGTCCCCGTTGGTACCAAGTTTCTTGCCTAATCACCTGACCATCGCTGGTGCGGGTTTCTTTGATGGCGTGGTAGGGGACACGTGACCCACATGGAGAACCGGGGGCAGGGGTTAGAAGCATTGCGAAGGCTTTAGGATCGTTCATTTCCCGGATTGCATTTGCATCAATCATGTGATGTTCCCCTGTGCATTCAGTTTAGCATATTCTGCATTTATTTTGGTGGTAAATGCAGCCATGGCGATGCTAAAGGCGTCCTTTTGTGGCTGCTTAAGTTCCTCGCCTTTGTTGACGGGGGCATACATATCATTAAGTTTCTTGTCCAAATTGTCCACCATCGCGGTAAGCGCTGTGATGGCTGCTTTTTGGGCCGTGGTTGGAGGATTGGGCGTATCTGCCTTGAGTTGATCAAGCGCATTTTTTGCCTCTGAATATTGATCGCTCGCTTGGCCGAGGGCAGGCCCCGCCGCTGTTTCGTTTGTCTGGGCCTTTGCTTGTGCCTCTTGGGCCAGTTTTTTCTGCGCCTCCATTTGCGTCTTTTTTACCTTGGCGGCATCAACTTTTTTCTGGAGCATCTCTTTGCGTTTTTTAGCTTGGTCTAGTTTTACTTGGACTTCGTCACGCGTTTTTATGTTGGCCTCCATTTCGTCTTTTTTCTGTTTGCCTATGATGATCATCGCAGTACCACTTGCGATTAAGGCCAGTGCTGTAATCATCAGTGCTATACCCGACGCCAGTATTGCTGTACCTGCAGGTGCTGTAAATGGGTTAGTTAACAGAGAAGAACCTGTTAGCTTCAGTCCTATTGCAACCCCAACGTAAAGCGTGCCGGCAGCAAGCATGATCGATCCGTTTGCGATCAGTGCATCACTTTCAAGTTTCAGTTTATCTATAAGTTCGTTAAGCTTTGAGATTGTTGCGGTCGCCTCCGCAATGAAATTTTCTTCTTTCTTAATGTCCTTCTCCATACTGGTGATGGAACTTGATAAAGCCGAGATGTCGCTTTCCAGGCCGGAAGCGGCACTTTCAAGTTGTGAAGACAGGGGAACATCGCCATTTCGTGTGTTGACTTGGGTGGGAAGTGTGACGTCTGGTTTTTCGAGGATTATGTTCACAGAGAGAAGCATCGATTCATCATCAAAAGCCGCCGTGGGGCGTACAGGAACGCCATCTTTATACGTGATTGCAAGATCCCCAAGCCCTGCTGCAAAAAGCTCGTCGTCTGTGGTGCTTTGCGCATCCTGTGCTTTGGCTCCTCGTACGCCACCCCCGGGAGCGGCAGGTGCATCTTCAGAAATCGCACTTTGGCTGATGGCGTTGACGGGTGTATTACTTAACAGCGTATCAAAGCTCACACCCGATGCACGTGATGCATTTTCTACAGGTTTTTGCTGCTGGAGTTGCTGCACATCCACTGCTTGTGCGGTGCCCATGAAACGAGAGCCTTCAACACCCAAGTCGGTGCTTGCGTGGGCTTCTTGAAGCATGGCGTTGGCTTTTGTCTCAAGCTCTTTAAGGGCCCCCGTATCGCCGCCGGCAGCTTTGTTGGCGAGCTCAAGGAGCGCTTTGCTGTTTGCGTCGGTGCCCGTGTCCTTGGACACCTTGGAGGCTTCGCCCATCATCTGCTTGGCGATGGCCTGCATGCCCTGCATGTCGCCCTTGGCTTGGGCTTCCTGCATTTTCTTCATCAGGGCATTGAGGTCGTCGGCGCCGGTGTCGTCCTGAACAGCACCGTTTTGCGCTTTCGAGATGATTGATGCGACCGATGCATTCACGTTCGACATGTTTGTTCTACCCTCGCATGAACATTCACGCTCAGTGTATCATATGGATATTTTGTTGCGTCTGTTTTGCCCATCGCGATGCGATTTATGGCATTCGCCCTACATGTAGGGCGAATGGTGCCCGGATGGGGTCATATGTTGCGTTATTGTGGTTTGTGTCTTGATGCGTTTTTTTTCTGAGCAAGTCAAAGTCGGCGTATTTCTTTGAGTGTCATCAAAAGATTGGGGAGATCGGACCGAATGGTTTCCCACACGGATGTAAGATCAATATCTTGGTATGCATGGACAAGCCGGTTGCGCATACCACGCATATGATGCCAGGGAATATCGTCGTGTTTCTCGCAGAAAAATTCGGACAGCCGACCGGCAGCTTCTCCAATGATAATGAATTGCATGAGAACAGCCGATTGAGATTTTTCGTCAGCGGTGAATGCGGGTAGATCCATGGAAGCAGTGAAGCGTAGAATGAGCTCCGTTGCTTGGATGATATCTTCAAGCGTTTGGGTATCAGCCCACTTACCCATAAACTTTGACCGCTGATGCGAGAATTGATTGCGCACGATCAGGCCTTTTGCTGTTTTTGAGTGCGCGGAGAGTCACAAGATCAACAGGTCGATGGGTGAGTGCTGAGAAATCGCGTTCTATTTCCACAAGATCAAAGAGGCTGATTTTGGCGCTTTCTTCGAATTCAACAATGAGATCAATATCGCTCTGGGCGTTGAAATCATCGCGAAGTGCTGAACCAAAAACCTGCACTGATGTGATAGCCCACCGTTTGCATATCTTTTGCAATTCGGGGTCCTGGACGGTCATGTGCAGGTTTTGAAGGTGCGCTGATGGCATGGATGGAGTTTATAACGGAAACCGGATGGTGTCACGTGTTGACAGGATGGGGTCATAAGCCGATGAGCCGATGGGGTCACCGATGGACCGACCGATGGGGTCATAACCGATGGGGTCATATGTTGAA